>LV_Brine_h2_0102DRAFT_1000015_pt1 | contig 65028 bp, 55 predicted proteins | sample LakVidmifraction_3_FD_10600 | JGI IMG/M metagenome (IMG submission 10600)
ATTTAAACGTAGGTCGGATAAGCGAAGCGCCATCCGACAATCAAGCAGCATCACAATAATATTCCGCCATCAGGCAGAGCCAAGCCAAGGTTATAAACACTAATCGTTCCCATAAATTATGTGTCGGATGGCATGGCTTTGCCATTTATCCGACCTACATCAATAATTTTCATCTTCACGCTAAAAATATCTCGTTTGTTAGTTTATCAAAAAGGCCTTATAAAGCAGATGTGGTTTAGGATTACCTAAACTAAAGCACCCATCTTATTAAGTGACACGCGCAATGCACCACTTAGTACGATGGGTGTTTCTATTTTTAATGCTTAATTATAAAAAATTAAGCATGCTTTTATAATTAGACTTAACTAGGAAAAGTCGTGTTTAAAACCTTAATTGTGGTTGATAACAACGAGCAAACTCTTGCTCAATTATTCGAAAATGTTATTACGTTTAATACTTACCTACGTGACTATCCAAAACGTGATGAACCTAAAACTCGCATTATTAACTTATGTGATTCAAGCCAATACTTGAGCAAAGGTTACTATTGCTCGCTACTCGCTGAAGCGCGTAAGCACCAAGTATTACCAAGTGTAAAAACAATAAATGCGTTACGTAGCGGCCAAGCACCTATGCACAATGTTGGCCGAATAGATGGCGCTCTATACTTTGGTAATGCCACTAACGATGAGCAAACAAAAGCGGCTAAATCGGTATTTAAACAATACCCGGCGCCTATTTTATTTGTTGATAACCAAGGCTTATTACAACAAGGGTCGTTATCGTCATTAGATGAGCAACAGTACAGCGATTTTGTAGCTAAGTTGAATAACTTTACCCAAACGCAATGGCGTATTACTGCGGAGCGACGTCGTTTTCGCTGGGATATGGCAATACTTGTTGATCACAATGAAAAGGTGCCACCGAGCGATAAAGACGCAATAGCAAAGTTTATTAAAGCAGCGGCTAAACATGGTATTAATGCCCAAGCATTAAGCTTTGACGAAATAGACAATATAGCCCAGTTTGATGCGTTATTTATTCGTCAAACTACAGCAATTGACCACCCAACATATCGCCTTGCTAGCAAGGCACAAAGCTTAGGTTTAGTGGTTATTGACGATGCGGAGTCTATTTTACGTTGTTGTAATAAAGTGTATTTACACGATGCGTTTAACTATCAAAAAGTACCTAGTTTAAAAACAGTGGTTGTGGCTGATCAGTCAAGCGATACTCTTGAGCAGTTAGAAGCGGCGTTTACCTACCCGTTGGTATTGAAAATGCCAGAAGGCTCGTTTTCAAAAGGGGTATATAAAGTAACAAACCGTGCTGAGCTGGAAGCTAAGTTAACTGAGCTATTTGAATTTAGTGCTTTAGTGCTTGCACAAGAATACATGTACACCGAATACGATTGGCGAGTAGGGGTACTAAATGGCCGTGCAATTTACGCGTGTCGTTACTTAATGGCGCGTAACCATTGGCAAATTTATAACCACGATGCAAAGCGGTTTTTTTCGGGTGGCTTTGAAACATTGCCTACTTTTGAATTACCAAAAGCGGTATTAGATGCAGCATTAAAAGCGTGTAAAACAGTGGGTAAGGGTTTATATGGCGTTGATGTAAAAGAACATCAAGGGCGTGCTTATGTACTTGAAGTAAACGATAACCCAAGTATTGATCATAAAGTAGAAGACGGCTATTTAGGCGATGAGCTTTATATGATCATTATGGATGAGTTTAAACAACGCCTTGAAGCGAGGGGGCGTGGTTAATGGCAAAAGCCATGGTTGAGAGTGTGGTTAATGAACAGACTGAGCAAGTGGTTATTCGCCAAGCGCTTATCAGTGATTTAACCGCGCTTACAGCACTTGAAAATGCTTGCTTTAGTAACGACAAGCTTAGCCCGCGCAGTTTAAAGCGCTGGCTAAGTGCTAAGCACGGTATTTTATTAGTTGCCGAGCAAAATAATGCGTTATGCGGTTATGGGCTAATTTGGTGCCATAAAGGCACTCGTCTAGCGCGTCTTTATTCGCTTGCTGTATTACCTACCATGCAAGGCAAAGGCATTGCAAAAATGCTACTTATTGCACTTGAAAAAGCCACCGCAGAGCGTGGGCGAATTTATCTGCGTTTAGAAGTGGCTGTAAATAACGACAGCGCAATTGGTTTGTATAAAAGCTTAGGTTATCGGGTGTTTGGTCAATATAGCGATTATTACGACGATCACAGCGATGCGCTACGCATGCAAAAAAACATTCGTAAAACCAGTGAGCTTAAGTTAGCACGGTTAACTCCGTGGTATCAGCAAACTACTGAGTTTACCTGTGGTCCTGCGGCGTTGTTAATGGCTATGGGGAGCTTAGATGCTAGCACTGAACTGACTCAATCGCATGAGTTGTCGTTATGGCGAGAAGGCACTACTATTTTTATGACCTCTGGGCATGGCGGCTGCCATCCGTTTGGTTTAGCACTGGCGGCACATAAACGTGGTTTTAACAGCGAGGTAATTGTTAATACCCTAGAGCCGTTGTTTTTAGATGGCGTGCGCAGTGAAAATAAAAAAGTAGTATTAGCAACGGTACATCAGCAGTTTGTAGATGGTATAACCGCTGCCAAAATACCGCTTAGTAATAAAGATGTTGAGCTTGAAGACATTGAGCGTTGGCTGAAGCAAAATTTTAGCGTGCTGCTATTAATAAGCACTTATCGGTTTGATGGTAAAAAATCGCCGCATTGGGTGTGTGTTACGCATTTAGATGAGCACTGTGTGTATGTTCATGATCCGTTTTGTGAGCCAGGAAGTGATAGTCAATTGGCTATAGATTGCCAATATGTGCCTATTGCCCGCAGCGACTTTAGTAAAATGTCGGCGTTTGGTAGCCAACGCTTAAGAACAGCTGTGGCTATTGCTAAATCAAAAGATTGTTAAAATAAAATTAAACTATTCATATATGAATAACGAGGAAATTACGTGTTTTTACCTGATTTATTTGATGTAGCTCCGTACTCATGGGCTGCAATTGGTACGGCGGCATTTTGTGGCGCTATTATTGGTATTGAGCGCCAATTACGTGGCAAACCTGTGGGTATTCGTACTTCTGCGTTAATTACTTTAGGTACCTATTTATTTTTATCGACTGCGTTTAATTTACAAGGCGATGTAATTGACCACTCTCGCGTAGTGGGGCAAATAATTACTGGTATTGGCTTTTTGGGCGCAGGCGTAATGCTAGCTAAAGACGGCGCTGTGGTAGGAGTAACGTCGGCAGCAACCATTTGGGTGTTAGCGTCTATTGGTGTAATGATAGCCACCGAAAACTTGGGCGCAGCTATTAAGCTTTCTGTGCTGGTGGTCGGTATTTTATACGGTGTTGATGTGCTTGAAGCTAAGTTTAAAAGCTTAAGTAAAGGTGTGCACACTAAAGTTAAAATTTATTCAAAACGCTATTATCGCAAAAGTGAAAATGAAACAGAGCGCCACTTATAAAGTGGCGTTTTTATAATTAAGTTTATAACTAACTTAATACTGATTTTTGATGCACTAAAGCATCGCAAAGTGCTTGTGGGCGGCCTAAATAATAGCCCTGAACCTTATCGACACTTAGTTTGCGGAGGGTGTTTATTTCTTCTAGTGTTTCTATGCCTTCGGCAATAATATTACAGCCAATGTCTTTAGCAAATCCGCATAACGCTTTAGCTAATAAATATTTACGACGATCGCTATTTATGTTTCGGGTAAGGCTAATATCAAGTTTAATAATATCTGCTTGTAGCTCCAAAATATGCTGAAAAGAAGAATACCCTGCACCAACATCGTCTATAGCTAGGCGTATGCCTTTTTTACGCAGTGGCGCGAGTGCCGTTAACATTTCATTGTAGTTGGCAATAGGAGAGTGTTCGGTTACCTCCAATACTATATTGCTGCAATCAGAAATAGCAGCTAATGCATTGGCAACGGCACCACTTAGTATATGCTCTGGAGAGGTGTTAATTGAAACATACACCTCTTTATTAAAATGACTCATATTGCCTAAAACATTGTTTATTGCCAACATTTCTAGGGCTTCACCTAAACCAAACTGTGCTGCTTCATCAAACCAAATGTTAGGTGTTCTATAGGGCTCAACAAAAAAGCGAGACAAGGATTCGTAACCCGAAACTTTATTTGTGTTTAAGCTATATATAGGCTGGTAGTAAATTTCAATATTATTTGTATTTATAATATTAAGTACGTTAGATTTAATAAGTTGTTTTGCTTCATTGTCTTGTATTTGTGTATCAATAAGCTGTGAAGCCAGATCTGAAATTAAATTTAAAAACGCCAGATCACGCTTGTTTAATGTGTCGTCTTTTTGTTCGTTATAGCAGCAAAATGTGCCATAAATATCGCCGTTAGATAAGGTAATTGGCACGCCAATATAAGCGCCAATATTAAGCTTTTTAGTAACCGGCATATTGCGGGTTATACTATTTTTACTGATGTCAGGTATTATATTATCTAGTTCATTATTGGCTAATTTATTACAGTAGGTTTCGTTTATGGGATCAAAATTACCTACTTTTACAATCTCGTTAGGGCGTTTGGTATCAACTAATTTAAATATACGTTTAGAGTCTTTAAACTCAGAAATAAAAGCAACGTCCATATCAAGGTGTTTACGAATAAGTGCTAGCAAGCGAGTTAGTCTAGTATTGAGATCAGTCTCTGCTTCAATATCTAATAGTAAATTTTCACTAAAATTTACATGCATATTTCCAACTTCCTGTGTTTTAGTTAATGGTTTATATTAATACAGTAGCTTGGCTTGTTTTTAAAGTATTAACCAAACAATTTTTTTCTCACTACTTTACGATACTCACTGGGTGTTTGGTTCAATATTTTTCTAAATATTCGCGTTAAATGACCTTGATCATTATAGCCTACTTCTAACGCTACTTCCTGAATTGATAAATTTGACGAAGCGAGCAACTCTTTAGCACCTTCTACTCGTAACTGTTGCCAATACTCAATAGGGCTTTGGTTGGTAGCTGCTTTAAAGCGCCGCGTAAAAGAGCGATAGCTTAAATTAAACTGTGCGGCTACATCCTGTAAATTAAGCTCTGTTGCTAAGTTAGTTTTTAACCAAAATTGAATTTGGGCAATTAATTCATCGGGATGGCGATCAACCGCACCTTCAAGATAGCGCTGATCTTCGTAGGGTTTGCGTATTTCGTGGGAAAAATTGCGCTCAACATGCTGCGCTGCAGCTTTGCCATAATACTGGCTAATAATATGCACTATTACATCGGCTAGGGCGTTTAGGCTGGCTACGGTATAGAGTCGCTCGGATTGAGTAATAAAAAAGTCAGGCTTTAACAGTACCTTGGGGTAGTCGTGACTAAATTGTTTAGCGTAATGCCAATGGGTGGTTGCTGGGTGCCCGTCAAGTAACTTGGCCTCTGCTAGTAAACAGTTGCCAGTGCCTACACCTATAATATGGCTGCCATTAGTAAAACTTTGCCCCAACCAAGTAACTATATTTTGATTAGTGCGTACAACTGGGCGCGGGTTTCGCCAAATACCGGGCACTATTACTAAATCGCAATTGGGGGTATTGCTGGTGGCGCAATCGGGAAGGATTGCCAAGCCGGTACGATTACTTATTGGTTCAAGGTTTTTAGCAACTAAATGAATAGCGAGTGGCCTAAAGTTTTGTTTATTAATATGGCCTTTTGCAAAGGCTTCGCCCGCTCTCAACATTTCTATAGGGAGGGTTAAACTCGTTATTAATAAGTGTTGGTAAACAGCAATAGCTATATTTAATGGGGGGTTACTCTGTTTATCAGTCATATAGATGCTCCGACCAGTTAGGGTTGGCCTTTTATGCTTAATATTTGGCTATTAAAGCACAAAGAGTGGTGCGCAATCCATTTAAACTAGTGTCATATTCTTATAACACGTTTTTTAAAGGTAAATTATGACCGCATTACCCGTAATTGTAGGCATGGGAGGCATTAATGCCGCTGGCCGTACTTCTTTTCACCAAGGTTACCGCCGTATTGTGTTAGACAGTTTAAGTGCACAAGATCGTCAAGAAACGTTTTTAGGCCTCGCCACCTTGATGAATTTAGTTAGTGTTGTTGATAATCAACTACAAGACACTCAAGGTAACAATGTTGAGCAAAGCGACATAGAAGCACGTTTTGGTGAACAAATAATTGCCGGCACGCTTATTCGTAAAATCGAAAACGAACATTTTGATCCAGACGCTACCCCATGGCAGCAAAAAATGACGCTAAGCAACTCGGATGAGAATGCGATTGTGTTTGAAACCCGTGCTCGCGATTTACCACAACCGATACCTGCAAGCTGGCAGGTAGAGCAGCTCGAAGGTAAAAAAGTTAAAGTTACTATTGCCGCAGATATAGATGTTAAACACGCTTCAACTCGTGACAACCCGATTAAATCGGCAGGGCAGTTTCCTACTGGGTTTGATCCGTCAGTAATGTATAACAGCCGCTATCAGCCACGTGGTTTGCAAGCAACTATTTTTGCTGCTACCGATGCAATAAAGTCAACCGGGCTTGATTGGCAACATATAATGAATAGCGTAGAGCCAGACAAAATTGGTACCTATTCGGCGTCGGTTATTGGCCAAATGGATGACACAGGTTTAGGTGGCTTAGTTAAAGCTCGCCAGCAAGGCGACCGCGTAAGCACTAAGCAATTAGCGCTGGGTTTAAATACTATGTCGACCGATTTTATTAATGCGTATGTAACGGGCAACGTAGGTACTACGTTTTCAACTTCGGGCGCATGTGCTACGTTTTTATATAACTTACGCGCAGCGGTTAACGATATACAAGCCGGGCGCACTCGCGTTGCTGTAGTAGCCAGTGTTGAATGTGCTATTACGCCAGAGGTTATAGAAGGCTTTGGTAACATGAGCGCACTGGCAAACGTTGAAGGTTTGCGCCGTTTAGATAACTTAAGTAATACAGATGAGCCCGACTATCGTAAAAGTAGCCGTCCGTTTGGCGAAAACTGTGGCTTTACGCTAGGTGAAGGCGCGCAAGTGGCTATTTTAATGGATGATGCTCTAGCACTAGAGTTAGGCGCTGACATTATGGGGTGTGTGCCAGATGTATTTGTAAATGCCGACGGGATTAAAAAGTCAATTACTTCACCAGGGCCGGGTAACTACATTACTATGGCAAAATCGGCGGCACTGGCAAGTAGCTTATTAGGTAAAGAAGCCCTGCAACAGCGCAGCTTTATATTAGCCCATGGTTCAAGCACGCCATTAAACCGTGTAACCGAGTCATTGATTTATCATAAAGTGGCACAAACCTTTGCTATTGATAACTGGAAAGTAACTGCGCCAAAAGCATATGTTGGCCATACTATTGCTCCTGCAAGTGGCGATCAGTTAGCTATAGCATTAGGTGTATTTAGCCACAATATTATGCCTGGTATTACGACTATAGATAAAATAGCCGACGATGTTTACGCTGATCATCTAGATATTAGAAACAGCCACTATGATTGCGGTGATATGGATATTGCATTTATTAACTCAAAAGGCTTTGGTGGTAACAATGCTACCGCTACAGTATTGTCTGCAAAAATAACACTGCAAATGCTTGCCAAGCGCCATGGCAAAAGCGTTATGGATGATTATGCTAATAAAAATGTGGCTGTAAAAGCAGCGCAACAAAGCTATCAATCACAAGCAGACTTAGGCCAATACCAACTAATTTATCGTTTTGGTGATGGCTTAATTGACGACAACGACATTGTTATAGATGAGCAAAGCATACACCTTCCTGGCTTTGAAAAAGCGATTGCTTTTAATACAAAAAATCCCTATCAAGACATGTTTTAAGCACACATTCTTGTTTGGTAAGGCGCTTTTATAGCGCCTTTTTTGTTTTTATTAAGATATAAAATTAAGAGGTTACTTAAACTTTTTAATATAGCGTAATGTTATAAAGTTAATAATGGCCAGTAAAATAGCTATTTCGTAGCGACTGTAGGCCACAGCAATACCAATTAAACCCATATTCCAAATGCTCGCCGCGGTGGCAGTACCTGAGGTGGACTGGTTATTTTTTAAAATTGCGCCACCGCCAATAAAGCCGATACCGGTAATGATCCCCTGTAACATTTTTGATTGTGCTTCAGAGGAGTCAAGTACAGACAACGCAATTAACGCATAACCACATGATGCCACCGCTACTAACGGAAAGGTACGCAGCCCCGCACCATCTTGGCTGCGCTCTCTGTCGTAGGCCATTGGCAAAGCGAGTAAATAAGCTATGCCTAAGTGAATCAGATTATCAACGATTTCGTGCCACTGTAAATCAATTTCCATGATCTTGCCTTTTTAGTTAATCTTAATAACTAGCTAGCAATCTGTAAGCCATTTATTTAATATTTTAAATTCAGTAATTTAGGTTTGCCTTTATTTTTATTCTGCCTGGCTTGGTAATAGTTACACTACTATTTTACTATTTTACTATTTTACTAAGTAGTTAGTTTGATATCGCTTTTGAATATCCATATTCTTTTACTTATATTAAAGGTAATTATGTACATCACTTGCCTTTTAAAAAAAACAATAAATACAGCCACTAAACTTGAAAAAAACGCGTTATTACTGCGCGTTAGCAACCTCTGATGATTCTGCCGTTTTGGTTATACGCCTGGTCGTTTGCGTTGGGATTGTATGCTTGCGTATTATTAGTTGAAAATAACGAGCCTTTAAATCACAGCGTTGCGATTGTAGGTGCATTCCCTTTTTTGATTATATATTTACTGCAATTAATTGGTTTTGTTAAGGAGTTTATAAAAAAGGAAGTGCATGAGTAATGTGCTTTGTTTAACACCGTTACAATTTAAAATTTAAAATTTGATTTTATTTTACAAGGTCAGCATGCTCTAAATAAGCTTATGGGTAGAGCCACAGCAAGCAGGGTAATAAAAGGCGAGTGAATACTGATGCAAGTAAGGACGTTTTTTTAATAGTTTAAAATAATGTGTAGAGGGTTCTCTACACATTATTACTACAAACAATAATATTGTTATGCAGACAAATACTGATGATGAAATACCAAGTGCTGATCAATAAAGCTACTGATAAAAAAGTAACTATGATCGTACCCGGTTTGCATTTCTAGGGTCAGTGGGTAGTCTTTTTGTTTTGCAACAGCCACTAAATTTTGCGGTTTTAATTGCTCGTCTAAAAAGTTATCGGCATCGCCTTGGCTCACTAACATTGGCAAGTAGTTACTTTGCTCAGCTTTAGCCATTAATTTGCAGCTGTCGTATTGTGCCCATGTTGTTTTATCGGCTCCTAAATAACCCGTAAACGCTTTAACGCCCCATGGGCAATTAATAGGGTTTACTATAGGGCTAAACGCCGAGGCACTAACATAATCCTGTGGGTTTTTAAGGGCGATCATCAACGCACCGTGGCCGCCCATTGAATGACCACTAATTGCTTTTGTGCTAGTCACTGGAAAGTGCTGCTCTATAAGCGCGGGTAATTCATTCACTACGTAGTCGTACATATTAAAGTGAGTGTTGTAAGGGGCTTGTGTCGCGTTAACATAAAACCCAGCGCCTTGAGCAAAATCGTAGCTGTCTTCGTTAGGAACATTATCCCCACGAGGGCTAGTGTCGGGTGCCACAATAGCAATACCTAGCTCAGCTGCTTTTTTGAATGCGCCTGCTTTTTGCATAAAGTTTTCGTCGGTGCAGGTTAAACCTGAAAGCCAATAAAGTACCGGTACTTTATTACTTTCACTAGCGCCGGGCGGCAAAAAAACGGCAAAACGCATAGTACAATGAGTGCTTACAGCGCTGTGCGTATATTGTTTATGCCAGCCACCGGATACTTTTACACTTGAGATATTTTCTAACATGATAATCCTCAAAAGCCGCTTATATCCACACCGTGAATACAAGCGATTGGTTTATTGCTTAGTAATGAATAACGGTACGAATGCTTTTGCCTTCGTGCATTAAATCAAATGCATCATTAATGTCTTCAAGGCCCATTGTGTGGGTAATAAAGTCATTTAGTGCAAACTCGCCAGCCATGTAACGTTCTACAATTTCAGGTAGTTGTGAGCGGCCTTTAACACCACCAAATGCGCTACCACGCCATACACGCCCAGTAACTAATTGGAATGGACGAGTAGCAATTTCTTGGCCAGCGCCTGCTACACCAATAATTACCGACTCACCCCAACCTTTATGACAACACTCAAGTGCTGAGCGCATAACATCAACATTACCAATACATTCAAACGAGTAGTCAACGCCGCCATCGGTCATTTCAACAATTACGTCTTGAATTGGCTTGTCGAAGTCTTTTGGATTAATTAAATCGGTTGCGCCAAGCTTGGTTGCTAACTCGTATTTAGAGTTGTTTATATCGATACCGATAATACGACTCGCACCGGCCATTTTTGCGCCAATAATAGCTGATAAACCTATGCCACCTAAACCGAAAATAGCTACAGTGTCGCCCGCTTTTACTTTAGCTGTGTTTGTTACTGCGCCCATACCTGTTGTTACGCCACAGCCTAGTAAGCATATTTCTTCTAAAGACGCTTCTTTGTTTACTTTAGCTAAAGAGATTTCTGGCAGTACTGTGTACTCAGAGAAAGTTGAGCAACCCATGTAGTGGTAAATTGGCTGACCGTCTTTATAAAAACGTGTTGTACCGTCTGGCATTAAGCCTTTACCTTGGGTTTCGCGCACAGCAGAACACAGGTTAGTTTTGCCCGAGGTACACATTTTACATTCACCACATTCTGCGGTGTATAAAGGAATAACATGATCGCCAATTTCTACGCTGGTTACGCCTTCGCCGATTGCATATACAACACCAGCGCCTTCGTGGCCTAAAATTGCAGGGAATATACCTTCAGGATCTTCACCCGATAATGTAAATGCATCGGTATGACATACACCAGTAGCGGTAATTTTTACCATTACTTCGCCTTTTTTAGGCATCATCACATCAACTTCTTCAACACTAAGTGGTTGATTAGGACCCCAAGCAATAGCTGCTTTTGATTTAATAAATTCTGACATGTGCTTATCCTTTGTAGTGGGTAGATAATAATTGTAGACCCAATTTGCTTGGGTGATGTAGCTATTGTATTTGTTTCTCAAATAATGATAATCTCAATTTTATTAAAACACTTTTTCAGAACTGTAACAATGGCACGATGGGATGGAATAGACGAATTTATTGCGGTAGGTGAAGAAGGTAGTTTTACCGCTGCAGGCAAAGCAATTGGGCTGTCGGTTGCGCATATTAGCCGCCATGTTAGTGCGCTTGAACAACGCTTAAATACACAGTTGCTAACGCGCACAACGCGTAAAGTGGTTTTGACCAAAGAAGGTGAGGTGTTTTTACACCAAATAAAGCATTTACAACATGCAATGGATGATGCCACGCAAAGTTTAGCGCAACAGCAAAGTACGCCAAAAGGTAAAATTAATCTAACAGCCCCGGTAATGTATGGCGAGAGCTTTATTATGCCAATAGTGCATAATTTTATGCACGACCACCCCGATGTAGAAGTCGTTGCTACGCTCAGTAATGAGCAAGAAAACTTATTAGAAGGTGGTTTTGATCTAGCTATTAGACTGGGGCATTTAAAAGACTCGAGCTTAAAAGCACGGCGCTTAAGTGCACGGCGTTTTATTATGTGTTGTGCCCCTGATTATTTAACCCGATTTGGCGAGCCACACACATTAGGTGAGCTAATAAATCATCAATGTTTAGTGGGGAATAGTCGTTATTGGCGGGTAAACGAAGGAGGGCGCGAAAAGCATATTAAAATAGCTGGGCGACTGCAATGTAATAGTGGCTGGGCGTTGGTAGATGGCGCTAAAAAAGGTTTAGGGATTATTCAGCTCCCTAATTACTACATTGAAAACGAGTTAAAAACAGGGCAGTTAGTGCCTATTTTAACATCCTATCAGCCGCTGCAAGAAGGGGTATGGGGTGTGTATCCGCCTCGACAGTTTGTGGCAACTAATGTAAGGGTGCTACTTGATTATTTAGTCGCAGGACTAAAAGCTTAATAGCGGGTTAATCATTTAATTTTTATTCTAGCCAAGTATCAGATTTTTAAATATTTATTACATTTAGTGGCATACCCAAGTACGGATTATTCGTGTTATTATAAGTTACTATTTTTAGGATAAGTGTTTAAAAACAATATGTTTCAACCGGTTAGTTTGTTTATTGGGCTTAGATATAGTCGCTCCTCAAAAGGGAATGCGTTTATTTCATTTATCTCGTTTTTTTCTATTGCCGGTATTGCGATTGGCTTAATGGCATTATTTACTGTCAGTTCAGTAATGAATGGCTTTGAAAGCAGCTTAAAAACCAATATGCTTGGGCTTATTCCGCATGTTGAAGTGCAAGCTAATAAGCGTACTGCAGCGCAAATGAGTAGTTTAAAAGCAGATCTTGAACAATCTCCTTATGTAAGTACTGTAAGCCTTTATCAGCATGGTGAAGCTATATTACAAACCAATAAAGATTTACACGGTGTGTTGCTGCAAGGCTTATATGGCGATGACGGCTCGCTCTATAAAATTACCGATAAAATAGTACAAGGAAATTGGCAAACAGTACTTAATAAAAACTATAGCATTGCCATTAGTCGCTACCTGAGCCGTAAATTAGGTGTTGGTTTGGGAGATAAGCTGCGGGTTATTATGCCAAATGCTTCTACCTATACACCGCTTGGGCGAATGCCTAGCCAACGCTTGTTTAAAATAGCAGCCATTTACGAAACTGGCTCTGAAATTGACATGGGGCTGGCTTTTACCAGTGGTGCGTCGTTGCAACGCGTATTAAAGCTGGATCAAAACACTGCACCTAATTTAAGTATTTCTTTGTATGAACCCTTTGCATTGGATGAATTTATACAGGCCAGCAAACTAATATTAAAAGATCATACCTATACAGATTGGCGCAGCAGCCAAGGCACATTATTTGCTGCTGTAGCAATGGAAAAACGGATTATGTCGATGTTATTAGGGCTTATTGTGCTGGTTGCGGTATTTAATATTGTCTCTGCGCTAACGATGATGGTAAGTGAAAAACAAGGCGAAGTCGCTATTTTACAAACCTTGGGTTTAACACCATCGCAAGTACAAAAAGTGTTTATGGTGCAAGGACTTTATAATGGCGTGATTGGCACCGCAGTAGGGGCATTTTTAGGTGTATTACTTAGTTTATATATTAATGAGTTATTAGCATTAGTAGGGTTAAATTTGATGGCAGGTATAGAGTTGCCGGTAAAATTTGATGTGCCAAGCCTAATTGTTATCGCTTGTTCGAGTATTGCTATGAGCTTTTTAGCCACTGTTTACCCAGCGCGCAAAGCCGCAAAAGTAAAACCAGCCGAGGTATTGCGTTATGAATGATTTAGTTATTAGTTGTGAAAATTTAAATAAAGTTTATCAAGATGGTAGTAACCAAGTTGCAGTATTAAAAGGGGTTGATTTAGCCCTGCAACAAGGTGAAATGCTGGCTATTGTGGGCAGCTCTGGTTCGGGTAAAAGTACCTTATTGCATATACTCGGTACGCTCGATACTGCAACATCTGGCAGTGCTAAAATTAAAAATCAAGAAGTGGCTAAGCTCTCCCGTACAGAGCAAGCGGCATTTAGAAATAAAAACTTAGGCTTTATTTATCAATTTCATCATTTACTGATGGAATTTAGCGCGGTAGAAAATGTAGCTATGCCGCTTTTAATTAAAGGACTAAGTGCTAAAGCTGCGAAAGTAGCTGCATTAGAAATGCTTGAAAAAGTGGGCCTAGCACATCGTAGCTCTCATAAGCCGTCGGCACTGTCTGGTGGTGAGCGCCAACGAGTGGCAATTGCGCGCGCGCTCGTTACTAAACCGGCATTAGTGCTTGCCGATGAGCCAACCGGTAATTTAGATAAACAAAACGCGATTAAAATATACGACTTAATAAATGAGCTTAATAAAAGTTTAAATACCAGCTTTGTGGTGGTAACACACGACTTAGAGCTGGCCGACAAACTCGGTAAAATAGCCTATTTAGATGATGGAAAACTTACTATTAAAGAGTCGCAACATGTTGCTTAGTGCGTTTATAAGTAAACGCTTTAGAGCGTATTCTGGTCATAAAGATGAAAAAAATGGCTTTGTAAGCTTTATAGCTAAAGCATCTACTGTGGGTATTTTATTGGGCGTTGCGGTTTTAATAGTTGCGCTGTCGGTAATTAATGGCTTTGAGCAGCAATTAGTGCATCGCTTATTAAGCGTAGTGCCGCAGGTGGAATATGTAGCGCCTAATAGGCCAATTGCTAATTGGCCACAAAAAGTTGAGCAGCTTCAACAGCAAGATCATGTAACCGGCGCCGCGCCATTTATTGCAGTTAACGGCATGGCGCAATTTAAAAGCCAATTAAAAGCAGTAGAAATACGCGGGGTTGAGCCTTCATTAGAGGGGAGCGTGTCGGCTATTAATCAATTTACCAAAGGCAAATTGGTGAGCCAGCTTGGCATTGATGAAGTTATTTTAGGCAAGCAAATAGTTAACCAGCTCGATGCCAGCGTGGGCGATAGTATTACCTTACTTATTCCTCAAATAGCTCAGCAAGGGCAGTCATTATTAGCCCCTAAGCGAGTAACGCTGTTACTTGCAGGTATTGTTGAAATGGGTGGGCCAATAGACAGCACAGCTGCATTTATCCACCTTAATAAAGCGCAGCAAACATTAGGTTACGATGAAAGCCAAGTAACCGGGCTTCGCCTAAGCGTTGATGACGTATTTACTGCGCATCAAATTGCGCTACGGGTAGGGCAAACCATAGACGACTATGTATACATTTCTAGTTGGTTTAGAACGCAAGGCAGCTTATACCAAGATATACAAATGGTGCGTACCATAGTTTATATTGTGGTGTTTTTAATTATAGCTGTGGCAAGTTTTAATATTGTGTCCTCATTGGTAATGGAAGTACGCGAAAAACAAGGCAATATTGCTATTTTAAAAACCATGGGCGCAAAAGACAGTACCATTTTAGCTACCTTTGTAATGCAGGGGTTAACGCAAGCTTTTGTAGGTGTGGTATTAGGCAGCTTAATTGGTGTGGTACTGGCAATAAATATTAGCGAATTATTTACTTGGCTCAGCCAACTCTTTGGCGCAAACCCACTTCAAGGAGTTTATTTTATAGAGTTTTTACCCAGTAAGTTAGTGTGGCAAGATATTGTGGTAACAGTTGTTGTTACTTTTATTTTAGCGGCGTTAGCTACTATTTATCCGGCGTGGCAAGCAACAAGAGTTGACCCTGCAAAAGTGCTGGGTAATTAGCGGCATTGGTAGCGTGTGCGCTGCTAAATAAAAACTAATAGGGCAGTATTGGCAAGTCTGTTAAACTAGGGCGCTTATTTACAAGCTAACAATAACTAACCATTGGGTTAGCATTTACTACTCTGGGATTTACTTTGACAAATAACGATATTTTACGCCGCATTCGCTACACTTTTAATTTAACCGACACCGCTATGGTAAATGTTTTTGCTGCAGCTGAGCATACGGTTACTACAGAGCAAGTAATTGCTTGGTTAACTAAAGAAGGCGAAGAAGCTTACACTGAAATAAGTGATACAGAGTTTGCAACTTTTTTAAATGGTTTTATTAATACGCAACGTGGTAAGCGCGAAGGCGAGCAACCTGCTCCTGAGAGCAAGTTAAATAACAATATTATTTTTATGAAGCTGCGTATTGCTTTAAATATGAAAGCGGAAGATGTGATTGCGACGCTGGCACTCGTTGACTTTAATTTGAGTAAGCATGAGCTAAGCGCGTTTTCTCGTAAAGTAGATAACAAGCACTACCGCGTATGTAACAACCAGGTACTTCGTTTATTTTTAACGGGTGTACAACAGCAGGTTCGTCCACAAAGCACTGCTGAGTAAGCAAGGTAAAGCCATTACTCTTTCAAAACGCTAAAACAGCCCTTGTTTTAGCGTTTTGTTGTTTTTAAGTTAAATATATTTCAACTTGTTGCACGCCTACTTTAAAATTGTTCAATACCGCTTAATAAACTAGCAATTGAATGAGATCATTTAAATATCAAGTAATTACCTCCTTTGTTAGCTGTATGTTTGGTTTTAGTAACCGTGCACTGTATTTTTATATCGTTAAAGTGAATAAAAATTCGGCTAGTCGCTGTTTTATTTTTACACAACAGTAAAATAATTCAACTTGAATGACGTGCAACACCACTCTTTCTAATGGTAAGGTGTATGAAAATTATGATTTTAAAATAGATTTATATTCAAAAAACAAACTCAATCATACTTACCCGAATTCTCAAATTTTAAAAATAGCTTACACGGAAGAATAATTATGAATTATATACATAGTACGATAGCTCAATTAAAGCAAACTAGCCCCGCGCAAAGTGAGTTTTATCAAGCTGTTGAAGAAGTACTAGAATCTTTAGAACCTCTTTTTGCAAAAACTACAAATTATCAAAAAGAAGCCATTATAGAAAGAATGGTAGAGCCAGAGCGTCAACTAATGTTTCGTGTACCTTGGGTTGACGACGAAGGTAATATTCAAGTAAATAAAGGCTATCGCATTGAATTTAGCTCTACCTTGGGCCCATATAAGGGGGGCTTGCGTTTTCACCCGAGTGTTAATGCCAGTATTATTAAGTTTTTGGGTTTTGAGCAAGTGTTTAAAAACTCATTAACCGGCCTACCTATTGGTGGTGGTAAAGGCGGTGCTAACTTTGATCCAAAAGGGCGCTCAGACGGTGAAATAATGCGTTTTTGCCAATCATTTATGAACGAGTTATACCGCCACATTGGCCCAACTACCGACGTACCTGCAGGGGATATTGGTGTTGGCGCACGCGAAATTGGTTATTTGTTTGGCCAGTACAAGCGTTTAACAGGGCGTTACGATGGTGTGTTAACCGGTAAAAGCCTAATGTGGGGTGGCTCGTTAGTTCGTAAAGAAGCAACTGGCTACGGCGCAGTGTACTTTGCAAACTACATGCTACAAAACCGCGATGATAGCCTAGCTGGAAAACGTTGTTTAATTTCGGGCTCGGGTAATGTTGCTATTTATGCGATGGAAAAGCTGTATCAATTAAATGCAAAACCAATTACCTGTAGTGACTCTCGCGGTACACTATTTCATGACGCGGGTATAGACTTAACGCTTATTAAAGAGTTAAAAGAGCAGCAACGTGGCTGTTTAAGCAAATATAAAGAAAGCTACCCAGAAGCTACTTATATTGCTCGCGCAGATTACCCAGAAGATGGGCATGCAGTGTGGCGTTTTAAAGCCGATGCTGCGTTCCCGTGTGCCACTCAAAATGAGTTAACTCAAGGCGATGCAAAAGCGCTACTAAGCAATGGCTGTATTTTGGTGAGTGAAGGTGCAAACATGCCTTCGACCAAAGACGCGATTGACTGCTTTATTAAAGCCAAAATAGCTTACGGCCCAGGTAAAGCTGCTAATGCGGGCGGCGTTGCAACCAGCCAATTAGAAATGGCGCAAAATGCCAGTATGCAAAGTTGGACTTTTGAAGAGGTGGATGCAAAATTACAGCACATAATGAAAAACATTTTTAATATTGCTAACGAAACAGCGGCAGAATTTGGCCAACCTACTAACCTGTTACTTGGCGCTAATATTGCTGGTTTTCGCCGTGTTGCCGATGCAATGATAGAGCAAGGCGTAGTTTAACTAAAATAGTTTAAAGCAATTGCAGCTTATTGCTGTGAGAGCCTGTACTTAAAAACACCCCATAAATTTAGCTATTTATGGGGTGTTTTATTTAAATAACCGCTTAAGTTAGTTATAACGCTATAAAGCCAAGCTATAACAGCGTAGGATCAGGCTACTTTCGAATGAAAATAGGTTTGCACTTCGCGGTGCATTAACATAAAAAATTATGCAACTAACTGCAAAAGCATCACTTCCTAACGCATTACTTATCTCTATTAGTACACCTCACTTTAAAGGCGATGAAGCAATTGAGTCGCTTGCAGAATTGGCACGCCTAGTTACCACTCTTGGCTTTAAAGTAGTTGGTACACAATCACAAAAGCAAAGTTCTACCCAAAAAGTAAATGTACTGGGTTCAGGTAAACTGGCTGAAATAGCGCACCTTACTGGTAATAAAGGTTCTGCTGCAGATGAGAAAGAGGGTGAGAATTTTCTTGATGACGATCCATTATCCGACATGCCATCAGAAATTCCATCAGACGGTTTAGATTTTGCTTGTGCCGATGTTGTCGTGTTTGACTGCGATTTAACGCCTTCTCAACTACGTAATGTGGAAAACCAGTTAGGTGTGGAAGTATTTGACCGCACCGGCATAATTATTGAAATATTTAGCCGCCATGCGCGTACTAAAACAGCAAAATTACAGGTTGAAATTGCTCGCCTTAACTATGTAGCGCCGCGTCTGCGTGAAACGTCTACCGGCGATAAAGAACGCCAAATGGGTAAGGGCGCAGGGGAGACAACGCTTGAGCTTAACCGTCGTAAAGTACGCGACCAATTAGCTGAGTTAAAGCGTGAACTGGTAAATGTTCAAGATGTAATGATGGACAGACGAGAACAGCGCTCAGAGCTATTTTCAGTGGCTTTAATTGGTTATACCAATGCGGGTAAATCGTCGATGATGCGCGCAATTACGGGCAGTGATGTAGAGGGCGAAAACAAACTTTTTGCTACTCTGGACACCACAGTTCGTGCTTTGTATCCAATAACGCAACCACGGATATTAGTATCAGATACAGTTGGTTTTATTAAAAAACTACCGCATGATTTAGTTGCTTCATTTCATTCAACTTTAGCCGAAGCACATGATGCGTCGCTGTTGTTATATGTAGTTGATGCATCGGATGCGTCTTTTCGCTCACAACTTGATGTAGTGCATAATGTATTGGCAGAAGTGGGTGTTCAAGGCAGTAAAAAGTTATTAGTACTGAACAAATCAGACCAACTTAGCGATGCGCAACAACAAGCATTAATGGCTGAATTTCCTGATGCTATGATGACATCAACACGTAACCCTGCTGATATAGCTAAACTGCATAAGTACATTGTTGATACTGCACAAAGCGACATGATTGAAGAAGAGGTTATTATTCCTTACACCGCCAAAGGTATAGTGGGTGAAATTCGCTCGACCATGAGTGTCATTAAAGAAGAATATGAATATAGCCATATTAAGCTCACAGTACGCTCCAATGCGATTGACTTAGAAAGGCTAAAAAAGCGTATGCTTGAGATAAGTTTATTATCCGGAGCTCAGGTTAGTTAGTGCACGTTTGCTATAATAATAGCGCAGCCTGTTTTAGGCTGCGCTTTGTTAAAGTTGATAATTATGAAAATGCTTTTTCTGCTAACTCTTCTTGCATTTGTTCGCGCATTTTAAACTTTTGCAGTTTACCGGTTACCGTCATAGGGTAATTTTCAACAAAACGAATATGGCGAGGCACTTTAAAGTAAGCCAATTTGTCTTTTAAAAATAACCGTATTTGCTCTTCATCTAAAACCGCATCTTCTTTTGGTTGGATCCAGGCGCATACTTCTTCACCGTATTTTTCGTCGCTAATACCAAATATAGCGGCATCTTGAACACCTGGGTAGGTATAAAGCACTTCTTCTATTTCGCGGGGATAAATATTTTCTCCGCCGCGAATTATCATGTCTTTAATGCGGCCAACAATACTAACAAAGCCCTCACTGTCCATTACCCCTAAGTCGCCAGAATGCAGCCAACCATCTTGATCTATAGTCGCTTTGGTTTTTTCTTCATCGTTCCAGTAGCAGCGCATAATACCTGCACCGCGACTACATACCTCACCCGATTGCCCTACGGGTTGAATATTACCTAGCTCGTCAATTATTTTAACTTCGGTATGCGCTAATGCACGGCCTACTGTGGTTACTTGGCGCTCAATAGATGAGTCGGTTTCAGTAATATTATTAATAGGGCTGCATTCAGTTTGGCCATATGCAATAACTACTTCGTGCATATTCATTAAAGTTTGTACTTTGCGCATTACTTGCTCTGGGCAGGTAGAGCCGGCCATTACACCAGTGCGTAATGTACTTAAGTCGTAATCATTAAAGTTACTTAATTCAAGCTCACTAATAAACATGGTCGGTACACCATGCAGTGCTGTACAGCCCTCATTTTGTACTACTTCGAGAGTTGTTTTCGGATCAAATGCATCCCCAGGATAAACTGCTGTAGCCCCTTTGCTCATAGACACTAAACTGCCAAGTACCATACCAAAGCAATGATAAAGTGGCACAGGTATGCATATTTTATCTTTATTGGTAATGTGCATGGCTTCACCAACAAATAACGCATTATTTAAAATGTTTTTGTGGGTAAGCGTTGCCCCTTTGGGGTTGCCAGTGGTGCCAGACGTAAATTGAATATTGATATCTTGATTACAATTAAGAGTTGCGGCGACTGAATCTAACTGCTGTTTATGTTCTTGAGTTGCAAGTGCGGTTACTTCAGCGAATGAAAACATGCCAGGGCTTGCTTCATCACCAATTCTAATTACGTTTTTAAGCGTGGGAAGAGCAGCGGCATTAAGCTGACCTTTTTCGCACTCTGCTAGCTCTGGCGCCAAACTTTGTAGCATTTGCAGGTAGTTGCTGCCTTTAAATTCGGAAGCAGTAATTAAGGTGGTGCACTCAACGCTGTTTAAAGCGTACTGCAATTCGCTGGGGCGATAAGCTGGGTTTACACAGACCATAATTGCGCCAATTTTAGCGGTGGCGAACTGAGTTAAACACCATTGGATGTTATTTGGTGACCAAATACCTACTCTTTCTCCAGGCTTAATACCCAGTGCAAGTAAACCCATTGCTAATTGATTAACTTGATGCTGAAATTCTTTATAGCTCAAGCGAATGTTTTGATGGTGCACAACCACGGCTAATGCGTCGGGGGTATTGTCGACAATGCTATCGAAGTAGTCACCTATGGTTTGTTTGGTTAATGGGGTACTTTGTATTCCTTTAAAATAACTCTGCAATAGCGGCATAGGGTTTATTTTTTCTATTTCTTTAACCGCTTTTGTTGTTACATTCATGTCATTCTCCGTATCAGTAGATATGAATTGCTTGAATGATAAATAAACATATATTGTCGACAAAGGGAAGGGGGGTAGACTAATGTCTTAGGTTTGTTGCTGAAAATGAAATAAGCAAAAATAAAGCAAAAAAAAACGCGCCTTACACTGTAAGTACGCGCTTTTAGCAACGACTAAATGAGGTTACATTTCGTCGCTGCGGTAAGTTTTTTTCATAATATAAACGTAAGCGTTTACAAAAGCATTTTCTTGATACTTTTTAAGACCGGTATCCTCAAAATCAATGGGGATAGGGTTGCGCTTAACTTGCTCTTTAATTTCGGTTGTTGTAAATAATTTTACATCAAGGTTTTCGATTAGCTGAATCGCGGTTTCCATTTTAAAACCATTAGCACTACCAGCAAATTTACCTTTTGGAGCACGTTGACGTATTGCAACAGAATCAATTTGGTAATCTTGCATTAGCTTGGCAAAATCAAACTGAAACTTACGCATTACTTCTGTGTCGTTACCGTTACCTAAGGTAAAGCGTGTTTGGCGCACGTCGCGAATATCAAATACGTCATTATCTTTACTTAAAATACAAAGTAGTACATCACTACCGGTAATATCTACACCACATGTTCTCATTACTATTCTCTAATATAACTTAATTACCCAGTATTATACGCAACATCCATTAAATTGCGAGAGTAAGCACTTAAGTCAGTTGTAAATTTAACGGCGATTAGATTTATTATATTGATGCAATAAAATCTGCGCCGAAACATTATTAATTTAGCCTTTATAACAAAATAGCAGGTGTTTTAGCCGCTTTAAACTTGTAATTAGTAGCGTTGCACGCGACAATATCTTTTTTGTAGTTGAGCAGACTCAGCATCTACATTAGCCAAATTTGGCGAAAAATAGTCAATGCTTATTCGTAAGAGCGTTGTCGAGTCATTCTCATTTAATTAATTTAAAAAATACACGTGATACATTGTAGGTGTCACCACTGTAGCAAGGATTTATAATGCCAGTTATTACTCTCCCTGACGGAAGTCAACGTAGTTTTGAAAACCCAGTAAGTACGCTAGATGTTGCCAACGATATTGGCCCAGGACTCGCTAAAGCGACCATTGCTGGCCGTGTTAATGGCGAGCGTGTTGATGCATGTGACCTAATAAGTGAAGATTCGCGCCTTGAAATCATCACCGCAAAAGACGACGACGGCTTAGAAATTATTCGTCACTCGTGTGCACACTTAATTGGGCATGCGGTTAAACAGCTTTTCCCAGATGCAAAAATGGCAATTGGTCCTACTATTGATAACGGCTTTTATTACGATATTGATATGGAACAGTCGTTATCTCAAGATGATCTTGACGCGATTGAAAAGCGTATGTTGCAACTTGCTAAAACAAACTACGATGTAGTTAAAAAAACCGTAAGCTGGCAAGAAGCACGCGATGTATTTGCAGCGCGTGGTGAAACATACAAAATAGAAATTTTGGATGAAAATATCGCTAAAGATGACCGTCCAGGGTTATATCATCACGAAGAATATGTAGACATGTGTCGTGGCCCTCACGTACCTAACATGAAATTTTGCCAAAACTTCAAAATAATGAAAGTAGCGGGTGCATATTGGCGTGGTGATTCAGAAAACAAAATGCTACAACGCATTTACGGCACAGCGTGGGGCGATAAAAAGCAACTTAAAGCGTATTTAAAACGCCTTGAAGAAGCTGAAAAGCGTGATCACCGCCGTATTGGTAAAGCACTTGATTTATGGCATTGGCAAGAAGAAGCGCCAGGTATGGTATTTTGGCACAACGATGGTTGGAGCATTTACCGTGAGCTTGAAGATTTTGTGCGTGAAAAGCTACGTGAATACGATTACGAAGAAGTAAAAGGTCCAATGATGATGGATCGTTCGTTATGGGAAAAATCAGGTCATTGGGAAAAATATGCAGATGCTATGTTTACCACAGTATCTGAAAAGCGCGAATACGCGATTAAACCAATGAACTGCCCAGGTCACGTACAAATATTTAATCAAGGTTTAAAATCGTACCGCGATTTACCACTACGTATGGCTGAGTTTGGTTGTTGTCATCGTAACGAGCCATCGGGTGCACTACATGGCTTAATGCGTGTACGTGGCTTTACCCAAGATGATGCGCACATTTTCTGTACCGAAGAGCAGATAATGGACGAAGTTTCAGCGTGTATTAAGATGGTTTATGATACATATGAAACATTCGGTTTTGAAAAAATCGTGGTTAAGCTCTCAACACGTCCAGAGCAACGTATTGGTGAAGACCATATGTGGGATAAAGCAGAGCTGGCATTAGCCGAAGCACTTAAACTAAACGAGATTGAATTTGATTACCTACCAGGTGAAGGCGCATTTTACGGCCCTAAAATTGAATTTACTTTGTACGATTGTTTAGACAGAGCGTGGCAATGTGGTACAGTGCAACTAGACTTTGCATTACCGGGTCGTTTAGGCGCAACTTATGTTGCTGAAAATAACGAACGCCGCACCCCAGTTATGATACATCGTGCTATTTTAGGTTCTATTGAACGCTTTATTGGTATTTTAACTGAAGAATACGCTGGTTTATTCCCTACGTGGCTTGCGCCAAAGCAAGTGGTAATTATGAATATTACCGATAAACAAGCCGATTATGTTAAAGTAGTTGTACAAAAATTAAATAAACTTGGAATTAGAGCCACTGCTGACTTGAGAAATGAGAAGATTGGCTTTAAAATCCGAGAGCATACACTTAAGCGTATTCCTTACTTACTTGTTGTTGGCGATAAAGAAGTTGAACAACAAGAAGTAGCAGTACGTACCCGCACAGGTGAAGACCTTGGCAAATTTAATGTTGATGACTTTGTAGCTAAAATTAGCGAAGAGATAAAAAGTCGACAATAAAAAATCGAGCGTGTAAGGCATTTACAAACAGCCAATTACACGCTTACTATTATTGATATTCTTGGAGGAACGTACTATTAGAGGCGGCAAGAAAGGGCAACAAACAGCCCAAAAAAATCGTATTAACGAAGAAATTACAGCTCAAGAAGTTCGCTTAATTGACATTGACGGCGAGCAAGCTGGAATTCAGTCATTAAAAGACGCGCAAACTATGGCTGATGCAGCGGGTGTTGATCTTGTAGAGATTAGCCCGAACGCTGAGCCGCCTGTTTGTAGAATCATGGACTACGGTAAGTTCATCTTTGAAAAAAGCAAAGAACTAAAAGAGCAGAAGAAGAAGCAAAAGCAAATCCAGATAAAAGAAATCAAATTCCGTCCTGGTACGGATGAAGGTGATTATCAGGTTAAGCTGCGCAACTTACGTAAGTTCTTAGAAGCTGGCGATAAAGCTAAAATTACGATTCGCTTCCGTGGTCGTGAAATGGCTCACCAAGAAATTGGTATAGAATTATTAAACCGTATCAAAGGCGATTTGGAGGAGCTTGCAGTTGTTGAGTCTTTCCCTAATCGCGTTGAAGGTCGCCAAATGGTTATGATGATGGCGCCTGTTGCTAAAAAATAATTTTTAAGCGATAATACGCACCGAAAATAGCTCAGGTCTGCAAGTAATATGTAAATATCCACCTGAGTTAACCGGTTTTAAAGTAAGATTGCAGCATTTATGCTGGGTTTTCACCGGAACATGGCAGTAAGTTAGGCCTGAAAGTGGAGCTATAGCAATATATCTCACGCCTGCTTACTAATTTAAATGCAATACAATTTGGAGTTATTGCAATGGCTTATAAGCTAAAAAGTCACAGAGGCGCAGCTAAGCGTTTCAAAAAGACTGCTTCTGGCGGTTTCAAGCGTAAACAAGCGCATCTTCGTCATATTCTGACTAAGAAAACTTCTAAGCGTAAGTTACACCTACGTCCTAAGATGATGGTTCATAAAAATGACCATGGTCTAGTTTCACGTATGTTACCGTTCGCTTAATAGGGGTTTTTAGAAATGGCAAGAGTTAAACGCGGCGTTGTCGCACGTGCACGTCACAAAAAAGTTTTAAAACAAGCAAAAGGTTATTACGGAGCACGTTCACGTGTTTACCGTGTAGCTTTCCAGGCTGTTACTAAAGCGGGTCAATACGCTTACCGTGACCGTCGTGCGAAGAAACGTACTTTCCGTCAATTATGGATTGCACGTATCAATGCTGCTTCACGTCAAAATGGTCTGTCTTACAGCCGTTTTATCAGTGGTCTTAAAAAGACATCTGTAGAAATCGATCGTAAGATCCTTGCAGATATCGCTGTTTATGACCAAGTTGCATTCGCAGCGCTTGTTGAAAAAGCAAAAGAAGGCCTAGCGGCCGCTTAAGCTTTTTTATATAAGTATTAAAAAGGAGCCTATGGCTCCTTTTTTTGTGTTCGGCGTATAGTAATTATTCCGCAGTTTGCTTTTATCATTAGTATAAACTGCATAGTATATTGAATTTTAGTAAATTTATTGCTCCCCTTAATAATTCGCTAAACACAAACAAAGTGCTAAATGTTATTGGCTGCTTTTTTTTGTTGAATCACCGCACTTTCATCATATAAAAATGTTTAATTGATATAATTTATTTAATTAAGGCGTTTGTTAGAGAATTTTATGTTTGCAAGTTTATTGGTTTTATCAGCTAGTGTGGCGTATGACAGCCATTTACCTCCTTTGTTGCCATGGCAAGGGCAAAGCATATCCCTAATGCAAAAAGCAGGTCCACTGACCACTGACTTTGAACTATCCTCTGGTGAAGCGTCACCAAGTTATGCCGAGACGATGGCTTTTGTAGACAGACTGGTTGCTGCGAATCCAACGCAATTTAAAGCTCAAACAATTGGTTACAGCAATAGCCAACGGGCTATAAAAATGTTGATTGCCAGTGAGCAAGGGTATTTTCAAGCCAGTCAAATAGCAAACGATACTAAACCAACCATTTTTGTTCAAGCCGGTATTCATGGCGGAGAAATTGACGGTAAAGATGCCATGTTTATGTTGCTCAGAGATATAGCAACAGGTAAGCGCCGCGATATATTAAAAAACGTTAATATTTTATTTATTCCTATTTTAAACGTAGATGGCCACGAGCGCAGTAGCGCATTTAATCGTATTAATCAGCGCGGTCCGGTAAAAATGGGCTTTAGAACCAATGGCAATAATCTAAATTTAAATCGTGATTTTACTAAACTCGATACACCAGAAATTAAAAGTGTTTTAAAAGTAATTAACGACTACAACCCTAATTTGTATATTGATGTACATGTAACCGACGGTGCAGATTATCAATACGATGTAACCTATGGCTACAATCCGGTGTTTGCTAGTGAGTCGCCGGCGGTATCAGATACACTCAATCAACTTTTTAAACCTTTAATAGATGAAAAGCTGGTATCGCAAGGACATATACCAGGACCACTGGTATTTGTTATGGACAAGCGCGAGTTTAAAAGTGGCCTAGCGGGTTGGGTGGCTACGCCAAGATACTCTAACGGCTGGGGAGACTTAAAGTCATTACCGACCATTCTCGTTGAAAACCATTCATTAAAACCCTATAAACAACGAGTTTTGGGGACGTATGTGTTTTTAGATGGCGCAATAAGTGCGCTTGCTGAGCATAGTAATGAATTATTAGCTGCGGTAAAAAAAGAGCAAGCATTTATTCCTAAGCAACTTAGTGTTAAGCGCGGCTATGCTGAGCAAGCAAACGAAATAGAATTTAAAGGCATAAGTTACGCGCGAGAACAAAATGCACTTTCTGGACAAGTAGAAGTTAAATATTTAGGTAATAAGCAAGACTACACTAATCTTCCTATTTATTGGCAAAAAGAGGTGCTGCATACAGTTGAAGTACCTAAAGCATTCTTTATTCCGCCAGTGTATAGCGACCTTGTAGCAAAACTTAAATTGCATGGTGTGGAGTTTACTCAGCTTGAGGGGGTAAATACTCAACCATTAAAAGTAGCGAAAGTAAAAGATTACACTTTTGATAAAGCCCCCTTTGAAGGGCGATTTAGAGTCTCGGCAAACTTTGATTATGTTGCTGCAATTAATGTTGATTTAAATGGCTGGTATCAAGTGAACACGCAGCAAAAAGCAGGCGAGTTGGCGGTGCATTTATTACACCCCGAAGCGCCTGACTCATTTTTTGCGTGGGGCGAATTTAATACTATTTTTCAGCGTACTGAGTACATGGAAAACTATGCATTAATTCCTTATGCCCGCCAAATGCTCAAAAATAATCCTAAATTAGCGCTCGCGTTCGATAAAAAGATTAATGACGATAAGGTATTTGCCAAAGATGCCGATGCGCGCTTAAATTGGTTATATGAGCAGAGCCCATTTTACGATCAAGCTTATTTAAAATATCCAATATTAATGTCTTTTGAAGAAGACATTGTACTTGCTGAGCAAAAAGATAAAGAAATTTAAGATGCATATAATTACAATACCCGTTACTGCTTTTGCACAAAACTGTCGCATTATTGCATGCTCGCAAAGTAAACAAGCTGTGGTAGTAGACCCAGGTGGCGATTACAACAAAATTGTGGCGGCATTAAAACAGCACGATTTAACGTTAACAGCAATTTGGTTAACGCATGGCCATTTAGATCATGTTGGTGCGGCTGATGCCTTGCGTAATACCTATAGCGTAAAAATAATTGGCCCACACAAAGATGAGCACTTTTGGTTTGAAAATTTACCAATGCAAGCACAAATGTTTGGTTTTGCAGCGGTTACTGCTTTTTATCCAGATGAGTGGCTAGCACACGACGATATAATACGCGTTGGGGAGTTGAGCTTTATCGTAAGGCATTGCCCTGGGCATACTCCTGGTCATGTGGTGTTTTATCACCCACAACAGCAGTGTGTTATTGTGGGTGATGTAATATTTAAAGGCTCAGTAGGGCGCACGGATTTCCCAAAAGGAGATGCTCAGCAGTTAATTACCTCAATTAAAACGCAAATAATGACGCTCCCCGATAATACCCGCATACTTGCAGGGCATGGCAGCGATACGAACGTAGGCTACGAAAAACAGAACAATCCTTTTATAAGTGGGCAGTTTGGTTAATGCTGAGTAAATAATTTTTTTGCCAAAAACAAGCAGACTGTTTTTTAAAACACATGTATAATTTAGCCAGTTTATCTGATAAATAAGAAATAAAATGTCTCTAAATCACGTAGATCGCCAAATTTTGGCACTTTTGCAGCAAGATGCTAGTTTATCAACCGCTGAAATAGCAGATAAAGTAGGTTTGTCGCAATCTCCTTGTTGGCGCCGTATTGCTAAGCTAGAGCAAGATGGTTACATAAAAAGTAAAGTTGCACTTTTAGATGAGAAAAAGCTGGGCTTTGATATGCTGGTTTATGCTCACGTGCGTTTATCGAACCATGGTAAAAAGAATCTTGCTGAATTTGAAAAACTAATATTGAGTTACGATCAAGTAACTGAATGTTACACTATGGCAGGCACCATGGACTTTATGCTGCGTATTATTTCACAAGGTATTGAGGGCTATGAGCACTTTGTACGTGATAACTTGCTTAGCTTAGAGTACGTTCAAGAAGTACATTCTAATGTGACCATGACTTGCGTTAAACGCAGTACCGCTCTACCTCTGTAACCAAATATCTATTAACGCTAAGTACTTATTGCTTAGCGTTAATGCCCTACTGACAATTGTTAACTAGGCGCTAATTTGATAGAATTCAGCGCTTTTTTTGTTACCCGTCTATGAAAACACTTGAGGAACTCAATGTTTAACTTACTCAGCAAAGCGCCAAGCTCTGCTAAAAACGATATCCTATCTGGATTAACCGTGGCATTAGCCTTGGTCCCAGAAGCTGTTGCGTTTGCCTTTGTTGCAAATGTAGAACCTTTAGTTGGACTCTATGCCGCGTTTATCGTTGGTTTAATTACGGCTATTTTCGGTGGTCGCCCTGGCATGATTTCTGGCGCAACCGGTGCCTTAGCTGTTGTTATGGTAAGTTTAGTATTTGATCATGGGGTTGAATATTTATTTGCCACTGTGCTGCTAATGGGCATACTGCAAATACTGGCTGGAGTTTTTAAGCTCGGAAAGTTTATTCGTATGGTGCCGCATCCGGTAATGCTTGGCTTTGTGAACGGCTTAGCCATCGTTATATTCTTAGCTCAGTTGGGGCAGTTTAAAGTTCCCGATGGCATGGGCGGTCAGCAATGGATGACAGGGAATCCTCTGTATATTATGTTGGGGTTAGTGGCACTAACCATGGCTATTATTCATTTTTTACCTAAATTAACTACAGCAATCCCATCGTCGTTAGTTGCTATTGTAACAGTTACAGCCTTGGTTATTGGCTTTGATTTAGAAGCGCACACTGTACTTGATTTCCTAAAAGGGATGACCGGCGATGAAGCGGTAACGATTGCTGGCGGTTTACCTGAATTTCATATTCCTATGGTGCCATTTACCCTAGATACTTTTATTATTATTTTTCCTTATGCACTTATTTTAGCGGCAATTGGTTTAATTGAGTCTTTATTAACGCTGAGCCTAATTGACGAAATAACAGAAACGCGTGGGCATAGTAACAAAGAATGTATAGGCCAAGGCGCTGCAAATATTACCTGTGGCATGTTTGGTGCTATGGGCGGTTGTGCCATGATAGGTCAGTCAATGATCAATATTAACTCAGGTGGGCGTTCGCGTTTATCGGGCATTAGTGCTGCGCTAATATTACTTGCGTTTATTATTTTTGCCTCAGGTTTAATTGAAATGATCCCACTGGCTGCTTTGGTTGGTGTGATGTTTATGGTGGTGTTGGGTACTTTTGAATGGGCAAGCTTTAAAATGATGAAGCGTGTACCACTGTCTGATGCATTTGTAATTGTATTAGTGTCGGGTGTTACCGTTATTACCGACTTAGCCATTGCAGTGTGTGTGGGTGTGATTGTATCGGCATTGGTATTTGCTTGGCAGCATGCAAAGCATATATACACAACCAACTATATTGATGAACAAGGTGCTAAAGTATATGAATTACATGGACCGCTGTTTTTTGGTTCGGTTAAAAACTTTGTTGAATTATTTGATGTAAAGAACGACCCTAACGATATTATTATTGAATTTAAATATAGTCGTGTGGCCGATCACAGTGCCATTGAGGCAATTGACAGCTTAGCTGATAAATATAAAAAAGCAGGTAAAAAATTACACCTACGACACTTAAGTAAAGACTGTACGCAACTGCTGCATAAAGCACGCGATTTAGTTCAAGTTAATGTAATTGAAGATCCAACCTATAAAGTGGTATCTGATAAGCTTGCTTAATTTAAATTAAGCAATAATTTAGTAAATAAATACGTTAAAAGCGAAAGGTTTATTCCTTTCGCTTTTTTATGCGTAACAATAGATGCGATCAATACCTGTTTGCGGCAAGGCTCTTAAAAAGCAAGATGGTTGGTAATGCTAAGCGTTTACATAACTCGATATAATAGTGACAAATACATAGGGTAATAATTTATTTTGAATTGGCAATCTTTGATTGATAACAGACAGCGTTTTTTTTGGCTCTTGCAAGTAGCAGGCTGGATTGGTTACGCCTTGGTAAATTATATCGGCTCTAAAGTATTTGAAATGCGCGATATTTACGTATTTGTTATTTTATTAAATGCCTACGCAGGCTGTTTAATGACAGTGCCGCTGCGCTATATTTACCGAAAAATTTGGCATGCTTCACCTTGGGTATTAATGCTGGTTGTATTTAGCGCGTCCTATATTACGGGCACTTTATGGGCTGTGGTACAAAAATTTAATTTATGGGAAATATACCGTCATGGTTATCGGCCAGAAGAATGGTTTTACTACCTGCAGCAAGGCTTAGATTCGGTATACATAATTTTATGTTGGAGTGGTTTATACTTTGGCGTTAAGTATTACCAGCTATTACAAAGTGAGCGTCAAAAAGCACTAAAAGCCACTACCATGGCGCACGAAGCTCAATTAAAAATGCTTAGGTATCAGTTAAATCCGCACTTTTTATTTAATACCCTCAATGCTATTTCTACATTAATTTTGGTAAAAGAGAACAAAGATGCTAATTTAATGGTGTCAAAATTAAGCGACTTTTTACGTTATACACTTAATACAGATCCAATTAAAAAAGTGCCGCTAGAGCAAGAGTTACATGCCTTAATGCTTTATTTAGAAATAGAGCGAGTGCGGTTTGATGAACGCTTAAAAGTAAATATAGAAATTAGTGAGCAAGCAAAGCAGGCATTAGTGCCGAGCTTGATTTTACAACCTATTATAGAAAATGCGATTAAGTATGCAATTGCACACTTAGTAGAGGGCGGTGTAATAGATATTAAGGCGCAAGTGTTTGCTAATGAATTATTACTTGAAGTAGGTGATAATGGACCAGGAACAGAACTAATTAATGGTCAGTTGGTAAATGCTCAAGGTGTAGGCGTTGCAAATACCAAGGATAGATTAAAAACGCTCTACGAAAATAATTATTCGTTTGTATTATCGCATAATACGCCAAGTGGATTAAAAGTTAATCTGCGAGTACCGTTTGAGAAGGCAGTAAAGTAATGATAAAAATAAAAACACTTATAGTTGATGATGAGCCGTTAGCACGTAGAGGCTTAGCTGTAAGGCTTGAAGAGTTTGCTGACATTGAAGTGATCAAACAATGTAGTTCCGGTACCGATGCGATTGAAATATGTAAAAATCAAAAAATAGATCTCATTTTTTTAGATATTCAAATGCCTGGTATGAACGGTTTTGAAGTTGCACGCGCGTTAAGCGAAAGTACACGAGTATTACCAGCTATTGTTTTTGTTACTGCTTTTGATCAGTTTGCAGTTAAAGCATTTGAAATACATGCTTTAGATTACATTTTAAAACCCGTTGATGACAACAGACTTAAGCAGGCGGTGGAAAAAGTGCATACTTATTTAAAAACGCAGCAAGACAACGCCCATAAGAAAAAACTAGCAAGCTTTGTCGCTGGGATCACAGGTAATAATTGCGAAGAAATACTTAAAAAATTAGCCACAGGCGACACATTAACGGATAGACGTTACCCAGAGTCGCTTGCCGTAAAAGAGCAGGGCGAAATAATTCGTGTGCCAGTTGTTACTATTCAATGGGTTGATGCTGCGGGTGATTATATGTGCCTACATTGCCAAGATGGGCAAACGCATATATTACGTAAAACCATGAAAGAGCTTGAACAAGAGCTTGATCCGCAGTTGTTTGTACGCGTGCATCGCAGTGCAATTGTAAATACTAAACAAATCAGTAAATTGGTCACTCAAGTAAGTGGTGAATATTTATTAGTACTTGAAAACGGTCAAGAGCTTAAAGTAAGCCGTAGCTACCGCGATAAAGTAAAAGCAGCATTAGCGAGTTAATATTTCAGTTAGTGATTGCAGAGTAGATACAAAAAAAGCGAGCTTAGCTCGCTTTTTGTATTTAAGTTACTGTATTAAATATTAGCTTACAGTAACAATTTTCATGGTGTTAGTTGCGCCCACTGTTTCCATAGAGTCACCGTGAGTAATAATAACTGTATCGCCAGACTCTAAAGCACCTTGTTCAACAAGTGTTGCAAGTGCCGCTTTAACCATGCCGTCTTTTTCAGTTTTAGTAGAATCAAAAAATACTGGATAAACACCACGGTATAGCGCAGTTTGTCCTAGTGTACTGGCATGGCGAGATAACGAGTAAATAGGTAAACCTGAGCTAATACGCGACATTAATTTAGCCGTACTACCTGATTCAGTTAAGGTAACAATTGCTTTTACTGAATCTAAGTGGTTTGCTGCATACATAGCCGAAAGGGCGATAGATTCTGCATTACTTGAAAAACGACTGTCTAAACGATGTTTAGAAACATGCGTTTCTTTTTGCGACTCAGCACCTAAACAAACTCGCGCCATAGTTGCAACGGTTTCTTCAGGATAATCCCCCGCGGCTGTTTCAGCCGAAAGCATTACGGCATCAGTACCATCAAGCACTGCGTTGGCAACATCCATTACTTCAGCACGTGTTGGCATTGGATTGTCGATCATCGACTCCATCATTTGCGTCGCAGTAATAACGGTACGGTTTAATGAGCGCGCACGGCGAATAATGAGTTTTTGCTTGCCCATTAGCGCGGCATCACCAATTTCAACACCTAAATCACCGCGGGCAACCATGACCGCATCAGACGCAAGAATAATATCATCAACGGCTTCTTGTGTTTCAACGGCTTCTGCACGTTCAATTTTTGCCAATAACTGCGCTTTTGAACCTGCGGCTTCAGCCAATGAGCGTACGTAGCGCATATCATCGCCACTGCGTGGGAATGAAACGGCTATATAGTCAACGTCAATTTCTGCAGCTGTAAGTAGGTCTTCTTTGTCTTTTTCTGTAAATGCCGGCGCAGTTAAGCCGCCGCCTAAACGGTTAATCCCTTTATTGTTAGATAAAACACCGCCAACAGTTACAGTACAATGTACTAAGTGGCCAACAACTTCGTTAACGCGTAGCTGAATAAGGCCATCGTTTAACAGCAGTAAATCATTAGCGCTTACATCGTTAGGTAGTTCTTTGTAATCTATACCAACAGCGTTAATATCGCCTTCGCCTAACTCCATTTTTGCATCAAGGGTAAATTTGGCACCAACAGCTAGGGTTACTTTACCTTCTTTAAAGGTAGAAACACGAATTTTAGGGCCTTGTAAGTCAGCAAGAATAGCAATATGTTTACCTAAGCGTTTAGCAATTTCGCGTACCGCTTGGGCGCGGTCTTTATGATCTTGTGCCACACCGTGCGAGAAGTTTAAACGTACGACATTTGCACCTGCGCAAATAATTTTTTCTAAGTTGTTATCTCTATCAGTAGCAGGCCCTAGTGTCGCGACTATTTTTGTGCGTCTTAGCATTTAATTCTCCTGTATGCTTAATTTTAAGCAGATTGACGGTTATTTTGTTTTATAAAGCAGTTACCATTAGCAGGTAAAGTTTTAGTTATGGGCAATTTTTATTGTATTGCCACTATTATATACAAAATGAATGTGCGATCATTATGACACCGGTGTCAGGGGGCGTCAATGATCTATAAATTTTTAATCTAGCGACTATTTCTCCCCCTGAGTCCGCTGTTGTTTGATATAATTACATTGTGATAAAAGTATATTTTTTTGCTCATGATATAATACACGTGCCAAAGTATTTATTTAAATTAACTAACCAATTAGTTGTTACCGAGGAGGGCACTAAATGCAAGTTGCATTAGTAGGGTTAGGCGTTATGGGGAAAAACCTTGCCCTAAACTTAATTGAAAAGGGCATAACGCTGGTCGCTTATGACAAAAACCCCCATGCGGGTGAAGAGTTATTGAGCTGCGCTAAGTCAGAAGGTTTAGCTGATAAGCTGCACATTGTTTCTGATTTAGGAGACATGGTTAGACGTTTAGAAGCACCGCGTTCTATTTTGTTGCTTGTTCCTGCGGGCGAGTTGGTTGATGCTGTATGCAGTGAGCTAATAGAAGCAGGCGTACAGTGCAGCGATATTATAGTTGACTGTGGTAACAGTAATTATAAAGACGGTATTAACCGCAAGCTTAAATACCAAAATAAATTTGAGTTTGCCACTATGGGGATTTCAGGCGGCGCAGAAGGTGCTCGTCATGGTCCTGCAATGATGGCAAGCGGATCTGAAGGTGGTTGGGAGCGTGTCGAGCCATGGTTTACAAAGGTTGCTGCAAGTTATAAGGGTGAATCGTGTTTCGCTCGTGTGGGCCAATCAGCCAGTGGTCACTTTGTAAAAATGGTTCATAACGGCATTGAATATGCGCTAATGCAACTTATTGCTGAAGTGTATCAATTGCTGCGTCATGGCACTGGGCGTTCACCTAAAGAAGTAGCAGAAATTTTTGACGAATGGTCGCAAGAGCATTTAAACAGCTACTTATTGTCTATTTCTAGCCACATATTGTCACTTGAAAATCAAAATAATGTACCACTTGTGGACTTAATTGATAATAAAGTGGGCGCTAAAGGTACAGGTTTATGGACTGCGCAAAATGCATTAGAGCTTGGTATTGCAGTACCGTCTTTAGTAGCTGCAGTGCAAGCACGTCATTTAACGAATGTTTATGACACAACTGCTGCACAAGAGATGACTTACGCCGATAGAGCAACCACTAAAGTTGAAATTGACTTAGTTGAGCTTAAAGATGCATTTACCTTAGCGAGCTTACTTGCTTATCGCCAAGGTTTGGCTTTAATTAAAGGCGCGTCGCGTACGCATCAGTGGAAAGTAGATTTGTCTAAAACACTGCAAACATGGCGTGCGGGTTGTATTATTCGTGCTGATTATTTAGATAGTGTTGCACAAGGCGTTGAATTTATTGATACCCTTGATAAAGAAGTATTTGCACTGCGTAAAATAACAGGCCAAGCAATGATGACAGGCTTAGCGTTTCCGGTGCTTAGCTCATCGCAAACTTACTTTGCTACATTAACCACTCCAAGTAATGGGCATTTAGTACAAGCCCAGCGTGATTACTTTGGTGAGCATGGGGTTAAAACCCATACAGGTGAAGTGTGTCATTTAACAGACCTAGTTGAGATTGACGCGAAAGTACGTTAATCAACCAGAGTTCAGGTTAATTATTAAAACGACAAAAAAAGCACGCTAAATTTAGCGTGCTTTTTTAATTTTAAGTCCGCTAAATTAACGGGTTAACTCACCGCGTAAATTGTCTTGCATTAAGTGGCGAATTGTCTCTACTTCAAGGTTTTGACTTAATAAGTAATGCAGCTTAGTTAAGCAAGCCTCTAATGTCATATCGTAACCACTGATCACACCTATATTAAGGAGCGCGTTACCCGTTGCATAGCCGCCCATATTTACATGACCTTTTATGCATTGGGTTAAATTTATAATAATAACGCCGCGCTTGCTGGCTTGCTCTAAAATAGTTAAAAATTCAGGATCTTGTGGTGCATTGCCTACGCCAAAACTTAATAATACCAATGCTTTAATGCTACCGTTTACTAAGCTTTTCACAACCTCGGTACTAATACCCGGATATAAATGCAGCACACCAATAGGCTGCGTTGTAATGGGGGTTACTTGTAAATCGTTTTCAACATAGGGGCTTAATTGGCCTTTTATAAGTTGAATATTAATACCTGAAAGCGCTAAAGGCTCAAGGTTTGGTGAGGCAAATGCATCAAATCCATCGGCATGGGCTTTAGTGGCTCGATTACCACGAAACAACTGATTATTAAAAAATAAGCTTACTTCAGCAATAGGGTAGTTTGCTGCTAAGTACATAGCATTGAGTAAATTCACTTGCCCGTCTGAGCGCAATTGCGACAAGGGAATTTGTGAGCCGGTAACGATTACAGGCTTAGTTAAGTTTTCAAACATAAAAGATAAGGCGGCGGCGGTATACGCCATAGTGTCGGTGCCGTGGAGGACAACAAAGCCATCATAGTCTTGATATTTGTTTTTTATATCATCTGCTATTAACTGCCAGTGAGCAGGCGTCATATCAGAGGAATCAATTAAAGGGCAATACTCGTGAATATCAAAAAGTGGCATTTCTTCACGGTTAAATTCTGCATTATTGACCACAGTCTGAGTTAAGAACCCTTCTGCAGGAATATAGCCGCGACTCGATTTTTTCATCCCAATTGTACCGCCAGTGTAAGCGATGTAAATGCGTTTACGTTTCATAAAAAAAGCCCAGTAAAATAACTGGGCTTAGTATAACTTTAAATACAACTGCTTATAAAGGCAGATGCACTTTTATTGTGCGACAGAGCAAGCTAAACAGCGCGCATAAACACCTTGTGGATCGTTATAATCTTTAAGGTTATCTATTTCACTACTTAAACGCTTAACCACACTTTGTAAGTTAGCTTGCGTTGCAAGCACCGAGGTTGTTGCGTTGTTACTGCCAAGCATAGATTTAACCGACGCATTACCTAAAATATCTTGAATCATTTTTTGTTGCGGGCTCAAGCTTTGTTTAATCGTTTTAACATCGTAATGATTTAGTTTAGCAAGTGCTGCTGCCGCTTTAATTGCGTCTTGCTTATCACCTAGTTTATCGATTAAGCCTAGCTCTTGTGCTTTTGCTGCGATCCATACACGGCCTTGCGCAATATTATCAACTTGCTCAGGTGTCATGTTACGTGCATCTGCAACCACATCTAAAAAGCGTCCGTAGGCCTCCTCAACACTCATTTGAATTACTTGCGCCATTTTGTCATCAAGCGGGCGAGTAATAGAAAACCCAGCCATGTCGGTTGTTGCCACGCCATCTGAGTAAACACCAAGGTTAGATAAGGTGTTTTCAAAGGTCATAAAGGTGCCAAATACGCCAATAGAGCCGGTAATTGTGCTTGGCGCAGCCCAAATTTCATTCGCTGCTGAAGCAATCCAATAACCGCCAGAAGCTGCAACAGAGCTCATTGAAGCAATAACAGGTTTACCTGCTGCTTTAAGTGCTAACACCTCAGCGCGAATAACTTCAGAGGCAAACATACTGCCGCCACCCGAATCAATGCGCAGTACTACGGCTTTAACTTTGTCATCTAAACGTGCATTACGCAGTAGTGCAGCTGTAGAGTCGCCGCCAATTTCGCCGGCTTTGCGCTCACCATCTACAATTGTACCTCTAGCAACAACTACCGCGACTTTTTCTGTCATTGGGTTATCAAATACAACAGGGGGCTTAACTAGGCTTAAATATTGACGAAATGAAACTTGTTTAAAAGTTTTGCCTTTTTCATCAGCGCCAACTAAATCAATTAACTGTTGGCGAACTTGTTGATTGGTTTTTAATGTGTCGACCCATTGATTATCTAGCGCATATTGACCCGCGTCGCCATTTGCAGCTGTCATTTTTGCTAAAAATACATCCATGGTTTCGTCAAAATTTGATTCATCAAAAGGACGTACTGCAGCAACATCTTGTTTGTATTCATTCCAAAGTGCAGTTAACCATACGCGATTAGCTTCTTTAGCTGCATCCGACATGTCATTGCGAATAAACGGCTCAACTGCCGATTTAAACGTACCAACACGGAATATATGCTGCGTTACTTTTAACTTTTCAAGTGCTTCTTTAAAGTACAGTGGGTACATACCAAAGCCTTCAATTGCTACACTGCCATAAGGGTGCATAGCGACTTCATCTGCATGTGCTGCAATGTAGTATTGAGCTTGAGTGTAGTAATAACCAGAGGCAATAACCTTTTTACCCGTTTGTTTAAATGCTTCAAGTGCCTTGGTAATTTGTTTTAATTTATTTAAATGCGCTTTTGGCATTTCTTGTAAATCTAACAGTATTACGCTGATACGGTCGTCTTTTGCGGCTTCGTTAATAACCTCAACTATATCATCGAGTAAAATTTCACCCGGTGATTCAGCGTTTGAAGTAGCATCACTAATTGCTGCTTCAATAGGATCTATATAGGTTTTTTCTTCAACAATAGGGCCGTTAAGGTTTAGTCTAAGTACTGAGCCATTTTCTACAATTATTTTATCGCCGTCACTTGAAAGAGACACAATAAAAACAATAACCAGTAATAAAAATAAAATGTTGAGTATTAAACGACGAGAAAAATTTATCCCAGTCCAAATACCTTTAAATACTTTTGCAATCAAAATAGATCCTTAATTTGGTACAACTAATACATTACAAGCATCTTAGCTCAGAATATAAATAAATTTAACTGCTAAATCGTAACGAAGTATTTATAAAGCTAATTATGCCACTGTTGCTATTCACATTTTTATCAATATAAACTTCAGTTGCACTTTTTGAAATTAAAAAAGTAGGCTTGTAATAGCCGAAAAATGGGTATTGTTAGCCTAATGTGCAACAGTTTATTAAAATACTAAGTTCAGATATTGCTTATTGGTCGGTATTAAAGCAGAATTGATCAATGCACACAGGTTAGACCAGTTAATGGGGCACAGGATGTTAGAACAACAATTACAATTAAAACACACACAATTACGTAACCGCTTAGTAATGGGCTCAATGCACACCGGTCTTGAAGAAGGTTGGCATAACCGCAAACGCCTACGTGCTTTTTACGAAGCACGTGCTAAAGGTGGTACTGCCATGTTAATTACCGGGGGCTATAGCCCAAATTTGCGCGGTAAATTAACGCCTATTTCGTCATCCTTTAATAGCTATTACGATGTTTTTAAACATCGTGCTTACACCAATGCAGTACACAAGCATGGTGGTAAAATATGTTTGCAACTACTTCATGCCGGGCGTTATGCGTATCACCCTTTTAATCAAGCTCCGAGCGCAATTAAAGCACCTATAAGTCCTTATAAGCCAAAGGCAATGTCGTTAAGCTCAATTAAAAAAACTATTAAAGACTTTGCACATTCAGCCTACATGGCTGAAAAAGCAGGCTACGATGGCGTAGAAGTAATGGGCTCTGAAGGGTATTTAATTAATGAGTTTATGGCACCGCATACGAATAAACGAAATGATGAGTTTGGTGGCAGTTTAGAAAATAGAATGCGTTTAGCCGTTGAAATAGTTAAAGCGGTTAGGGCTAAGGTATCGGAGCAGTTTTTAATTATTTTTAGACTGTCGGTAATGGATTTAATTCCTAATGGTTCTACCCCTGAAGAAGTAACTATTCAAGCGCTTGAACTTGAAAAAGCGGGTGTTGATATTTTTAATACAGGAATAGGGTGGCACGAAGCGCGCATTCCTACAATTGCAAGTATGGTTCCGCCTGGGGCGTTTAAAGAAGCATCAAAACGGTTAAAAGATGTAATTAAAGTACCCGTTATCGCGGTAAACCGTATTAACACCCCAGAAATAGCTAACGAAATACTAAACGCAGGCGATGCCGACTTAATTTCGATGGCGCGGCCATTACTGGCTGATCCGGAGTTTTTTAATAAATATAATAATCAGTTATCAAAGCATATTAATATTTGTATAGGGTGTAACCAAGGGTGTCTGGATCACGTATTTAAAGGCAAGCGTGCTACTTGTTTAGTTAACCCACAAGCTGCTTTTGAACTCGACTACCCACTAGAAAAAATTACTAAAGCTAAAAAGGTATTAGTAGTTGGTGCAGGGCCTGCGGGTTTATCATCAAGTTGTTATTTGGCAGAAAAAGGCCATACGGTAACGCTGATAGATCAAAAAATGCAAATGGGTGGGCAATTCAATTTAGCCATGCAAATACCTGGTAAAGAAGACTTTAATCATACCTTAGCGTATTACACTAATGAGCTTGAACGTTTAAACGTAACGGTTGAGTTAGGTAAAGCATACGACGACAGCATGCTTGCACACTATGATGACATTGTATTTGCCACAGGGGTAAGGCCGCGTGAGGCAAGTATTGAATGCAGTGATGGTAAACGCGTATTTGCCTACGATGAAGTTATTCGTGGTGAAGTAGAGTTAGGTAAGTCAATTGCTATATTAGGCGCCGGTGGAATCGGGTTTGATATGGTGGCTTTTTTAAGCGAGCAAAAGTCGCAAAGTATTAGTGACTTTAAAAGCCAGTGGGGTATTGAGTGCGAACCTAAACCCCATAAAGATGATCGCCAACTGTACATGCTAAAACGCAGTGCAGGTCGCTTTGGTAGTGATTTGGGTAAAACAACAGGCTGGATCCATCGCCAAGTAGCTAAACAACATAGCGTTAAACAAATTGCTGATTGTCAGTATCATAGTTTTGATAAAAATGGTTTAACCATTACGGTTGCAGGAGATAAGCAAGTATTAGCAGTAGATACTGTGATTGCCTGTATTGGTCAGGTTTCTAATAATGAAGTATTGGCAAAGCAAAGCGACAACGCCAAAGTGCATGTTATTGGGGGCGCTAAGCTTGCCACCGCAATTGATGCTAAACGTGCTATTTATGAAGCGCTGCAAATTGCCAGAGAAATATAACATTTTGGCTTAGCCAATAGGCTAGTCTAACTTGTTATAACCAATTGGCTACTGCATACTATACCCCGCTATTTAGGCGGGGTATAAGTTTATCCCGCCTGTTAATATACAGCTTAGGCTGTTTATCTATTATTCTCGCTAAAATAAGCACTGATATTACAGCGCTTTATTTTTCTATGTTAAATCAATGCTATGCTAGCTTTTATTTTGAGAGATGGTTATGAACGCGATTGAATTATTATTGACCCGTCAATCTGACGCCAAATTAACAGAGCCAGGCCCAAATGAAGAACAACTCGCGGTGATCCAGCAAGCCGCGCTACGTGTTCCCGACCATGGTTGTATTGCACCTTGGCAATTTATTGTTGTAGAGGGTGATGCGCGCCATAAATTAGGCGACATTTTTCAGCAAAGTGCAATTGCAGAGCAACAAGCCGAAAAAATGATTGAGCGCACTAAAGAGCACCCGTTGCGCGCGCCTATGATTATTATTGCTATAGCAAAGTATCAAGAACACCCAAAAGTACCGCGAATTGAGCAAATACAAAGCGCAGGGTGTAGCGTATTTGCTATGCAACAAGCGGCTTTTGTACAAGGGCTTAGTGGTATTTGGCGAACTGGTTTTTTTGCGCAAAGCCCTGCAGTTAAACAGGCATTAAAATTAAATGAGCAAGACGAAATAGTGGGCTATTTGTATTTAGGCACACCGGCTGTTGATTGTAAAAAGTCGCCTCGTCATAAAGCTGTTGATTTTTTCAGCTACTTATAAAATAAGATGAACTTTTTGCCCTACTTATACTCATACACCATTAACGCTTGTATGTTAGAGTGGATGTGTAAGTAACCAGAACTCTTGATAATAAATCTATCTCTAGCAGCTATTTTCAACGCTAGAGAAAATAAGTTTAAATATCATTATTATTAAATGTGTTAGTAAATACCTTAACCAGAGTTCAGGTTAAGTAGTTTAGCTGTGAGAAGTGCTAGGATGCGTAATCTATAAAACTCCTTCTGCAGTTTGTTTTTTAATCGATTGTTTTTTGATAAAGTATGGAAAGTCTTAATAAAAACAAAGATAAAGAAGACGAAATTAATGGGAAATTTATTTTTACGTGAAAAAGAAAGTTGGCTAGCCTGGTCTTTTTGGGGCGCCATAGGTGCTTTTATAACCCTTTATGTTGCAATGAGTACCAGTAAAGCACATTTTATTGTTGCCTCATCAATGGGGGTGTTAGTTGTTTTAACCTGGTGGATGCAACAATCTAAACGCTATGACTTTGGTCGTGCATTTAAAATATGTTGTTATGTGTTATTACTCACCGTATTGCCTGCATTTTTGGTTGTAGTAGTGCCTAGTGATGATTTAAATCGATTTGATTTAATATTTCAAAGTGCAACATTTTTAACTTTAAGTTTATTTGTGTGTTTGCTTTGTTCTTGGATTGCACGCAGGCCAAAGCAATATTACTAAAATAAACTCCTTTGTTAAATTTAGCAGTCGCTAAATTAATAACCGTTGGTATTTTAATAGATTGCTTTAATTTTAAGCATAAAATTATTTTTAACGATTTTATGCTTTTAAGCCTTTACAAGTTTGTCATTTACCCCTATTATTCGCGCCGTGCGGAGAGATGGCAGAGTGGTCGAATGCACCGGTCTTGAAAACCGGCATGGGTTTATAGCCCATCTAGGGTTCAAATCCCTATCTCTCCACCATTATTTAAAAAAACCGCCTTATTGGCGGTTTTTTGCTTTGTGGAACTTGTATGTCAAAATCAACTAACCTTTCAACCTCACAGCAATTAATTAAACACGTTTTATTATGGATTGTGTTTGCTTATTGTTATCAAAGTGCAATAAGTTTATTAGTCAAAATGGCACTTGATGCGCAACCAAATAACCCTGTTATTACCGCCTTTGTTTATGCCCTCGGTTTTAATATTTTAGTGGCTCATTTAATTACTAAATACGATAAATTTTGGCCAGTTATTGGCTCAGTATTTATAGGTTTAGTTGGGCTTGTGGTAATTCCATTTTTATTATTTGGTGCTAGTGGATTACTCACTTTAGCGCTACTTGCTGGAATTTTATGCAGTTTACCAGTGAGTACCTATATTGTTGGCCTAATTAAAGTAAAACACAGCAAAAACTAGCCCCAAAGCGGGTTTATTTTGTGATAGCATAGTCGCGTCTTTTAACTAACAAAACGTGAAAAACACATTATGTCAGATAATTTTACTACAGATGCTGAAAAAGCAAGTTACGGTATTGGCTTACAAATGGGTGAGCAACTTAAGTCTAATCCTTTTGAAGGCTTAAACCTAAATTCAGTGTTTGAAGGCATGAAAGATGCGTACGCAGGTAGCGCTTTTCAAGTTGAGATCCCTGAGATCCAAGCTGCTTTTGAAAAAATCAATGAAGAAATTCAAGCTCGTCGCGAGCAAGAATCACAAGTACTTGCTGCTGAAGGCATTGCATTTCTAGAAGAAAATGCAAAACGTCCTGAAATCACAGTGACTGAATCAGGTCTTCAATACGAAGTAATTACTACAGGTGAAGGCGACAAGCCAACAGCTGAGTCTACAGTACGTGTTGATTACCACGGTACATTAATTAACGGTACTGTTTTTGATAGCTCATACGAGCGCGGTCAACCTGCTGAATTCCCAGTAGGTGGCGTGATCAAAGGCTGGACTGAAGCATTACAAATGATGCCAGCGGGTACTAAATGGCGTCTTTACGTTCCTCATGACCTTGCTTATGGTGAACGTGGTGCCGGTGCTGCAATCGCACCTTACTCAACACTAGTATTTGATGTTGAGTTACACGAAATTATTGCTTAAGTATTCTTAAGCAATAAATAAAAAACCGCATTCATTAAATTGAATGCGGTTTTTTTGTGTCTTACCGGTATATTTAACTTTTTATCTGCTCATTTATGCTTCTTCTTTTCTTTTTGTGAAAAGTATTTAAAGTGAGATATGTATAAAGAGGATGTAAAACACTGCACTTTAGCAAGCAATAAATACGCCCCAGCATAGCAAGGGGCTTATTAATGATTAGCGGTAATTAAAGTATATTGTTAAAAGTAGCCGCGAATACCAAAGCGGAAGTTTCTACCTGGTAATGGGGCGGTGTCTTTAATAAATGAGCTATGTACAAAGCCAAGCTCATCAGTAATATTATCAACGTTGATGTACAGTTGTGTATCAAGGTTACCTAAATCTAGCTGATAGTTAGCTTGTGCATCAAATAAAGTATAACCATCGGTTTTAGTCTCATAGGCGGTAATATCGGTTTGTGAAAAATAATGGGTACCGGTTAATGCGAATTGCCAATTACCTAAGTTGTATTGCAACTCAGAGCCTAATTTATTAGCAGGGATACGAGGTAAGTTTTCATCGTCTTGCTTGAGTTTTGCTCGCGTAGAGTCACCAAATACTTTAACCAAGGTGCTTGCGTTAACTTTATAATGCGCATCAAACTCTAAGCCATACAGCTCAGCGTCTTTACTGGTAAACTGATACACCGCCACACCATGGTCGTGGCCGTTATCAGCCGCTTCTAAACCATGTTCTTCATCAAATACTAAGCCAGTATTTTCTTGAAAGTAAAAGTTTTTAATATCATTATAAAAAAAGTTTACAGAGTAACCAAAGTCACCGCTAAAGCGTCTAAAACCTAAATCAATATTGGTTGAGGTTTCTTGTTTGATATTCTCGGGTTCAAAATGCGCTTCACCGTCTTCAATATGATAGCCTAGGCCAAGCTCATAGGTACCAGTTGCAATGTGTAAGCCATTAGATAATAGCTCTGCAGAGAGCGGGGCACGTTCTGAGTGTGAAAGACTCATTGCCATACTATATCCAGGGGTATATTGCCAAATNGCNCCCANTGAAGCGCTNAGNTTAGTAAAGCTTTTAGTGTAGTCAAGTANTTCAGCATTGCTTGTTTGCGTGTCATCATGNCTATGCTGATGCGNTGCTATTTGGCTTTTTATTTTATAGTCTTCAACTCGCGCACCTAACTCAATAGTTACATCACCAAACTCACGTTCTTCTAATAAATATAAAGCATTAGTGGTCGTTACACTGGCTGGCGTAAATGCTTCTTCGCCGTTGGCATCATAATCAGAATCACTGTAGTGATAACCCACCATGCCGTGCCAATCAGCTAATTTATGTTCTATGTTTAAGCGTGCTTCAGTGGTTTTGTTTTTAAATGTAGTGCCTATTTCACCATTTTCAATTTCACTGTGTAAGTAATCTGTATAGCCTAAGCGCAAATTAATGGTTTCAATCCAATTATTATGTAGCGCATAGCTTAATAGACCTTGCCAGCGATCTTGCTCTAACTGGGCAAAAACAGGTGTTTCTTCATGTGCTTCATCACTATGGGCATCGCCGTCGGCTGCATGATCGTGTTCATGTCCGTGATCATGCTCATGACCTGGAATACCATAATCCGTTTTTATTTTACCGTAAGAAAACCCAACCGTTAAATGCTCACCTACGTAGCTAGTACCAAAGTTAACGGTTTCACTGTCGATAAAGGTGTTTTCTACAGAATCTTTACTTTCAACATCACCATCTTCGTGAAGCTGGTTAAATCGTGGTGTTTGATAGTCATCGCCGCTGCGTTTAGTGCCATCAAAATGAAAGTTAAAATTATTATAACCCGTCTCTAACTTTGCAGCGTAGGTATTCGCGTTGGATACCGAATCGTGACTGTATTCTACTGCACCGGTTAATTCATCTATATTACTCGTAGGAATGCGGTTATCAACTACGTTTACCACACCACCAATAGCACCAGAGCCATACAGTAGGGTACTTGGGCCACGTAGTACTTCTATTTGTTCAGCAGCTAAGCTGTCGCTAGAAGTAGCATGATCAGGGCCAATACGCGATGCATCACTGCTGTCTAAGCCATTTTGCATAATTTTAACCCGAGGGCCATCTAAGCCACGAATAATTGGGCTTGATGAAACAGGGCCAAAATAACTCGCGTTAACTCCCGGTAAGCCTTTTAGGGTTTCGCCAAGCGTTGGCTTTGACTTGTTTCTTAGCTCATCACCAGAGAGTACATTTACCGGAGAAATCATTTCTAAGCTACTTTTGTGCAAGGCTGATGCAAACACAACTACAGTTTCAATAGAGGTTGGCTTTAAAGCAATTGCAATATTGTTTGATGACTCGGTTACCGTAATGCGTGAATCGCTATAGTTATCTTTGCTAATATGCAGCTGGCCGCTCGCATCAAGCTCAATGGCAAACTCGCCAAGCTTGTTAGTTTTAACGCTTTGAGATTTACCGTGTACATGAATAGTGGCGTTTTCAATAGGTTGATTTTTTTCATCTGTTACTTTGCCATTAACAGTAGCAGCAAGTGCAGAGTGAGAGCATAAAACAGAAAAAATTGCAGAAGAAATTAATGTTAGCTTAGTCATGAGTCTTTAAGTTCGTGGTTGTTATGTTGTGATATAATATAACACTACAAAAGCGACGGTTCAATGATGTTATAGTATAACCTTATCGATTTTAGTAATTAATTAGCAGGGAAATCTGCAAGGCTTTGATTGTTAACAATTTATAAAGGTTAATTAATTTGGTTTATGAATATGCTTTTTATAAAGGGCTAAAAAGTACTTTTAAACTAAGTGGTTTAAAAGTACTTAAAACTGATTAGAGAGTGATTTTTAGACTGTTTGGTTTAAATGAAGTTAAAGTTTAATATGTATGTCGCCATTAGGTTTGCAGCAGCACAACAGTATTTCGCCGTCGCGTACAAACGCTAGAGGCTCTTCATTATAATCAACTTTACCTGACACTAAAGTCGCTCTACAGGCACCGCAATAGCCTTCGCGGCATTGAAAGGCCACTTCTATCTGTTGAGATTCTAGGCAGTGTAAAACAGAAGGGCAGCCAGTGCTAAATTCTATGCACTGGCTGTTATCTGCAAGCGTAATGCTTGCAGTAGGTCGATCAGTCATTATAAATCAAAGTCACCAAATTCAGAGGCATCAACTTGCGAGTCTATTTGACCAACAAGGTAGGAGCTAATTTCAGCTTCTTGTGGTGCTACTTGCACGTTATCTGACACCAACCAAGAGTTTATCCATGGGATAGGATTACTGTTGTTTTTAAACTGTGCAGGAAAACCAATGGCTGTCATTCGAGCGTTGGTAATGTATTCAACGTACTGACATAAAATGTGTTTATTTAAGCCAATCATTGAGCCATCTTTGAATAAGTACTCGGCCCATTCTTTTTCTTGCTCTGCAGCGTCCACAAACATTTTAATTGCTTCGTCGCGGCACTGCGCGGCAACAATCGCCATTTCTGGATCGTCTTTACCGTCTTGCATAATATTTAAAATATGCTGAGTGCCAGATAAATGTAGCGCTTCATCGCGGGCAATAAGCTTGATTATTTTAGCGTTACCTTCCATCAATTCACGCTCAGCAAACGCAAACGAGCAGGCAAAGCTGACATAAAAACGAATCGCTTCTAAAATATTTACCGACATCATTGCCAGGTAAAGTTTCTTTTTCAGCTCAAATAAATTAACAACAACAGATTTACCGTTAATCTCATGTTTGCCTTCACCGTATAAATTGTAAAGCGACACTGAGTTAATTAAATCATCGTAGTATTTTGTTACCGCATCGGCACGTTCACTAATTTTGTCATTGCTAACTATGTCATCAAAAATAAGTTCAGGTGCTTGGGTAACATTACGAATAATATGCGTGTACGAGCGGCTATGAATCGTTTCACTAAACGCCCACGTTTCTATCCATGTTTCTAACTCTGGTAGCGATACAATAGGTAGTAGGGCCACGTTTGGTGAACGCCCTTGTACGCTATCAAGCAATGTTTGATATTTTAAGTTACTTAAAAATATATGCTTTTCATGATCAGGTAATGCTTGAAAGTCTAAGCGGTCTTTGCTTACGTCTACTTCTTCTGGGCGCCAAAAAAACGAAAGCTGCTTTTCAATTAGTTTTTCAAAAATAGGGTATTTTTGTTGATCATAACGAGATACGTTAACGGTTTGGCCAAAAAACATTGGCTCTTCCATTTGGTTATTATGTTTACGACTAAAGGTAGTATAAGACATGTTTATCACTCAAAAAACTATCAGAATAAAGCGGGCTTAGTGCCCGCTTAAAATAAAAACTCAAAAATTAAATTTTACACGCGCCGCCTGCGCAATCATCATCTTCAAGATCCGGTGTATCTTCTTGTGCATCAGATGCACCATCGCGGGTATTGTGATAGTACAAGGTTTTAACACCCAGTTTGTAGGCGCTAAGCAAATCTTTTAATAAGACTTTCATCGGTACGCGACCGCCTTCAAACTTACCAGGATCATAATTTGTATTGGCCGAAATAGACTGGTCAATAAATTTTTGCATTATACCCACAAGTTGTAAGTAACCATCGTTTGAAGGAATATCCCACAGTAACTCGTAGTTATCTTTTAAACGTTCATATTCAGGTACAACTTGCTTTAAAATACCGTCTTTACTTGCTTTAACGCTAATATGACCACGTGGTGGCTCAATACCGTTTGTTGCGTTAGAAATTTGCGACGATGTTTCTGATGGCATTAGCGCACTTACTGTTGAGTTACGCATACCGTGCTCTTTAATGCTGGCACGTAATGCATCCCAATCAAGGTGTAGTGGCTCATCACAAATTTTGTCAAGATCTCGCTTGTACGTATCTGTTGGCATTATACCTTGAGAGTAGGTTGTTTCGTTAAACTTAGGACATGCACCACGCTCTTTAGCAAGCTCGTTTGATGCTTTCATTAAGTAGTATTGAATCGCTTCAAATGTTTTGTGCGTTAGTGCATTTGCGCTGCCATCTGAATAACGCTTACCGTTTTTAGCTAGGTAGTATGCGTAGTTAATTACGCCTATTCCTAGAGTACGACGACCCATAGTGGCATTTTTTGCAGCCGGTACTGGGTAGTCTTGAAAATCAAGTAAGTTATCTAAAGCGCGTACAGCAAGCTCAGCCAATTCTTCAAGTTCATCTAGTGACTCAATAGCCCCTAAGTTAAATGCAGAGAGTGTACATAGCGCAATTTCGCCTTCTTCGTCGTTTACGTTATCCAACGGCTTAGTTGGTAATGCAATTTCTAAACATAAATTAGATTGGCGAATAGGTGCCACTTTAGCAATGAACGGGCTGTGCGTATTACAGTGGTCAACGTTTTGTAAGTAAATACGACCGGTACTTGCACGTTCTTGCGCAAACATTGAGAACAGTTCAATAGCTTTAATGCGTTTTTTACGAATTGATTCGTCTTGCTCGTATTTTACGTAAAGCGCGTCAAACTCGTCTTGGTCTTCAAAAAATGCATCGTAAAGGCCTGGCACATCAGAGGGGCTAAACAAGGTAATGTAGTCGTCTTTAATTAAACGCGAGTACATTAGTTTATTAAACTGTACGCCGTAATCTAAATGACGCACGCGGTTGTCATCAACCCCGCGGTTATTTTTAAGTACTAACAGGTTTTCTACTTCTAAATGCCAAAGCGGGTAGAACAAGGTTGCTGCGCCGCCACGTACACCGCCTTGCGAACAGCTTTTAACCGCTGTTTGAAAGTGCTTATAAAAAGGAATACAACCCGTATGGTACGCTTCGCCATTGCGAATGTGGCTACCCAGTGCACGAATGCGACCTGCGTTAATGCCAATGCCGGCACGTTGCGATACGTATTTAACAATTGCAGACGAGGTGGCGTTAATTGAATCAAGGCTGTCACCACATTCAATTAATACACACGAGCTAAACTGGCGTGTTGGCGTACGAACACCTGCCATAATTGGCGTAGGCAGTGAAATTTTAAACAATGAAATCGCATCGTAAAAACGTTTTATATACGCAATCCGTGTATCGCGAGGGTAGTCAGCAAACAAGCTAGCTGCGACTAAAATATATAAAAACTGCGCGCTTTCATAAATCTCACCGGTTACACGGTTTTGAACTAAGTATTTACCTTCAAGCTGTTTAACCGCAGCATAACTAAAGTTAAGGTCACGGCTGTGATCTAGGTATTCGTCTAATTCGTCAAGCTCTTGCTCGGTGTAATCTACCAGTAGGTGAGCGTCGTAGCGTTTGTCGCCAACCATTTTTGTTACATGATCAAATAAACGTGGTGGCTCAAATTGGCCATACGCTTTTTTACGTAAATGGAATACAGCTAAACGTGCTGACAAATACTGATAATCAGGAGATTCTTTTGAAATCTGATCGGCTGCAGCTTTAATGATGGTTTCGTGAATATCTTTAGTACGAATACCGTCGTAAAATTGAATGTGTGATTTTAATTCAACTTGCGAAACCGAAACGTTATTTAACCCTTCGGCGGCCCATTCAATAACGCGATGGATCTTGTCAAGATCAAGTGGCTCTTTACGGCCGTCACGTTTGCTTACAGATAACTGTTGGTTCATAGTTTTGCCTGTATTCCTTGGAAATTAAGTATTTTGACCAATGATTAATACTCCAAAATAACAGAGTATCTATTCATTTATTATTGTTTACACCAATTCAGGCGATTTTATTGAATAACATTTAGCCACAATATCTGGTGTTGTTCAAATTAGAGATCACAAGATAGTGTGGTCCGCGTTGTTTTGCAAGGGACAGAATTGCCCCTAATTGTGGATAACGTCGGGATAACACATTTGTGTTAGTAAGCATTAACCTTCGAACATTCGGTTAAGTTGAAATTTACAAAAATCAACTAAGGATCTACTAAATTTACGCTTTTTAAAAATATATTTTGACTGCTTTTTTTATCAGCAGGCTTTGTGTGAAAACTAACACAATCACAATATATAGTGTTTAATAATTAACATAGCACTATATATGGTTAAAACCTTCAATAGGGCTTTGCCAATTAAAATCGGCCTGCCAGCTCAAAACTTCGGTTAAGTTAGGCACGTAACCCCAAAGTGCGGTTGCGGTGTGCATACCTGCCGCTTTACCTGCTTGAATGTCACGCAAAGCATCGCCAATGTACAAGCAACGATTAGGCGCAACGCCCATTAGCTTGGCACAATGTAGTAAAGGTAAAGGCGAAGGTTTAGCTTCAGCTAAAGTATCGCCACTGATAACCACGCAGGCATTTTTTAAAGCAGGGATCGCGGCTACTAAAGGGGCGGTTAAAAATCCGGGTTTGTTAGTCATGATCCCCCATTTGATGTTTTTTCGCTCCAGTTCGATAAGTAGTGGCTCAATACCAGCAAAGCACCTGGTGTGTTTGGCTATGTTAGCCGCGTAGGCATCAATTAATTGCTTAACGAGTTGTGCTTGCGGTTGCTCACCCCATTTATCTTTAAAACCGACCTCTAACAAGGCTGCTGCGCCATTAGATGCAGCAGCGCGATATACCTCACGACTTACTGTATCTAATTGCTGCGAACGCAGTACGGTATTTAAAGCTGTACCTAAGTCATCAGCGGTATCGAGTAAAGTGCCATCTAAGTCAAATAAAAAAGCATCGTACTCTATAGTAGGTGACGTTGATTGAGAGCTGACCATTACGCTAACTTCTCAAAATGCAGAATATAATTTACGCTTACGTCGGTATTAAGCGAGTACTGCTTAGATAATGGATTATAAGATAACCCAGCACTGGCGCGCACTTTTAAACCCGCTTGTTCAGCCCAGGCAATTAACTGTGCTGGTTTAATAAACTTTTTGTGATCGTGAGTGCCTTCAGGCACCATTTTCAATAACTTTTCTGCACCAATAATGGCGTACAAATAGGCTTTAGGGGTTTTATTAAGTGTTGAAAAAAACACATCAGCACCGGGTTTTGCAAGCTCTGCAACAGCATGAATAATAGAAGCCGGATCGGGTACATGCTCCAGCATTTCCATACAGGTTACTACATCAAAGCGAGCAGGGTGCTCGGATGCATATTGTTCAGCAGGTACTTTAATATACTCTACATGTACGCCTGTCTCTAGGCTGTGTAATTTGGCAACAGTTAAAGGCTCTTGGCCCATATCTATGCCGGTTACCTTTGCCCCCATGCGCGCCATGCTTTGGCTTAAAATACCGCCGCCACAACCTACGTCTAGTGTTTCTTTGTCAAATAGACCGCCAGTTTTATTGGCTATAAAGTCTAAACGTAAGGGGTTTATTTCGTGAAGCGGTTTAAATTCCCCGTCTAAATCCCACCACCGCTCTGCGATGGCCTCAAATTTTGCAATTTCTGCGTGATCTACATTTTGATGTTCGGTCATAAAATACTTCCTCGTCAATCTGGGGGCATTATATAGGGCTAAATTGGTAAATCGCAAAGTTTTGCGCCTGTAAATCTAAATAAATTGTGGTAGCATGTTTCTTTAGCAATAATAACAAATTCTCTTGATACCTAATAGTGGGTGTTTAAGAGCTGATACTGAAGGAATGTGATATCAATGACTGATCTCGCCCATGGCATTCTGCCAGTCAATATTGAAGACGAGTTAAAAAACTCCTACTTAGATTACGCAATGAGCGTAATTGTAGGACGTGCATTACCAGACGTGCGTGATGGCTTAAAACCTGTTCACCGCCGCGTTTTGTTTGCAATGAACGAGCTTAGTAATGATTGGAACAAGCCTTACAAAAAATCGGCACGTGTTGTCGGTGACGTAATCGGTAAATACCACCCACACGGCGATAGTGCTGTTTACGACACTATAGTACGTATGGCACAGCCATTCTCACTGCGTTATATGCTAGTAGATGGTCAAGGTAACTTCGGTTCGGTTGATGGTGATTCAGCAGCGGCAATGCGTTATACAGAAGTACGTATGGCAAAAATGTCGCATGAATTATTAGCCGATCTTGAAAAAGAAACGGTTGATTTCGTTCCTAACTACGACGGCACTGAGCAAATCCCTGACGTTTTACCAACCAGAGTTCCTAACTTATTAGTAAACGGTTCATCGGGTATTGCGGTAGGTATGGCAACAAACATTCCACCTCATAACTTAACTGAAGTGGTAAATGGCTGTTTAGCACTCATTCAAAACCCTGAATTATCTATTTTAGAGTTAATGGATTATATCCCGGGCCCAGATTTTCCAACTGCTGCAATTATCAACGGTAAAAAAGGCATAGAGCAAGCCTATTTAACTGGCCGTGGTAAAGTGTACATGCGTGCCCGCGCTGAAATAGAAGTAGATGAAAAAACGCATCGTGAAACTATCATTGTTCACGAAATACCTTATCAAGTTAACAAAGCGCGCCTAATTGAAAAAATTGCCGAGCTGGTTAAAGATAAAAAAATTGAAGGTATTAGTGCGCTACGTGATGAATCAGATAAAGACGGTATGCGTATCGTTATTGAGATTAAACGTGGTGACGTAGGCGAAGTTATTTTAAATAATTTATATGCGCAAACGCAGTTACAAACTGTGTTTGGTATGAATATGGTTGCGTTAATTAACAACCAGCCTAAGTGCTTTAATTTAAAAGAAATGCTTGAAGAGTTTATTATTCATCGCCGTGAAGTAGTAACTCGTCGTACTGTTTTTGATTTACGCAAAGCGCGTGACCGTGCACATATGCTAGAAGGTTTAGCAATTGCACTGGCAAACATCGACCCAATTATTGAGCTTATTCGTAATTCACCAACACCTGCTGAAGCAAAAGTTGCTTTAACAGCGCGTTCGTGGGAATTAGGTAACGTAAAAGCCATGCTTGATAAAGCAGGCGAAGACAACGTTGCCCGCCCAGATTGGTTAGCTGCTGAGTTAGGTATTCGCGATGGTCAATACTTTATTTCTGAGCAACAAGCTCAAGCAATCCTAGATTTACGCTTACATAAGCTAACGGGTTTAGAACACGAAAAGATTCTAACTGAATACCAATCGTTATTAGATTTAATTGCTGAGCTTTTACATATTTTGGCAACACCAGAGCGTTTAATGGAAGTTATTCGCGATGAGTTAGTTGAAATTAAAGCGCAATATGGTGATGAGCGTCGTACTGAAATAAATGCCGCAGCACACGATATCAGCCTTGAAGATTTAATTACCGAAGAAAACGTAGTAGTAACGCTTTCTCACGAAGGTTATGTTAAGTATCAGGCTCTGTCTGATTACGAAGCGCAGCGTCGTGGTGGTAAAGGTAAATCGGCAACGAAGATGAAAGATGAAGATTTCATTGAACGTTTATTAGTTGCTAATACGCACGATACTATATTGTGTTTCTCAACGGCTGGTCGTTTATATTGGCTTAAAGTGTATCAGTTACCACTTGCAAGTCGTGCAGCGCGCGGCAAACCAATTGTTAACTTATTACCACTTGAGGCAGATGAACGTATTACCGCTATATTACCAGTACGCGAGTATGCAGAAGATAAATACATCTTTATGGCAACCGCATTTGGTACAGTGAAGAAAACACCACTAACGGCATACAGTCGTCAACGTGCAAGCGGTATTATTGCGGTTAACCTAAATGAAGGCGATAGCCTAATTGGTGTTGATGTTACCGATGGCAGCAACGAAATTATGTTGTTTACCGATGCAGGTAAAGTAGTACGCTTTAAAGAAGCAGAAGAAACAACGGTTGTTGATGAAAACGGTAACCCAGTACTAGACGAAGAAGGTAACCCTGAGATTCGCTTCAAAGGTGTTCGTCCTATGGGCCGTACAGCTACAGGTGTTCGTGGTATTAAAATGCCTGAAGGACAACGCGTAGTATCGTTAATTGTGCCTAAAACAGATGGTGCTATTTTAACCGTGACTGAAAACGGCTACGGTAAACGTACTTTACTTGAAGACTACCCAGCGAAGAGTCGTGCGACTCAAGGTGTAGTGTCTATTAAAGTAAGTGAGCGTAATGGTGCGGTTGTAGGTGCTGTACAAGTTGACGATAACGATGAAATAATGATTATTTCAAATCGTGGTACCTTAGTACGAACTCGCGTTAATGAAGTTTCTACGGTTGGACGTAACACGCAAGGTGTTATTTTGATCAGAACTATTGACGAAGAGCAAGTAGTTGGTTTACAACGTATAGAAGAGATTGAAGTCACCGAAAGTGACTTAATTGATATCGAAGACGTCGAAACAGTTGATACGGTTATTGATGAAGTAGCGGATGATAATCCTCCTTCAGAATAATTGAGATTAAAAAAGCGGCCTTGGCCGCTTTTTTTAATGGTGTTGAATAAAATTAATATTAATAATACTGCGCAATAAAATAATTTTTACAATAGCAAAAAGACTCAATTGAAAGACGTTAATTTATATATATAGTTGTTCTCAGTAATTGTTTTATATTGCTCTGTTTGCTGCATTAATGCAGCCTTATAGGTAATGAAGGCTTTAATACTATGAGTGAGGCTACAGCCCACTTAATGATCACAGCTTTAATTTAATGTGTATAACTTGATTGAATGGTAATTGGGTGTTTAATTTTTTAATTACTGGAATGAGGAAAAGGTAATGAGTAAGTATAATTTTTGTGCGGGGCCGGCCATGTTACCGCCAGCAGTAATGAAAAAAGCACAACAAGAATTTATAGATTGGCAAGGTTTGGGTGTATCGGTGATGGAAATGAGTCACCGTAGTAAAGAGTTTTTAGCGCTCACTAAAAAATGTGAAGCGAGCCTGCGTCGTTTAATGAATATTAGCGATGAATTTGAAGTGCTGTTTATGCATGGTGGCGGTCGCGGTCAATTTAGTGCTGTGCCATTAAATTTACATCAGGAAAATAAATCAGCGGTTTACTGCGAAAACGGCGTATGGTCAAAAAGTGCAACGGATGAAGCAAATAAGTTTACCCAAACTACTGCTATCGATGTTCGTAACGATACCGATGGTCAATTTTCGATTAAAGCAGTGGCAGACTGGCAGTTGCCAGCAGATGCGTCGTACATTCACTATTGCCCTAACGAAACCGTTGATGGCTTAGAGATTTTTGATGTACCGAGTCATCCAACAGCGCCAATTATTGCAGATATGTCGTCAACTATTTTATCGCGTGAAATTGACGTTAATCAATTTGATTTAATTTACGCTGGCGCACAAAAAAATATAGGTCCTTCGGGCATTGCAATCGTTATCGTACGTAAAACATTACTAGCACGTGAAGGGCTTCCTAAACCAGGTATTTTAGATTATGCACTAGAGGCCAAGCAGGGCAGTATGTTTAATACGCCACCAACATTTGCATGGTATTTAGCGGCTGAAGTATTCCAATGGCTTGAGCAAAATGGTGGTGTAAAAGCCATGGAAGCACAAAATATTGCAAAAGCTGAACTACTTTATAATTTTATCGATAATTCTGATTTTTATTCTAATAAAGTAGCTAAGCATAGTCGCTCGCGTATGAACGTCCCTTTTTGGTTAAATGATGAAAGCTTAAACAGTAAGTTTGTTGCTCAATCAAACAAAGCGGGCTTGCTAGCACTCGAAGGCCATAGAATTGTAGGTGGAATGCGCGCCAGTATTTACAACGCAATGCCACTTGAGGGCGTGCAAGCGCTTGTTGATTTTATGGCTGCTTTTGCAAAGGAAAATAGCTAATGGAACAATTACGCTTAGAACCTATTTCGCGTGTTAATGGCAGCGTCACTCTGCCGGGTTCAAAAAGCTTATCAAACCGTATATTGTTATTAGCGGCATTAGCAAATGGCACTACTGTTGTTGAAAACTTACTTGATAGCGACGATATACGCCATATGTTGGGCGCGTTACAATTATTAGGTGTTAACGTTAGCTTAAACCAAGAGCGAACAGTTGCTACAGTACAAGGTGTTGGTGGGGTATTTAAAACCCCAAGAGAGCCTTTGTTTTTAGGTAATGCAGGCACAGCTTACCGTCCTTTAACCGCTGTACTTGCTGCGGTTGCAGGTGAGTACGAACTGATTGGCGAGCCACGCATGGAAGAGCGCCCAATAGGGCATTTAGTCGATGCGCTGCAAGCACTTGGCGGTGATATTACTTACAGCAAAAATAAAGATTACCCACCGCTTAAAATTATAGGTGGGCAAATTAACGGTGGTGAAGTTGCAATTGACGGCAGTATATCAAGTCAATTTTTAACTGCATTACTAATGGCTGCACCACTGTTTAATGGTGATACCAAAATAACGATTAAAGGCACTTTAGTATCTAAACCCTACATTGATATTACCCTTGATGTAATGGCACGCTTTGGAATAGAAGTTGAGCATAGTAATTATGCAACTTTTACCGTAAAAGGTGGTCAACAGTACCAGTCACTTGAACGTATTATGGTTGAAGGCGATGCGTCTTCTGCATCTTACTTTGTAGCTGCAGCTGCAATTGCCGGTGGCGAAATTGAAATTAAAGGTGTCGGTGCTAAATCGGTGCAAGGCGATATTGGCTTTGCTAAAGTAATGGAACAAGTGGGCGCTAAAATAGATTGGTATGATGAGCGTTTAGTTGTTCGTAAAGGCCAATTAAACGGTGTTGATATTGACGCAAATGCCATACCTGATGCAGCAATGACATTAGCCACTGTGGCTCTGTTCGCTAAAGGGCCAACGGCTATTCGTAATATTTATAATTGGCGCGTAAAAGAAACCGATCGACTACACGCTATGGCAACTGAGCTCAGAAAAGTGGGCGCAGAAGTTGTAGAAGGGCACGATTTTATAGAAATCACTCCCCCGAAACACTTTAACGATGTGGCAATTGATACTTACGATGACCATCGCATTGCCATGTGTTTTGCTATGGTTGCCGTAGGTGGAAAGCCAATCACGATTAATGATCCTAAGTGTACTTATAAAACATTTCCGACATTTTTCAATGTATTAGCATCAGTTAGTGAGTAGGTTTTTGATGTTAATTAATAAAAAGTTGCACACTAATAGCGATCTATTTAAATAACTGACGTATAATATTGCGGTTTACTTAGGTGTGCATTGTAGGAGGTTTAAATGCAGGCGTTATTAATGCCCGTGATCACCGTAGATGGCCCAAGTGGTTCAGGTAAAGGAACTGTTTGTCGCTTGTTAGCCGAAAAGTTGGGATGGGATGTACTTGATAGTGGCGCAATTTACCGCGTTTTATCTCTAGCGGCACTTCACCATCAAATCGCATTAGATAACGAAGATGCATTAGTTCCCTTAGCTGCTAACTTAGATGTGCAGTTTTTGGTAGATAGTCAAACTAATGCAGCAAAGGTTGTTTTAGAAGGTGAGGATGTAACCACCACAATCCGTAACGAAGAAGTAGGGGCTGCAGCATCAAAAGTAGCAGCACTACCTCGCGTACGCGAAGCGTTATTACGTCGCCAACGCGCATTTAGAACTGAACGAGGTCTAATTGCTGATGGTCGTGATATGGGTACTGTGGTTTTTAAAGATGCACCGCTAAAAATATTTTTAACCGCCAGTGCACAAGAACGCGCCAAACGACGTTTTGTTGAGTTGAATGCTCGCGGTCTTAATGTTACACTGAGTGGTCTATTAAAAGACATTCAAGAGCGTGATGATCGCGATATGAATCGTGCCGTTGCGCCACTTGTGCCTGCAGAGGATGCTATTGAGCTTGATACTAGCGAGCTTAATGCACAGCAAGTATATGATAAGGTATTAACTTTATTGGATACGGCTATCTCTGAAGGTCGGCTTCCTAAACGAAGCTAAACACATTTTATGCACCAGCAGGATGCCAGTGCTATTTTAACAACCCCATGCAGCATGGTTGCTTATTGGTATAATATATAGAGACGTATATTCGTATGTCAGAAAATTTTGCGCAGTTATTTGAAGAAAGCTTAAAGGGTTTTGAAGCAGAGCAAGGCTCTATCGTTAAAGGTACAGTAATCTCAATCGAGAACAACATTGTACTTGTAGATGCTGGTCTTAAATCAGAAAGTGCTATCCCTGCTGAGCAGTTCAAAAATGCTGCTGGTGAACTTGAAGTTGCTGTTGGCGACGAAGTAGATGTTGCACTAGATGCAATTGAAGACGGTTTCGGTGAAACTATCCTTTCTCGTGAGAAAGCGAAGCGTCACGAAGCGTGGATCCGTCTTGAGAAAGCATGTGAAGAGCAAGAAACTGTTACTGGTGTTATCAACGGTAAAGTTAAAGGCGGTTTCACAGTTGAAGTTGATTCAATCCGTGCTTTCCTACCTGGTTCACTTGTTGATGTTCGTCCAGTACGTGACACAACTCACCTTGAAGGCAAAGAGCTTGAATTTAAAGTAATCAAGCTTGATCAAAAACGTAACAACGTTGTTGTTTCACGTCGTGCAGTTATCGAATCTGAAAACTCACAAGAACGTGAAGAGCTTCTTGCTAACCTTGTTGAAGGCCAAGAAGTTAAAGGTATCGTTAAGAACCTTACTGACTACGGTGCATTCGTTGACCTTGGTGGTGTTGATGGTCTACTACACATTACTGATATGGCGTGGAAGCGTGTTAAGCACCCTTCAGAAATCGTTAATGTTGGCGACGAAATCGCAGTTAAAGTTCTTAAATTCGACAAAGATAAAACTCGTGTATCTCTAGGCCTTAAACAGCTTGGCGAAGATCCATGGGCAGCTATCGCTGGTCGTTACCCAGAAGGTTCTAAACTTTCTGGTCGTGTTACTAACCTTACAGATTACGGCTGTTTCGTGGAAATCGAAGAAGGCGTTGAAGGTTTAGTTCACGTTTCTGAAATGGATTGGACTAACAAGAACATCCATCCTTCAAAAGTTGTTAGCCTTGGCGACAGCGTTGAAGTTATGGTTCTTGAAATCGACGAAGAACGTCGTCGTATTTCTCTTGGTCTTAAGCAATGTATTGCTAATCCTTGGCAGGAATTTGCTCGTCTACAAAACAAAGGCGACCAAGTTACTGGTAAGATCAAATCAATCACTGACTTCGGTATCTTTATCGGTCTTGACGGTGGTATTGATGGTCTTGTACACCTTTCAGACATTTCTTGGAATACACCTGGCGAAGACGCTGTACGTGAATTCAAGAAAGGCGACGAAATCACTGCTATCGTATTGCAAGTTGACCCAGAGCGCGAACGTATCTCTCTAGGTGTTAAGCAAATCGAAGCTGACCCATTCAATAACTACCTTGATGCAAACAAAAAAGGTGCTATTGTTAAAGGTAAAGTGACTGAAGTTGATGCTAAAGGCGCAACTATTGAACTTATCGAAGGCGTTGAAGGTTACATCCGTGTAGCTGATATCGCTCAAGAGCGCGTTGAAGATGCAACTACTGTTGTTTCTGTAGGCGACGAAATTGAAGTTAAATATGTTGGTGTTGATCGCAAGAACCGCACTTTAAGCTTATCTGTTAAAGCTCTTTTCGAAGCTGAAGAGAAAGAAGTAATAGAAAAGCTTAAGAAAGACGAGCCAGTGTTTGAAAACGCAATGGCTGCTGCTTTCGCAAATGCACAAAAAGACTAATTAATCAGTCTTTAATTGGAAGGGCAGTTTATGCCCTTCCATTATTTCTTTTAAGGAAATGCTATGACTAAGTCAGAACTGATAGAAACACTTGCACAGCAACACGCACACGTTCCAGTGAAAGATGTTGAAAATGCAGTAAAAGAAATTCTTGAACAAATGGCCGGCTCATTATCTTCTTCAGATCGTATTGAGATCAGAGGTTTTGGTAGTTTTTCTTTGCATTATCGCGCTCCACGTACCGGTCGTAACCCTAAGACTGGCGAAACAGTAGAGCTAGATGGTAAACATGTACCACATTTTAAACCAGGTAAAGAATTACGTGATCGTGTAAACGAGAGCATTGCCTAGTTAACTTATTGGAGTAGGGTACTTGTTTAAGGTATTAAAAATTATTCTGGTTGCACTTTGCTTGATCAGTGCATTTGTATTGGGTTCTCAAAATCCACAATTAGTACAAATAAACTATATTATAGCCAGCAATACATTGCCTTTAGCCGTTATAATAAGTATTTGCTTTTTATTAGGTGTTGTAATTGGTTGTTTTGTAAGCTTTAAATTGTTTTCACAACTTAAGTGGCAAAATTATCGTTTAAAAAAACAGTTAGCACCTGAACAAAATAAAAAAAAGCCTGCTGCTGATAAAGACTCATAATTATGATTGAGCTGTTATTTTTACTACTTCCTGTGGCTGCCGGTTACGGCTGGATAATGGGAAAAAACAGTGCTAAAAATCAAGCTCATCAATTTAATCGNCAGATCACCTCTGAATATAGTAAAGGCNTAAAGTTTTTACTCGACAGGGAAGAAGATCAAGGCCTTGAACATTTAATTAATTTACTAGAAGTTGCAGCTGACTCGGTTGAACATTATTCAACGCTTGCAACTATGTTTCGCCGCAGAGGCGAGCTAGACCGCGCAATAAAAATTCACGAACTCCTTTTAAAACACCCAAGCCTTAATGAGCAACAAGCTGCTGCTAGTCGTTTAGAATTAGCAGAAGATTATGTTATGGCTGGGCTATTAGATAGTGCCGAAGAGCATTTAGTTTGGCTTGTTAAAATGGACCACAGTGAAGCATTAGATCCTATTATCACTCTATATTCGCAAACCCGAGAGTGGCAAAAAGGGATTAATATGTTTGAAGCGCATAGTGAATTATTTTCAAAAGAACAACACTTTAAAGCCATAGCTAACTTTTACTGTGAGCTGGCGTTAAGTGATAATAACCCCTCATTAATGCGCAAAGCCATTAGTTTGAATCATAAAGCGATACGTCCTTTATATGAACTTGGTTTGTCTGCATATACTAAAGAAGACTACGTAAAGGCAATTTACTATTGGCGCGAATTAATTTGCCAATTTACATTTTTTGCTCCTTTATTTGTCGATAAATTAGCACATTGTTATAAGCATCTAAATTTAACTCATCAATTTCATCAGCTGATCAGTGAGTTACTCGACAAAGGTGGAGTGCTAATAAAAATACAACATTGCCAAGCTCTGTTAGAGCAAGGTAATACAGAGCAAGCTTTTGAGTTTTTAACTGATAGCTTAAAGCGCCAACCAACCATACGCGGGTTTAGTTTTTTATTACAACTAATGGGCGCTCAAGATAAAAATACTAAAGAGGTGCTCGACCAAATAGATAAACTGGTCACTTCTTATATTGCCACCAAACCAGACTTTCAATGTCAGCATTGTGGCTTTACTAGTTATACAATTTATTGGAATTGTCCTTCTTGTAAGCATTGGGAAACTACTGTACCAAGCAAGGGCTTAGACGGATTTTAATCTTTTAGTTTTCAAATAACACTTTCGCTATAAAGTAGGATAGTTATGCCTTTCGAAAAATCAAAAAAAATTCTTATTGCACTCGATTACGATGATCAGCAAGCCGCTTTAGACTTTGTAAAACAGCTATCACCCGATTCATGTCGCCTTAAAGTAGGCAAAGAAATGTTTACTTACTTTGGCCCCGCATTTGTAAAAGAGTTAATTGATTTAGGTTTTGATGTATTTTTAGATTTAAAATTTCATGATATTCCTAACACAGTGGCAAAAGCAGTGACTGCGGCGGCAAAAATGGGTGTATGGATGGTTAATGTGCATGCAAGTGGTGGCTTTGAGATGATGAGCAAAGCTAAACAAGCACTAGCTCCATTTGGCGATAAAGCACCATTATTAATTGCTGTTACCGTGCTAACGAGTATGGATGAGACAGAGTTAAAGCGTTTAGGCGTAGAAAAAACACCACAAGAGCAAGTTATTTATTTAGCGAAGTTGGCAAAAGAAGCAGGACTTGATGGTGTTGTTTGCTCTGCTCAAGAAGCACAACAATTAAAAGCAGAGTTAGGCGCAGGCTTTAAGCTAGTAACGCCTGGTATTCGCCCAGTAGGGAGTGATGCTGGCGATCAAAAACGCATTATGACTCCTAAACAAGCTATAGATGCAGGCAGCGATTACTTGGTGATCGGACGTCCAATTACTCAAGCAGACAATCCTGTTGCTGTTTTGGCAGATGTTAATAAATCTATAGAGTAATTTAACAAAAGTTCAGACTTTATTGCCAGAACCCTTGCGAGATGTTTGTTTTATGTTACATTAATAAAATCAAAATGCAGTAAGGGTTTTATTTTGAGACTAATGTTAGGTTCTATAGTGATTATTGTTGCTGGATTTTCAGTAAACAAATATGTTTTTTCTAGTAAAGTGTATGATGGAGTAACGACAGTTACGGATATTGTTGCTATATATCCCGTAAATATATTCGATTTTAAACAAACATTGCAAAATTACGCTTATCACCTTTGTTATAAAAATGAGGATAGATTAAGTCAACAGCATGTAACTTCACACGAATGTGTAGATAGCCATGATAGCCTTAAACGAGATTGTGAAGATAAAGTATTTCGTTTAGCGCCATTAAATTTGCAAAATAAAGAAGAAGTGCTCAATTACGCTAAGCAATATACACAATGTACTTTGCCGTATAAATATATTATTGGGTAGTGAAAGGTTAGTTATAAGCGCTAAGTGCAGCACTTAGGCTACACTCAACGCATAATAATAAATTGTTATTTTAAGCGAATGGATTTCGCTTCAATTTCTATTAATCCTAGTTTAAATAATCCACCAATTGCCTTTTTATAATTAGCTTTACTGGTCGAAAATATTTTCTTAATTGTTTCAGGATCAGACTTATCACCTAAAGCAATAACGCCACCTTCCTCTTTTAGCTTTTCCATTATAACATCGCCAAGATTACTAACTTTAGCCATACCTGGTTTTTCTAATACAACGTCAATTTTGCCATCTTCACGCACTTTTTGAATAAAGCCTTTTAGTTTTTGCCCTACAAATAAGCTTTTAAATACCATATTGTAAAAAATAACACCAAAGTGAGATTCTTCAATAAGGACTTTGTAACCAATGTCAGTTTTACCCGCTATGATCAAATCGACTTCTTGTAAATGGGTGTATTGCGGCTCATCTTTAGATAAAAAACGATTAAAGTTATTTGATGCACAAATACGCTTACTGGCATTGTCTAGGTACAAACGCACTAAATACGAATGACCTTCTTGCATACGCGGTTTTTGCTCATTAAACGGCGCTAGTACATCTTTTTCTAAGCCCCAATCTAAAAAGGCACCAATACTATTAATTTCTTTAACACGCAGTAGGGCATATTCACCTACTTGTGCATGAGGCTTTTTAATTGTTGCTGTAGGTAAATTAGCATTATCTAAAAATATAAATACGCTAATGCTATCTCCAGCTTCAAGCTCATGTTTTATTTCTTGTTTTGGTAAAAATACTTCGCCTAAATCGTGGCCGTCTAGGTAAGCACCTTCGTTACTAACTTCTTTTACAAATAAGGTTTGTGTGGTTCCAAGGTAACTCATAATTATTCCTGTTCAGGCTTTTTTCTACGGCGCATAGGAGTATCGCCATCAATATTAATAGGGGCTTTAATGGGTGCAGATGGTTTTTTAGGCTTAGCTTTGCGTTTAAACACTGGCTTTTTAGCTGCTACTGTTTTTTCTGTGGCTAAAACTGCAACTGGTTTCTTTTCTTTAATCCCTTTAAATTTAGCTTTTAAACCATCAACGCTATCAAACTTTAATTCATCATTTAAGAATGCTTTAATTGCTAAATAACTTGGCCAATCTTTAGGGCCTACTAACGACAGTGCGCTGCCTTTAAAACCAGCTCGACCTGTTCGCCCAATTCGGTGAACATATTCTTCAGCGTGTTTAGGTAAATCAAAATTTATAACATGGGTAACACTGAGTAAATCTAAGCCACGTGACGCAACATCTGTGGTTATTAATATTTTGAAGTTTTCACGGCTAAACGCATCCATAATATCGAGACGCTTATTTTGTGCTAAATCACCTGCTAATGGCTGTGCTTTAAAACCTTTAGCGCAAAGCGCTTCGCTCAAACGGCTGGTATCTGCACGGGTAGCTGTAAATATAATACATTGGCCAACATCGTCTTGATTCAAAAAGTGCTCAAG
>LV_Brine_h2_0102DRAFT_1000016_pt1 | contig 64894 bp, 60 predicted proteins | sample LakVidmifraction_3_FD_10600 | JGI IMG/M metagenome (IMG submission 10600)
AAAGTGTTCACGATAAAACCGGAATGAGCGTTCACGCTAAAACCAGAACGGGTGTTCACGATGGGCCGGAATCACTGTTCACGATGCTCCGGAATATGCACATGGCTCAATAAGCTCTGCTCAAGATCAGTAAGTCGCTCCCAATCAAGTAGACCAGAGGGCTCATTAAAATTTTGCTCATTACGCCAACGATGTGTGCGAGTGTCGAGCACCACAACTTTAGGAACCGTTGTCAGTTCATAATGCCAATGACTAAATTCTGTTAGTGTTTTATCAAATGTTTTAAATTGCCAAATATTACTACTCGCTAAGCTGTGCTTAAACGCAGTGATTAATGTGCCCGTTTTAGTGAGCGCATCATTTCCCATCCCTTGAAACAACCAGTAACTAATTAAACCATTGCTTACAATACGTTTACTCACTGGGTTTTGACTAATCGCTTGCTCCCATCCAGCTGTCAGGTTCCAGTCATCGGTTACATCATGATCGTCAAATATCATTAATGTAGATACATTGGCAAACAACCGCTCTACATCACTCAATCCTTTTGTATAATCAATCAGTGCTGATTTTTCGGCGTTATAAATAGTCTTGTTTTGCTCGTTTTGACCTGCATACGTTATGCTTTGTATATCTACACATTGCCAAGCTGCAGCACTAAAATTTAATAAATAAAGTGCTATATATTCTTCAAAGTGAATAAGGTGATTGTGGGCTTTTACACTTGAAAAGTGAGGTTCATCTTTTTTCAGCCAGTAACTAACACCTAACTTTGAGCGTTTTTGCCAAGGTGTTTTTGGTAAGAACAAATGGCGATTATAAAGCTGCTCATTTATATCGTTCGGTAGCTCAACTGTAAGTGGTTGCTCTTTATAAATACCTAAGGCTTCAATTAACTGATGAATGGCTAATAACATAGGTCCTGCTACGTCATCGGCATAAACCTGATCACCGCTCAGTAATAGCAATTGTGCACCTTGGTTGTTATTACCGCGCTGAGTGTTTTGCCAATGACTTGCACAGACTAAACTGTCTTTTGCGGGATGATGTGCATTACGACATGATCCGTGCAAAATATCACTGAGTTTATTGGGAATTACAAATGCAGGTGTTGCTTGATTGCTATAGCACCAAGGCGATAAATCAATTGGAGTATCGTCAACTATAAGTTCGTAGCTTAATAAGCTGTCAGGAGGAAACTTATGATTTATTGGCTTTATAATGACGAAATGCAGATATAAGTGCTCGCCGAGAGAAACGCTGTGCTGATCGCTGTAACATTCATAATTTAACAGTTCAATGCGACAGTTTACAGGCTTAGAGGTAGCAAACTGAATGCATACACTGGTTTGCTCTGCACGGCGCACCATAGGCCCCATTAATAAAATAGGAAGTTGCGCCGTGTGAGTTTTCATGTATTTAGCCTTTGGCTGCTAATTTAAATAAAGAGTAAAAGTTCTCTGTAGTCGCTTTTGCCAGCTCGTTAAAGCTAATTCCCTTTAATTCACTAATGTAATAAGCCACATCTTCTACATATGCTGGCTGATTAGTTTTACCACGGTACGGTACTGGGGCTAAATACGGCGAGTCGGTTTCTATTAACAAGCGATCGAGCGGTATTTGTTTTACCACTTCTTTTAACTCTACGGCATTTTTGAAGGTAACAATGCCCGAAATCGAAATATAAAAGCCCATATCAATAGCTTTTTTAGCCATATCCCAATCTTCAGTAAAACAATGTAGTACACCACCACAATTTTCGGCGTTATGCTGTTTCATTAAATTAATGGTATCGCTACGAGCGTCACGAGTATGAATAATTAATGGCTTTTGTAGTTGATTTGCTACTTCTATATGACCTACAAAGCTTGCCTGTTGTACGGCATGCGTGTCTTTTGCGTAGTAGTAATCAAGTCCTGTTTCACCAATGGCGACGACTTTATCGTGCGACGCTAAATCGATTAATTGTTGCTTATTAAGCGCATCTTTTTGATCAAGTGGATGTACGCCACACGAAGCTGACACATCATCATAATGCTTAATTTTATCAAGCATATTCGGGAATTGATCAAGTGTTACGCTTACACATAAAAAGTGTTCAACCTTTTTTGCACGCGCTTTATCAAGCACTTGGTCAAGGTTTAAATCGAGCTTATCAAAATCAAGGCGGTCTAAATGGCAATGAGAATCTACAATCATGGTACTACTTTACATGGTATAAGTTGGATTACCGGAGTTTAACATAGTCCCCAGTAGTTTTTCGATCTTGGCGTTTAGGTTTGTTTTATCATCTAAAAAACTAATACCTATGCCAGGCGGGTTAGAGCTTTGCGCTCCTTGTGGTGTGATCCACGACACTTTCCCGGTCACAACGTCATCCTCTAACGCATCTGGAAGGGTAACTCGTAAAGCGAGTGAATGCCCTACTTCGTAACGCATATTAGTGCGTACAAATAAGCCCCCTTTTTTTAAATAAGGCATATAACAGCAATATAATTCATCTAAATCGTCTATATCTACTAATAGCTCTTGCATGCTCAGTCCTTTAATTATTTCGCAGTACGGACGCTAATCTCGATACTGCTAGCGGTAAATTTAGCCCGAGTATTTTGGTATTTTTTTGTAAAAACTCGTTTAGAGCATGTTGCACATTTTGATAAGCGTCAAAGCTCATGCCTTGCATAAGCTGTTGTTTTAATTGCTCGCTTAAAAACAACGTAAATATACGAATAAGCTCAGGCTGTTTATTTATTATTGCTACTAACTCTGTAAAATTATGACTTTGTTTAAACTCAGTTGCAAATTTATAAAGTGTATTTATATTTTGTAGCTGATTTTGCTCTTGCCAGTATTTAACTTGCAGTGGTTGGCTGTAAAACAGCGGCAACCAGGTGTAATTAGTTATTTCTAGCGATTCTAACCATTGCTGAGCAAGTGCTAAGTTTGTTACTTTTACATCTGTTTTTGCACAGCGACTTAAAACAGTGGCTGGCAATTGTGTAGCTTGACTGGATGTGAGAATTAAAAACCGGCTTTGACTTGGCTCTTCTAGCGTTTTTAATAACGCATTTGCAGCAGCGGTAGTCATTTTTTCGCAGTTTTCGATAATAGCGACTTTATTACCATTTTGCGCTGCCGAATGATGCATAAAATCACTAATACCACGTATATCGTCTACGCCAATACTCTGCCCATCAACTTGCGTTAAGCGCTTATCAGGGTGAGTACCTGCCTTTATTAATAAACAACTTTTACACTGTCCACAAGCTGATAATACACTTTTTTTTGCCGCAACTTGCTCGGCTATATTGTTGCACAACAATGCATTGGCTAACTGGCTTGCAAAAGCAAACTTGCCAACACCAATAGGACCACTAAACAACTGCGCATGATGAAAGCGCTGTGCTTTAAAACTTTGTGTTAAGCGTTGCTCTATATCGTGTAGCCAAGGCAGTCTCATATTATTTTTGCTCTGCAAAAAATGTGCGTAATACATTCGTTATATCACGATGTACGTGCTCAATGCTTTGGTTTGCGTCAACAGTTTTAATGGAGTTGTCGTCATTAGCAAGTTCTAAGTAACGCATCCGTGTACGCTGAAAAAACTCAATCGCTTCTTGTTCTATTCTGTCTAATTCGCCTCGACCTTTAGCGCGTTCAAGGCCAATAACCGGATCAATATCTAAGTAAATGGTTAAATCGGGTTTTAGCCCTTTTAATACCATGGAAGAAAGTGATGTAAGTGTATTAGCACTAATACCACGCCCACCACCCTGATACGCCTGCGATGACAAGTCATGACGATCGGCAAGTACCCATTGCCCTTGCTCAAGTGCTGGGTTAATAACATTATGCATTAGCTGCGAGCGTGCAGCGTACATAATTAATAACTCAGTTTCGAACGCTATTTCTTCGTCATGTTGTGCTTTTACTAATGTACGTAACGACTCAGCAAGCGGCGTACCACCGGGTTCACGCACATTAATAAAATCAATTTTTTTGCTGTTTAAAAACGACTGGCACAAAGCAATAGCGGTAGATTTACCGGCCCCTTCTAACCCTTCGATTACTATAAATTTAGGTTTCATAAAAAATTAGTTCTTTTTGTTTAATATATACGTTTTAACTGCCGCATTGTGTTGCTTCAATGTGGTTGAAAATTGATGACTGCCATCACCTTTTGAAACAAAGTAAACATACTCAGTTGTGGGTGGATTAACCGCGGCTAAAATAGCTGCCTTTGATGGCATGGCAATGGGTGTTGGCGGCAGGCCATTAATACGATAGGTGTTATAGGGCGTGTAGTTACGCAAGTCTTTGCGTTTAATATCGCCGTCAAAGCTCTCCCCAATGCCGTAAATTACGGTTGGATCTGTTTGTAGACGCATATTAGTATTTAGTCTGTTTACAAATGCAGAGGCGATTAATGGCCGCTCACTGGCAAGGCCCGTTTCTTTTTCAATAATGGAGGCCATTATCAGTGCTTCGTACGCTGTTTTATAGGGTAAATTTTGTGCACGCTGCTGCCAAGCAGTATCAAGGGTTTGCTGCATTTTTTGGGCGGCGCGTTTTAGCACACTGCTAATTGTGTCGTTATTATGATAGTGATAGGTTTCGGGAAATAACCAGCCTTCTAAGTGCATATCACTGCCAAGTATTTGCTGACTTAGTTGCTGCTCTTTTAAATCATTTTTTAAGTTATTGGCATTTTTAATAGCGGCTAATACTTCGCGCAGCGCTTGGCCTTCAATAATTGTAAAACTAAAGCTAACTTGTTGGCCATTATTTATTTTTTTTATATTGCTAATAACACTATCACTATTAAGTGCGTAAAGCCCCGTTTTTAAATCTGTGAGTGTTGGGTCTAGTTTAGCAAGTAATTGGTAACGCCAGCAGTTTTCTACCCAGTTATTGGCTTGCCATTGCTTACATAACTGATTAAAGCCAGTACCTTTTTTCACTTCAAATTGGGTGTTATTCGCTACTTTTAATGGGCTATGGAGCGTTGCTTGTAATTGCTGATAACCAAAAACACTGGTAATTATAGCTAATAATAATACCGATAAAGTAACTTTTAACACTTAGCCTCCTTGGCTAATAATTTATTTAATAATAACTGACTATGCACAATATCAAAGCTACGCTGCTCAAGACGATTAATAGGCACTACACCCATTAAGCTATTACAGATAAAAACCGCATCTGCTTCAAGCAAGTCTGCAATACTTACGCACTTAAAATCAACGGCTAATTTATCACATAATGATTGTAGATAAACCCCCTTTATCCCGCACTCATTAAGGCTTGGGGTAAATAATTTATTTTGCTTAATAGCAATAATATTTGCTGCAGAGGCTTCTATCACATTGTTGTTATAATCAAGTACAAGCACATCGTCACAAGGTTGCGTTTGCAGCGCTTTTTTTATTAATACTTGTTCAAGGCGGTTTAGTGTTTTGAGCCCTGCAAGCAAGGGTTGTGCGGCTAGTTTAATGGGGCTGATGTTAAGGCTTATACCCTCATTTGCCAGTCTGCTGTAATTTTGAGGATACTCTAAAACACTCAATAACACGGTTACATTACAGGTTTGCGGCAAACCATAACCGCGCCCTCCTTCGCCTCGCGTTATTACAATTTTAAGCACACACAACGTATGCTCCGCTATACTTTTAGCTATGTGAGCTTCAAGTTCAGCAATATCTACTAATGGAAAACCAAGTCGTGCAGCACATTCAATTAAACGTGCTTTATGATGTGACCAATGCTCTACTTGCCCATTTACTACTTTTGCAGTTGTAAAAAAGCCATCACCATAATTTAAGCCACGATCGTACGCGCTTATAGTGCTGTTTTTAACTGTTGTAATAATAGTTTGTGTGTTTTTTTGTGTTTTTTGCATATAAAAAAAGCCCAGTTAAACAACTGAGCTCTTATAGTCTGGTCTGTTGTTAAAAAAGATTATACCTTTTTAAACAGTAACGAGCCATTAGTACCACCAAAGCCAAACGAGTTACATAGTGCAAACTCTAATTTTGCATCTCGGGCAGTGTGCGGTACATAGTCTAAATCGCACCCTTCATCTGGGTTATCAAGATTAATTGTTGGGGTAACTTTTTGATCGGTTAACGACAATATTGAAATAATCGACTCAACCGAACCAGCAGCACCTAATAAGTGACCCATCATAGATTTAGATGAACTCACCATTACGTCTTTTGCTGCACTGCCAAAAACACTTTTAACGGCCGAGGTTTCTGCTTTATCGCCTGCATGAGTCGATGTACCATGTGCGTTAATGTAACCAATTTGGTCCGCATTTACTTGCGCATCGTTTAGCGCATTTTCCATCGCTAATGCTGCGCCTGCACCATCTTCTGGTGGTGAAGTCATATGAAATGCATCACCACTCATACCAAAACCAACTAGTTCTGCGTAAATTTTTGCACCACGTGCTTTTGCGTGTTCGTATTCTTCAACAACCACAACACCCGCGCCATCTGATAATACAAAACCATCGCGGTCTTTATCCCAAGGACGCGAAGCCGCTTGTGGATCATCGTTGCGTGTTGAAAGTGCACGAGCAGCATTAAAGCCCCCCATACCAATTGGTGTACAGGCTTTTTCAGCACCGCCAGCTACCATAGCATCTGCATCGCCATACGCTATCATACGGGCAGCATGGCCAATATTATGCAAACCCGTAGTACAGGCTGTAACAATAGAAATATTAGGGCCACGTAGTCCATTCATTATTGATAAATGACCAGAAATCATATTAATAATGGTAGAAGGTACATAAAATGGGGATAACTTACGCGGTCCACTATTAAGTAGTTTTATATGGTTTTCTTCAATAAGCGTTAAACCACCAATACCTGAACCCACTGCTACGCCAATACGCGTCGCGTTTTGTTCAGTTACTTCAAGGCCTGAATCTTTAAATGCTTGGATCCCCGCGGCAATGCCGTATTGAATAAATAAATCCATTTTTTTAGCATCTTTTGCTGGCATATAAGCCGATGCATCAAAATCATTGATTAGACCCGCGAAATGCGTACCAAATTTTGATGTATCAAAGTGTGTGATAGTTTGAATACCACTTTTGCCATCTAATAAGCCCTGCCAGGTTGATTGCACATCATTACCTAGCGGCGTCAACATTCCTAAGCCAGTTACGACAACTCGACGTTTAGCCACGGTTTGCCTCCAATAAGGTGTTTTATAAGGGGATAATAATACCCAAGCAACTTCAAAGTACTCGTCTCAAATTAGATTTAAAACGCATAATACCAATAAAATCAGTGTAAATTAGATTGATGTTTAGCTTTGCTTTGAATCATATACTTTGAAGTGGTTTGGATATAGAGATTAAGGGCAGCGAATGCTGCCCTTAATATGCGATTAATTACTCAGCGTGAGCTGTAACGTAATCGATAGCAGATTGTACTGTAGTGATTTTTTCAGCTTCTTCATCAGGGATCTCAGTATCAAACTCTTCTTCAAGAGCCATTACTAATTCAACTGTATCAAGAGAATCTGCACCTAAGTCATCTACGAAAGAAGATTCATTCTTCACTTCTTCTTCTTTAACACCTAGTTGTTCGATGATAATTTTCTTTACGCGTTCTTGGATATCGCTCATTCTTCTTTCCTTTATTAAAAACGCCAATGCGTTATTTTCAGATTGCGGCGTAGTTTACGTCGCATAATTCTCTGATTCAATCTTTTGACCATAAATAATTGTCTGGTCAAACCTCTTGAGTGTACGTTTCGTCTTTTATCGCTTATTTTAACCACGATTTCAAGTATGTTTAAAGCAAGATTGCCAATAATTCAATCTTTTTTGGCAATTTAATTACTTATATTTAATTACTTTCTTTGCACATAGGCTATTAAACCATGTACATCGCACCATTTACATGCAAAGTTTCACCCGATACATACGCAGCCGCATCTGACGCTAGGTAACATACAGCAGCAGCAATTTCATCTGGTTGCCCTAAACGCCCTGCTGGTACATTTGCCAGTGTGGCTGCTTTTTGCTCATCCGTAAGACCATCAGTCATATCGGTTTGAATAAAACCAGGCGCAACTACGTTTACCGTAATACCACGCGACGCTACTTCGCGTGCTAGTGACTTAGAAAAGCCAATAACACCGGCTTTAGCCGCTGCATAGTTAGCTTGCCCAGCATTACCCATAGTGCCCACTACTGAGCCAATATTGATAATACGACCGTTCTTTTTCTTCATCATTGGGCGTAATACCGCCTTAGATAAACGGAATATAGAACTTAAGTTAGTGTCGATAATATCATCCCACTCACTTTCTTTCATGCGCATTAATAAATTATCGCGAGTGATGCCGGCATTATTTACCAATACGTCAACATCGCCAAAATCAGCTTTAATCGCCGCCAATGTCGCCTCAATAGATGCAGGATCAGTTACGTTTAACGCATAGCCTTTACCGCTTTCACCTAAATACTCGCTAATTTTAGCAGCGCCCGACTCACTGGTGGCCGTACCCGCTACTTTTGCGCCTTGGGCAACTAAAGTAGTTGCAATGGCTTTACCAATACCACGGCTAGCGCCCGTGATCAGGACAACTTTGCCCGCTAATGAAAATAAATTAGTCATATTTTATACTCTTATTTTGCAGCATCAATTGAGGCACAGTCGTTAACTGAACCACAGATCATTGCTTTATCAATTCGTTTTGCAAGGCCAGTTAATACTTTGCCTGGGCCAAATTCGTAGCTTTGCGTTATACCTTGTGCAACTAATGCTTGTACTGTTTCAGTCCAGCGTACTGGGCTGTATAACTGGCGTACTAATGCGTCTTTAATTGCATCAGCTGACGTTTCAGCTTTTACATCAACATTATTAATAACAGCGCATTTAGGCGCGTTAAATGTTAACGCAGCTAAATCAATAGCTAGCTTTTCAGCGGCCGGCTTCATTAGCTCACAATGCGATGGTACGCTAACAGCAAGTGGCAATGCACGTTTTGCACCTGCATCTTTACACGCTTGAGAAGCGCGATCTACAGCCGCTTTATGGCCTGCAATAACAACTTGCCCAGGAGAATTATAATTTACCGGAGAAACCACTTCACCCTGCGCTGCAGCGGCGCAAGCCGCTTTGGTTTCATCGTCGCCTAAGCCAATAATAGCAGCCATTGAACCCACACCTGCAGGTACGGCTTCTTGCATATATAAACCACGGTTTTCTACTAGCTTTACCGCTTCACTCAAGCTTATTACTTCGCTACATACTAATGCTGAGTACTCACCTAAGCTGTGTCCAGCCATAACAACATCTGCATCTGGGTTAGCTGCTAACCAGTCACGGTAAATAGCAACACTGGCTGTTAATAATGCAGGTTGAGTGCGGTGAGTTTGATTTAGCTTTTCTTCTGGGCCATTAAGAACCAGTTCTGCTAGGTCATATCCTAACGCCGCTGACGCTTCGCTAAAAGTTGCTTTAACAATGTCTGAGCTTTGGAGTAACTCAGTTAACATGCCAACACTTTGTGAGCCTTGACCTGGAAATAGAATTGCAATTTGTTGTGCCATATTTTGCTCTTTTTAATTAAACAAATAAATAATGTTATAAACACGGCAACTCAATTACTACTCGTTCACCGTGTCTTTAGAATGTATTTTTTCAAAAATTGCGGCTATTTTGTCAGGAAGTTGGCGTTCAACCTCCTTTACCGCTTCATCAATTGCTGCTTGAAATGCTTTAGCTGAGGCATTTCCATGGCTTTTAACCACAATACCGCGCAATCCTACCAGACTTGCACCGTTATACTGGTCGGGGTTCACCCTTTTATAGAGTTTTTTTATTATAGGGCTCAGCATAAACGCCATGCATTTGTATACGAGGTGCTTTTCAAGCGCGGCGGTAAACTTATTCATTATAAGTTTTGCAATCCCTTCACAGGTTTTAAGCGCCACATTACCCACAAAGCCTTCGCATACAATAACATCGGCTTTTCCGGTAAATATATCGCTACCTTCACTGTAACCAATATAGTTGATTAAAGGGCTTTGCTGCATTAATTGTGCAGCTTGCTTAATATCTTCATGGCCTTTGATATCTTCAGAGCCAATATTTAATAAACTTACTTTGGGATTATCGCAGCCAAGTGCTTGTCCTGCGACTACCGACCCCATAATGCCAAATTGATATAAGGTTTGCGCATCGCAATGTACGTTAGCACCCAGATCAAGTAAATAAACAGGGTTTTTTCGCTCTGTAGGTACCGCAGAAATAAGTGCTGGACGTTTTACACCAGGAAGCATTTTTAACACGTAATGTGCCATAAAGAATAACGCGCCAGTATTACCTGAACTTACGCATGCTTGAGCCTCGCCCGATTTAACTAAGTTAAGGGCAACGCGCATAGATGAATCTTTTTTGGAGCGTACAGCAACACCGGGCTTACATGCATTTGTAACAACTTCGCTACAGTGGCGAATAATAAGTCGAGGGTGTGCTAGTGAATCGAGTGATTCGAGTTGTTTTGATATGACTTGCTCATTACCGCATAAAATTAGCGTTAAATTAGCATGAGCATTTACCGCGTTAACGGCAGCGGGGATAGATGAACGGGGGCCGTAATCGCCCCCCATCATATCTAACGCTATGGTTAGATTATTCAGCATAAAGAAATCTCTTATTTAGAAATTACTTGAACGCCTTTGTAGTAACCATCTGCAGTCACATGGTGGCGACGATGAGTCTCACCAGATGTTTGATCTACAGTTAAGCTTGGACCACTAATCGCATCGTGTGAACGGCGCATGCCGCGTCTTGCACGAGACTTTTTGCTTTTTTGTACAGCCATAGTCTTCTCCTAAGAATCTTTCTTAAGTTGTTTCAAAATATCAAATGGATTAGGTTTCTCATCTTCCGCCTTTAAAACACCAAAGCTGGCAGGCTTTGCTGAATAACTGCATGAAGCTTCGTTGTGGGTAGAGACTAATGGAACTGCTAAAATTAATTCGTCTTCAATTAAATTAAAAACGTTAATTTCACCATTTTCATCAAGCGCTACTTCATCGTAGTCTTCTGGAAAAATGTCTGATTCTGTTTCATCACCAACTGGTGAATAAACAAAATCTTGCACCAAATCCAACCCTAAATCACCATTACAACGTTGACAAGTGACAGTTACGTGTGTGGACAAATTGCCTCTAATCACAACAAAACCTTGGTCGTCGTTTTTGCAATGAATTTTTACCGCTATTTCACCTACTTCTTCCTGCACAACTTCTCGTAAACGAGTTAGTTTCTCAAGCGGTACAATGCCGTCATACTTTAAACGGTGTTGCGCTGCTTTGCCTGGATGAAGAGTGATGGGAATTTTCACCTTTTGCATAGGGGCTGCATCATATAGATAGTTAGTTGGTTAGTCAAAGTAAAAAACCATATTTACGTGGTTTTTCACGTGTTTTACTCACGGATCTGATTTATCCTAACTCAATCTGATTTTGGTTAGGAAAACAATCTATGAAGTACCCACTTATATTAGCCTCAAGCTCACCCTTTAGGCAGTCTTTATTACAAAAATTCAATCTACCATTCGATACATTTTCACCGAATGTTGACGAGTCAGCATTAAACAATGAAACCCCTGCACAACTAGTTAAGCGTTTAAGTGAATTAAAAGCCCGCGCAGCTAGTAAACACTTTAGTAAAGGCTTAGTGATTGGCTCAGATCAGGTTGCTGTATTTAATGAGCAAATTTTAGGTAAACCTCATAATAAACACAATGCCGTAAAGCAGTTATCCCTTTTTAGCGGCCATAGTGTAACATTTTTAACTGGCCTGTGCGTTTACGATCTTACATCTGGGGAGAGTAAAACCTGCATTGAACCATTTAATGTTACTTTCAAAACACTCACTGATGCGCAAATAAGTGCTTATTGCGATGCTGAGCAGCCCTATAATTGCGCAGGCAGTTTTAAAAGTGAAGGCCTAGGGATTTGTTTATTTGAAAAATTAACTGGAGACGATCCCAACAGTTTAATTGGTTTACCACTGATCAAACTCAGCCAATTATTAGCTGAGTTTGGCCTTGATGTGCTAAGTGCGCAATCAAATACCCCCCTTAGTTAATGCTCAGGCAGCAATAACTGTTGCAACTGCTGATAACTATCAACAGTTGCAATCGGGTTAAACTCGCTAAGTTGCTTTGCGTTATGTACACCCATAGTGACACCTATGCTATCCATACCCGCGGCTTGCGCCATTGCCATATCAATTTTTGTATCGCCAATCATAACCGCTTCATCGGCGCTTATGCCAAGCTCTGCTAATAATTGAAACAACATATCCGGCGATGGCTTAGAGCTTGCGTCATCACTACTACGCGTTGCACTAAAATAATGCCCTAACTCACTTTGATGTAATAAACGATCGAGTCCTGCGCGCCCTTTACCTGTTGCCACGGCTAAAATAATGCCACTGTGCTGTAGTGCTAATAGCACTTTTTCTACATCGGCAAATAATGGTGTAGCCGTAGTATCTGTTTGGTAATGCTGCTTATATCCACTAATTAACGCTTGGTGCTGCGCTCTATGCAGCGGAAATAATACCGCAATGGCTTTATCAAGCGACAAACCTATAATGCTTTTTGTTGCTTCATTGCTTGGCGGTTCTATATTTAACGCAACGGCACTGCTGCAAATACAATTAACTATTTTAGTTATTGAATCCATTACTGTGCCGTCCCAATCAAAAATAACCAGCTTGTACTTTTTGAGCGAACTGACTGCTATCACGTTTTATTAGCACGCAATTTAACTAAGCAATTAGCCAGTGCTTTATCAAGCGGTGCTTCTACGCGCATGGTTGTTTCGTTTTTAGGATGATAAAAAGTTAAGTCATGAGCATGTAAAAACAAACGATTTAACCCTGTTTTACGCATCGAATTATCAAACTCTTCATCGCCATATTTATCATCACACGCAATGGGATGTCCTTTGCATTGTGTATGCACACGTATTTGGTGAGTACGCCCGGTAACCGGTGACGCCTGCACTAACGAGCACTCGTTAAAGCGCTCAAGCACTTTAAAGCGGGTATGTGAGGGTTTACCTTCAGTGTTATCTACACGCACTACGCGCTCCCCAGACTTAAGCGTATTTTTACGCAGCCCTGCGGTAACATTTTTAGTTTTAGAGTCCCATTGGCCATCAACTAGCGCCCAATAGTTTTTTTCCATGGTTTTTTCACGTAACTGCTCATGTAAAGCAGTCAGTACTGAACGGCGCTTAGCAATTAATAAACACCCCGACGTATCGCGATCTAGTCTATGCACAAGCTCTAAACTGCGCTCTTCTGGGCGTAATACTCGCAGCGCTTCAATTAAACCATAACTTAAGCCACTACCACCATGTACCGCCATACCCGATGGTTTATTAATAACAATCAGGTATTTATCTTCAAATATAATATCATTTTCAAGGCGTGTTACTTTATCAAGTTTTGAAGGCACAAACTCTTCTCGTTCTGCCACCCTAATTGGCGCAATACGAAGAACATCTTCTAGCTGCAGTTTATATACCGGCTTAATGCGTTTTTTATTAACGCGCACCTCACCTTTACGTAAAAGTTTATAAATTGCGCTTTTAGGCACCCCTTTTAAATGGGTAATAAGAAAGTTATCAATTCGTTGACCTAAATGGTCTTCGTTGATCGTGACATAAGTTACTTGTAAGTCGTTTTTTTCTGACATTGCCTAATCACTAATTTAAGAAAAATAATTTAGTTGCTAACACAGTTATAATAGTGGGATAATCAGCAGCGCAAATATTTAGTATTTGCAAATAACAACGGTGCTTTTTAACGCAGTAATACATTCGTGATGCACATTCTGGGTAATTGATCATACAGATCCGAGTTAAGTTTTCCAAAGCTTTTATACATACCCAGTCAACACGTGCGATCAATTAGCGGCAATGCGCGTAATATATTGCCAGTTAAGTTTGAACATGAATTGATTTTTAATGCGATTGAAAAAGCAATGAACAGATAATTTGTCTGATAGTGACGACGTAAAAACGTCGTTCAGCACTTGCTCAATTGTAGTACCGTACAGCAGCTTATTTAGAACTAAAAAAATCTAATAAATAAGTCGTCATTAACATTGGCAGCGATTTTTGCTCACAAAAATGGATTTTAGTAGTACATCACATTGTATTACTCACTTACTTAACGAGCCCTATGCGCCTAAATATGAACGGCATTTAATAAGATTAGTATGACAGGCCAACTTCTGGGTAAAACGTGTAACGTAGCTGAAAAGCCGACAGTTTTAGCCCTGCTATGAATTTAATAGTAATAAATACACTATTGTTTGCCTGCATTTAAAAATACTGCGTACGCAAAAAAACAGAGCCGTTCCATTAAAGACCCAGTCGTGAGGCTGCACATTCTAAAAATAGGAATAACTGAACAGACGTGAAAACAGCGTCATGTCAGCGACACAAACTAGTAGAGTAACAATATGAAACGTATGCTAATCAATGCAACGCAGCAAGAAGAAATGCGCGTAGCACTGGTTGACGGCCAGCGCCTATATGATTTAGATATAGAAAGCCCAGGTCACGAACAGAAAAAAGCCAATATTTATAAAGGCAAAATCACTCGCATTGAACCATCTCTTGAAGCAGCATTTGTTGAATACGGTGCTGATCGTCATGGTTTCCTTCCTTTAAAAGAAATTGCCCGTACTTACTTCCCAGCTGGGTATACTTTCCATGGCCGTCCGAATATTCGTGACGTGATCAAAGAAGGTCAAGAAGTTATAGTACAAGTTGATAAAGAAGAGCGTGGCCAAAAAGGCGCAGCACTTACTACCTTTATCAGCGTTGCCGGTAGCTACTTAGTTTTAATGCCTAATAATCCTCGTGCTGGCGGTATATCTCGCCGCATTGAAGGTGATGAGCGTACTGAACTAAAAGAGTCACTTAGTCGTTTAGAACTTCCTAAAGGTATGGGCTTAATTGTTCGTACTGCTGGTGTTGGCAAATCGTTTGAAGAATTAAACTACGATTTAAAAGCCTTACTTGTTCATTGGGAAGCAATTGGTGTTGCAGCCGACAGTGCTAAAGCGCCGTTTTTAATACACCAAGAAAGCAATGTAATATTTCGTGCAATTCGAGACTATTTACGTCGTGATATTGGCGAAATATTAATTGATAAACCACGTGTTTTTGAAGAAGCTAAAGCGCATATTGAACGTTTTCGCCCTGACTTTATGAGCCGTGTTAAGCTTTATCAAGGTGATACGCCATTATTTACGCATTACCAAATTGAAAGCCAAATTGAGTCTGCGTTCCAGCGTGAAGTACGCTTGCCTTCAGGTGGTTCAATTGTAATTGATCCTACAGAAGCATTAACCTCTATCGATATTAACTCGTCTAAAGCAACAAAAGGCGGCGATATTGAAGAAACAGCACTTAATACTAACTTAGAAGCAGCAGATGAAATTGCACGTCAATTACGTCTTCGCGACTTAGGTGGCTTAATTGTTATCGATTTTATCGATATGACACCACCACGCCATCAGCGTGAAGTAGAAAACCGTCTAAAAGACGCTGTTCGTCCTGATCGTGCTCGTGTGCAAATAGGTAAAATTTCACGTTTTGGTTTACTCGAAATGTCGCGTCAGCGTCTGCGCCCTTCATTAGGTGAAGCAAGCCAAGGCCCATGTCCACGTTGTAGTGGTCAAGGTACGATTCGTTCTAACGAATCAATTGCACTGTCTATTTTGCGTTTAATTGAAGAAGAAGCAATTAAAGACAACACTGCACAAGTTAATGCTCAAGTGCCTGTTGCTGTTGCCGCTTATTTATTAAATGAACAGCGCCGTAGTGTTCATCGCATGGAAAAACAACATAAGTGCGACATAGTGATCATTCCTAATCAACACATGGAAACACCACATTACGAAGTAATGCGCTTACGTAAAGACGAAACGATTGAAACAGTAAGCTATGGACAAATTGTTGCTCCAGAGCCTGAAGCATTTGAAATGTCTAAGTCGCCTGTAGCACCAGTACGTGAAGAGCCAATGTTAAAAGGCGTTGTAATGCCTGCAACACCAGCTCCACAAGCGGCTCCTGCTAACGTTGTTGCCCCTGCTGAAACTAAAGCGCAAAGTGGTTTACTGGATGCAATTGGTAAGTGGTTTAAATCTTTATTCGCCAGCGAAACCGTTGAAGTGAAAAAAGAAGAAACACAAAAACAGCAACAAGAAACGCGCGACAATACGCGTAATAACGATAATCGTCGCCGTAATAACAACAATCAGCGTCGCCGTAATAACCCTCGTTCTAAGCCACGCACTGAGCGTACTGCGGATGAAGAGGTTAAAACTAACTCTGTATCAACACCTGAAGCAGCAACGCAAACTAACGAGAACCAAGAGAGAGGCGAGAATCGCAATAAGCGTCGTCGCAATCCTAATTCACGTAAGCGCCCAGAGCCACGCACTGAAGATAAAGATGCAGTAAAAGTTGATGCACCTGCAAAAGCAGAAGCTGAAACTAAGCCAGTTCAAGCCGAAGAGCCAAAGGATCAAAAACCAAAGGTTCGTCGCCAGCGTCGTAATTTGCGTAAAAAAGTACGCCTGCAAGATGAAAATGCTGAGCAGGTACAAACAACAGATGAAACACCTGTACAAGCTACAGAAAAAGAAACACCAGTAGCCCAAGAGCAAGCACCTGTTGTAGAAAAGCAAACTCAAACAGCGGCAGAAAAAACAGCTCATATTAAAGAAGAAAAAGTTGAAGATGTTGATTCTAACGATGAAACACCTACAACCGAAGACGAGCAAGAGCAAACTCGTACACGTTCACGTCGCTCACCTCGTCATCTTCGTGCATCAGGTCAGCGCCGTCGTCGCCCTGAAGGTGAAGGCAATGAAGCTAAGTCAGATGAAGCACCGGCATTTGTTCCTGTTGCCGACCAAGCTGCTGCAGAGTATGAAGCAGAGCTTAAAGCTAAATCTGCAGCTACACCTGCGGATGCAGCGCAACAAGTTGAACAAGCCGTTGCGGTTGAAGACTTAGCCAAAGTTGAAGCTGTAGAAGAGCCAGTACAAACTGAAGAGCCAGCTAAAGTTGAAACTCCAGTTGTAACTGAAGAGCCAGCTAAGGTTGAAACTCCAGTAGCAGCTGAAGAGCCAGCTAAAGTTGAAACGCCAGTAGCAGCTGAAGAGCCAGCTAAAGTTGAAACCCCAGTAGTAACTGAAGAGCCAGCTAAAGTTGAAGCGCCAGTAGTAACTGAAGAGCCAGCTAAAGTTGAAACTCCATTAGTAACTGAAGAGCCAGCTAAAGTTGAAACTCCAGTAGTAACTGAAGAGCCAGCTAAAGTTGAAACTCCAGTGGTAACTGAAGAGCCAGCTAAAGTTGAAACTCCAGTAGTAACTGCAGCACCACATGTTAAAACAGCGATAGCTCAAGGGTCAGCAAGTGCGCCAATGGCACAGCCTACCCCTGTAGCTGATAGCGAAGTAAAACATACATCTGTTGCTATGGCTCACGATAAACGTGAACTAGTGCCAGACAGTGGTTTGCGTGCGGGTTCAATCAAACCTGCTGGTCGTGCAAGTTCTACAATGACTAAAACAATGAGTGTTGATTAACAATACTCATTAAAAAGCCCCGCTAGTTAATTATTAACTAGCGGGGCTTTTTTGTACCTGTAACTTTAGATCAATCGCATTAGTCTTGTTCTTTTTCCATGAAGCGTTGTAACTGATCTTTTAAATTTGGCGGAATGCCTTTGATCACTAAGGTATCGGTTGCTTCATTATAAGTAACACGTTCACCTAAGTGTTTACGCTCAAAGCTCACACTTACACCGCCACCTAAACCGGAGAACTTAACCATACTTGCCACTGTTTTTTTATCAACGGGGAATGACTCTTCTAAATCGTAACTTTGCTCTTTGCAAAAGCTGTCAAACGGACTGTCATCGCCTTTTGTAAGTGTTGCCGAAAGCTCACTTACGTTGGCATCTTCACCTGTCGTTACACAATCATTACAGTAATCAAATACTTGTTTACGTAAATCGTCTTTTTCTGATTTATCAAATTGTTGCTCTGATAAGTAATCCTCTACAGCACTGAGCATTACTTGGCTTTGTTGTTTAGGATCAATACCTTCTTCACAGCCTAAAAAGTCTAAGAAGAAATCGGCAACTTTGCGCCCTGCGCGGCCTTTAATAAATGAAATATAACGATTGTCTTGCGCTTGGGTGTCCCAAGCGGTTAAATCGATTCGTGCCGCTAATTGCATACGCGAAATATCTAAATGACGTGACGATGCTAAATCTAGCTCAGAGGTAATTGAGTAATGCTCTTTAATATTAATCATCGCAATCAGCATGTAGTCTGTAGCCACATACTGATAGTGACAAAACACTAAATAACCGGTTTCATTAAATGCGTATTTATCAAGTTCCTCTTTTAACACACTCGATGCTTGATCTGTCATATGCCAAAAGCCAAGTTCGTTGTTACGGTAACTTTGCATTGCCGATGCAACTACGCTATTTTTATCGCCACTAAAAGCGCAAAAGCCTTTACCTGGCTTACCATTATATGCATGATGCAATTGCTCAATAAACACAGCTACTTTATCGTTGATTAGCATTTCATCATTACGTAAATGAATTTGAGTATCGCCGTCTTTTTTGTCTACATAATGAACGACTAGTTTTTTAACGTCTGTTGCCATCTTTGTTTTTCACGCCTCTGGTGTTAAAATGTGAGAATATAACTATTAAATTGAACCAACTGATGCCAATCTTATCAAAATACTCTAATGAACAAGTAGAACAAATCGTCGATCAGCTTATTGATGTGTTAACTCAACACAATGCGCCGGTTGATTTGAGTCTTATGTGTTTAGGAAATTCTATCACGCATATCTTAAAAGAGCATGTACCAACAGGGAAAAGACAAGCCGTTACCGAGAACTTTGCTAAAGCTCTCGCACAGTCGGTTAAATAAACTCTATGAATTTATCGCAGCACAATCAGTTTTCATCAAAAGCGAGTCAATTACTAAGTTGGGGGCATTGGTTTACCTTTGCCAATATTGGCTTAGCGCTCTTAATTAGCTTAAGCTACTTGTTTGCCGACTCGCCACCTACAAGCTTTATGGGTATTACTTATATGCTAGTTACTTGGCTTAGCCATACTAGCTTTATTGCCTTTTTAGCGTTTGTGCTGACGGTATTTCCGCTCAGTTTAGTTTTTCCATACCCTCGCCATATTCGCGGTATGGCTGCAGTTATTGCTACCTTTGGCGCCTCTTTACTCACACTTGATGCTTATGTTTATTTTAATTTAGGTTATCACTTAAGTAGTTCTGCTTTACCTGAGATCATTTCGCTTTTATGGCACCGCTTAAACAGCTCACCCGCTTTAACAACTATTTTAGCCGGTGGCATAGTTTTAGTTATTTTAGGTTTTCAGTTAACGGTCAGTAATTTTACTTGGCAAAATTTAGCGCGTTTAAAGCAGCTCAAGTTTGCTCGCTACGCGAGTTCATTTTTAGTGATTTGTTTTGCTTTAAGTCATAGTATTCATATTTGGGCAGACGCTAATTTAAAGTTTGATGTAACTAAACAAGATAACTTTTTACCACTCTCTTACCCTACAACGGCTAAAAGCTTATTAGCTAAAAATGATCTACTAGACATAGAAAGCTATAAACAAGCGCATAATGTGCAAATTAATCAACAAAACATTAGCTACCAATTGCCTACTCCGCTGACAAAATGCGAAGATTACACACCGGCTAAAATTGATATTTTTGTATTTGAAACAGCGCAGCAGCTTGCTCAATTTGCCAGTAATAAAAACTTGTATAGCACTAAGCAGTTTTTACAACCAACCGATCATAACGATATGCTCTTTAGTTTAGTTTATGGTTTACCAGCATTTTATAAATCTACAATTATAAATGAGCAAACATTACCCGCATGGCAAAGCCAACGTCGCAGTGTTGAAGTAACGGGTATTGCAGCGTTAAATTTTATTAACGATCAAACCCACACTAATAGTGCAATTAGAATTATTAAAGGCACTGATGATTTAGCACCTCGCGATAAAAATACTCATGTTTATGCTTTTAGTTTGGCTGATAATAATAAAGAGGTGGTAATTACCTCAACGCTTTATAGTTCAGATAAACGGATCACTCGCGTTAATGGCCTTATTCAACCTAGCGATATAATAGCGACCGCTGTTGGGCAGTATTTAAACTGCAACGCTATTGCTGAGCAAACTATGCTTGGTGTTAACTTACACCAGAAAAAAGATAATATGGGTGTTAATTATTCTCAAGGCGTGGTTATAGCGTATAAAAAGGATAGAATTACCTTAATTGATCCTGATGGCGACTTTAAAAATATTTCTGCCGCCGAAGGATTTTCTATTGAGCAAGGCTTAGACATTCCATTTTTAGTTCACAGTATCAAAAAGTTAAAAACCTTTACTCAATAAGGCTATTATTAACCTAGCTTGCTATACCGCCAAGCTAGGTTATAGTTTTACTTTAACGTTATTAATTTAACGCAGTAAAACACTCTTAGGGATAGCCAATATGATTAAGCTGTACTGTATTTTTATTTTCCTCTTGTTTACAACCTTAAGCTTTAACAGTTTCAGTGCAACCAGTTACTACAAGTGTGTTACACAAGAAGGCACCACCTTTTCTCAATTCCCGTGCGATAACAATGCCACCGTATACAAAGTTAACACCACAATAAATCAGCAAGTAGGCCCTAAAGTAGATTACACCAAGCAATTAAACGAACTGGAGCGCGAAAGCTTACTAGCAGGCTTACAGGCAGAGCTGCGCAGTAATCAACATAAGTTAGCAATATTAGATCGTAAAAAAGACCAAGCTGATTATAAACAGCAACAGCGCCTTAACCATATTTTAGCCAAGGAAGATAAAAAACGTATTGCCGCCGATATTGCTAAAAAACAAAAAGTAATTAACAAAAACTATAAAGCACAAATTAATATGGTAAAAAAGCGCATTAATAAATTACAAAAAAAAATAGACAACTATCAGTAACCTTTATCTCATGAATAAATAACATCTTAATTTAGCTTGGTTTTAAATCGAGAATAACATACTCTTAACAATGATAGAGTATAAGCTCTAGCGTCTAATAAGGAGTAATGATGCAGCCTCGTCATATTGCTGAATTAATTTTAACGGGCTTTAAAAAGCACTACCTGTTATTTCAAAAAACCACGGCAAAAGCACCGCTGGCGTTTGCTAAAAGAGACTGGCAAGCAATTAATGATATAAGCCGATTACGTATTAGCCATTATGATGATCGGGTTAACGAAACCACCGCCACACTTCGACAACAACAAACCGAACAACTCGACGAACAGCTGTGGCTAGAAGTAAAAAAGCTCTATCAACATTTTTTATGTTTTCATCCTCAGGCTGAGCTTGCCGAAACTTTTTATAACTCGGTATTTTGCCGCCTGTATCATCGCCGTTATTTTCATAACGACTTTATTTTTGTAGAAGCCACTCTAAAAGATGCGCCTGCAGTGCCCGTAGAAGCTGAGTATCGCAGCTATTTTCCTGTGGTTGACGGCCTAAAGCCCACAATTAAACAGATCATTAATCACTTTGATTTTAAAGCTCCCTTTGTAAACTTAGAGCGAGACATACGACTGCTGGTAAAAGCATTTTATAAACAAGCGCCCGATACGCACCATAAAGCATGGCAAATGCGCTTTGATATACTACACACCCCATTTTACCGTAATAAAGCTGCCTATATTGTAGGGCGAGTGGTATCGCAAAGCGGCGTACAGCCGTTTATTATTGCAGTACTACACCATGAAGATAAAGGCTTGTACCTAGACGCACTACTTACTAAATCGTCGCAAATGCGAGTTATTTTTGGTTTTGCGCGTGCCTACTTTATGGTAGAAACCCATGCGCCTTGCGCATTAGTGCGATTTTTAAACCAATTAATGCCCAATAAAACCATAGCTGAGCTCTACAACGCTATTGGCTTTCATAAACAAGGTAAAACCGAGTTTTACCGTGAGTTTTTAAATCATTTAACTCACTCTAACGACGAGTTTACTATCGCCCCTGGTACACCAGGCATGGTGATGATGGTATTTACCCTGCCCTCATTCGGCTATGTATTTAAAGTTATTAAAGATAAATTTGGCGAAAGTAAACCTTTTGGTCGTGATACCGTGTTAAAGCGCTACCAGTTAGTTAAAAAACACGATCGGGTTGGCCGTATGGCCGACACCATAGAGTATTCTAACGTCGTATTTCCTTTGGCGCGGTTTGATAGTAACTTGTTGCAGCAGTTGTACCAAACCATTGGTTCATCCATGGTAATTGAAGGCGACTGGCTAATTATCAAACATTTATATATTGAGCGACGCATGACACCGCTTAATCTATTTTTAGAAAATGCCGATGATGCCAGTGCCGCCGACGCGATTGAAGAGTACGGCCAGGCACTAAAAGAAATGATTGCTGTTAATATATTTCCCGGCGACATGCTGTTAAAAAACTTTGGTGTTAGTAAACACAAACGTATTATTTTTTATGATTACGATGAAGTGCAATATTTAACCGACATGAATTTTAGAGCACTGCCTAAAGCAAAAACGTATGACGACTACTTAATGGATGAGCAAAGCTATTCGGTTGCACCGCAAGATGTATTTCCTGAGCAACTTTGCACCTTTGTAATGCCTAACCCAATCTACAAGCAGTTTTTAATGAGCACACATCCAGAGCTTATTGATGTTAACTTTTGGAAGCAAGCACAGCAAAATATTAAAAATGGTCAGGTTAGCCATATTTATCCATACCCGACAGCACAACGTTTTATCCATCACTGGTAAAGCGTTAAGGACACACAATGAATATAAGTAAAATAGATTTAAATTTACTGGTTTATCTCGATACTTTATTGCGCGAATGTAATGTTACCCGCGCAGCAAACCGGTTAAGTATTACTCAACCTGCCATGAGCAATGGCTTAAAGCGCCTTCGTAACTTATTTAACGATCCTATTTTAGTACGCACCAGCGATGGCATGGTACCCACAGAGCGCGCGTTAGAGTTACAACCCGTTATTCGCGGAATATTAATGACCCTAGAGGAAACACTTGCGCCTAATCGTGAGTTTGAAGCAAGCCAAAGTAAACGCGTATTTAGAATAATGGCCAGTGACTATGCGGCCAGTACTTTAGCGCCCAAGCTATTAAGTAAATTACACGCAGAAGCCCCCGACACCACCTTAGATATACTCACCCCTAGTGATGTGACCTTTCATGATGTGGAAAATGGCAAAGTGGATATGGCAATCAATCGCTTTGAAAACCTACCGCAATCGTTTCATCATAAACGCATTTGGAAAGACAGTTTTTGCTGTTTAGTTAAATCCGATAACCCGATTATTGACAATTTTAGCCTAGAGAGCTACTTAAAAGCACGCCATATTTGGGTAAGTAAAACCGGTTTTGGTGTAGGCGTAGGAATGGATCCTAAAGATGTGCAAAAACTCGGCTGGGTTGATGAAGCACTCGCTCATTTTGGTAAACACCGTAATATTGCCACCTTTACCCGTAACTACCATGTGGCAGTACATTTAGCCAAAGTACAAAACTTAATAGCAACATTGCCCTCCAAAGCAGCTAACATTTATATAGACGATCCTAGTCTTAAAATATTAGAACCTCCTTTTCCTATTCCACCGTTTGAATTAGATATGATTTGGAGCCCGCTGTTACATCGCGATGCTAGTCATATTTGGTTACGTCAAAAAGTAGCCGAAGTTGCTGAAGAACTTAAGTAATACCGTTACAAAAGCTTTGTAAAATTTGCTTACTTAATCTAATAAGTAAGCAAACATCATCCTCACTATATATTTATTTCAATAAAAACAAACTACTACGAAAGTTCTTATAGTGGAACAACCTTTGCTTTTATATAAATGAACATTTAATTTCATTTATAAGAGAGGTCATTATGAACACCCATCAAAGTAATGAAGTAAATCATATTTCTGACATCATCCAAGTAATGAATAGTGGTATAGATTTTTACGAAAAAGCCCAACAGAACGTAAAAGATCCCGCTGTTGCCGCCCTTTTCCAGCGCATGATTGATGCGCGTAAGGTAACCGTTGAACGCTTACAACCTTTTGCTGTTAATGAACAAGGCGAACGTGAAGATGGCTCATCATTTGCGGTAGAAGCGCGCCGTGCTTACACTGCGCTTATCACTAAATTTAGCAGCAATAACGACGATACGTATATTAAAGAGCTAGAAGAAGTTGAGGATAAAACCCTCGAAGAAATTAAAGATGCAATGAAAAAACCACAACCCGCAGACTGCGAAGCTGTACTAGCTAAAGCATTACTAACAATGCAAAGCTGTCATGCTGAAATGAGCCGAATGAAAAAGCAGTAAGTAGCCTAAATTCTGGATAATAACTCAACCTAAAGCTGAGTTCAGGTTAAACAATTAAAAAAGCCCAGCATTCTTAAATGCTGGGCTTTATATTAAGTATAAAAATGGGAGTATCTATAATTAAAAGCGGTATTCTGCACCTAGGTAGTAATACGCACCGTTAAAGCCAAATGGGGCTGAACGGCGAGAGTATTTAAATACCCCTGGGCTGCTTACAATGGTATTGCCTTGGGCGTCTACAATAGTACCAGTACGTGAATTACCTATAGTATTTTCATCTGGGTAGACATCAAATAAGTTATTTGCACCAATATTTACCGATAAGTTCTCAGTTACAAAGTAATTTACTTTAACATCAGTTAATATTTCGGCACCGTAGGTCTGGCGGCCGCCATCTTCTACTGTGTACTCACCAAAGCGATTAAGTGACAAGTTAACTGTCCAATCATCACGTTGATAAAGCGCACTTAAGTTGATGCGATCCTCTGGTTGCCACTCTTCAATAATAGAAATTTCTTGGTCAGAGAACACGTCCTCAACCGGTACTGTTTCTAAACCTGAACCTGCAGGAGTAAATAACGACACCACATCGGTTTTAGTAAAGTTAGCTGCTAAGGTAAAATCAAGCGTACCGCCTAACCCTTCAGTGTTCCAGGTAGCAACAAAGTCAATACCTTGCGTTTCTGTATCAGCACCATTTAAGAAAAACTGACCCGCACCAGCACCTGAGCTTATTAATGCAGCGTCAAGACTTGGCGATAACCCTTTACCTAAACGATTACTAATAACTATACGGTCGTCTATATCAATTGAGTAATAGTCGAGCGTTACGTTAATATTGTCTGTTACGTTATACACTATACCTAAACTGCGGTTTTGCGACTTTTCTTCTGTTAATTTTGGAATACCTAAGCTTTGCGCTAATGTTGAATCGTTTCTAAAAGTACCGACTTCTTCGGCAACTAAGTTGCCAGTAACATCGTCAACAACAAACTGAGTACTGATATTATTAAAATACAGCTGCTGCATTGACGGCGCTCTAAAACCTGAGCTTAATGCACCACGCAGTGAAATATCGTCAGTAATCGACCAGTTACCCGCTAATTTAAAGTTAACCGTGTCACCAAAGCCTTTATAATTATCGTAGCGCAGTGCGCCCGATAAAATAACGTCTTCAATAATATAGGTTTCAGCATCAAGGTAGAACGAAATCACATCACGCGACTCATCAACCGATGACATTGGCGATGAACCACCAAAACCTTGCGTGCCGCCCGAAGCATCTTCGCTACCAACGCCACCGCTTAAACCGTCGTATATACTTACGCCGTTATTAGTGTCGTAATCTCGGTATGCGTATTCGCTGCCTTCTAAAATGCGATACTCATCGGTGCGAATTTCTGCGCCCATAGCGAGTGAGTAATCATCAAAATTTTGAGTAAAATCTAAATTAAGCGTTTGTAGCGATAATTCCATACCGTAAGCATAGGCTTCACGCGGAATAGTGGCGCGAATATCAGCAGCGCTTAAGCCTTGGTCGTAGCGTAAAAAGTTAGCGTACGAGGCGTTAATTGTGTCACTGGTAGTGTAATCAATACTGTTTTCACCATAGGTGTACGATAAGTCTAAGCTAGCATCGTTATCAAATTGCGTTTTGTAACCAAAGTTATACGAAATATCGTCGATAGTGGTGTTAATTTTTGGCAAAAAGCCAGCCTGAATTGTCGCATCGTTATCTTGTAAAACCGTATTACCGCCACCGTTGGCATTGTGCCTGAAAAACGCTGCCGACTCGTTATCGCGCGTTGAATAAGTAATAAAACCGTATAGTTCGCCATCACCTAACTCATAACCTGTGCTTACAATTAAGCCAAATTGTTGTGAGTCGGCATCGCCTATTCTAAAGGTATCTCTGTCGGCTGTTAGCTCTCGCGGATCGCCCGCTACTAAAGTGCCGTCATCAAGTGTTGTACAACCATTAAATTGGCAAGAGCCATGTAAACCGGCACGGTTAGTTGGCGCACGATCACGGTAGTTAAGTGTAGTATTTACGTAACCTTTATCACCTAAAGCAAAACCCTTATTAAAATCAAGGTTTATCGTTTCACCATCGCCTTCTGAATATTGGCCATAGTTAATTGCGGCTTTACCACCTTCGCTACCATCTTTGAGTACTATATTAATAACACCCGCTATGGCATCTGAGCCATATTGCGCTGCAGCACCGTCACGCAGTACTTCAATGCGCTTAATTGCCGACGCCGGAATAGCATTCATATCGGTACCCGCTGTACCACGACCTACCGAAGTATTAATATGAATAATACTGGCTTGGTGGCGGCGCTTACCGTTAATAAGTACTAATGTTTGATCTGGGCCTAAACCACGCAGTGTTGCTGGGCGAAGGGCATCGGTGCCATCACTAATTGACGAGCTTGAAAAGTTAAACGAAGGCGCGATTGACTGCAGCATTCTGCCCACTTCTGTTTGCCCTGTATTCTCTAGCGCTTCTGCACTTAAAATATCAACCGGAACAGGTAAATCTTCAACTGAACGACCTGCTACACGACTCCCGACAATGGCAATTTTTTCTATTTTTTCTTGGGCAACATCTTCAGCAGCATTAACGCCCTGAGTGTTTGCAGCAAGTAATGCAGGCAATATTGCTGCACTAACGCCTGAAAGCTTCATCATGTTGTTATTTTTCCTATTGATTTGTTTGAGTTTTATACTCAGTAAACCATTTTGATCAACAACCGCATCGAGCTTAGTGTCACCTAACAGTGCCTCCAGTGCATCTAATTGGGTGTAAAAACCATAAAGCGAATTTGCATTATATTGTTTAGCTAACTCATAAGAAAACACCACGGTTTGCTCAGTTTGCTTAGCAAATTCTATTAAAGCTTTGTCTGCTCGCTGCGCTTTTATATCAAATTGCACCATTTGCCCGGTAGTTACTGTGGCTAAAACATTCAAGCTAAAAAAAGCCGATGCAAGCACACTCAAACTACACAATAAATGCGTTTGGTTACTGCGCAACTTATATAAACAGTTGGCAAACAAAAATCCTCTATAGGTTTTATTCTTTTTATTAATATATTTTTTACTTTGCATGTTCATAATTGCAACTTAATCCAACATTAGCATGATTTTAGGCGCTGCTATTTATGACTTAGTTTGACGTTTAAGGCTAACTACGTGCTCACCTAAGCGTTCGTGATCAATCGAAAAATTTGTTTTTAAACTTTCAAGTAGCCCAGCAACATCACCCGCCTTAAATACCCCTGCAACTTTAATATTTGCAAGCTCTGCCGATGAAAGCTCAAACCGAGTAGCGGTATAACGGCTAACTTCATTTAAGGCATCGCTTAATTGTTCTCCGTTAAAAATTAGCATGCCATTTTGCCACGCTAAATCTCGTTGCACATCGTCAGCAGAGAGGCGTTTAATAGGCGCTGTAACACTTTTTTCTATAATTGCTTTTTCGCCTGAGAGCACAATATTTGCGTTTATTTTTCTAATTTTTTGGGTGCTGTTATCGGCTAGTTGATAGGCTTTAAAATCGTTAGCATCAACAGCTACACTCGGATCAGTGATCATCACTTTTCCTTCAGTTACCACTAATTCTAAATGAGATGAGGTATTGCGCTGCACATTAAATACAGTGCCTAATGCTGTAAAGCTTTTATCACCTGCCATCACACTAAATGGCCGCGTAGCATCTTTAGCAACATTAAAACGCCCTTCCCCTCTACTCAGTAATAACTGTCTGCGCCCTTTACTATAGGCAACCTCTAATAGGCTGTTGGTATTAAGTTGCACTATGGTGCCATCGGGCAGTACGTAAGTGGCTTGCTCTCCCACCTTGGTTTTATAAATTTTAGTATAATTAACTTTCGCTAGGGCTTGGTTATAACCAGTCTCTAAATTAACCAATAAGTAACTGCAAATCATTAACGCAGCAAATAAGCTGGCCGCGATACCATACGAAAACACCCATTTACTTTTTTCCTCGGTATTGTTTTTATGCGGAAATAAAGTGCTTAACTCGTTTAATACGCTCAGTTCGTCCCACAACTTAGCGAGTTCGTAAACGGCGTCTTGGTGTGCATTACTTTGCAGCATCCATAATTTAAATTGCTCTTTTTCAACCTTGTTTAAACCGCGATCTATCGCGCTTATCCAATTAGCTGCTGTTTCTAAAATTAAATCTTTTGGTGTAAATTGATGAATATTACTCATTTTGCCACACTCACTATAGTTGGCTTTTGAGCAGCGGTGTCGTGCTTTTTATACTGCTCATTTTCATCCTGAGAATGCTCTCGCATGTATAGCATGGTTTGTAGTAACCCTTTTGCAATATGTTTTTCTACTGTGCTTTGACTTAACTGTAGTTGCTGGGCAATTTCTTTTTGGCTCATACCGTACACTTTTTTTAATATAAAACACTTACGAACCGTCAAGCTTAGTTGCTCTGTTGCCCGACAAAACAATAAAAAACGCTCTTTCGAGGTGTACTCGTCCTCTAGTTGTATTGATTTAAGTAACTTTGGTAATTCATGATCATCACAAAGGGAGTCGCTAAATTTATTATCCCATTTAGCAATATGATTAAGGGCAAGGTGTTTAGCAGTTTTGAGCATGTAACTACGCGTAAATTGAATATCTTGTTTTAAATCAGCTTCGTAGCTTTTAATAAAGGTTTCTTGCACTATATCTTCTACGTCGTCAGGTAACACTATTCGTGAAACAAAGCGGCGTAAATGAGTCGATAACTCTGTAAATGTAGTGGCTAATTTGAGTCCTCGCGCCATCCTTAATTTCATCCCTTATTATTGTATAAACCTAAGTTTGTTAAGATGACTAATTTTAACGTTAATTACAAGGTAAATTGTTAATCCGCGGTTATTTTTTCGTTGCGTTAAAAGTCTCTTTATATGTTATTAAAACATTAATAAACCTGCATTTTGACCTAAGTCATGCTTTAGCTAAATAACGTATTAGCAAGTTCGTGGTGCAACAACTAAAAAGCTATAATATGCAAAATTTATCTCGCTTGAATGTAAGCAACCTAAGGAAGTTTTGTGGTGTTTAATAAAACAAGTTTAAGTGTTTCTGTATTATTAGCAGCAAGTGGATTGCTTGTTATTAGTGCACCGGTGAGCGCATCGCAAACCACGTTATCGAGCCAAGTATTTGCGAATTTTAGTAATATTCAAATTGACGATCAGCACCAGGATATTGAAGATTGGCAACTTGATGTAAAGCGCTTTTATCTTAATTTAGACCATCAATTTAATGATGACTGGTCATTAACAGTGACCACAGATGTGCAGTGGCAACGCCAGCAAGACCCTACCGACATTTGGTTTCGTCATGCTTATATAAAACGCAATTTTAATCAAGGAAGTACGCTTAAAATTGGTGTTGCTGAACTGCCATGGATTGATTACATCGCACGCCGTGTAGGGTATCGTTATGTTGATCCGAGCTTAACGCCAAAAAACAAATTAGCCGGTCCAACCGATTTAGGTATTCATTATGGCCATAAATCGGCGCACTTTTCGTATGCTGTATCGGCTATTACTGGGGGTGGTTTTCAAAAGCCAACTGTGGGCGATCGAATTGATTTAGAAGCATCGGCTGTGTGGCATATAAATAAACAATTTGATTTTGCTTTAGGTGCTTATCAAGGTACACGCGCACTTGATAAAGACGAGGCCGAGAAAAATCATACTGCAGAGCGTTTCAATGCAGCGCTAAGTTACCTGCATCAAGGGGTACGTTTTGGCGTTGAATATGTATATAACAACAACTGGAACCAAGTTAACAAAATACCCAATAATGCGCCGCAAGCTCGGTTAAATTACTTGGCATACCCTGTTTATTTATATAGCTAGGCGCTGCACATAACACACGGCTATTATTGACTATTTTACGCGACAACATGCCAGAGTCGTTTAACTGCCCTACTCTTATAGCCACATCTTGAGCATCATCAACCACATTAATAAAGTGGTCCGTAATTAAAAAGTCGAGTTTTAATTGAGGATATTCACTTTCAAACTCGCTGAGCTTAGGCATAACATACTTAGAAAAAATCCACGGTAGCATAGTTACCCTTAGCAACCCACTCACAGTTGAGCTGCGAGCACCTATACTATGCTCTGCATCGTGCAGTGCCTCAATAATAGCGCCCACACGCGTGTAAAACACCTCTCCTGCAGGCGATAAACGTACTCGTCGACTATCCCTAAAGACTAAAACAGTAGACAACTCTCGCTCTAATTTACTAAGGCGATGGCTCACTGTTGCTGGCGATAAACCTTGCTCGCGCGCAGCGGCAAGTACACCTTTATTCTCTACTACGGCTATAAAAGTTTCTAAATCACTTATGTTATACATAAAAAGCTACTTTGGGTTTTCAATGTTTAATATTTTCGAATGAAGCTTCACTTTTGCAATCTATATTTAAATAACTAAAACTATATAATCTAACGTAACTTAATTATTGAGGTTATATATGAGTTTAAAAGCGCAAATTGACGCCTATAACGTGCAAAAAGAAGCAAAGCTCCCTGCAGATGTTATAGCACTAATGAATACGACAAACGCAGAGCTTATTGCCCAGCACATTAAAGATAATGCATTACAGGTAGGGCAAAAAGTTACCAATTTTAGCTTGGCTAATCATCAAGAGAACACGGTTGAACTTGCGACATTATTAAAACAAGGCCCAGTAATTATTAGCTTTTACCGTGGTGGCTGGTGCCCTTATTGCAATTTAGAGTTAAAAGCCCTAAATGATTACTTACCACAATTTAAAGCGCAAAATGCACAGTTAATTGCCATTTCACCACAACTTCCTGATGAAACACTGTCAACGGCGCAAAAAAACGACCTTGAATTTGATGTACTTTCAGATGTAAGTAATAAAATAGCCAAGCAGTTCGGTTTATTGTTTACACTCGATGAGCGTATTCAAGCGTTATATACCGAATTTGGTATTGATTTTGAGCACTACTACGGCGATAAAAGCTTTCAACTACCACTACCGGCCACTTATGTTATTAATCAACAAGGTGTGATCACTTACGCATTTGTAACTGAAGACTACACCCTACGCGCTGAACCTTTTGATGTATTAAACGCTTTAAAATCTGAGAGTAAATAATGTCTGTATTAACATCCCTAAAAACCCTAACCCTTTCATTAATTTTAGGCGCAAGCCTATTATCTGGAGATACTATGGCCGAACAAACCTCAAATAAACCTAAAGTGTTAATTTTTGACGTTAACGAAACACTCCTTGATCTAGATTCAATGCGCGCTTCTATAGGCGAAGCACTTGGTGGGCGAGAGGATTTATTACCATTGTGGTTTTCTACTATGCTACACCACTCGTTGGTATCAACTGTAATTGGCGATTATCAAGACTTTGGCCAAATTGGCGTGGCGTCATTATTAATGGTGGCACAAAACAACAATATTAATATTACCAGCGAGCAAGCAAAAACCGCGATTGTTACACCATTATTAACACTGCCTCCACACGCAGACGTAAAAGCAGGTTTAGCTGCATTAAGAGCACAAGGTTATAAGCTGGTTAGCCTAACAAACTCTTCAAATAAAGGCGTACAAGCACAATTTGAAAGCGCTGGTTTAACCCATTATTTTGACGAGCGCTACAGCATTGAAGATATTAAAGTGTACAAGCCTGACTTACGTGCGTACCAATGGGTACTTAAAAAACTTAATGTAAAACCAAATGAAGCCATGATGGTTGCAGCACATGGTTGGGACGTAGCCGGCGCAAAAGCAGCCGGTTTACAAACCACTTTTATTGCACGCCCAGGTAAAGCACTTTACCCACTGGCTAAAAAACCAGATCATGTTGTAAAAAACTTACATGAGTTAACCGAGCTGCTTAAATAACCTGATGTAATGGTCTCCTCCCCATACGGCATCTATGTGCCATGATTAAAGTGGTAAAAATTAATCAATACCCCAGCGGCCAATGTTAGGATAACGTTGGCCGTTTTTTTATATTTATAAAATGAATATAAATAAAGTATTCAAGCAGTTATTCAAAAAACATATATTCTAGTAATTTAGCACTAAGGACGCTATTATTACTTAAATGTGTTGCGGAGAGTGCTATGAACAGTCAAAGATTAAGTGAGTTTGAACAATATTTTCAAATTGATGAAAGTAACCGTGTAAACCTATACATAGTTGATGATAACGCCGTTCCAAAAAACCTTACCCAGTTAGACGCAGACATTCCCCCTTTATTTAAACTCGCTAATGAAGTAAGTAGCTTAGAGCAAAGCGCGCTTGGACCACTGCGTAATTTAGGTGATGTTGCCCAAGAGCTAGCAGTTTTTTTACAAGCGCAATCACGTAAAATAGACTTAATAATGAGCCATGTTCTCGCCTCAGAGCAAAGCGAAGATAACGCTATTTATTGCGATAGTTATGGCGGCGGTGGCGTAAAATTTACAACAGAGGATGTTTATTCTTTAGGGCAAAAGTTTCGGACTAAACTTTTTTTACACCATGAAGCGTCTGCTGTTTATTGCTATACCGAAGTCGTTGCAATTAAAAAAATCGATACCGAGCATTACCAATACACTTTACTCTTTATAGCCATAAGAGACAGCGACCAAGAACTAGTCGTTAGAGCCAGTTTGCATGCGCAAACCCGACAACTAAAAAAACGCCAGCAATTAGAGCAATCACAAAACATGCAAGCAGATGATAAATAGCTGACATGTACACTCAAACTGCTAAACTAGCGCTACCTTAATTTGTATCAATTACTCATGAATTTTAGACTTTTACCAGAATGGGCCGAGCAAGACGCTGTTATGCTAACTTGGCCGCATAAAAACACCGATTGGGCTGAAAACTTAGCACGCGTTGAGCCTGTGTATGTAGCGCTTGCAAAACATATTACCGCAGTTCAACAGTTAGTTATTGTAGCGCACAGTGAGCCTGTAAAAGAGCATGTTATTGCGCTATTGCACGCCGCCAATGTCCCCTCAAACTGTGTTCACTTTGTAGTTACACCAACAAATGATACATGGGCACGCGATCACGGCCCCCTTACTTGCGCCGCTATAAATAACCCTAATCAGCTTAAAGTGTATGATTTTACCTTTAACGGTTGGGGCAATAAATTTGCAAGTAATTTAGATAATCAAATAAACCGTGTTTTAGTCAATGAGCTTAGCGATACAAATAATGACTACCAAGCAGTAGATATGGTGCTTGAAGGCGGTGGCATTGAAATAAACGAACACGGCGTACTACTTACTACCAGTGAATGTTTGCTCAATAAAAACCGCAACCCAAATTTAACCCCAAGTGACATTGCAACACTATTAAAACAGCACTTAGGAGCAACTGACTTTTTATGGGTTGACCATGGTTATTTAGCGGGCGACGACACCGACAGCCACATAGACACGCTAGTTCGCTTTGCACCAAACAATACTCTTGTTTATGTACAGTGCGACGATAAAACCGATGAGCATTACAACGCGCTGCATGCGATGGAAAAACAGCTTCAAGGCTTTAAAACTACCGATAACACCCCATATAATTTAATTGCCTTACCTTGGCCCAAAGCAGTGTATGACGATGAGCAAACACGTTTGCCTGCCACCTATGCTAACTACTTAATTATTAATAATACGGTATTAGTACCAACGTACGATGATGTAAGCGATAAGCTCGCCTTAGCGCAAATTCAACAAGCGTACCCAGAGCACACAATAGTGGGCATTAATTGCCTACCTATTATTGAACAATTTGGCAGTTTGCACTGTATAACAATGCAACTCCCACGTGGATTTTTAACTGGAGCAGCTCAATGACCAGCCCTGCAAAATTAACCGTTGCACTCGTACAACAAAGCAATAGCGATAATGCTGAGCAAAATATGGCAAAGTCGATTGCCGCAATTCGTGAAGCAGCCAGCAAAGGCGCTAAATTAGTTGTGCTGCAAGAGCTACACCGTAGCCTGTACTTTTGCCAAACCGAAGATGTAGACGTGTTTGATTTAGCCGAAACCATTCCAGGCCCAAGCACGCATACTTTAGGTGAGCTGGCAAAAGAGTTAAGCATTGTAATTGTGGCGTCGTTATTTGAAAAACGTGCTACCGGCCTTTATCACAATACCGCTGTAGTACTTGAAAATGACGGCAGTATTGCCGGTAAATACCGTAAAATGCATATTCCCGATGACCCTGGTTTTTACGAAAAATTTTACTTTACTCCAGGCGATTTAGGCTTTGAGCCAATTCAAACCTCAGTAGGTAAATTGGGCGTATTAGTATGTTGGGATCAGTGGTTTCCTGAAGCTGCACGCTTAATGGCAATGGCCGGTGCTGAGCTACTTATTTATCCAACTGCAATAGGCTGGGATCCGCGTGATGATAGCGATGAACAAACCCGCCAAAAAGATGCGTGGGTTATTAGCCAGCGCGCCCATGCGATTGCCAATGGTGTACCGGTAATTAGTTGTAACCGCGTTGGAGTCGAGCAAGACCCAAGTGAGCAAAGCGAAGGGATTCAATTTTGGGGGAACTCTTTTATTGCAGGGCCACAAGGTGAATTACTTGCTGAGGCTAATAATACTGACGAGCAAATTTTAGTAATTGAGCTTGATCAACAGCGCAGCGAAAACGTAAGACGTATTTGGCCGTATTTACGCGACCGCAGAATTGATCACTACCAAGACTTAACAAAAATTTACCGCGATTAAATAAAATTACTTGGCCCTTATTACATAATAAATTAGGGCCAATTTATAAATGGAGTAATAAATGGCGTTTGAGCAATGGGCAGCCTTGCCTTGGGTGAAATCTCAAAAAGATAAAATTCAATGGGGGCAACTTAGCGGCAGCGGTTTAAGCATTGCTATTGCTGAGGGTGTAAAACAACAAGACAATTTAGTATTAATTGTAACCCCAGACACGCCAAGCGCCCTGCGCCTTGAAACCGAGCTAGAGTATTTATTGCCCGACAACCCGGTAATGATATTTCCTGACTGGGAAACCCTGCCTTACGACCATTTTTCTCCTCATCAAGATATTATTTCTGCCCGGTTAGCCACTTTAAATACGCTCAAAAATGAGCAACAAAGTGTATTAATTGTACCTGTTTCTACCTTAATGCTGCGCACCGCCCCGGCTTCGTTTATTTATGGGTCCACAATTAACTTTAAAGTGGGCGATAAACTCGATACTCATAATTTTAGAAATAATTTAGAACAAGCAGGTTATTTAAACGTACAGCAAGTAATGGAGCACGGCGAGTACGCCATTCGCGGCTCTATTGTCGACTTATACCCTATGGGCAGCCCGCATCCTTTTAGGCTCGACTTTTTTGACGACGAGCTCGACAGCATTCGTTTATTTGATGTTGAAACCCAGCGCTCGGATGAAAAAGTAGATAAAATTGAACTACTCCCGGCACACGAATTCCCCACTAACGAAGCCGATATTGAACGCTTTAGAATAGCGTATCGTGAAAAGTTTGGTGCCAGCGCGCAGCAAGACTCTGTTTACATGCAAGTGAGTAAAGGTAATTGGCCTGCCGGTATAGAATATTATATGCCGCTGTTTTTTGAGCAACTGGCCACTATTTTTGATTACCTACCTGAAACCACAACGGTAATGCAGCTTGGTGATTTAGAACATGCCGCCGATAATTTTTGGCATGATGTAAACGTGCGTTATGAAAACCGCCGCGTAGACCCACTGCGTCCATTATTAGAGCCCAGCGCACTGTATCAACCCATTAATGAATTGTTTGCTAATTTAAGTAACTATGCGCGTATTCGCTTATCTCAAGCAAAGTTGGGTACTAAAGCCGGCAATAAAAATTTAACCGTTAGTGAATTACCTGTTATTCGCATTGATCATAAACAAAGCGAACCTTACGGTGCGTTTATAAACTATGTGGCGGCGCAAAAAAAGCAAAAAGGCCGTATTTTACTTAGCGTAGAATCGGATGGCCGGCGCGAGTCATTACTGGGAGTATTAAAACCCAGCGGCTTAAAGTTTAAAGAATTTACTAGTTTTGAGCAGTTTACAAAAAGCCAAAGCGATGTTGGCTTAATTGTTAGCCCACTAGAGCAAAGTGTTGTATTAGGTACTAAACCTAGTTTATCTATAATCACCGAACAAGAACTGCTTGGCATAAAAGTATCGCAGCGCCGTCGCCGTAAGCATAAATACCAAGCCAGCCAAGATGCGCTAATTCGTAACTTAGCCGAGCTTAAAGAAGGCCAACCTATTGTACATCTTGATCACGGCGTTGGTCGCTATCAAGGTTTACAAACCATAGATGCCGCAGGCATTATCACCGAATTTGTTACCATTACTTACGCCAGTGAAGCAAAACTGTATGTACCGGTTTCGGCGCTGCATATGCTCAGCCGTTATTCGGGCGGCGAAGAAGCTAGTGCACCACTGCATAAACTTGGCTCAGATGCATGGGACAAAGCTAAAAAACGTGCTGCTGAAAAAGTGCGCGATGTAGCCGCTGAGTTACTTGATATTTACGCTCAGCGCCAAGCAAAACCAGGGAATAAATTTACCCTCGATGCCCCAGCTTATCGCCAATTTAGCGACAGCTTCCCGTTTGAAGAAACCGACGATCAACGCAATGCCATTGAAGCCGTATTAGGCGATATGCAATCAAAACAAGCCATGGACCGTTTAGTGTGTGGCGATGTAGGCTTTGGTAAAACCGAAGTCGCCATGCGCGCCGCATTTGTAGCTGTTAACGATAACAAACAAGTAGCTATTTTGGTGCCTACAACATTACTTGCCCAACAACACTTTGAAAACTTTAAAGACCGTTTTGCCGACTTTCCTATTGAGGTAGGTGTATTGTCGCGTTTTAACTCACCTAAAGAGCAAAAAGACACGCTTGAAAAAATGGCCAACGGCAAGCTCGATATTGTCATTGGTACTCATAAGCTGATCCAGGCTGATATTATATTTAACGATTTAGGCTTATTAATTGTTGATGAAGAACATCGCTTTGGGGTGCGCCAAAAGGAGAAGATTAAAGCGCTACGCGCCGATGTCGACATACTCACTTTAACTGCAACGCCTATCCCGCGTACCTTAAATATGGCCATGAGCGGTATGCGCGACTTATCTATTATTGCCACTCCACCTGCAAAGCGTTTAGCAGTAAAAACCTTTGTGCGCCAACGCGATGTAGAATTAATACGTGAAGCGGTACTGCGAGAAATTAAACGCGGTGGCCAAGTTTACTTTTTACATAATAACGTAGAGACAATTGAGCGCGTAGCACAAGAAATAAGTGAATGGGTGCCCGAGGCAAGCGTAACCAGTGCACATGGGCAAATGCGCGAGCAAGAGCTTGAGCAAATAATGGCTGACTTTTACCACCAAAAATACAACGTATTAGTGTGTACCACTATAATAGAAACCGGTATTGACATACCAACTGCTAACACCATAATTATGGATAGAGCCGACAAACTAGGTTTAGCGCAGTTACATCAATTACGTGGACGTGTTGGTCGCAGCCATCACCAAGCTTATGCCTACTTATTAACAGGCGATCCTAAAGCTCTTTCTAAAGATGCAAGCAAACGCTTACAAGCAATAGAGTCATTAGAAGACTTAGGCGCAGGTTTTGCACTAGCAACCCACGATTTAGAAATTCGTGGTGCGGGTGAGCTTTTAGGTGATGATCAATCAGGACAAATGCAAACCATTGGCTTTAGCTTATACATGGAAATGCTTGAACAAGCAGTAAAAGCATTGCGAGAAGGCAAAGAGCCCACCCTTGAAAACCTCTTGCAAAAACAAACTGAGGTAGACTTAAAGCTACCGGCTTTATTACCCGATGATTATATTTACGATGTGAACGCACGTTTAGGTATGTACAAGCGCGTTGCTAGTTGTGCTAATGTTGCCGATATGGACGAATTGCAGGTAGAATTAATCGACCGCTTTGGCTTATTACCCGACGCGGCTAAAAACCTCTTTAGCCTGCAGCAATTAAAAATGCGAGCAAGTGATTTAGGTATAACAAAAATTGAGGCAAACCCGAAAGGTGGTTACTTTGAATTTAGCCAAAACACTAAGGTTAATCCTAGCTTCATCATAGGCTTGATACAAAGTGCACCGCGCGTGTACAAAATGGATGGCGCAAATAAACTGCGCTTTGTTATTAGTGAGGCAAATGCCCGCGAACGCTTGAAAATGGTCACTGCAATGCTTGCAGATTTCGAAAAAAAGGTTAGCCATTAATGTTGCTAAAAAAATCGCTTATTATTTTATGCTGCTTATTTAGCAGCACCGCAATTGCTGAGCGCTGGTTTGAAGTAGAAGTACTGGTATTTAAACAACGCCCTGCTCCGTACTTACAAGAAGACTTTAGCCTTAAAAAACCAGCTATTGAAGATAAAAACACACTTGATTTACTCACCCCACTTTACACTGAGCAAGCTATGCAAGCGTGTATTGATGGCGATACACGCTTTGAAAAACGCTCTTTTACTGATTCTTTAGTTAACTCAAAACAGCAATCTGGGGTGTGTGATAATAGTATTGATTATTTAAAAAGTTACGATCAGCTACCGGTAACACCGCTTGTAGCTGCACAAGATACAATGCAGCAAACATACATTTTAGCACCAACACAGCTGCAATTTAACAGCCAACGCCAAGCCCTAGAGCGCAAAGGGTTAACGCCACTATTACATACTGGCTGGCGTTTTGAGGGGGCAAGCAAGTCGCGTGCACCTAGCATGCATTTAATCGCCGGCGAGCACATTAAAAGTGCAGAGCAAAGCGCCCCAAGTTATGCAAACCCAGACTTTGTTAGCTTAGTTAACTCGCAAAATTCTTTTTTTAATGCACCTAAAGAACCCACTATGAAGTGGGAACTCGACGGTTTATTTAAAATACATTTACGCCATTATTTATACATAACCGCTAATTTCGATATTAGCCAAAAGCGCGATAGTGGTGAAATAGAAGCAGCTCGTTTTTCACAATTCAGACGAGTAATAAGTGAAGAAATACACTATTTTGATCACCCTAGAATGGGAATGATCGTCCAAATTAGAAAATTCAAACATTAGTATGATGTTATTTAACACATAGGAAATAACAATGAAAAAACTCCTGATTATTGCAGCAACGCTAAGCCTAGCAGCGTGTTCTAAAGTAAATGTTGAGAACTACGAAAAAATAAAAATTGGTATGGATAAATCAGAAGTTGAAGTTTTTTTAGGAAGCGCTGATAACTGCGTAGAAAAAACACTGCATACCAACTGCGTTTGGGGTGACGATGCGAAAAATATCGAAATTATACTCGTATCAAACAAGGTAACTTTATTTACCAAAAAAGGGTTAGCAAACAACTAACGCTAACCCTTTAGAGGAATAACATGGGATGTAACCGGTTACAGCCTTTGTTATTCCTGCTTAGTACCGTCATCTGAGTAAATAAGTTCAATATTAACTATTTTACTGCGGTTCATGGTTATTTTATAACGCTGATACAGCTTTTTATCTCGCTCGGTTAGCACTAATACCATATTTAATTGATAACGCCGCTCTACAGCCTGCTTAGAAATCTTATTACTCTCAAGATGATATAACTTACCCTCACCTTTTTTAAGATAGCGAGAAAACGGCGCAAGGCTAAACTGCAGTGTTTGATGCAAACTATCGTAACCTGGTAAAAACTCTCGGGCATTTACACGTGTTTCGCTTGCAAAGTGTAACCACTGTGCAGCGAGCTTATTTTGTTGCCGGCGTTTGGAGAAAATAGCACGGACTTCTTTTGGAATATTTTTAAAGCGCGTATATTCTAACCAAATAAGCTGGCTCGCAACTTTGTCTTTGGTCACGCTATTTTTAAAAACAAACCGCCACTTAGGCCGCCCACGTACAATAGAGCGCCAAATAATTCGGGTTATATCTTCTTTAAATATTTCGCGAAGGCCATAAATAAGCCCCAATATTAAGATTAATGTTGCTGTAACTTCTGTAAAAGTTGCGCGTGCGTTGAGTATAACTATCATCACTAACGCCATAATTACAGCGGTTACCGAGCCCTTAACTAAACGTTTTAAATAACTATTAAGGTAGCGAGTTTGGCGGTTTAAAATTACACCATGTTCAATTAAACGCTGCAATAACCGCATTTTATTAGTAATGCGGTTTGCATCTTTAAGGGTTGATTCTGAATTATATTGTTGCTCTTCGCGATAGCTGCTTTCTGACTTACAAAAGTTAACTAAGTCGTTGCGCTCTTTTGCATAGTCACTACTGCGTGGTCCTTCATCAAGCAGTTTTAAAAACGACTGTTCTATTTGCCAACTAAGGTAGTTATCGGCATTGGTGTAAAATGAAATTAGCTTTTCATCTTCAGGGGTATAACGTCTTAGTTTTCTTAATAAGCTTTGACTTTGCTCGCACAGCTCACCCGCCCGTTGATAAAATTCATCAGGGTCTTCTATTTTGAGGGTTTCTTTAATATCTGCATCAATAGCCAAGCGCACCTGATAACAATACAAATTGAGGTTTTGTCGGTAATCTCGCTGCTCACCTTTGTTTTTACTTACAAAACGGCTTCGCACTAGCGGTAGGTGAATATTATTGGCGTTATAAGCTAAATAAGATTTAAATTGATTATTAAAATAGGATTCTTCACTAAGGGTTTGTGCATTCACGCCCATTTCGTTGGGAATAGAAAAGTATAAATCAAGGCGTTGCTCTGAGCGTTGGCCCAGCTGCGGTTCAATAATAAAAGATAAATTCTCATCTTGCTTTAACAATTAAATCTCCTTGTAATATAGCTCCTTAGTGTACTTGCCTGAAGTATTTTGTTCAATAAAAAAGGCCTAGTAAAAACTAGGCCTTAAAATATTTATTCTGCTAATTAAAATTTAAAATTAACACTCGCAAAAATACGCGAACCAATTACATCGTATATCTCAGGAACTGTTCCCATATCATTACCACCTAATACAGACTCAGGCTCTTTATCAAAGATATTATTCATACCACCAGTAATGCGTAAATCATCACTTACGCTGTAGCTCATAGAAATATCATGATAAACAGTATTGTCAGTGCTAAAGAAGTCACCGTAATACTCGCCATCCATTCCTTTAACGAATCTTGCATTATAAAGAAAGCTTAAAGCTTCGCTTACATCGTAATTTACAGATAGATTTGATTTGATTTTAGCATAGCCACCGATATTGCCATCGATAGTGCCTGTGTAATCAATATCATCTTGTTCAAATTCGATTAAGTATGTTGTATCAAGGTTGATAGCATAGTTATCTGCTTTGTATGAGATATTCCAATCAACACCAGATGTTTTTTGCGAGCCAACATTTGTTAATGCTGAACTCATATTTGATAAATCACCTGTTGATGTAATATTGATTGATGAACATGACTCAAGCGTACCAGCAAAACAATTTCTCATTTCGTTCTGAACGTCTAGACGCGTAATTGCATCAGTTATATCAAACTTCCAGTAATCCATGGTGCTTGATAAGCCATCAGTAATTTCCCATACCATACCAAAAGTAAATGACTTACTTTCTTCTGCTTTAAGGTTTTTGTCACTGGTGTAATTTACTTCGATTTGAGGGTCTTGCTCATTACCCCATGGATCTTCTAGGTAATCGAAAGAGCCTGAGTTACCACCAAAAAGCTCAGCAACATTAGGTGCTCTAAAGCCAGTCGCTAATACAGAGCGAACCATAAACTCATCTGTTACGTTCCAAGTTGCACCAAGCTTCCACGTTGTTGCACCACCAAACGTTGAGTAGTTATCGTAACGTGCAGCACCTTCAATTGTTACTGACTCAAGCACTGGCATAGACGCTTCAAAATACACAGACTGTACTGAGTAATCACCTTCAGTTGGATCTTGTTGTGCCGCTGTACTTTCACCGCGTTGAGTGATCATATCTGGAGTGTAATAACCACTTTCAAATCTGTTTTCAACACCAATTGCATAACCAATATCGTTATCTGTTAGTGCACTGTAACCTGCAGCTAGAATAAACTGCTCGTTACCACCTTCATTTGACTCAGTGTAAATTGCACCATCTGACACTAACATATCGCGATTTAATGCATCGCCAGCAAACCAAAGCGCTTGATTAGCATAAATGCTTTGCTCAACATTGCTTGCATGGATAGAGTTTTGAACTTTATCTTTAGAATCATTACGGCCATAAGTAGCACTTACATCCCAGCTAGCGTCGTTATCTAACGTACCCGCTAATGCAACAGACGCTCTGTAGGTATCGGTTTTTTGCTCATAAATACGAGGACCTGCATCAACCATTCTGCGACGATACTCTAAGGTATCTGCAAGAGCACCCTTACCATCTACAAAAGCACTTGTATAAGCAGCATCTAAATTAGCTGTTTTTAAATCAATATTTGCTGGTTGTGGTGCAAGCTGTTGAGTCGAATCACGACGCGTATACATCAAATCAACATTAAATGTTGTATCTGAGTCTAACTCTTTATCAAAGCTAGTAAAAATACTGTACAAGTCGTTTGGTGTTTGTGCATAGCTAGAAGTCGTATAATCATAGCCTTTATTACGGTCTATAAAACCACCATTTCCATCTGGCATTTTACCACCAAGTGTTCCCTCTGGAATAAATGATGATTGACCTGGCTCTACAAAGCTTCTGTCTGATTGGATTATTTCGCCGCGGCTTGAATACTGCGCACCTACAACTAAATTACCTTCAGCAATTTGCATTCCGTGTAATAAACTTACACCGTAGTTATTGCCATCACCTTTTGTAGTGCGGCTACCTTCTACATTAACTTCTGAACCTTCAAAGTCTTTCTTGGTTATTATATTAACAACACCAGCGATAGCATCTGAACCGTATACTGCAGAAGCACCATCTTTTAAAATTTCAATAGACTTAATCATTGCAACTGGAATCGTATTTAAATCAACAGAAGAATCTGCACCGGTTCCAGATGAAACCATACGACGACCATTTAATAATACTAGAGTACGCTGAGAGCCCATACCACGTAGGTTTACAGTAGCAGTACCACCTGAACCATTATTACTCGAACCACCTAAGCTCATCCCTGCCGCTGATGGTTGATTAGAAAGCACGTCTGCAACTGATGTGTAACCACTTTTTGCAATAAAGTCATCGCCTATAACTGTAATAGGGCTAGCCGTTTCCATATCTGTACGGTTAATACGAGAGCCTGTTACTTGAATTTTTTCAATTGACTTTGCCGCTTCGTCAGCCGCTAAAACTTGCACACTTGAGAACATTGGAATAGCAGCGATAACCGCTAAGCCAAGAGTTGATTTTTTCATGGATGAACCCTACTTGTTGAAAATTTACCTAAATGGTAATGCTCACTTTTATAAGAATTGTGAGTCAGAAAACAGCAACTTAGGCGTGATTAACTGAACAAAAACTTAACGAAAGGCTAATTAAAAACCAACCGAAAAACACAACACCCAAAAAAGGTACAAACGTTACACTATGTTTCCTTGTTAATTAATAAATACACTTCAAAATCAATACACTAAATGCATTGCGCTACATTAAAAGCACAGGTGAAATCAAACTAATGGACTTTGTAATTAAATGTAATTAACTCAACAATGTACCTTTAACCGGTAATTTAACAAGTTAATCACAGTAGGTTATTAAAACCGTAAAACTAGATGTTAATTGATAACTATATTTATGCGCTTTGAGTTATTAATTAGTCTGATTTAACGCATATATAGCTTTTAAAGGAGAGATTTTTTATTCAGCCAAGATTAAACAAGTAAATTATTCACCAATTTAATGAAGCAATGATTGCCTCAAACCTAGTAGTACACTTAATTAACCAAATACCATTGATGCATTTTTCGAAATTAAAAAGAGAAAGTAAAAATTACAAAAGGCAGGAGTGCTAAGTGCTAGCTAAAATGATGTGAGTGTACGAAGTACTCTTATTGTAGGCTTAATCTTCTTGCGCTAAAGCTAACCCTCTGCGGATTTAGCTTTTCTGCGCCAAGAAATAAAAAGTAACGCTTAACTTAAAGAGAGTAAGCACAACTAAACTGATCTCAACCAGAATGCTTATCTCCCTGCTGCAAATTAAGCGAGCTACTTAATAAGCAATATAAGCAATGGCATGTTTAGTAAGTAACGTAAAAATAATAATATACCGAGTTGCTTTGCTGTGTTACCTCATCGGTTACGTTAAGGATTAATTTCCACAGCATATTTTTTTCAGCGCAAATACCTACCATAGTTTCACTTTGCCAAGTGTTGCCATGGCGCTTAAATTGCTGAGGAATATACCCCATATACATAGTTACGCCTTCAAGTTTTGCATTCGTAATAACATGCCCTTTAGGTAACTCGGCAAATATGGAGAATGGTGTTTCGGGGGATAAATCACCATCGCTAAGCCACACTTTAACGCCATTTGGAAAAGTACAGGCTAAACCGGCTTCGCAAGCAAGGTTTTTTAATTGTTGTGTATCGCTGGTTTTTGAATAATCACACGCAACTAAAAAAATTAGTAAAAAAAACAAACATACTCTATATATATACATGTGGCAGGTACTCACAATCCAAAAAATAATGGCTGGCACTAATTTAATAGTCACAAGGTCAAATCACACTTTTATTACAAATAACGTACAATTCACCTCAAAAAGTAAACAGCAAGCTAGTAAAGTTTGATTGATGTCATAATATTATGTAATTGACCTATCTTTTTTAAGCCAAAAATTTTATCATTTCAACCGCAAAAAAATAAGGGTTTCTCGAGTCTGTTTTCTAAAATAATCGCATTTTTAATGTTTTAGATGGCAAGCTTGTGAAGTAATAGTAGGCCCCACTTTTTTTAGGTGGGTAATTCATTTCTAAACGCATTTATTGCAGCGGAAGCCAGAAAATGAGCCAGACAGTAGCATCACACACTGAGTACAACTATAAAGTTGTACGCCAATTCGCTATTATGACAGTGATTTGGGGCATCGTTGGCATGAGTATTGGGGTTCTGATTGCTGCCCAACTAGCTTGGCCAGCACTTAACTTTGATACACCATGGTTAACATACTCTCGACTTCGTCCGTTACACACGAACGCAGTTATTTTCGCATTTGGTACAAGTGCACTTTTTGCGACGTCTTATTACGTCGTTCAACGTACCTGTCAAACGCGCCTTCTTTCAGATAAATTAGCAGCTTTTACCTTTTGGGGTTGGCAGCTTGTTATTGTGCTTGCTGTTATTACACTACCTTTGGGTATTACAAGTTCTAAAGAATATGCAGAACTTGAGTGGCCAATTGATATTTTAATAGCCGTTGTATGGGTAACTTATGCCGTAGTATTTATGGGCACAATCGCAAAGCGTAAAGTGTCTCATATATATGTAGCTAACTGGTTCTATGCTGGCTTTATCATTACGGTTGCTGTACTTCATATTGTAAACAGTATGGCTGTACCTGTGTCGTTAACTAAATCGTATTCCATTTATGCTGGTGCAGTTGATGCAATGGTACAGTGGTGGTACGGACACAATGCCGTTGGCTTTTTATTAACAGCTGGCTTTTTAGGTATGATGTATTACTTTGTACCAAAACAAGCAGGCCGTCCGGTTTACTCTTACCGCTTATCAGTGGTTCACTTTTGGGCGCTTATTTCGCTTTATATTTGGGCAGGNCCTCANCACCTTCACTACACTGCGCTTCCTGATTGGACGCAAAGTTTAGGNATGGTTATGTCTATTATCNTATTCGTTCCATCTTGGGGTGGCATGATTAACGGTATTATGACGTTGTCTGGTGCATGGCATAAGCTTCGTACTGACCCTNTTTTACGTTTCTTAGTTGTTTCATTATCTTTTTACGGTATGTCNACGTTTGAAGGCCCAATGATGGCAATTAAATCNGTAAACGCGCTTTCTCATTACACCGACTGGACTGTAGGACACGTTCACTCAGGTGCATTAGGTTGGGTTGCAATGATATCTATCGGCGCTATTTACCACNTAATCCCTGCGNTATTCTCGCAAGGTCGTATGTACAGCNTTAAATTAATTAACACACATTTTTGGTTACACACTGTTGGTGTTGTTTTATACATAGTAGCAATGTGGATCTCAGGTGTAATGCAAGGTCTAATGTGGCGTGCAGTTAACTCTGATGGCACATTAATGTATAGCTTTGTACAGTCTTTAGAGGCGTCTCATCCTTTCTATGTTATACGCTTTATTGGTGGTGTGTTCATCGTAGTAGGTATGCTAGTTATGGCTTATAACGTTTATCGTACAGTGGCAGCGAAGAACGATTCGCTGCAATTAGACGAACAAGCACAATTAGCATAACGGAGTGAGATAATGAGCAATAAAAATTCACAAAACAAACACGAAATAGTCGAAAAAAACATTGGCCTTATGGCTATCTTGACCGTTTTCGCAATTAGCTTTGGTGCATTAGTTGAAATTACTCCGCTAATGTTTCAAGACGATACAACTAAGCCAGTTGACGGACTACGTCCGTTAACGGCACTTGAAATGGAAGGCAGAGATCTATATGTACGTGAGGGTTGTTCAAACTGTCACTCACAAATGATCCGCCCTTTTCGTGACGAAGTTGAGCGTTATGGCCACTATTCGGTTGCCGGTGAATCTGTTTGGGATCACCCTTTCCTTTGGGGATCTAAGCGTACTGGCCCTGACCTAGCGCGTGTAGGCAAGCGTTATTCTGATGACTGGCATTATGCTCACTTAGTTGACCCACGTGCTGTGGTTCCTGAGTCGAACATGCCAGGCTTTCCTTGGTTAGCAGAGAATACGCTTGATACAAGCCTGACTCTGAATAAACTTAAAATTTTCCGTGATACATTTGGAATCGATAGCCGTACTGACCGTTACGATGGTTTAGGTTACGGTAGTGATGAAGAATTAATCGCCGATGTTGCTAAAGTTGATGCAATGAATGACGGTAAAGGTGCAACAGAAATGCAAGCCCTTATCGCTTATTTGCAACAACTTGGCACCCACTTGAAGTAACTAATTATGGATTATGGGACATACAGAGGCATTTTAACTCTGGTAATTTTAGTACTATTTATTGTGATTGTTGCTTGGGCATATAGCAAGCGTAGTAAAACACGTTTTAAAGACGCTGCTAATGTTATTTTCGAAGATGAAATAAAACACAACAATACGCTCTCTAACGAGGAAAAGGGGTCTGAGAAATGACTAGCTTTTGGAGTATTTGGGTTATTGTATTAACCCTATCATGTTTGTTCATTTTATTTGGTTTACTCGTGTGGAATTTAAAAAACTACACTGGTGTACCTGAAGGTGAAAGCTGTGGACATGAATATGATGGAATTGAAGAGCTAAATAACCCACTACCAAAGTGGTGGACTTACATGTTCTTTGCAACATTTATTTGGTCTGTTTATTACTTAGCAGCTTACCCAGGTTTAGGTAACTGGGAAGGATTAGGTAAGTGGACTAGTTCTAACCAAGGTATTACTTCTTTAGCTGAATCTAAAGAAGCAGTAAAACTTGCTAAAGAAGAAGGTCGCTTTGTAAAACTGGACGCTGAGTACCGCGTTGCAGATGCACGTTTTGGCCCTATTTTTAATGAGTTGGCACAAATACCTGTAATAAAATTGGTTGAGTCTAAGTTTGAAGGTGACGCAGCACAGCAAGTTGCACTTGAAAATGGTGAAAAACATGCCGAAACACAAGGTCAGCTAGCAATTGAGATTGGCCAACGTCTTTTTGCACAAAACTGTTCTCAGTGTCATGGTTCTGACGCACGTGGTGGTACTGGCTTTCCTAACCTAACTGATAATGATTGGTTATATGGCGGCACACCCGATAAAATTAAAGAAACATTACTTTACGGACGTATAGCTGCAATGCCACCTTGGGGTGCTGCATTAGGTGAGCAAGGCGTTAAAGAAATGACCGCTCATGTACTTAGCCTTTCAGGTCGTACTGTAAACCAAAAAGACGCTGCTGCCGGCGAAGCTAAGTGGGCTATGTGTGCTGCATGTCATGGTGCTGACGGTAAAGGCTCTGTTGCACACAACTTACCCTTTGGTGCACCTAACCTAACCGACAACGTTTGGTTATATGGTGGTTCTCAACGTGCTGTTGAAGAAACACTTAACCATGGTCGTGCCGGTGTAATGCCAGCGTGGAAAGATATTTTAGGTGAAGATAAAATACACCTACTAACGGCTTACGTTTACAGCTTATCTCAAGCTAAATAGTTACACCGTTAACGAATATTTAATCTTTTAAATTCAATAGATTAATCCAGATCAAAAAAGCCTCCACTCGGAGGCTTTTTTTTAGTCTTTTACAAATATTTATTATAGTATAGCCGCATCTTCATTTTATTTTAGAGTAACTATGCAACCTACTCCGTGGTATAAAAATTTTTGGCCTTGGTTTTTAATCTTTTTTCCCTCTGCTGCAATTATTGGCTGCATTAGCTTATTTTTTACCGCCATAGGCAATGGCCCAGATATGGTGGTAGATGACTACTATAAAAAAGGCAAAGCAATTAACTTAGAGCTTACTAAGTTTGATAAGGCAAAAGCTTTATACTTACATGGCGAGCTGAATGTTACCAGTGAGCGCGTTGGTTTTAAATTTACCAAAGGCGATACGAGCAACATACATGCATTAAAACTGTCGTTTTATCATCGTACAATTAAAGCGCATGACTTTGAAGCCACGCTAACGCCTAATGCTAATCAAGAATTTACCGCATTACTTGACGGGTTTACCGACGGTGCTTATTCGGTATTTATTGAGCCTATTGATGGTAGCTGGAAGCTAAAAGAAAACATTACCTTACCAACCACCCTTGCTGTTTTAGTTACGCCTAATTATAAGTAGTATTTAGTATGTCTATAAATTGCTTTCATTGCCTTGAAAGTGTACCTAACGGGTTTAGCGCACACGTAGTAATTGATAATAAATCTCAGCCAATGTGTTGCATTGGCTGCCAAGCCGTTGCGCAAAACATTATTGATCAAGGTATGACCGACTATTATAAATATCGTACCGTTCAAGCTGGTAAAGTAGAGCAGTTAGTACCAGAGCAACTCGCCTTTATTAAAAGCTACGACAATGAAGATATTCAAGACGAATTTATAACGACCAATGACAACTTCTCAGAAGTATTGCTCAGCGTAGAAGGTATAACCTGCGCAGCTTGTGCATGGCTTATAGAAAAGCAATTACTCAGTTTAAAAACAGTAAAGCGTGTTGATGTTAATACCTCAACTAACCGCGCTATGGTGCAATGGGATAAAACCGCCACCCCATTGAGCGAAATTATTACTAGCCTTGCTAAAATTGGCTATAAAGCCTATCCGTTTCAGTCCGACTTAGAAGCACAGCAAAAACAGCAAACCGCAAAAGCCTATATTCGCCGCTTAGGTGTAGCCGGTTTAATGACCATGCAAGTGATGATGTTTGCCTTTGCTATGTACTTTGGCATGTTCTCCGGTATGGACAGTAATTTTGAGCAGTATTTTAGGTGGATCAGCCTCGTTTTAGCTTCTCCGGTTATTTTATATAGCGCACTGCCCTTTTTAAGTAATGCCATTAATGGTTTAAAAGCAAAACAGCTTAATATGGACTTACCCGTCTCGCTGGCTATTTTTGGTGCTTACGGCGCAAGTTCTTACGCCACAATTATGAATGTTGGCGAGGTGTACTTTGAATCGGTATGTATGTTCACCTTTTTATTATTATTAGGTAAATATCTAGAATTTAGAGCACGATTAAAAGCCAGTGAATTTACAGCTAACTTACAAAAGTTATTGCCACTAACCGCCCGTACTCTCGATGCAAATGGCCAAGAACATATTATTGCCGCTAAAAAGCTTAAATTAAACGATATTATTCTAATTAAAGCCGGCGAAACCATTCCTGCCGATGGAATTTTAATTAAAGGTAAAACCAGCGTTGATGAATCAATGATGACCGGAGAGCACCTGCCGGTTAATAAGTTTATTAATCACAGTGTTTACGCCGGCACAGTCAATCATGACGGCATTATTGAAATAAAAATCAATAAAATAGGCCAAAGCACGCTGCTAAATCAAATAATTCGTCTACAACACAATGCACTTACCAAACGCCCTAAACTAGTAGAAATTACAGATAAAGTTGCTCAGTGGTTTGTGGCTGTGTTACTTATATTTGCATCGGTAACCGCATTTGGCTGGTATCAAATTGCCCCTGAGCAAGCATTTTGGATCACTATTTCTGTACTCGTGGCTACGTGTCCTTGCGCGCTAAGCTTAGCTATTCCAACCGCATTAACCTGTTCGGTAGCCAACCTTACTCGTAAAGGTATTTTAATAAAACAAGCGCATGTGCTCGAAACTCTATCTAAAATCACTTTATTCGCATTTGATAAAACCGGCACGCTAACCCAAGGACGCTTTAGCTTAGATGCGGTCGATATACTCAGCGAAGAGTACACTAAAAATCAAGTGCTTGAGATTGCAGCCCAACTAGAGAGCTATTCAGAGCACCCAATTGCCCGTGCGTTTAGCCAATATAAAGTACCAGGGCATAAACTTAACGACATTCAATTACATCCAGGCAAAGGGATCAGCGCACAGTACAACGACACTCATTATGCTATTGGTAAAAGTGGCTGGTTTAATAGCAAAAAAACTAACGCGCAAGCAACTTTGTATATTAATCAGCAACCTATTGCCCGTTTTTACTTTGTTGATAAAATAAAAGATGATGCGAGTACGTTAATTAACGCTCTACACACACATAAGTTAACGTGTCATATGCTTACTGGCGATGCGTCTGATGCGGGGCAACGTATAGCTAAAAAACTTAAATTACACAGCGTGCAATCGGGCTGTAGCCCTAAAGACAAACAAACAGCGGTTGAGCAATGGTCAACACAAGGTGAAGTGGTTGCCATGGTAGGTGATGGGGTAAACGACAGCCCAGTATTTGCCAGCGCGCACTTATCAATCGCCATGGAAACTGGGGCCGATATTTCAAAAAATAGCGCTGATGTGGTTTTGCTCAATAGCGATTTAGCCTCAATCGAGCACCTATTAATAGTTGCCAAAAAAACTAGGCGTATTATTAAACAAAACTTAACTTTGTCTTTATTGTATAATGGCTCAATATTACCGTTAGCTGCAATGGGGCTGGTAGCGCCTTGGATGGCTGTTATTGGTATGTCGACCAGCTCAATTATTGTGATATGCAACTCATTAAGGCTGTTAAAGTTATGAGCATAATTTACATTTTAGTTCCTATCGCTATTTTATTTGTACTAATAGCTATAGGAGTATTTTTTTGGGCAGTAAAAGGCGAGCAATTTTCTGATTTAAATAAACAAGGCCATAGTATCTTGTTTGAAGATGACAAAGAGCAGCATAACAAAAGTAATGATTGACCCTATTTTTGTCAGTGCTTTTTTTATGGGCCTAATTGGCAGCGGCCATTGCATTGCAATGTGTGGTGGCATAGCCAGCTCATTGCAATTAGCCAGTAATAAACGCCAAACTCTCATTTACTCTTTTGCTTATAATATAGGCCGAGCGCTAAGTTACATGCTTGCAGGCGCATTAGTGGCAGGCATTAGCAGTAAATTTGCCACGCAAAACTCTGTTTTTGCATTATCACTGTCTTTTATAGCAGGCATTTTTATGTTGTTGGTAGGGGTATATATAATGCGCTTAGCAGCTACCTTACAATGGCTCGAAAAAGTAGGTAAAACCTTAGTTTGGCAACACCTAGTTAAATTTAATAAATATTTAATGCCGATTAACTCGCCATTTAAAGCTCTTGGGTACGGCGCTTTATGGGGCTGGTTACCCTGTGGTTTAGTTTATTCAGCACTTACTTGGGCCATGACCAGCGCAAATGCGCTTGATGGTGCATTAGTAATGCTGTGTTTTGCACTAGGTACATTTCCCGCGATGATCACAATAGGCGTTAGTGCAAAAAAACTGAGCACCCTATTTAATCACCCTTGGACGCGAATAATATTAGGCAGCGTAATAATTTGGTATGGTATTTATTTACTGATCATTGCAACAGATAAGCTTGTGCATTAACATTGATCATATTGTGGCTTGAATTTTAACGGATTGAATTTATGGATTTTTCTCAAGGTCGTGCTAAAAGTAATTGTGCTATTAGCTGTAATAACTGCAGTATCAGCCAGTTATGCCTACCCTTCTCTCTTAATGGTCAAGAAATGGATAAGCTTGACGAAATAATCGAGCGCAAAAAACCATTACACAAAGGCGACTTTTTGTTTGAGTCGGGCGCGCCATTAAACGCTATTTATGCTGTTCGTTCGGGTTCGTTTAAATCTTATACTTTATCTGAGCAAGGCGATGAGCAAATTACAGGTTTTCATTTAGCCGGTGACTTAGTTGGTTTTGATGCAATAAGTAAAATGATGCACCAAAGCTTTTCACAAGCGTTAGAAACATCTATGGTATGCGAAATTCCGTTTGATACCCTTGACGAGTTAGCAGGCAGACTCCCTAAGTTACGCCAACAAATAATGCGCTTAATGAGTAGCGAAATTACCTATGACCAAGAAATGCTGTTACTGCTTAACAAAAAATCTGCCGAGCAACGCTTAGCCAGCTTTATTTTTAACTTATCTGAACGCTTTGGTGAGCGTGGCTTTTCTCGTAAAGAATTTCGCTTTACCATGACCCGCGGCGAAATTGGCAATTACTTGGGTTTAACCGTTGAAACAATTAGCCGTTTATTGAGTCGCTTTCAAAAAGCCGATTTAATAAAAGTTGAAGGCAAATTTATTACTATTTTAGATAACGATGCACTGGCCAAAGCAGCTGCAATAGTAAAGCCCCGCTAATTAGCCTACTTACGTTGTAATATTCAAACCATTTAATCCATTCGATTAAATGGTTTGATCTAGAACAATAATATTTGTGCTATCCCTTTCACTGTGCTCTATTTACGTTACACTCAAGGTACACCCGTAAAGTGAATGGAGCTTGCACATGAACACGATTAAACGCATTCTTGCGGTTATTGACCCCACCAAAGACGACCAGCACGGTTTAGCTCGTTCGATTGATTTAGCTAAAAAATCTGGTGCGAGTATTACCGCCTTTATGACGGTTTACGACTTTTCTTATGAAATGACCACTATGCTCTCTGGCGATGAGCGCGAAGCTATGCGCAAAGCCGTGTTAAACGACCGCGAGCTTTGGTTAAAAGATTTAGTATCGCCTTATCAAAATGTTAATATTGATACACAAGTTGTTTGGCACAATCGCCCGTACGAAGCCATTATTAATACCGTTATTGAGCAAAGCTTTGACCTTGTTATTAAAGGCACTCATCTACACAGTACACTTAAAGCCGTTATTTTCACCCCAACCGATTGGCATTTAGTACGAAAATGTCCATCTCCGGTTTTATTTGTAAAACAAATGGCATGGCCTGCAAATGGCAACATTTTAGCGGCTGTTAATGCAGTGAGCGAAAACGAGCAACACTTAGCGCTTAATAAACGTATTATTAAAGACGCACAATTTTTAGCAGAACTGGCCAACGCCCAACTAAACTTGGTGAACGCCTACCCTGCTACACCAATTAATATTGCCATAGAAATACCTGAATTTAACCCTGGCATTTATAACGAGTCGGTTAAAAAACATCATCATCAATCTACTAATGCACTGGCTGATGAGTTTAATTTACCCCCAGAGCAGTGCTTTATTGAAGAGGGTTTGCCTGAGGACGTTATTCCCGATGTAGCAAAACGTTTAAACAGCGAGTTGGTGGTTATTGGCACTGTAGGGCGTACTGGTTTAAGCGCGGCCTTAGTAGGCAATACTGCAGAGCATGTTATTGACAGCCTAGATTGCGATGTACTGGCACTTAAACCCGACGGGTATATTAGCCCGCTCGCAAAAGATTAAATTTTGTTACCGAGCATTTTAAGTATATAATGCGCCCCTTTATTTTTAGCAAATAACTTTGCCGTATTGTTTAATAAGGGGGCGTAATTGTCTCATTCAGATCAAGCTAAAGCTCAATTTAACTTAGCCAAGCTTCAAAAGCGTTTACGCCGCCAAACAGGTCAAGCCGTCATGGACTTTAACATGATTGAAGAAGGCGACCGCATTATGGTGTGCTTATCTGGTGGCAAATTATGTGTAATATAATAATTAGATACTAACCAATCACTTAATAATCCAATTTATTCAACTAAAAACATGAAGTTACATAATTCTCCTTGTAATATATAACTTTTATAATGGAAAGTATTTTTTTATCCCCTATTATTAAGTGTCTATAAATAATGGAAACTAGTTATGAAGGTTATTTCATACAATAATAGTGGTAAAACTTTTTACAGTATATGTAATCATCAGTACATTCCTGTTCATCATTTAATTACCTATTACCTACAAGTTCAACTTGCTAACAAAGCAACTAACACCATAGAGAGAAAAGCTTATGAATTACTATTCGCTCTTAAATATTTCAATAAAAGAAAGATTGATTTAATATCTGACGTAGAATCTTTAAAGTTTTTTAGTGAAGAAGAAATCAGTATATTTGCTAAATCATGTAAGTTAAAACTGAGCACTCTTGACTCGGAAGCTGTCATTCCTATAATTTCAGAGGTTGCACTCAGAAACTTAATGGCTAGAAATCAGCCAACAAAAAATATAGTAGATGAAGGGACTGCCAAAGGTAGGTTTGATACTTTTGTGCATTTTTATAAATTCGTTTTTAACAGGTGTCATGGACACGCGCAACTCCCTCATGATAAACAAGTAAATTATAATAAGTGTTTAATTGAATTAGTAACTTCAAGGAAATCTTTAGGTAGTTGGAAAAAATCATTCTCAGATCCATTCCAATCTAACTTTCCCGATGAGAAATACTTCGAATTACTTGATATAACGCAGGCCAAAAGTAACAAAAACCCTTTTCATTCTAAAATACGTAATGAGTTAATAATTAAAATATTCATAGAAACTGGCCTGAGGCGTGGTGCTGTTGCTAAGCTAAAAATAAGCGATGTTTTTAATGATCGACAACCAAGAATTCGGGTAACGCGGACTCCTGACGATATAACAGATAAAAGACGATATAAAGCCTCTCAAAAAACGAAAGCACATGTATCTCCTATCAGTGCTGAATTAGCATCAAAGATTGAATATTACATCAAAGAAGTTAGAGCTAACATTCCTAATACTCAAACGCATGAATTTGTCTTTGTTACAGAAAAAAATTCTAGAAATACATTGGGTCAACCTTTGAGTTTACGGAGTTACAATCAAATATTCGAAAAAATCAGTAACACCCTTTCAGTAGAAGTGACACCACATATACTCAGACACAAATGGAATGAGATTTTTGACGTTGATATTGACTCATTATCTAAAGAGCTAAACCTCGATTACCAGACAAAAGAAGATGTCAGAAAATATGCTATGGGCTGGTCAGCCAACTCAAAAATGGCTGATATTTATAATAACTTTAGATTGGCTTTAAAAACGAAAGAATATCACCTCAATCGCCAAAAAGATTTAAGCTCTAAAATATCTAAAATAGCTAGCCTCAATATTTCGAATTAGCCTAACGTTGATTGATGCTCTTTAATTTACTAAATATAAAGGTTACATGATGCAAACCAATGACAATAAAAGAAATCAACTCGAGAAGCCTTCCTCTTATGAGAGTTTTTTAGCTGATGTCAGTTTCTATGGCGGTGATCTGAATGAAACTTTTATCACCAAAGCTGACCTAGTTAATAAAACATATTCAATAAAATGGCAACTAGCTAACCTTTCAACTCGTGGTAGAACAACTGATTTGACACGCTTATATAATTTAGGATTGAGTTACAAAAATACTCATATACTCCTAATGGTTTTTAAATATTGGGCCAAAGTAATGGCAGCTGGAACTACAGAGTCCCGCATGGGGGCTGTATGTAACATAATTAGAACATATGGAATTAAAATAATCTCCGATGCAAACTTTTTAAGAGCTAATTATGGTCAGCTTACTCTCTCCAATAAAAAAAATCTCAATACTTTATTTTTAGTATTGCATGATATTTTTTTATATGAAGAATATAAAATTCAAAGGGATTGGTGTAAGGATAACCTTCCAAGCGAAAAGATTAATCCTCATGATCCGGTCAATGGTGCTTATTCTGATACTGAATTTAATGCATACATGGACAAAGCGTTAATCGATATATCTCTAAGGCGAAATGCTTGGCTTACCAAAAAAAATAGCACTGAGTTTTTAAACTATTCGGCTGCAATCTCTAGAAGTATTGCCTTGATTAGTAGTAGAAGAGCAGCACAATTATGTCAATGTAAAATTTGCGATGTCCAAAACTATGGTATCGATAATGAAGATATACATATTGACCAAAAAATAATTTCAATCTTATTTCATATATCAAAAATAAATAATTCAGGATTTCGTTCGCACCCAGAAGGCGACGTTTTTCCATTTTCAGGAATATTTTCTCAAATTATTGTAATTTACTTAGCTGACTACAAGATATTGCTAAAAAAATATTGCGACACATTTAAGGTAGACTTTCAGCAAGTACCTTGGGACTGCTACCCCCTTTTTCCTGACATTTCATCTATAAAATCTAAGAAAGATCTAATATCACCTAATATACACACAGATTTATTTCACCGTAACCTTGCATCTATTTTAAACAGCGCAAGGAAATCAAACTTTAGTATTAATAGAGTTAGACATTCAACGATTACCCGAGGTATGGAATCAGGTTTAAGCAATCCTGAATTGGCAAGATTAACAGGCGTAACTATTCCTGCTGTGAGAAATTATAAAGACTTAACCCCCCAGTCTAGAGAAATGATAAATGATAAATTTTCCAAGAAAATCTTATTAGAACAATCTTTTAACTGGACAATTAAAGAGTACAATGAGCACTTTAATAAAGTCTATACAGATGAGTTAGGTCAAAACTTAGGAGGTATAAAAAACGATATAGGTTGCAATACTTGCACTAAAAAACTTGGAGCACCATTAGGATGCTATGCATGCGGTGCTAACTTATTTGTACCGTTTATTGAAGGTGACCATAAATCTCAACTAACTAAAGCTCAAGCTAAAAAAAACTTCCTGGTAGATACCGGTGGAAATAATCACCAGATCTTTGAGATAGACATGATCATAAAACGAATCAAACAAGTTATTACTGAACAAAAGGCCCTGAAAAAATCTCGGAGTAACTTAAATGAATAAATTTAAAACTAATCTTGAGCATCTAATAATTAAGGCCAAAAAGTCTTTTAACGAAACAAATCACATTAAAAAAATAGATGGTAGTTCTATTGCGCTCTGGAATGATGATTGGGCATGCCACCCTAACCAAAGAAGAATTTTTCTTAAGTTTTCAAAGTGGGCTGATAATCATGATACAAACCGGTTCGATGTGGTTAGAGCATTTGCTTTTGAATCTTTAAATCGCAATTTAAGTACTAATTATATTTTAAATCAAATCCAATACGCATCTAGAGCCATAAGAATAATACAAAGCGAAATTTGGAACATTCAACAGTCCGATCTTGACAAAGTATCATCTACATTTAATAAACTGGGCTATAATAATAAATGTGCAAGTACTTTTTGGACATGGTGTAAAAACAATAGCCTTATACCTACGTATTTGATAACTCCCGTTTTAAAAGACTCGCGAACAAGAAATTATGATGAGGAAGAAAAAAGAGCCGCTAAGCTATTAATTTCAGATGAGAAGGTAGCTGCTATTGGAGTCTCATTTAATGAATTATACTCTGACAGTGGCCTAGAAACATACGGGTTTAAAAAATATCCGCAAGCATATTTGGCTGTGGCATTTGCGACCCTATGCTTAGCTACTCCATCAAGGGTAAATGCCGAGGTTTGGGGTTTACCTAGTCAGAAAATAAAAACACATGTTAATACAGAAACTGGCTCAAAAACACATAGCTTATTTTGGAAGGGGTCTAAAAACCATCCAGACAACCGCACTCATCTTCTCAGTTCGCTAAGCGATAATCTAAAAAAAATTTTTGAAGTTATAGAACCAGAATCTTTACAAGCTAAGATATTGTCGTACTTTATGACAAACACATCCGTTTCTTTAAATAAAATAATAGCAACTTATCCCAATTTTAATTTTAAACGAGATCTCTATCCGAATTTAAATTATGAATCTAAAACTAGTATTTTCCACTTAGGGCTAATCCTAGGCATGTATACTAATGAACCCATCGTCCCTGTACTTGGCAAGCATGACACCCGCATACGTACCTATAAAACCCAAAAATGGAAAAGGTTCAAATACCTTAGTGATATTACTTGCGATGAAGAAATTGCTAAGGACCATACAATCATTTTTTTATATAATCCAGACGCTGACGTGAGTTATGGACGTTTACATCACTGCTTTAAAAGTGTAAAGCAATATTTATTTAAATCAGACAATAACACTTCACTTTCGAAGCTAACATCTTTGATCGTTGAAGCAAATACATTTTTGAATGGCTCAACAGATACTGTAATTAGAGGAAAGGAAGTAGCTACAAAAGTACAGGATGCACTTTTTGTATTTACTGCCTCAACCCTACACAAATATCAAAAATTTCAAAAACAATATATTTTTGATACTAAGGTAGTTCCTATACCTAACATGTACAATTTACAAATTTCATCTCAAAGACCTACTTTTTCAGCTAGGTGGATTAGAGCAGCTCTTTCATGTGTTGGTCTAGAAAGTATGGCCTTCAACTCGCATCAATTAAGGCATTGGATAAATCATCACGCTAAAGAAAGTGGAATACCTATCTCGGTCATAAACCTATGGTCTGGTAGAAAAGATACTGACCAAGCTTATGAGTATATCCATACTCTTGATGAAGATAACGCTCAGCAAATAAACTCTATCCTCGTCAAAAAGTCAGAAATGGAACCTCCCTCTGAAATTAAGTTCATCAGTATCAAAAAAATTAAGCAATTACGAAAACTACCCGCAACAATTATGTCAGAGGGTATTTGCACTCAAGACTTAGTTACCATGCCTTGTCGTTTCTTAAACGATTTTATGACCAGTTGCTTTGGCTGCCAAGAAATGTGTTATATAAAGGGAGATACTCAAGCCCTAATCAACTTAAAATTGGACTTAGAAGTTCAATTGGCAAGACTTTCAGAGGTTAAGTCACATCCTGGTTTTAACGTAAATAAAGTCTCACAAGAATGGTATAAAACTCATTTCAATAAAACAGCAATTTTAACTGTCTTGATAGAGGTTCTCGAAGATGAAGCTATCTCGGAGGGTTCAAGTGTTAGAATGTCAGGGGACTTATCAAGCTTAGAATTTAGAGTTCAGAGTCTTGATACAGCTAAAATTGCGGTTAGACAATTCGTTTTGGAAGATTCGAGTAAGTCATTAAATAAAATGCTAACAAATACAGAATCAAGTAAAAACACTTCCAATTTAAGATTAGCCGGCTTATTAAGTAGTTACGGTGTGAAAAATGGCAAAAATTAATTTGGATGGACGTATAAAATTAACACGTCAAATAGAAATAAGGATAGTCGCCCTACTCAGACGCTGGAATTCCAAATTAACATGGGATTTACTCATTGAGCGAATTAAAAACGAGTTAGATTTTGATGTAACAAAACCTACACTTAGAAAATTTGATAAAATTACGCGTGAATTTGAGAACGCAAAGGGTAGGTACAAAGGAGTGCATACACTTCCCCAAACAATAGTTAAAAAAATAACTGAAGGTGATATAGATTACTATCATAAGTATACCACTCTTGTGGTCGAAAAAGGCGTTATGCAAGAAATGCTCGACGAACAATATGCGCTCATTGAGAAAATATTAAAAAACGCGGAAGAAATCCCTAATTTATCTGTTGATAGGCTTCTTAGAGACCGACCTGAAGATATAAATTAAGCTAAAGCTCTAGAGTTAAAATACTCAGAAAAACCATAACGCGAATTATATTTCCATATGATATAATTCGCCTTAAGTAATGCTCCCCAAAAGCCCCATATTGGTAGAAAATTTAATGAAGAGTAAAAATAGCCCCAGCAACAAACTAGAAAATAAAATCCGCCACCTCACTGGAAAAGCCATCTTTGATTACAATATGATTGAGGAAAACGACAAAATTGTCTGCGGACTTAGTGGCGGCAAAGACTCTTTCGTGATGTTAGATACGCTATTACACCTAAAACGTGTTGCTCCAATCAAGTTCGACGTTATAGCTGTAAACCTTGATCAAAAGCAACCTGGTTTTCCTGAACATATACTACCTAATTACCTTGAACAAAAAGGTATTGATTACTACATCATTGATAAAGATACATATTCTGTAGTAAAACAAAAAATTCCTGAAGGAAAAACAACGTGTTCTTTATGTTCAAGGCTTAGAAGAGGTTCTTTATATGGTTTCGCTGAAACAATTGGCGCAACTAAAATTGCGTTAGGACATCATATGGATGATATCGTTGAAACATTAATGATGAATATGTTTAATAATGCAAAATTAAAGGCCATGCCACCAAAACTACTCAGTGACGATAAACGTAATATCATCATTCGACCTCTTGCATATTGTCGAGAGAAGGATATTGCCCAATTAGCTGAGCTCAATGATTATCCTATAATTCCTTGTAACCTTTGTGGTTCCCAAGAAAATTTACAAAGAAAAAAAATAAAGAAAATGTTAAGCACGTGGGATGAAGAATCCCCAGGTCGTGTCGAAAACGTTTTTAAAAGCACACAAAATGTTAGCCTTTCTCAACTATCAGACACTAGTTTATGCAACTTCTCAACTTTAACTATCGATAGAACTGCTGAGCCAAAAGAACAAGAGTTTGGTGGAGCTGATATCTCTTCGTCAAACTTAATTGATATAAAAAACATAGAAATTACCGACGCTTCTTAACCATCCTATTTAAAACTTCGTCCAAATTAGAGATTGCACCTTAGGTCTCTAATTTGAACGAACTAGCACATTCCTCAATTAAATAATTACAACTACTTGATTAAGTATTATTCATCCTCATATCAATCATTAGCTTGTAGCCTCACTGCGAGCATGAAAATCAGTTAAAAGCCTTTCCCCAAATATAAGGTGAATTTTCTTATGGGGAAACAAATATTAACAGTCATAAAGCAAAAGCTTTTTGCAACAATTAAAACATATCCTGCTTTTAAGTTGATCAATAAGCTAGTTGAAATACTAACTGGTGTTGACGATATTTATACTTTTTCGATATCAATTATCATTTGGTGTTTTTACATAATATACAAGAGGAAATTATTAACGGGTAATGATAAAAAAGAGAATGAAAGAAAATACATTAATAAAAACAACGATATTAAAAAGTAAGGAGAAGATATAGAAAAAGTTAGAACATTAATAAAGTTTAGTTAATTGTATTCGAGGCTTATTTACAGCCATTTTTTTAACATTTAATTCAGGAATAATTTATTTGGTTTCATTAACTAAATAAACTGATTTTTATGGGAGAGGTTCTAACCTTTTCCGACAACAGGACTTGTTCCATTGTAGTTTATAAGGCCTGTAATAAGTGAGGATTTACTTTAATTGAATAGAGATTTAACTGTTACAAAGCGTGATAGAAGCAAAGAAGCTCTTGATCTTGATAAGATTCATAGAGTCATTGAATGGGCTGCAGAAGGCCTAAATAACGTTTCGGTTTCACGATTTGAATATCAACAACATATACCTCATTATGAAAGGCTAAAAAGCTGCTTTTCATTTCAAGATATGCTCCAATACCTTACAGAACTAGGGTTGAAAGAAAAGCTATCATCTAGATGGCTCGTTGTTATTAAGACGTTAAAAGACTACTTGGCGAATTTGAGACGTAAAACTACGCCAGTAGATATTTCAATTACATACCAAAAACTACTGCAACGCCGTCTCCAATGCAGATCGCCCCCCACTGAATAAAATGATAATTCAATATCACTCACAAAAAGAAGTACATACTCTCCTCCCAAAATTAAACATCTCTTATTTAAAAGACATTTTCAGAATAACCATAACGGAATTTTTTATTTAGTTCGCTCTAGTTTCTTTAAAGCTCTGCGCTTGCTCAAATATTTCTTTATAAACTTCATCGCGGCTAATTGGCGGGTACTTAAATTTAGCGAGTATTAAAATCAGCTCTACTTTGAGCGATGATTTAATATCGTCTCGGTTATTCCAATCTACAAACTTTACCTTGTCGTCTACAATTACTTTTACCGCTTGAGCGAGCTCAATGAGCTTATCTTCGGGGTAGTCAAATTCGTATTTAACGGCAAGTGCTTTTAAAGCGTCGTAAAAGCCTTTTTCTTCAATATCAATGCCTAGCTCGTCGCCGGCGTTCATTTCGTCGCGTACGCTGTAAATCATATCAACCATGCTTTCTGAAAAGTCATCTAATACGCTGCTTACCAGTACGTCATCTTCTTTTCGCTCGTTGTAGCGCTGTACCAGCGATTCATAATGAGTCAATCAATTTGAGCGCACGTTATTAGTCTTTTTAGACTGCATTTTGTAGCTAATGCCTTAGAATTTTGAGTACCCTGAAAATAAAATGGCTATTTCTACATCAAGCACTAATGAGAAGTAACTCACTTCTATGTCAGTTACCCCTCTAACATTTGATTCTATTTTAGCTAATGTGCTGCGACTAATTTCCCAATCAATTAAATTACATTTTGCTGCTAATTGTTCTTGAGTCCATCCTTTATTTTCTCGAATGGTCCTCACGTTTTTTCCAATAATATTCATAACATCACTTGCTCTGCTATCAGAGCTTGATTGTCACAAATAAAAAGCCTAAAATTGCTCCGCAAGCAGAGCAACGCTAAAGTATAGTTCCAAATGCAAAAATAATAGGAAAAAGAACCAGTAAATATTACATGGATACGTTAATAACTAAGCTACTTCATTAGTCGGTTCAAAAGAAAGTTAAATAGACGTATTGCCCCGGTAATAATCATTATAAAAAGTAGCTTAGGATTCACTTTGAAATTAGACCCTTATGTAGCTCAAATTATCGTTGTTGAAACCTTTAATCACTTCACAACAAGCGATGTCCGATCAACTTATTTAGTTTTAAAAAACGACCCGTCTTTAGAACCTACTAGTGTTAGGCGAAAAATATACGCTGAACTTTTAAAACTGGTCAAAAAAGGCTGGCTAAAAAAGTTAATTTCTAAGAAAAAGGGGTTCACTAGGTTTAGTAAAACATCCCTCTTTGATATTGAAAAAATTAGGGTGGCAAGTGAATTCCCCTCTTCTAATGGCATTAAAAATATCGATAATAAAACAGAACAACTGCTGTGTAAGTTAAATAGCTACAAAGCTGAATTGTTATTGAATATAGGGGAGTCTGAGGCTTATAAAGAACTGTACTCTGAATTCCCTGAGCTCATTGACGAGTTACAGCCGAAATACAACAAAGCTAGAGATAATAATACCCGAATATTAGGGAAGATAAGAGCCATTGAAGGCTTACTGAGGCAAAACGAAACATTAGATAAAATATGAAACTAAGACTATGGCAAACCGAATGTATTAATTTAGCGCTTACGCAATACCAGAGCGGCAATAGCCACTTTTTAGCCTTAGCAACTCCTGGGGCGGGTAAAACCTTAATGGCTTCAGAATTAGCTAACCAGCTATTAAAAAATAATATGGTAGATTTAGTTATTTGTTTTTCCCCGTCCTCAATTGTATCTCAAGACTTTAAGGAAAGCTTACAGCTAAAAACGAATGAACGATTTGATGGGCTTATTGGCGCTAAAGGTAGGGCTTTAACATATCAAAGCTTACAGTATTTAGAAGTGCACTTTTGGCAGTTATTTGAACGATATCGTGTTTTTGTAATATTTGATGAAATTCATCATTGTGCTGGCTCTAATATTGACAATGCTAATGCATGGGGTGAGCAGATAATTCTTAACATTCAAAATAAAGCACAATGCACATTAGCTTTGACAGGCACTCCTTGGCGCTCTGACGCTGCTCCTATTGTTCTTTCATCTTATCAGCAGCCTAACAACAAAATAGCGTGTGACTACGTTTACGGCCTTTCTGAGGCTATTGTAGATAATGTATGTCGGGTTCCACAAATAGTAGCTGTTGATAATAGCCGCATTACAGTTGTAGATGACGCTGAAACCAAAACATTTAACTGCTTTAAAGCGTTATTAAACGACTCTGGCGTTTCTTATCAA
>LV_Brine_h2_0102DRAFT_1000019_pt1 | contig 59994 bp, 49 predicted proteins | sample LakVidmifraction_3_FD_10600 | JGI IMG/M metagenome (IMG submission 10600)
GTTTTCTTCCATGGCCACTTTGTTTAAAAAGTTAAGTGCTTGCTCAAGTGTATAACCATCGGCTAAGTTGGCGCTTAAGGTAATTGCACGCATACGGTTGTAGCGGTTTAAGCGCGATGCGGTAGCTTCTTCTTTTAAGCTAATTAAACTATCAAGCGGGACTAGCTCGCCACTGCGTGATTTAAGATAAATGTTTGATATATCAGTAGGGTTGGCAAAGTCTTCTTTAGTGCCTTTTAAAATAACGTCGTACTCTTCGCCGCGATCTATAAAAGTAGTAACACGACGCTGACCTAGCATGGTTTCGAGTGTACGCCCTACATCAGATACAGAAATACCTAAATCGGCCGCTTTGTTTTTATCTATGCTGACTAAAAACTGTGGGAATGTTTCTTTGTAATCATGATCGATTCTAACCAGTCCTGGATTTTTCTCAGCGCGCTCTATAATACGGTCGCGCCAATCGGCTAGTTGTGCGTAATCGTTACCTTGTAGTACAAACTCGATTGGGCGTGATGAACCACCGCCGCCAATGCCTCGGCGCATAATAGCAAAGGCTCGCACGTCGGTAACTTCCTGCAGTTTAGTGCTTATTTCGTCCATTATTTCCCAGGTAGAACGTTGGCGTTTGTCCCAATCGGCCATACCTACAATTGCTACACCGCCACTGCCGCCCCAGCCTGGTACGCGCACGAGTACGCGGCTTAGCTCACCAGATTCAGAGTAAGGCATTAAGCGATCTTCAATTTTACTCATGTTAGCGGCATTGTTCTCATAACTGGCGCCTTCAGGGCCACTCATCATAACAAAAAAGGTACCACGGTCTTCTTTAGGTGTTAGCTCAGAGGGTATTTGAGTAAATAATGAATAACTTACAAAGCCAGCTAATAATAAGCTGATCATTAAGCCCCATTTACGGGTCATGTTAGAGGCAAGTGAGTTACGGTAACTAAGCTCTACCTTAGCAAAAAAGCGGTTCATCGACTGGCTAAATTTACTTTCTTTTTCAGAGGCTTTTAATACTTTAGAACATAACGCAGGTGAAAGAGTAAGTGCTGTAATACTTGAGAAAAATACTGCGGCACTTACCGCCATAGCAAATTCAGTAAATAAAGCACCAATACGGCCATCCATAAATACTAAGGGTACAAATACCGAAATAAGCACTAAAGTGGTAGCAATAATTGCAAAGCCCACTTCGCGCGCGCCTCTATAAGCGGCCAATAAAGGTGGCTCGCCAAGCTCTATGCGGCGATGAATGTTTTCTAACATAACAATGGCATCATCAACCACTAAGCCGATTGCTAGTACCAGTGCAAGTAAAGTAAGTAAGTTAATGGAATAACCCATAGCGAGTAAAAACATAAAACTACCCACTAACGCCACCGGCACAGTAACTGCAGGGATTAAGGTGGCACGAATATTACCTAAAAATATAAAAATAATTAATACAACTAAGCCCATAGAAATAGCAAGGGTGCTGTATACCTCATTAATCGATTCTTTTATAAAAATAGATGAGTCGTAACTATCCTCTATAGTGGTTCCTTCGGGTAGGTTACGTTTTATTTTTTCAAGTTCGGCGCGGGCGTTATCAACCACAGTTAAGGTGTTGGCTTTAGCTTGCTTTACAATGCCTAAACCAATCATATTGCGGCCATTACCCCGAAATAAACTCTCGTCATCGGCGGCTTCTAGGTGTACATCAGCCACTTCACTTAAGCGTACTAGGTAACCATCATCACCGCGTTTTATTACTAGGTTTTGAAAGTCGCGCTGATCTTTATAACTGCGGGCAGTACGTACGGTAAAGTCACGGTCAACCGATTCAATTTCGCCAGCGGGTAACTCTACGTTTTCGGTGCGTAGTGTTTGTTCTATATCGCTCGCAGTAATACCGCGAGCAGCCATCGCTTGGCGGTTTAGCCAAATTTTCATGGCGTATTTTCGTTCACCACCAATGCGTACGTTAGACACACCATCAACTACGGCTAGGCGATCAACAATAAAACGCTGTGCGTAATCAGATAATTGCATTGAGTTCATGGTTTCGCTGTTTAGCACAAACCATACAATAGGGCTTTCATCGCTGTTAGACTTAGACACCTCAGGCGGGCGAACTTGTTCAGGTAGGCTATCTGCGGCGCGGGCAACACGTTCACGCACATCGTTAGATGCAGCATCTATATCGCGCTTAATATCAAACTCAATCGTAATATTGGAGCGGCCATTACGGCTCGATGAGTTAATACTTTTAATGCCTTCAATACCCGAGATACGGTTTTCGATGACTTGGGTTATTTTGGTTTCTATAATCTCTGCAGAAGCACCTGTATATTCGGTACTAATATTAACAATAGGCGTTTCAATGTCAGGGTACTCACGCAGTGGCAGCATGCTAAAAGCAACGAGCCCAAAGGTGAGTAAAAGTAGGTTTATTACAATCGCAAAAACAGGGCGTTTAACGCTAATATCGGTAATTTTCACGGGTTATCCCTTCACGCTAACTTTACTGCCAGAGCGAATTTTTATTAGCCCTTCAGTTATAATTTGCTCACCATCGGCTAAGCCTTCATCAACAGCAACCCAGCCGTTATTTCTGCCCGCAATATGCACTTCAACACGATTAGCAACACCGTCCAAAATTTGAAATACGTAATGTTTGTCTTGTAGCGGAATAATTGCTTTTTCTGGAACCATTAATGCTTGGTTACTACTTAGCTCTAACGCTGTTTTAAGTAGCATACCAGGGCGAAGCAAACCTGAATTATTTGCAAAGCTGGCGGTTACTTCTACGCTACGCGTTACCGAGTCAATACGCGAACTAATATGCGTTACTTTACCGATAAAGGTTTGATCTGGATAAGCATCATTTTGAGTGAGCACTTTCATGCCGGTAGCTAATTGCGCTAAATATTTTTCAGGTACTTTAAAGTCTACCTTAATGATACTTATGTCATCGAGGGTGGTAATAATTGAACTGTTATTTACATAGGCACCAATCGATATTTCACGCTTGCCCAACATGCCAGAAAATGGCGCGGTAATGGTCATTTCAGCTAGCTTGGTTTTAGCACTTTCTAATTGTGCTTGGGTGGCATCAACTCGTGATAATTGCTCTTCAAGTAACGATTTTGCTGTTGACTGAGAACGTGAAAGCTCGGTAAGTCTATCGAGTTGGCGTTTTTCTTCGCGTAAATTAATATTTAGCTCTTTTACAGCAATTTGTTCTTGTTGGCTTTGCAGTTGTACTAGCTTTTGGCCTTTGCTAACTAGGTCGCCATCTTCAAAGAAAATATTAGTCACGTAATCACTTTGTGCGCTGGTAATATATACAGCTTGGTTAGCGCGAGCGCTACCAATAGCTTCAATCATTACTGCATTTTCTTGCGAGGTAACAGTGTGAGCAGACACTTGCGTGGCCATTTGTGAAAAATCTGCTTGTTCACCTTGGCTAGCGGGTAAATATAAATAAACGCTAAATATTACGAGTAGCGTAATAATAAATGGAAAAAGAGCTCTACCTGATTGTCTTGAGTACATTGCTTTAATACCAAAAAATAAATTATAACTATTGTACGAAATAACACCGAGAAAAGGCGGTATTATGTCCCATTAATTTGTGAATTAAGCGTAAAAGTTATAATAATTAATTAAATAAACTCATGCTTGAGCTTTAAAAGGTATTTTATGAAGTTAAATACGCCGTGCAAAAAATGTTTAATGCTCAGAAAAATAGCATTGTGGGGCATTATTATGTTCATTTTTTACAGTGTTTATTATCAATATGGATGAGTTTAACGCTATGCAAATTAAGTATCGTGCGCAGGGAGCTAAGCATGGCATAGAAGTATTAATTGTTGGTGCGATTGGTTTGTTATTTATTATGCTGTTTAATTTATTACGCCCTGGTGAAATTAGCATTCTAGAAATTTTTTTAGTTAGTTTGTGTATTGCAGCAATAACAATTGGTTTTTTTAAAACCCAAGAGCCATTTTATAGCTTAGTGTTAACCACTGAGCAGTTAACTTATCAGCACAAATATGGTGTTTGGCATTTAGCTCATAGTAATTTTAAATCAAGCGGAATACCCAAAATAGCAGTAGGGCTTGAGCACTTAGAGCTTAACGTGGTAGGAATTAAGGTAAACGATATGGATGAGTTTTTAACGGGTTTAGCCCCAAGAATCGCAGGGAAATTATTGATAGAGCAGCGTCATTTATTTATGCAACTAATTCAAAAGAATTGCAAAAATGGCGATTGCCCATCAGAATGGCTGGTAGAGGATACACAATATAGATCTAAAAATGGAATTAGCTATAATGGGTTAATAGCAATGTTTGCCAACAGGGCTAAGCATTTGCAGTTACTAACAGGCTATGAGCTATTATTACCAGCGAGTGTATTAGATAGAAATATTTGGGAATTTAGTGCTAACTTAAATGCATGGCAGCGCGACCCCCTTAAATTTATAGCGTCGCAAGTAAGTAATTAAAACGCGGCAGTAGGAATAATAATGAGCCAAGAAAGAGCTTTTTTAAAAAGTGGTCGTAATACCATAATACATAAAGACAAAAAACTTGATTTAGTCATTGTTAATTCTGAGATCCACCCTCGAATTAAAGTGACCCAAAATGGCTTAGAACCATTTAAAGAAGAGCTGCCAAAAAACCGCCGTGACGCAAAAGAGCGTTACTTAGAAGTTGTTTATGTTGGTAGCGCCGATGTGTTTGGCGAAGAAAAACGATTGTTATTTATTCAAGCCCTTGATGGGCGGGAATACAAGGTTGATTACAGTAAAATAGGTACTAAGTTATTTGTACGTATTCATCAAGATAGTTATTTATAGTACTTAGTGGCACTTTTATTGCTTTAAATAATTATTAATTATTTTTTGATATAAAAAGGTGCTTAGTATGAGAGCAATTGCGTTAATCCCGTTATTGTCGTGTGGGCTATTGGTTGCATGCGGAGGTGGGGGGAGCTCTGATGATGGTGATAACACTCAAGCTTCAGTATTTGCAGGTAACGATTTGCAAATTATTGAAAAAACCGATTTTACTATTACTGCAAAAGGCTCACCTACCGAGGGTACGTTTACTTGGCAGCGCGTAAGCGGCCCCATTGTTGATGGATTTCCGCTTGATGGTGCAGTGCAAACTATTACCGCGCCAGATGTAAAGGCAGACAGTGAACTGGTGCTCAGAGTAAGCTATCAAACAACCGGTGGTGGTTTAGTACATGACGATATTAGTATTTTTATTACATCAAACAATCAATTACCCCAAGCTGTAATTACTCAAACAGCACCGCAAGTATTGCCATCGGTTTATAACGATACCGTAACGCTAAGCGCAGCAGACTCAACAGATCCAGATACAAATGGTCAAATTAATAGCTACTTGTGGCAATTAATATCAGGACCAGCCCTCAATATTAATAGTTTTACTAATTCTACCTTAAGCTTTAGCCATCCACTGCTTGAAAACCATACAAATTTAAAGTGGTCATTAACGGTTACCGATGATGAAGGGGGAGAGTCAACCTCTGAATATGACATGACTTTAAATAAAACAGCGCAAGTTGTTATTGCCAATGCCGGGGCTGATCAGCAAGTTAACGAGTTTGATAAAGTAACCTTAGATGCAAGTAACAGCGCTGCCGCAACCAGTACTTATAAATGTGACTGGCAACAACTAACCGGCAAAGCGGAAACATTAGCTAATAGTAATCAATGTATTACTACTTTTTATGCCTCAGACATAGACACTAACGCCACTTTAAGCTTTGAAGTAATGGTTACTGATTCAAAAGGGCGCACCGCAAACGATAGTGTATTTGTAGATGTTGCACCTAAAGCGCTTGGGTTAATAAACGATACAGGTGTAGGGGAGTGTTACAACAATACTCAACGTATAAACTGTGTTAGTAAAGATTTTCCAAATCAAGATGCTGAACTTGGTCGAGACAGCTTTGCGAATCGTTTAGCCAAAGTAGGGCAAGGTAATTTAGCGTTTGATTACACCAAACTAAATGAGTTTGCCGATGAAGTGGCTGATGATGCACAAAATTTTAGTTGTATTCGCGACAACGTAACCGGTTTAGTGTGGGAGGTTAAAAGCCCTGTGTCAGGTGTGGTACCTAACACTACATTACGCGATGGGCAAAATCATTACACATGGTACCTTACTGAATCTGCTATTCCTCAGGTAGGCGGAGCAAGAGGCGCAGCTAACTCTAGTTGCCCAAGTAATACCGATTGCGGATTGCAAAGCTATATACAAGAAGTAAATGCGTTAGATTTTTGTGGTGGCACAAATTGGCGAGTACCTACTTACACCGAGTTACTAAGCTTAGTAGATTACGGCAAGCAAGGGCAAAATGTATTAATAGATGAGAGTATTTTCCCTAATACGCCAGCGGTTAGTTTACTGGGTCACTTGCGTTATTGGACCTCTCAAACAGCGGTTGATGGTACCAGTTTATCGCAAGCTTATATTATAGATATGAGCGATGGTAATGACCTTGCTTATCCAAAAAGTAAGACTGCTTATGTTCGTTTAGTTAGAAGCCGTTAGGGGAAGTATATGAAATTTAAATTAATAACTACATTTGCGGCAATGAGTTTAAGCTTTAACGTAATAGCTGGGGTTTGTTATGACTCTGTTACGCAAACAACACCAACAGAGCGATTTACAATAAATCCCGATGGCACAGTGTCAGATAGCAAAACAGGTTTAATGTGGCAGCGTTGTAGTTACGGACAAGTGTATAACAATGCTACAGCAACATGCGAAGGCTCTACACCATCATTAACCTGGCAAACTGCATTGCGAGGCGCAGTTAACGATACAACGGCAAGTTATAATGACTGGCAAGTACCAAATATTAAAGAGTTAGCAAGTATTATTGAACACAGATGTACAGAGCCAAGTATTAACGAATCGGTGTTTTTGGGCACAAAGCTACAAAACTATTGGACCAATACCTCAGGTGTAAACACGATTAACTCTGCTTGGGTATATCAGTTTGACAGTGGATTAAATAGTTTGCACGCTAAAACCAGTAGTGTTTATTTGCGCTTAATGCGTTACGAAAAATAATCCAATATAAGTAAATGCACAGCTAAGTTTAAAGCAGTGCTTTTTACATTAATTTACGTTATTTCAATAATAAAAGAGCCTGAGTGTTGTCACTAAGGCTCTTTTTTTGCCATTATGGAGGGGATTTATTTACCAAGGAATACTCAGGTGTATTTAAGCTATTTTGGTTTGCATGAAAAACCCTTTTCAATCTCGCCTAATCCCCATTATTTGTTTTTAAGTGAGCGACATAAAGAAGCGTTAGCGCACCTTACCTATGGACTAGGTGAAGACGGCGGCTTTGTATTATTAACCGGCGAAGTGGGTACCGGTAAAACAACCATTACTCGCAGTATGCTAGAAAAACTGCCAGAGAATACTCAAGTTGCGATGATCCATAATCCGGCATTATCAGAGCTTGAGCTCTTGGCGAGTATTTGTGATGAGCTTAAAATTAATTATGATGCACAAAATGCGAGTTTAAAAAGCCTTACCGATGTTATAAAAAAGCACTTAGAAGCAAATAATAAAGCGGGTGGGCATACCATACTTATTATTGACGAAGCGCAGTTACTTGCTCCCGATGTACTAGAACAACTGCGCCTACTAACCAACATAGAAACCGATCATAAAAAGCTATTACAAATAGTGCTGGTGGGGCAACCTGAGCTGCAAGTATTATTAAAACGAAATGAGTTAAGGCAGCTTGCACAGCGTATAACAGCTCGCTATCACTTACTGCCTTTAACACAAGGACAAACGGTGGCATACATTAAGCATCGTTTACATATTGCAGGCTGTGATAAAGGTATTTTTTCGTTGGAAGCAATGCAAAGCGTTCATCAACTTACCGGTGGCGTGCCACGATTAATGAACTTAGTGTGTGAGCGGGCGTTAGTAGGGGCATTTGCAAAACAGCAATTAACAATAGATAGCGAGATTATAAAAAAATCTGCTCAGGAATCATTACCACCCGATTTTATTGCGGCTAATAATACGCCACCTAAAACCGTGCCATATTGGCTATATTGCTCTGCTTTTGTTGCTTTATTTGCAGCAGGCTTAGGGCTTTCATTTATTTTATAGTTAGGTGATTAATGTCTTATTTATTAGATGCGTTAAAGCAATCGCAACAAGCCGATATAAGCGCCGAGCAGTATGACTTACAGGCACAGCAGGCTAAACAACAACAGTCTCTAGTGCGATACCGCCGCTTGGCGTTTGTGATTGGTGGCAGCTTAGCGGTTAGCTTTAGTGTTGCTGGTGGTTTTGTTAGTGGAAAATGGCTACAAAACAGCTCATTTAATAGTAATAATGAGCAAGTTAGCACTACAGCAATATTAAAAAATACTAATGCCGATAAAGAACCAACAATAACAACCAAATCGGATATAGATAATACAGCAAAATTACAAAGTGCAGAGCAAAACATAGCTGTATTAGCGGCGCAACCATCAGCGCCAAAAACGGCCCCGCCAGACGCAGTAAATACAGCAACTTCCATTCAAGGGCAGTTAGTATATGTACAAACCCCAAGTGGTATTGTACAAATGTTACTTACGCCGCAAGGGCAATATATTCCAATAATGGAAAATCAAGCCACACTCCAGCAAAACCTAAATCCGCAAAATAGTTTTGCTCAGGGTACGTATGCGCAAGGCGCAATTAATCAGCAGGGATATTCACAACCACATTATAATCAACCTAGCTTCAATCAAACGAATAACCAGGCAACACAAGCTGCTGGGCAGCAACCTCAAACAAATATGCCTTCATCGGCATCGCTTGATTTAAGTAAGTATAAAGTGCTTGGTAAACCGCTCGATTCGCAAGGCTCTACAGCACAACAAACTAAAAGACCTGCGCTTGGAAAGAGCCCAACATTACTAGAAACAGCTTTTGATCAAGCTATTCAAGATACAGAAAAAACACAAAACTACGAAGTAACGCAAGCAACGCGCAGCTCATCACGCGTGCAACCAATAGAGCTGTTGCCAGATGGATTACAAGCCATGTTACCGCCACTTAAATATCAGGCGCATATATATTCGTCTGCACTCGATAAGCGTTGGATCAAGCTCAATGGTCGCGAGCTTTTTGAGGGCGATAGTATAGGTGCATTAACAGTGCGAGAAATAACACCAGAGCAAAGCGTACTTGATTTTGACGGCTACGAATTTAGCTTAAAGGCGCTACAAGATTGGCCGCAATAGCGGCTAATTAGGGTAAAATTGAATTTTTATAAAAGCGTTGTAAGTCAATATTGTATTCGTTAGTTTTAACTGCCGACTCAAGCGTATCTTGGCTTTTTTTATGTGCTAAATCTATGTCTTGCACTTGGGTGTAGCGCCCATGCTTTGCACTATAGAAAGTTTTAACAACGGGCTTTAGTGGGCTGGCAGGGTTGCTCTGTGTCACCAGTCCCACTTTTTGACTCGAGAGCTTAACCAGTGTGCCTACCGGGTGAATACCGATACACTGAATAAATTTAGTTAATAACTCACTATCAAAACTATCAGGGCAACCTTCTTTTAATATTTTAAAGGCTTTTATCGGCTCCATACCCGCTTTATAAACGCGCTCAGCTGTGAGTGCATCATACACGTCAACAATTGACGCCATACGCACATACTGGCTTATTTCATCGCCTTTTTTACCAAACGGATAGCCTTTACCATCTAAGCGTTCATGGTGCATACCGGCAATATCAACAGCTATACCTTTGAGCCCTGCAGCTTGTAAAATTTCTTTACTAAAGCGCGCATGATTTTTCATTATTGTAAATTCTTCATCAGTAAAGCGTCCCGGCTTATTGAGTACTGCATCGGGAATTTTTATTTTGCCAATATCATGCAGTAGCGCGCCAGTAGTTAGCTGTTCAATAATATCTTTATCTATATTCAAATGCTTGGCAAAAATACTAATTAAAATAGAAACATTAATAGAGTGCTCTAACAGGTAGGCATCTTTTTGGCGCATTTGAGTAAGACAAGCAAGTGCATCTTGATTTCTAAATACCGAATCCATAAAACCACTAGCAAGATCTCTAAAAGGCGCTATGTCTATATCTCGGCCTGCTTTTATATCTTTAAATGCTTTAATTTGTAGAGATTTAGCTTCATCGTAGAGCTTTTTAGCTTTGCCCATTTCTTGTTCAGCACTGTGCGTTTTTTGCCAAGGATCGCGCTTTGCAACAGGGGAAGGAGTATTGGCAGGCTCTTTGTCAGGCACTGATTCGATGAGGGTTTTATCTGGATCTATTTCAATTTCTAAAATACCGACATTTTTTAACTTATCGATGCCTGCCTGGGTTTTAACCCAGCCTTGGCTTTTTATTTTAATACGTCCGGTTTGCTTTGTTACGCTTTGTACAAACATGCCAGGTAATAACTGCGAAATTGGAATGACTTTCAATTTAATTCACTTCATATAAGTATTCTACTGGTTAAAGTAACAAAAATATTACAATTAACATAGTAAAAAAGGCACCCTAAGGTGCCTTTTTATACGAATAAGTAATTAGTGCTAAACTAGTTACTCATCATCTTCAACAAGCGTCATCAGCGATGTATTACCACCTGATGCCGTTGTATCTATACTAATGGTTTTTTCAGTTACTAAACGTTTAATAAGCGTATCGTAATATTCAGAGCTGATCACTGGCAAAATAGCGCCTTTACGCTGTGCTAGCTGCTGGCTGAAATAACCAAAGCGAGAAGAGCGCGCTGCAACCACAGCGCCGGCTAAATGCGGATGTGCCAATATAGCTTGTAACTGATTAGGTTTAGCTACTTGGAACACGCCTTCGGCAACACCGGTGGCAATAAATTTATCTCTAAAGGCAACCGCTTCTTCATAAAATATTTCAGAAGCAACAGTAATTACCGTATTACCCGCAGCAATTGCAGTAATGATCGATAATGCCCAAAAGTTAAACGATGTGCTCTTATCGGCGTAACATACAACACAACCACGTGCTTCAAGGTGCAATGTATTAGACTCACCCGTTGGCCCTGGTAATGTAGTAAATTTACGCATGTGCTTTTCTAAGCGATTAAGTTGTGCACGTGCATCGGCAAGTGTTAGTGCTAAATCGTCTGCTAAGTCGTCAATAATTTCAACTGTGGCTATTTTAGCAAGCAATTGACGCACCGCAGAGACACGGTCGTTTAGTGGTGTTGAGCGCCAAATTTTTTCATCGCGCATAGAGTTAATCATTAGCTTTTCTACTTGCTCGTTTGCACCGCTGTAGTGGTGTAAATCCAGCTCGTCTGGCGTTAGATTGGTCATTTGCACGTTTTCTGGTGATGCTTTTTCTTTTACTAAACGTTGTAAGTAGTTAGGGCCGCCGGCTTTAGGGCCAGTACCAGATAAACCACGGCCACCAAATGGTTGCACACCAACAATAGCGCCAATCATATTACGGTTAACGTATACGTTACCTGCACGCGACATTTTAGCTAGGTATTCACAGCGCTCTTCAATGCGCGAATGCACGCCCATAGTTAAGCCGTAACCTGTGTTGTTTATTTGATCCATAACACTGTCTAGTTCGCTCGATTTAAAGCGTATAACGTGTACACATGGGCCAAATACTTCACGCTTAAGTACCGATAAGTCTTTTATTTCGTATAAGCGAGGAGCAAAGAAGTACGCACCATTTACTGTGTTATCTGGAATTTTACACTCGTAATGTAATGTCGCATTACCTTTTAAGTACTCAACGTGATCGTTTAAGCTTTTCAGCGCTTTTTCATCAATTACCGGGCCTACGTCAGTAGATAGTAACGATGGGTCGCCTATATGTAATTCAGCCAGTGCACCTTTAAGCATTTCGATTATGCCATCGGCAACGTCTTCTTGAATAAATAATACACGTAACGCTGAACAGCGTTGCCCAGCACTTTGAAAACCAGAACTAATTACATCGTCAACCACTTGCTCAGGGAGTGCTGTTGAGTCAACGATCATACAGTTTTGGCCGCCTGTTTCAGCAATTAACGGTACTTGAATATCGCTACGCGCCGCGAGTGTTTGTGAAATAAGCGTGCCTGTTTCAGTCGAGCCAGTAAACATAATTGCTTGAACGCGTTCATCCGGAACAATTGTTTTACCTACGTCACTACCGCGGGCTATTACCGCTTGCACAACATGCTCTGGTAAACCTACCGACAGCATAAGTTCAATGGCACGCAGCGCAATTAGGCTGGTTTGCTCAGCTGGTTTTGCAATAACGGTATTACCGGTCACAATGGCAGCGGCTACTTGGCCTAAGAAAATAGCTAGCGGGAAGTTCCATGGGCTAATACATAAAATAACACCACGGGCTTCAAAGCGCTCATCTTGCGATAGCTCTTCAGCGCGGGCTGCGTAGTAACGACAAAAATCAACCGCTTCGCGTACTTCATCAATACCATCTTTAGCTATTTTACCGGCTTCTTTAATACAAATAGCCACTAGCTCGTCATGATGACGCTCTAAAATATCGGCAACGCGGCGTAATAAGTTAGCGCGTTCTTTTACCGATGTTTGTGACCATGATTCAAAAGCGTTTTCTGCGTTGGCTAGCAAAACTTGCATTTCATCGCTAGATTGCAGTTTTATATGGCCAATTATTTCTTTGTGGTTTGCCGGGTTTTTAACTGCCACAGAGCCTTCAGGTACTTGGCTTTGCTCAATTAAGTGTTCGTTAAACCACAGATCAAGGTTTTCTTTAAACGGGGTGATCACGTTTATATCGGTTAAATCCATGCCTTTTGAATTGGCACGTTCGGCGCCATATAAGTCAATTGGCATTTTAATTTGTGTATTGTATTTATTACGTAAACCTTGCAGTGTTTCTACCGGATCAGGTAATAGTGTCTCAACCGGCTTAGTGGTATCTACAATGGCATTAACAAACGATGAGTTAGCACCATTTTCTAATAAACGGCGTACTAAGTAAGCCAGCAGGTCTTCGTGTTGGCCCACTGGTGCGTATACGCGGCACTGAATTTTTTCCTCGGTAACAATTTGGTCAAATAAAGATTCGCCCATACCGTGTAAACGTTGGAATTCAAAACCGGTGTTATCACCTTTAGCCACTTCTAATATAGTTGCTGCTGAGTAGGCATTATGGGTAGCAAACTGTGGGTAAAGTACATCACGTGCTTCGAGCATTTTCATGGCACACGCTTTATAAGACACGTCGGTGGTTGCTTTGCGAGTAAATACCGGAAAATGCTCTAAACCATCTTGTTGTGTGGTTTTTATTTCAGTGTCCCAATAAGCGCCTTTAACTAAACGCACCATCATTTTGCGACCCACACGGGTTGCAAGTTCAGTTAGCCATTCAATTACAAATATAGCGCGTTTTTGATACGCTTGAACCGCTAAACCAAAGCCGTTCCAACCTGCTAGGTCGTCATCACTAAATACCGCTTCAATTACATCTAAAGAAATATCTAGACGGTCTGCTTCCTCAGCGTCAACAGTAAAGCCAATATCATATTGCTTAGCTGCTAGCGCAAGCTCTTTAAGCTTAGGCACAATCTCGGCCATTACGCGTTCTTTATGCGTAAACTCATAACGAGGATGAATAGCAGAAAGCTTAACTGAAATGCCTGGGCTTTTTATTGGGCCACGGCCATTTGCCGCTTTACCAATAGCATGAATCGCGTTCATGTAACTGTCAAAGTAACGCTGCGCATCTTTCATGGTGCGCGCGCCTTCGCCTAGCATGTCGTATGAATATACATAGCCTTTTTGTTCTTTATCGGCAGCACGTACTATTGCTTCGTCAATGGTACGACCCATAACGAATTGCTTACCCATAATTTTCATCGCAAAGTTTACTGATTTACGAATAACAGGCTCGCCTAAACGACCTATGGTTTTTTTAAGCATACCAAATTGCTGTTCTTTGGTTTTATCTGTGTAGTTAACCATTTTACCGGTTACTAATAGACCCCAAGACGATGCGTTAACAAATAACGAATCGCTACTGCCTAAATGAGAGCTCCAGTCGCCCTTTGCTAATTTGTCACGAATTAATGTGTCTTGAGTTGCTTTGTCTGGTACGCGAAGCAGGGCTTCGGCTAAGCACATTAATACTACGCCTTCTTCACTAGAGAGTGAAAACTCATTTAATAGTGCATCAACACCGCTTTGACCATCTTGGTCTTTACGAATATTTAAAACAATTTGGCGAGCTCTTTCCCAGGCACGACTTCGTGCTTTAACACCTACTTCAGCAAGTGGTAAAATATGATCGATAACCGCATTTTCGTCGATGCGGTAGAAGTCACGGATTTTTTGTCGAATTGGACAAGTCGTTGTCAAATCGCTATTGAATAACATAAGCAACCCTCAGGAGTGTTAAAACTTAAGGTAAAATTAATTACCACTAAATATTCGTTGGTGTAAGGCGTGCATTCTAATTAAAATTCAGCAGAATATGCTGGTTAAATTTGGCGTTTTACGCTAATTTACAGGGCATATTTTCTACTTATCCGTATAAAGTTCTGTTATGACGAGTCCAAATAGATTACGCCTGCTTGATCGTATCGATTTAGCTATTTTAGACGTTCTGCAACAGAACGGCAGAATTTCAAATGTTAACCTCGCAAAGCAGGTTAATTTAAGCCCCAGCCCTTGTCTTGATCGTGTAAAGCGTTTAGAGCAAGAAGGCTATATTGAAGGCTATGTTGCAAAGCTTAGCGAAGCCAAGCTTAATCAAAGCTTAGTTGCACATGTACAAGTATCGCTGGTGACTTCAAATACCGCGGTATTTAAAGTGTTTAGAGAACACATTTTAAAAATTAGGCAAGTAGTGGAGTGCGACATGGTTGCTGGTGGCTACGACTACTTGCTGAAAATCAGGGTATCAAACATGGACGAGTACAGGCAAGTGCTTGGCGACTTAGTTGATATTCCAGGAGTGGGGACGCACCACACCTACATGGTAATTGAAAAAATAAAACAAGATCCGGGTCTGCGCCTAGATTTGTAATATAAATTGCAGGCATAAAAAAAGCATCTAATGATGCTTTTTTTATGCGACTAATTAAGTAGTCGTATTATGCCCAGCCTTGGTAGCGCTTACGGCGAGACAACACAATCGTTAATATAATACCTAAAAACAATCCTAAAAATGCAATAGCACCGCCATAAGTAAGTAATTGGCGCTTTTCTTTAGAGCTGGTAGCTTGCTTTAAAGTGCGCTCTTGCTCAAGCGTGGTTTTTAATTGAGTTATTTGTGTAAACAATTGTTTGTTTTGGTTTGTTAACTGCACGTTTTGCTCTTGCAACTGTGGTAATTCAACTTGTGCTTGGCGCAGTTCATTTTGTATTGAGCTCATTTCATCACTTAACGTTTGGTACTGCTTATGTAAGCCAGCTGTTTGTGTGATGTATTTAGCTTCAACCCAACCTTCACGATCTTTATCATCCTTAACTTTTAAAAAACCGTTTTCTTCACTCGATAATAAGGTCAGTTGTGTGCCTGCATCAATAGAGCCGAGTAAACGATAGTTTTTGCTCGCACCAGAGCGCATAAACGTATAAAGATTGTCAATTATATAAGCTGTTTTTGCATTGGTGGGGGCTGCTGTTTGAGCTTCTTCTGCTTGGCTCGCAAATGTTGAGGCTGTTAAAAACAGCCATAATAAACAGTGTTTTAGCATTTATTTACCTTGTTAATCTAACCGTGTCCGTTTAGAACGTGATTTTATATTTCACATAAGTATAGCGATAATATGGATTAAATAGCGCAATAGCAAGGTTGATATTGTAACCGGTGTTATTTTATTAGCGGCCCATTTTGACTAAAATATTTGCAATATGGGGCGGCTTTGTTTATTTTGACCACTTATTAATTTTAAGGGTAATCCGCATAACTAATGGATACTGAGATAGAACTAAAATTTTTGGTATCAGATGCCGTCATTCCACTGATCCCCTCATTAATTACACAATTTGCAAAAACAGTTACTAATAAGCCATCTCGAAGTTTACAAAATGCTTATTATGATACGCCAAGCCGTGAGCTTAGAGCCCTTGATATTGGCTATAGAACGCGTTGTGCTGATGATAAATGTGAGCAAACAATTAAACTCGCCGGTGAGGTTGTTGGGGGCTTACATCAACGCCCTGAATTTAACTTACCAATAGAGTCTAATCGTCCAGATTTAATGGCATTTAACCCCTCTATTTGGCCTCATGGCATGCAAGCCAATGTTATTGCAGAAAATATACATCCAATTTTTAGTACTAACTTTATTCGCCGTACTTGGTTAATTGAGACTCAAAACGGTGCAAAAATTGAAGTAGTGCTTGATAAAGGTGAAATTGCCGCAGCGGGTAAAGTTGAGGTGATCAGCGAGCTTGAAATTGAACTTGTTGAGGGTAGCCGTAATGAATTATTTGCGCTAGCCGATAAATTAGTAAGCCAAAACTGTATTCGCTTAGGTTTGTATTCAAAGGCCGCAAGAGGGTATCGCCTTGCTGACGACACGCCACTGCAACCAAGTAAGTCTATTGGGTTTGTTAAACTCAAAGGGCAAGTAACCCAAGAGCAAGCATTAATAGAGGCTATGGGTTTTGGTATTCGTTTTGTGCAAAAGCACGAACAATGTTATTTCGATAAGCCAAGTTTAAAAACATTAAAGCGAGTAACCGACGGTATAAGCTTAATTCGTCATAACTTTTGGTTGTTTGACGACATTGTTAGCAAAGAAAGTACTGAGCATTTACGCAACGAACTAAAGTGGTTACTCAGCGAGTTAGCGTGGGTTGAAAATGCAATTCAATTAAAAACCTATACTTCAAAACGCCACGCTTTTTATAAAAAAATAAACAACGCACCGGCATTAACACAAGTTATTAATGACCTAAAAGAGCTACAGCCTAGCATTGACGACATTTATGCGCTGTTTCATAGTGCACGTTATAATCGTTTAATACTGTCGTTAACAACCTGGTTAATAGACAAACAATGGCGCAAGTTTTGGGATCAAAAGCAATTACAAAACGCTGACCAATCGGTAGCCAGCATTGCTAACCGTTTGTTTGATAAAGATTGGCGAAATTTGCATAAGCTGTTACCTAAAGAACAAACTTTAACCGCGAATGATTACCTTAATATACGCACACAATTAGAGAACAGTTTACTAAGTGGTAATTGTTTAGGTGCGTTATTTGATAAAGAAGAGCGCTTAGAGTTTAGACTCCCTTGGCTTGATATTTCTCATGGTATGTACGAGCTTAGTACCCTTGACTATTTAAAGCAGCTTTGCGGTGGTCAAGAAGATGAAAAGCTAGCTAAAATTCAAACATGGCTAGCACAAAAGACAGAATATTTGGTAAGTGCAATGGAGCAAAGTAGATTGGCTTCGTTCGATATAAAGCCTTATTGGCTTTAGATTTACAGAATATGATTAAATAAAAAAGGCTCATTATGAGCCTTTTTTATATTTGCTGATTAGTATTTAGCAGCTTGGCCTTCTTTAGGTAATGCCGCCTTTATAAACTCACGTAAGTCGGTATTAGAGCTCTCTAAATCCGCATGGCGTAAGTACATCATATGTCCGCTTCTGTAGCCTTTAAAGCTTAAGCGGTCTTGCATTTTGCCACTTGGGTCTAACTGCCATAACGTATATTTAGCATCAAAGTAGTTAGTTGCACCGTCATAATAACCCGATTGAATCATTACCTTTAAATACGGGTTTTGCGCCATAGCTAAACGCAAGTTTTCGCCGGTGTTATTACCGCTTCTATCCCATGGGTGCACATTACCAAACAGGTTATATTTAATATCTGTTTTATAATTTAGCTCTTCACGTAAGTAATGATTAATAGCGGGTGTGAAAGAGTGTAACCACGACGTGAGTTCTGCCCAGTAATCAGGCGACTCGCCCGCATCGCGTTTATCAATACCTAAATAACGCGAGTCTAAGCGTCCTACCATTTGGCCGCGATCACGTAATAGCTCTTTCCAAAAAAACTGCGTTGGAATATCTAAGTTATTTTGCTCTACAAAGGTTTCAGAAAGCCCAGCATATTGCGCCATTTTTTTAATTATGCGGCGCTTTTCATCATCTGCAATAAAGCCGCCTTTAGCCAGTGCGGGGATCAGTTCGTTAATTGTAAACTGCTCAACTTCAGGCAGTAACTCGTCTAGGTCTTTAGCTTGTAAGTTGGCATTTAATGCTTTGTGATACCAAGCTGTAGCGGCAAAGTAAGGCAGGCGGTTAGCTGCTTTAATTGGGCCGTCGCGCTTAATGCCAATATCGGTTGGTGAAACCAATACTACGCCGTTAATGTACATCCATTGGCTATTTTGCAGTTCATGAGCAAGGCCCGATACACGTGTTGTACCGTAGCTTTCGCCAATTAAAAACTTAGGAGAGCGCCAGCGCTCGTTTCTGTTTACAAAGGTATTAAGCCACTCAGCGAGGTACTTAATATCGGCTTTTACGCCAAAAAACTGCTCTTTTTGTTCAGCTTTAGAGAGTAATTTACCGTCTTTATCTTCAACTACCCGAGAGTAGCCGGTGTTTACCGGATTTACATATACAATATCGGCAATGTCGAGCACTGAGTAAGGGTTGTCTTTAACCCCATATGGTTGAATAGGGTAGCCTTCATCATCAATTTTTAATACGCGAGGGCCAGTATAAGCAAGGTGCATCCAAACCGATGCCGAGCCAGGGCCGCCATTAAACGAAATAAGCAAAGGGCGCTTTGCTCTGTCATCTACCTTATCGCGGGTGTAGTAAGTATATTGCAAGGTTGCTATAGCATCGCCTTTGTCATCCCAAACAGGTTGCGTACCGGTTGCAACCGTATATGAAAAGCGCTGATTATTAATTTTTGCTTTGTGCTCAGTAACCACTTTGCTGTCGATATCAATACGACGCTGGTTATTATCGGCAAAGGAGGCACTACTAAGTGTTAAGGCAATGGCGGCAATAGGTAAAAAAATACTTTGGCTAAACTTCATGAATGACCCTTTTTTATTGTTAATGTTCTATTAAAAGAAATATTCAGTAAAAAAACAAAAGTATTGAGACTAGTTGCCGATAATAGTGGTTGAGTAAATAGAATGTGTAAAAACTTAGCTTTTAACGCTTTGTATCGCTCTTTATTTCGATCGTAATGAAAGTAATGTATATTCGCATCTATTTATAAATAGCAGCTTAAATAAGTGAGATTTACTTTAAAAAAATAGTGGCAAACCGACAGGGTGTGTAATTTGCTTTTTAATAAATTTAAAATCTCATTAAAGGCTTTAAATTTATGATGAACATATGGTTATAAAACAAGTAATCAAATTAGAAGTAAAGAGAAGCCCTATGCAAAGACTGTTGATAGTTGAAGATAGTAAAGTAGTACAACAAGTCCTTCGCCATATATCTGCACAGTATCTTGATGTTGCCATTGATTTTGCTTGGTCTTTATCTGAGTGTAAGGAGTTTGTAAGTAAGCACAGCTATACACTAGCCTTAGTTGATTTAACGCTCCCCGACGCACCAAATGGTGAGGTGGCCAAATATACCTTATTAAAAGGTATTCCTACTGTGGTGCTTACTTCTAAGATGGATGAGTACAAGCGCCTGCAAATGTTAGAATTAGGCGTAATTGATTATGTGATAAAAGATAACCGTGACTCATATAATTACGCTATAAAATTAGTTGCACAGCTGTTGCGTAACCAAGGCTGTAAAGCATTAATAGCCGACGACTCGGTTTTAAGTCGTACTTTAATGAAGCAAATGCTAGAAAAACAATTATTTGCAGTCAGTGAGGCGCACGATGGACGCCAAGCATTAGATATGCTCAAAAACGATGCTGAAATTAAATTACTCATGACAGACTATGCAATGCCAACAATGGATGGTTTTGAATTAGTTAAAGCGGTGAGAAACTTTAGAGGCCGTGATGACTTAGCAATTATTGGGTTATCAGGCGCGAGTAAGCATGGTTTATCGGCGCGATTTATTAAATATGGTGCTAATGATTTTTTAACTAAACCTTTTATGAATGAAGAGTTTCATTGTCGTGTATTGCAAACCATGGAGCAGTTATCGTTAATTGCAGACATTAAAGAAAGTGCTTTTCGAGATCACCTTACCGGGCTTTATAATCGTCGTTACTTTTATCAGTATGCTGAAAAACTACTCAAAAATAAAAATCAGAAAAATAGCTTAGTGTTACTCGATATAGATTTTTTTAAAGCAATAAACGATGAATTTGGGCATGACGGCGGCGATCAGGCACTTAAACAAGTGAGTAATTTAATCCGTACTTCATTTTCTAACAGTACAGTGGCACGTATTGGCGGTGAAGAGTTTGCAATTATATTAACGCAAGTAGAAGTTGAACAAGCCGAGAAGTGTTTAAATTTATTTATACAAAAGTTCGCAAGTTACGACTTTACTATCAGTGATAAAACCTTATCAATAACAGCAAGTATAGGCCTAGCCGAATTTCAAAATACCAATTTAACCGCTGCTATGCGTGTTGCCGATAGAGCTTTGTATCAAGCTAAGGAGCAAGGGCGCAATTGTGTGGTTTTAAATAGTACTTTGCAGCTAGCAGAGGTTACAGCTATACGTTGAGTTAAATACACACGCACCAATCAAGTATTATATATAAAAAAACGCACCTAATTGGTGCGTTTTTTTGTTTTAAATATAAAATATTTTTATAAGTTATTGTTTTTTATTGCCATATAAAAATGGCATAAAGCTTGGATTGTATTAACTAAGAAAAACAATAACGTGTCCTAAGGGGACTAAAATGAAAATGATTAGTGCAATCATCAAGCCATTTAAATTAGATGAAGTGCGTACAGCACTCGCTGATTTAGGCATAGAAGGGATGACAGTTGTTGATGTAAAAGGCTTTGGTCGACAACGTGGTCATACCGAATTGTATCGTGGGGCTGAATACCAAGTTGATTTTATTCCTAAAATTAAACTCGAAATTGCCACTCGTACTGAAAACTGCCAACGCGTAGTTGACTCAATTACGCAAGTTGCAGGCACCGGAAAAATAGGTGACGGTAAGATTTTTGTGTACGACCTAGATCAAATTGTTCGTATTCGTACGGGCGAACTTGATGAAGATGCACTTTAAGGGGGATTTATGGAAAGTACACTGATAGAACTAAAGTTTTCGCTCGACACCTTTTATTTTTTAATTTGTGGCATATTAGTAATGTGGATGGCCGCAGGGTTTGCCATGCTAGAAGCGGGTTTAGTACGCTCAAAAAACACCACAGAAATATTAACTAAAAATATCGCCTTGTATTCAATTGCATGCACCATGTTTTTACTCGTTGGTTACAATATTATGTATGTAGGGAATACCGAGGGAGGCATCATTCCTTCATTTGGTGGCTTAATTGGTACACAAGCCGCTGATGCTGATCACTCTCTAGAATCTGATTTTTTCTTTCAAGTTGTTTTTGTTGCCACGGCTATGTCTATTGTCTCGGGTGCGGTGGCTGAGCGCATGAAGTTGTGGGCATTTTTGGTGTTTACCTTGGTGTTAACTGGGCTTATATATCCTATTGAGGGTTACTGGACTTGGGGCTCTGGATTTTTATCGTCAATGGGTTTTGTTGACTTTGCTGGCTCAGCAATAGTGCATGCAACCGGCGCATCAGCGGCATTAGCTGGCGTATTATTACTGGGTGCACGTAAAGGAAAATATGGTAAAAATGGCGAAATATACCCAATTCCAGGGTCAAACTTGCCTTTGGCAACGTTAGGTACGTTTATTTTATGGATGGGCTGGTTTGGTTTTAACGGCGGCTCGCAGCTACTAATATCAGATGCAGAAAACGCGACTGCTGTAGGAAAGATTTTATTAAACACCAATGCTGCTGCTGCAATGGGGGCTGTTTCAGCACTGTTTGTTTGTAAAGCATTATGGGGTAAAGCCGATTTAACTATGGTATTAAATGGCGCGTTAGCTGGGCTGGTTGTGATTACCGCCGATCCGCTTTCACCTTCACCATTGATGGCGTGTTTATTAGGGTTATTAGGCGGCTCATTAGTGGTATTTAGTATTGTTATACTTGATAAGGCAAAAATAGACGACCCAGTTGGCGCTATTTCTGTGCATGGCGTATGTGGAGTACTTGGTATTATGCTAGTACCAGTGACAAACGCCGAGGCAAACTTGGTAACTCAGTTAATAGGCTTGTTGTGTATTATTGGTTTTGTGTTTATTTCTTCGCTGCTGGTGTGGGCAATTTTAAAGCATACTATGGGCATTAGGGTTACCGAAGAAGAAGAGCTAAACGGTATGGATCAACACGATTGTGGCATTGACGCCTACCCAGAGTTTGTATCGGTTCGTAGTAATTAAATTTAAGTTATTGTGTGTTGTCCAAAGCGCTACTTAGGTAGCGCTTTTTTATTTCAGGGGAGGTTAACTTTAGTGCTGCTAAGATGGGTTGTTAATTTACCTTATAATGGTGAACTAGTAGGTGACTATGCTAAGCTCACGTCCGTAAAATAAACCTTGGAATAAATTACATTTAAATGGCTGATAACAAAAAAACACCGACAGGTAAAACCCCCACAAAGCGCAGCGCTAAAAAAAGTACAAAAAACAAATCATCAGTTGCTCAGCGATCTTTACTCAATAAACTATGGTCTATTTTTTGGAAACTTAGTTTAGCGACATTTATTGCTATGGCGTTTTATTTTATTTACCTCGATGCAAAAATAACTCGTCAATTTGAAGGTAATAAATGGCAGCTTCCTGCGCAAGTTTATGCACGCTCGATGGCGTTTTACCCCGGGCAGTTCTTATCAAGCCAAGAGGTTATTTGGGAGTTAGAGCGGCTAAACTACTCAGCCGTTAATAGGTTAAGTCGTACAGGGCAATATGTTAAAACTGCTAACAGCATTAAAATATATCGTCGCGATTTTGAATTTTATGACGCGCTAGAACAGGCGCATATAATTGAACTGCGTTTTGCTGGGCAAAAAGTGGCTAGTATTAAAGACAAGTTTGGTCGGCGTTTAAACAACGCTAGGCTGGAGCCGGTGCAAATAGCGCGTATAGGTAACGACTCTAAACAAGACCGTGAATTTGTACCGCTGGATAAATTTCCGGCAATGCTAAAAGACACGCTTTTAGTGGTTGAAGATCGTAATTTTTATCAGCACCACGGCGTATCGGTATTTTCTATTTTACGTGCGTTGTACAGTAATATTCGTGCTGGGCGAACAGTTCAGGGCGGCAGTACGCTAACGCAACAACTGGCTAAAAATATTTACTTAACCCGAGAGCGCTCACTTACACGAAAAATAAACGAAGCGTTTATTGCGCTTATTTTAGATTACCGTTATTCAAAAGATCAAATACTTGAAGCGTATTTAAATGAAGTATATTTAGGGCAGTCTTATAACCAAGGTGTACATGGTATGGGCTTGGCTGCTGAATTTTACTTTTCTAAACCAGTAGATGAGCTAGAGTACGATCAAATAGCGCTGCTGGTGGCTATGGTAAAAGGGCCGTCTTATTACAATCCACGTCGTTACGAAGAGCGCACAATGGAACGTCGTGACTTAGTGCTGCGCTTAATGGTTGAAGACAAACTTTTGAGTACTAATGAATACCGCGCTGCATTAAAACGTCCTTTGAATATAGCGCCAATGAAAGCCAGTTTACAAAAATCGTACCCAGGTTATTTAGAACTAGTAAATCGTGAACTCAAGCAGTTATTGCCCGATCAAAATGTGTTAGATGCCGGTGTTCGTGTGTTTACCTATTTTGACTTGCAAAAACAAACGGCAATGGAAGAGTCGATTCAGGCAAGTTTGCCTTATTTAGAAAAACGCCCTAATACTCGCGCGCTTGAAGCGGCGATGATCTCAGTTAACGTAGAAAAAGGTGGCGTATCGGCATTAGTTTCTGGGCGCGATGTGCGTTATTCAGGCTTTAACCGAGTACTTGATACCAAACGTAATATTGGCTCATTAGTTAAGCCTGCAGTGTATTTAAGCGCGCTGCAGTTACCACATTATAACCTAGCCACTTTACTTGACGACTCACCGGTGCAAGTTACCAATGAGCAAGGTAAAGTATGGCAACCTGAAAACTACGATCGTCAATTTCGCGGAGCGATCCCGTTATACAAAGCTTTTAGTCGCAGTATAAATATACCTGCGGTAAATCTTGGCCTTGATGTAGGTGTAGATAAAGTTGCAAATACACTAAGAGGGTTAGGCGCGCAGGGAAGAATTAACGAATACCCATCGTTGTTATTGGGGGCACTTGAAATGTCTAGTTTTGAGGTAGCACAATTGTACACAACCATTGCTGCCGATGGCGAATATAGAAAGTTAACCGCTATTTCTGCGTTAACCGACTCAATAGGCAAAGTATTGTATAAGCATGAGGTGAAATCTGAGCCGCGTTTTGCTAAAGATGCCATGTACATGACAAAATACGCAATGAAACGAGTGACTAAAGATGGCACCGCAAAACGGTTAAACTTACACTTTCCGTCGATTCAACTTGCGGGTAAAACGGGCACTAGTAACGATTTACGCGATAGCTGGTTTGCCGGGTTTGATCAAAACACAGTGACCGTTGCTTGGCTAGGCCGAGATGATAACAAAAGTACCGGCTTAACCGGTAGTGTAGGGGCTTTAGAGACCTATATTCGTTATTTAAAACCGCTAAATCCCGAAGCGATAGCCGATACTCGTCCACCTTCAATTCGCTGGGCGTTTATTAACGAGCTAACGGGTAAACAAGCGCCACCAGGGTGCGGCAAAGTTATTCAGCTACCACTAAGAGCCAGTGAATTTGAACCAAGGCCGCAGTGTATTCGTTAAGCTGTTTTGAATAACTACAAGACATAAAAAAAGCCCGTTAGGGCTTTTTTTATTGGCTGAATAAAACTGATGTTTTACAGCTTAGCAAACGCGCGCTCTGCGGCTGCAATGGTATCTTTTATTTCTTGCTCGTTGTGCGCTGCACATACAAAGCCTGCTTCAAAAGCAGAGGGGGCTAAGTAAACACCTTCTTCAAGCATCAGGTGGAAAAAACGTTTAAAACGCTCTAAATCACACTCAGTAGCTTGTTTGTAAGTTGTTACTTTTTCAGCATCAGTAAAGAAAAAACCATACATGCCACCGGCGTAGTTAGTGGTTAATGCAATGCCTGCTTTTTTAGCACCGGCTTCAAAGCCTTCACAAATTGCTTTACTGGTTGCTTCTAGTTTTGCATGTAAGCCTGGCTCGCTTAATAACTCTAGCGATTTTAAACCTGCAGCCATGGCAATTGGGTTACCCGACAATGTGCCCGCCTGATAAACTGGGCCAACCGGTGCAATATAATCCATAATTTCGGTTTTGCCGCCAAAAGCGCCCACTGGCATGCCGCCGCCAATTACTTTACCTAAACAGGTTAAGTCTGGTTTTATATTGTAGTAGGCTTGTGCGCCGCCAAGTGCAACTCGAAACCCGGTCATTACTTCGTCAAAAATAAGTACCGATTTGTATTCGTCACAAACGTCGCGCAAACCTTCTAAAAATCCCGGAACCGGTGGAATACAGTTCATGTTACCAGCAACAGGCTCAACAATAATGCATGCAATTTCGTCGGCATATTTAGCAAAAATAGCTTTCACTTCATCTAAATTATTAAACGATACAGTAAGCGTATGTTTTGCAAAATCTTCAGGAATGCCCGGCGAATTAGGCACGCCCATAGTCAATGCGCCAGAGCCCGCTTTAACTAATAATGAGTCGGCATGGCCGTGGTAACAGCCTTCAAATTTAAGTATTTTATCGCGGCCAGTAAAACCACGCGCTAAGCGAATAGCGCTCATGGTGGCTTCTGTGCCTGAGCTAACCATACGTACTTTTTCGATTGATGGTACTAGCTCTTTTACTTTTTCAGCCATTAAAATTTCGGCTTCGGTAGGCGCGCCATAACTTAGGCCGTTTTCTACCGCGTCGTGTACTGCTTGTTTAATTGCAGGGTGGTTATGGCCCATGATCATAGGGCCCCAAGAGCCAACATAATCGATATAGCGATTACCATCGGCGTCAAATGTAAACGCACCCTCAGCTTTAGTGATAAATAGCGGTGTGCCGCCTACACCATTAAAAGCACGTACTGGTGAATTTACGCCACCAGGAATAGAAGCTTGAGCGCGTGCAAATAAGTCTTGGCTAATTGTCATGAAAAATCCTATTGTTTTGTCACAAAAAAAGTGGGTTTAGCTATCGCGTTTGCGGCTAAACCAAGGTACGTCTACTTCATACTGCTCGACTTTGTTTTCTACGCCGAGGGTTAAAGCAAACAGTGCCATACGAATTAATACGCCATTTTGTACTTGGCGAAATATAGCTAAATTGTCATTTGCGTTTAAGTCGTTATCTAGCTCGTTGGCTTCTAGGCGACTATCGCGTGGTAGCGGGTGCATTAACACTGAATTAGGTTTGCAATGTGCAGTGTAAATTGATTGACTAATTCTAAACCCACCACGGTATTTGTTGGCTTCTTCTTGCGAAGGAAAGCGCTCTTCTTGAATACGCGTTTGATAAACTATGTCGGCAGCTAAGTTACCTTCCATTTTGTTTACCAGTTCAATTTTATGACCTGCATTATCTACTGCATCTAATATATAGCTAGGCATTTGTAGACCATCGGGTGCAACCATCGAGAATTTCACGTTTTTATAGTGGCATAATAGTTTTGATAAAGAGTGCACAGTGCGACCATATTTTAAATCGCCTACTAGCGCAATGTGCATACCATCTATGTTTTGCTCAAAACGGTTAAGCTCACGCTCAATGGTTAATAAATCGAGCAGTGCTTGAGTGGGGTGCTCGTTAGGGCCATCGCCACCGTTAATAACAGGGATTGAGCAGCCTGTTGCAAATTCACTTACTGAACCTGCATCGGGGTGGCGCATAGCGACAGCATCGGCATACGCCGAAATAACACGGGCGGTGTCGTAAAGCGACTCGCCTTTAGCGAGCGCTGAGCTTTGCATGCCGGTTGTTTCGCGAACGAGTCCGCCGAGTAAGTTAAAAGCGGTGCCAAAGCTTACGCGTGTGCGTGTGCTAGGTTCAAAAAATAAGTTGGCTAAAATGGCACCTTCTAGCACGTTAGTACGCTTTTGTTTTTTAGCGTAGGGTTCCATTTTTTTAGCTACTGCAAATATACGTTCAATACAGTCTCTGTCGAGTTGATTAACTGAGAGTATATTTTCACCTTGGAAACTTAACATGGGGTTATTCCTACTTATTCAAAAAGGCGCGATAATCCTTAAAGGAGCACGCAATCGCGCATATTATAGCAAAGTTACTTAGCTAGTTGGCAGAGTAAATTACCTAGAAACATTTTATTATAAACTGGGTTTTATTACCGCCAGTGCCACTATTATTAATAGTGCTATAACGGGTAACTCATTAAAAATACGATAAAAACGGTCACTTTTAGTGTTACGGTCATGTTTAAAATCAGCTAAAAGCTTAAAACAGTAACCATGGTATAGGTATAAAATAATTACTAGCACTAGTTTATAATGCAACCACATGCTGTACTTAAACCAATCGCGGCCATATTCAACTATAGTGAGCACACCAAATACCGCGGTTAACACGGCAAACGGAGTGACAAAAAAAAGCAGCCTACGTTCCATTACTTTAAGCATAGAGTTGCATGCCCTTTCTTCGCTCATAGCGTGGTACACAAATAACCGTGGTAAGTAAAAAATACCGGCAAACCAGGCAATCATAAAAAATATATGCAAGGTTTTGTAAATTAATAATGCGCTCATATTACCCTCATTTTAATTAAAGTAAGCTGTTACGAATGGTTAAAATATGATGGATTTGATCCCAACGTAATAATCCCATAATTTGTTGATTATCTAATAAGTTATATACATACAATGCGCCACTGCGCTTATCATTTAATAGCTCAAACGCATCAGCTAAAGTGGCTTGGCTGCTAATACCGGCCAAACTAATATAGCTAAGGTTAGTTGCTTGATCCGACATTAAGCTCAAGTCATATTCAGCCAATCGGTAACCATTTTCTTCATCGAATACAATTAATGGGGTTTGGCTGTCCATCGCATCAAGGGTGTTTTTTATTTGCTGTTTATCGTCGGAGTAAAGCAACTTAAAGTCTTCATCCATTTCATCCATTACCCCTACTTTTTGTAGTGCCTCAGTAGCGGGAGATACCTGGTAAGGTAACTCTTGAAAATCCAGCTGTTGTAAAAATATCGAGCGATTACCAAACACTTGCAGCGCGGTAACATAAGCGGTGGTAATAACTATCATTGCAGGCACTATTATTTCTGGAGACGAAGTGAGCTCCATCACTGTGGTTAAAGCCGCAAGCGGTGCATGCAGCGTTGCTGCTAATAATCCTGCCATGCCAAGTACACCATAAGTGCCTGCTATATCTGTACCTGGGCTAATAAACTGGGCAAAAAAGGCCATTAAAGTACCAATTAAAACCCCCAGCCCTATAACCGGTCCAATTAAACCACCAGGAATACCCAAACCTATCGCAAATAATGTGGCGAGTAACTTAGCAATTAAAATAGTAGTTAATAATTGCATGTCTTCAGGGGATTCAACCGCAATAGTTATCGCACTCATACCCGACCCCATAGCTTGGGGGACGGTATACGCAATTAAGCTGGCAATACAGCCAGCAATAAGTAAGCGAGGAAACATGCTAAGTGGTTTAAACGTTTTAATAATTAACATTAAGTTTTGATTAAAACTATAGGCTATTGCGCCCAGCGCCATGCCACACAGTATTAAGTACGGGTAATGCCAGCCACTTAACGGAGCAATGCTTATAAGTGCTAACTCTGAGCCTTCGCCAAATACAAATTGGGTTGCTAAAGCGCCAGTAACAGCTGCAAGCATAATTGGCACAAATATATGTACTTTGTATTCTCGAAGTACTACTTCCATTACAAAAATAACCGCTGCTAACGGCGTGTTAAACGAGGCGGCAATACCAGCTGCAATGCCACAGCCACTAAGGGTACGCATGGCATTATGAGGTAAGTGCAGTTTAGTTGCTAAGATACTTGCCCCAGTTGCACCTAAATGCACCGAAGGNCCTTCGCGCCCCACCGAAAAGCCGCTGATCAGNGCCANTGCACCACCAACAAATTGGTTTAGGGTGTTATACAGTGGCATTTGCCCGTAATGGCGTTTAATACGATGAATTACAAACGGAATACCCAAGCGATAATGTTTAAAGCCAGTAAAAGCCGCAAAAAGCGCAATTAAGAGTGCCGCAATAAGGGGCATTAATACGCGTTCTAAAGTGGGGAGGGTGGTAAAGTCGTCGGGAGTTTCTAAAAATATACTTTGAAAAAAAAGAATCGTTAAGCGAAATAAAATAATAAAAAATGCAGCTATTAATCCGGCACTTACGCCTAATAAGCATAATTGTACGGATGTTTTAGGTTTGGCTAATCGACGCCTGAGTTGCTCAAGCCACATGCTTTATTTCCCCGCAGCATTTTTCAGCGGCCATTTTAGCAAAAGCCAAACGCTAAGTCGTTGTGATTTTGTAAAATAATTACATTTATAGAAAAGTTAACGTTAAAATACGCAAATAAGCGACGTTGGACTCAATATTAGGTTTAGTTTGCTGCTAGCAGGAGCGAGTGCCTACAACCTTTATTTTACTATACTTGATTAAAACACTCGGGTATTAGATAATCACGGCATTACGATATTGAGGGTTTTTAAAATGTCTGAAGAATTACCAATTAAGTTCACTGACGCGGCAGCCGATCGTGTTAAACAGTTAATCGATGAAGAAGAAAATCCAGAACTTAAATTACGCGTATATGTAACGGGTGGTGGTTGTTCTGGTTTTCAGTACGGTTTTACCTTTGATGAAAAGGCCAATCCAGGTGATTTAGAAATCGTCAAAAATGGTGTGATGCTGGTGGTTGATCCGATGAGTTTACAATATTTAGTAGACGGTGAAGTTGATTACACTGAAGGATTAGAAGGCGCACGCTTTTTTGTAACTAATCCTCATGCAACTACAACCTGTGGTTGTGGTTCAAGCTTTACTATTTAACAAGGGTCTGTTGATCTTTTAAGGTTAAATTTGCAGCAGTCTGTTTGGTGTTTAGGCAAGGCAGAGCCTATGTGGTGTGGTTATTCCCCATAAATAGGCGATAACGTAGCATCAATGCCAAACAGGCGCTGCCCGAAGGGTTCTGCCTAGGGGCAATTAACTCTTTGTTGCTCGGTTTTTACTTAGCCCACTTAGGTTACAAACCTAGCGCCGCGATTAAATTGCCCCTAGTTGGAACAAATATTAACCCGCAAAGGTCAACAAACCCTGGGTAAACAATAAAATATTAAAGCCGCTTTTGCGGCTTTTTTAATGCCTAAAATTCGCTAGGAGTGAATTCGGTTATTTGCATCATTAATATAAAAAAGCCAAGTACAAAAGTAGAAAACGCGAGTATATATACAAAGCCTCTTTTGCCTTTTTTAATAGGCACACCATGGTGGCGAAGAAAAAAACACCAGCCTAAGCACAGTATAATAGGAAGTAAAAAAAGTAGCCTGAACATTATTTAGCCTTTTAGGGTGCTCGTTATTGATTAAGCATAAACATGTAACACTAAAATGGAACAAAATTGTTACAAATATTTATTAATGGTTTAAGCTATCTATTCAGGCTTGGTAAATATATATTCATTATTTAACCTGTGCCGAATGTAATTAGCCATTTTACCAATGAGTTAATAGTATACAATATATAAGAATGAGACGGGCAAAATTTCATTCACCACCACAATAAGTAAGTATTATTTATAGCGTTTTTTAGCTCACAATGAGTAATGAGTAATGAGTAATTAGTAATTAGTAAAGCTGAGCTGCAATCAATGCCTAATTAGGCTGTTGTGCAGTGTACTCACTGAGCGCTATTAATAAATTGCATCAATTAGTATTTACACCGCATTAAGTAGGAGATGTACATGATGGGTAAAACAGTTTCATCAGAAGAAAATGCAAAACTGACCAAATGGCTTAAAAGTAAACGTCATGACAAAGGGCATACAATGCGTAGTTTAGCGCAGTTATTAGGCACACCACATTCGTTTATTGGCAAAATTGAAAACCAAGAGCGCCGCTTAGATGTAATTGAATTTGTGCGCTACTGTAATGCACTCGAAGTTGATCCGCATGAGGCATTAAACTTACTTAAAGTTGATTAATAGCCGCAAGTTACTTGGCATATTTTAATGCAGCTTTAAATATGCCAAGTAAATAATTTATTTTAAGTATTGAGTTTAAGTATTTTGGTGATAATTACGCTCTAGCTGATACAGTTTATGACGAATTAAGTATAAAAATATCAACGATGGCAACACCATTAATGCAGTAAGAATAAAAAATAGCGACCAGTTACCCGCCAGCCAATCATCTATTACTACCCCACTGTAACTCGACAGTAAAGTACGCCCTAAATTACCCAGCGACGCAAGTAACGCATAATGTGTTGCACTAAATGCTCTATCGCATAGCATAGATATAAATGCCACCATAGCTACTAGCGACCATGCCTGAGTAAAACCATCAACCACAATAGCCATGGCGTATAAATGCTCTTGTGGGCCGGCAAGTGCAATCCAAGAAAACATTAAATTAGATGCCGCCATTGCCACACCACTAATAAATAAGCCTTTAACAATGCCGTATTTATGATTAAAAATACTGCCTAAAAAGGCAAATACGATGGTAATTAATCCGGTACCTAGCTTAGAGTAATTGGCTATTTGGGTATTACTAAAGCCAACCTCTTTATAAAATACAATCGACATGCGAGCTAAAAACGCTTCGCCAATTTTAAATAAGAAAATAAATGCAAGCAGTGCCAACGCGGTTTTAACGCCATTTTTAGCAAAAAAGGTTTTAAACGGATCAACCACAGTAACTGCAAGCCAAGCGAGTGTTTTAGTTAATGGTGTTTGCTTGCTGGCGGCAAGTTTTTCAAGGTATATCCGCTCAAGCTCAGCGTGCACTGCTTCGCGGTTTGATTCGGGTTCTTTTGCCCAAAATACACAGCTCATTAGTAGCAGCATTATGGCGGATAAAAAGTAGTATACTTGCGGCCAATCTATCGAAGGTATATCGGCCATATAAAACGGAATGGCCCCAAGTAGCGCATAACCCGACCACCAACCCGAGGTTGCCATGGCAGCGGCGGCGGTCGCTTTGTGAGATTCATTTTCGCCCAGGGCGTCTATTCTAAAAGCGTCAATAGCAATATCTTGAGTGGCAGAGGCTATGGCTATTAATAAACAAAGTGCGGCGACGAGCGCTAAATTGGCTTTTAAATCAAGCCCAGCTAATAGCAGTGTGCCAAGTAAAATAAAGCTTTGGCAAAACAGTATCCAGCTTCGGCGTTGGCCTAACCATTTGTATAAAAAGGGTAGTTTGGTACGATCTATTAACGGCGACCATAAAAAGTTAATGCTGTAAGCGCCAAACACAATGCCAAATAAGCCAATCATACTGCGGCTTAAGCCTTCGTCTTTTAGCCATGCTGACATTACAGAGCCAATCAGCACCCATGGAAAACCACTACTCATACCAAATATAAAAATATTGATAAGGCGTTTGTCTTTAAAATAAGAAAAATATTCGCGAATAGAGAGTGTTTTGCTCATAGGGCCTTCATTGGCTTTAACACAGAGCAGCTAGGCTGCTCTTTTAATAGTTACAGGGGAACTTGTTCAAGTAATTTAATATTTAAAATAACTACAGGCTCTTTGGGTACAAAGTCGTAGCCAATTTTTTCGTTAAATCCGGTTTTTACCGCCATAATTTTATCTAGCGTGTCGTAGCCGTCCATTACATTGCCAAATACCGCAAACCCCCATTCTCTGCCAGGGTTTAAATGGTCGTTATCGTCCATATTAAAAAAGAATTGGCGCGTTCCTGAATGAGGTTGGCGGTCTTGATACGCCATAGCTATGCTATACATATCGTTTTTTAAGCCATTACCGCTTTCGTTAAAAATAGGATCGTTTTCGTGTAGTCCATCGTAGTCTTTATCGTAGCCGCCACCTTGAATAACAAAGTCGCGGTCGTTTTCTACATCACGCTCAATACGATGAAACACACTGCCTTGATAGCTTTTATCCATTACGTAGGTTAAAAAGTTATTTGCAGTAATGGGGGCTTTAGAGCGGTCAAGCTCAATCACTATGCTACCTAGTGAAGTGACTATTTCAACACGCGGAAAAATATTATCTTTTTGTACAAAACGGCCTTCTTTAGCAGCAAGCGTAGTGGTACTAAAGAATAGGCTTAAGCAGATTAAAAAAAGTCGTTTCATTGTTAACCTTCTAAAAATTCTATTAATTCAGGGTCAGATACAATGCGGGTAATAATTTGCTCAGTCAACTTATTAAGCTGACCTTCTATTTTTGCTCTGTCGTGCCCCAGTGGCCCTGCTAAATTAGCATTGCCTCGGTATACTTTGCTAAAGTTACTGGTAGCGCGAATAACCCGCACGCCAAACTCTATAGAAGCCGCGCTGGTGTGGCTCATTAGTTTTTCGGTAACAACTGCTTGCAAAGCATGAATATCTACTTCAAAGCGCACCGTGGCTAAGTTAGAAATGCTGGCACCGTTACGGCTTAGGGCGCTGTCGAGCGCACTTTTTACTGAGGCTGTAATACCATGGCTGGCAAAAGTTTTAGTTTTGTCAGACTCTATAAGTTTTAAGGTGGCAGTATCGCCTCTTAAATCAATTACACTGGTACTTAAGCTGTTGTTGATTGAACTTATTTGCCCATTTTTATAAACAGGATTAAGTATTATCTGATTTGGCTGATTACTACATGCAGGCAGTGCCAAAAACACCAACCAAGGTAAAAGGTATTTTATAATTTGCATTTATAACATTCCGGTATTTTTTGTGGCACTAAGTACAACAAACTTTTTGTTAGAACCTAGTAGCTTACAGTTACCAAACATACGGTTTAGTTTGTCGTGGTAATCTAAATGACGGTTACCAATAATACGCAATTCGCCACCTTCTTTTAAAGTATCTTTTGCTTCTTTAAACATTTGCCATGCAATGTGGTCGGTAACCGCTTGAGCTTGATGAAATGGCGGGTTACATAGCACCATATCAACACTGTCGCGCTCAAATCCCGATAAACAGTCATTTTCAACAAATGAACATTGCTCATATTTAGCTTCCATATTGAGCTCTACATTCAAGCGTGCCGATTCAACGGCCATATACGACTCATCAACAAAAGTAATATTTGCATTTGGGCAACGCGATAATGCCATTAAACCCACTACGCCATTACCACAGCCTAAATCAATAATGCTTTTAGCTTTATTGGTTTCTGGTAAGTAGTTAAAAAAGAACCGTGCGCCAATATCTAATGAATCACGCGAAAACACATTTGCATGGTTACTAATAGTAAAGTCAGTGCCTTCAAGTGGCCAATTTACCGGGAAATCAGCGGCTTTATACCCACCTTGTGCGTGGCTTATAATTAAGCGTGACTTTTTAACCGCTAAACTTGTTTTTGTTTCGCCAATAAACTGCTCAAACGCTTTAATTGTTGAATTATGCACATCTTTTGTTTTTGCCGCGGCAATAACAGGCGTTCCGGGTGCAAGCACTTCGCTAAGCTCAGACAGTTGATACTGTAAAAAGCCTAATGTGCGTGGTACTTTAATAAGTACCAAATCAACTTGTTCAGGTAAAGCCGATAAACTATCGAGCTGGCTAAAGGTAATAGCAGGTATTTTATTCTCTGCTAAGTTATAAGCTGCTGCTTGGTGGCTAATATAAGAGTCGTTTACTGAACAAACAGTTAATTGCTTGTGGCTAAAATAACAAGAAAGCGCGCCAAAACTATCATTTAAAATCAGCAAAGAGCGACAATCAGGATGATGTTCGCTAACATAGTCGATTAAATATTCGTCGGCTGAATCCCAAGCTTGTAAGCTGCGGTTTTTTTGATCCAAAGGAAAGCGTTCAAGAGTAAAGGTTTTATCGCCGAGCTGTGCTTGCATGGTCATAATAGTTTAGTGATCAGTAATCAAATGATAGGTAAATTCTAACATGCAACGGCCAAACGCCAACCCCCAACTGTTACCAAATGGCTTTTCTTATCAAAGTAGGGCGCTTAGTGCACAAAAAAGCCTCGATTTGTTCTACTATTTACAGCAAAACCTGTGTTGGCAGCAGCCTAATGTTACGGTTTACAATAAAACGGGGCCAATTCCTCGGCTGCAGTGTTTTATCAGTGAAAACAATATTGAGTATGGTTATTCTCACAGTAAGTTAATAGTAGAGCCTTGGCCTGATGTTTTACTGGCGATGCGCAAACGTTTAGAGCGGCATTTAAACCAGCCATTAAATTCACTATTAGTAAATTATTACCGCGATGGTAACGATACTATGGGGTGGCATAGCGACGATGAAGCAGAGCTTGGCCATCAACCTACTATCGTTTGTATATCGCTTGGGGCTGAGCGAGTATTAAAACTAAAACACAAAGCTAGCAATAAAGTTACTAATTTAAAGCTACATAGCGGCAGCTGTTTAATTATGAGTGGCAATAGTCAGCGCGACTATCAACACGCTATTGCTAAGCAAACTACCTTGGCTCATCCGCGAATAAGTTTAACCTTTCGCTTGATAAAGCGTTAGCCATTAGGCTTAGCAAGTTGCTATAGTGGGCTTATAAATAAGTAACAATAATGGTTTATGTCATGCAGCAACAAATTCAACAAAAAATCAGCGATGCAATTGCCTGTAAGCATTTAAATGTAATTAACGAAAGCCATATGCACAGTGCTGGCAGCGACTCGCATTTTAAAGTGATAGTGGTTAGCGAAGAGTTTGCTGGTAAGCGCTTATTACAGCGCCATCGCGAAATTAATGAAATTTTAAAAGATGAATTAGCCAATCATATTCATGCACTGGCTATTCATACTTATACGCCAGATGAGTTTGCTGAACATAATGGTGAAGCGCCTGATTCACCCAATTGTATGGGTGGCTCTAAGTCAGCTTAAACAATTAATAGCGATTTGATTGATGTTTACACTCAAGATTAACTGATCAGATCAGTGTTTTTAGTATTAGCCTTTAAACTAGCGCTAATTTTTATTGTAAAGATATAGGATGATCAATGGTCATTAAGCCTAAAATTCGTGGATTTATCTGCACCAATGCCCACCCAGTGGGCTGTAGCGAACATGTTCAAGAACAAATTAATTATGTAAAGCAACAAGGTGCATTAAAAAATGCGCCTAAAAATGTATTAGTTATTGGTGCCTCTACAGGCTATGGCCTTGCATCGCGTATTACTGCGGCGTTTGGTGGCGGTGCTAAAACATTAGGTATTTTCTTTGAAAAAGAAGGCACTGAGCGCAAAACGGGTTCTGCAGGTTGGTACAATACAGCTGCATTTCAAAATGCTGCAGACGAAGCAGGCCTTTGGTCAAAAAATATTAATGGCGATGCGTTCTCAAACGAAATTAAGCAAAAAGCAATTGATACTATTAAAGCCGATTTAGGCAAAGTAGATTTAATTATTTACAGCTTAGCGTCTCCGCGTCGTACCGATCCTAATACCGGTGAAGTGTTCTCATCTACGCTTAAGCCAATTGGTAATGCAGTTACAACTAAAAATCTGAATACCTCAAAGCGTGAAATTGATGAAATAACCGTTGAAGCGGCAAACCAAGATGATATCGACAATACTATTAAAGTAATGGGCGGTGAAGATTGGGAAATGTGGATTGATGCACTAAAACAAGCCGATGTGCTAGCCGATAACTTCAAAACCACTGCTTATACCTACATAGGTAAAGAGCTAACATGGCCAATATACGGGCATGCAACGATTGGTAAAGCAAAAGAAGATTTGGATCGTGCAACGGCTGCTATTAAAGCTTCGACTAGTGATTTAAATGGCGAAGCGTATGTATCGTCACTTAATGCGGTAGTAACACAAGCTAGCTCGGCTATTCCTATTATGCCTTTGTATATTTCTGCTTTATTTAAAGTGATGAAGGCCGATGGCACCTACGAAGGTACTATTGAGCAAATACAGGCGTTATTTAGCGAAAACTTATACGGCGACACGCCACGTTTTGACGAAGGCGGTCATTTATTCCAAAACTATAAAGAGCTAGAAGATGACGTACAAGCACGTATTCAAGCTATTTGGGATAAAGTAGATACTAGTAGCATTGATGAACTAACCGATTATGTTGGTTATCATAATGAGTTTTTACGCTTGTTTGGTTTTGGTATACAAGGCGTAGATTATGAGCAAGAGGTTGACCCTGTTCAGCCTATTGCGAATATGATTGACTAATCAATTGTACAAAACAGTTTTAAAAGTCGCCTAGTGCGACTTTTTTATTACTGATTTTTTTATAAAAATAATGTTTCTTAGTAAACGTACAACTTTGGTCTAGCTTGAATTTTATTAAATAGCTACATCAAGCGTAAATAAGTCTTTCTCTGGTATAATTTTTATAAATACACTCGCATAGTGTTGCACAATGATGTTAAAATCATAGCAATATGTGAGGAGTTTTACTGCGTTGCTTGTTTAGTATTTATAGCAAGTTAGTTTTACACAACTTGTTATAGTTAATATGGCGACGTGGTTGATACGATTTTTCAGTTTCTTTCCGTTAATGTAGTGCAAGTGCGTATGATCAATATAAAAAAAGGTCTGGACTTACCAATAGAGGGCGCTCCTCAGCAAGTTATTCATGATGGTTCTACCGTCAAACGTGTAGCTGTGCTAGGTGAAGAATTTATCGGTATGCGTCCAACCATGCATGTTCGTGTGGATGACCAAGTGAAAAAAGGCCAGGTACTTTTTGAAGATAAAAAGAACCCAGGTGTATTATTTACTGCTCCAGCTTCTGGCACAGTAAAAGAAATTAATCGTGGTGCTAAACGTGTACTGCAATCTGTTGTTATTGAAGTTAACGGCAGTGAGCAAATCACCTTTGGTACTTTTTCTGATGCCGAGCTTTCGAGCTTAGATCGTGAAAAAGCCAAAGAAGTACTTATACAGTCTGGTCAGTGGACAGCACTTCGTGCTCGCCCATTCAGTAAAGTAGCGGCAGTGGATGCAAATCCTAGCTCTATTTTTGTGACCGCAATCGACACTAATCCACTTGCTGCAGATCCTGCGGTAATTATTGCTGAAAATGTGCAAGCATTCGAAGCAGGTTTAGCTGTTGTGTCGCGTTTAACCGACGGTAAAGTATTTGTTTGTAAACAAGCAGGTAGCCAAGTTCCTAGCTCATCTATAGCTCAAGTAGAAGTACATGAGTTTGGTGGTGTGCATCCGGCTGGCCTTGTTGGCACACATATCCATCATCTTGATGCAGTATCTATTAGCAAGCAGGTTTGGCATATTGGTTACCAAGACGTTATCGCCTTTGGTCACTTATTCCTTACCGGTGAAATTTACACTGATCGTGTAATTTCTCTTGCAGGTCCTCGCGTTAAAAACCCTCGTTTAGTGAAAACACAATTAGGTGCTTCATTGGATGATTTAGTTGCTGGCGAATTAGAAGACGGTGATAACCGTGTTATTTCTGGTTCAGTATTGTCAGGTTCTATTTCAAACGGTGTTCATGCATTCTTAGGTCGTTACCACGTTCAAGTATCTGTTTTACTTGAAGGTCGCGAAAAAGAATTGTTTGGTTGGATTGCACCAGGTAGTGATAAATTTTCCGTAACGCGTACCTTTATTTCTCACCTTGCACCGAGTCGTTTATTTAAAATGACAACGTCAACAGGTGGTTCAAAACGTGCCATGGTACCAATTGGTAGCTATGAGCGTGTAATGCCGTTAGATATTTTGCCAACTCTATTATTACGCGACCTATTGTCACGCGATGTAGACAGTGCAATGTCATTAGGCGCGCTTGAACTAGATGAAGAAGATTTAGCGTTATGTACCTTCGTTTGTCCGGGCAAATACGAGTATGGCGCAGCCCTACGCGATTGCTTAACTACGATCGAGAAGGAAGGCTAGAGAGATGGGTTTAAAAAAATATCTTGAAGATATCGAGCCGAATTTTGAAGCCGGTGGTAAATATGAAAAGTTTTATGCTCTGTATGAAGCAGCAGCAACTATTTTTTATACACCAGGCTACGTAAATAAAGGCGCGACACACGTTCGTGACAACATCGACCTAAAACGCATGATGATTTTAGTGTGGATGGCAACGTTCCCTGCTATGTTTTTTGGTATGTTCAATATTGGTCATCAGGCCGTTGATGCTTTAGCACAAGGTTTTGAACTAGCTAATATATGGCAAGTTGATTTGTTTCAACTGTTAGGCGGTCAATTAACCGCTGATGCAGGCTGGGGCGCTAAAATGTTCTATGGAGCGTGTTTCTTCCTACCAATTTATGCAGTTACTTTTGCTGTAGGTGGTTTTTGGGAAGTTATATTTGCTTCAGTGCGTAAACACGAAATTAACGAAGGTTTCTTCGTAACATCAGTGTTATTTGCACTTATTTTGCCAGCAACTATTCCTTTATGGCAAGTTGCGCTTGGTATTACATTTGGTGTTGTAATTGCTAAAGAAATCTTTGGTGGTACAGGTCGTAACTTCTTAAACCCTGCGTTAGCTGGTCGTGCGTTTTTATTCTTCGCATACCCGGCACAAATTTCAGGTGACACAGTATGGACAGCAGTGGATTCGTTCTCTGGTGCGACTATGCTTGGTCAAGCGTTTGTTGGCACACTTGATTTTTCAAACATGGAGCTATGGTGGAATGCGTTTTACGGTTTCATTCAAGGTTCTGTAGGCGAAACATCAACACTTGCATTATTAGTGGGTGGCTTGTTCCTTATTTACGTGCGTATCGCTTCTTGGCGTATAGTGCTAGGTGTATTTTTCGGTATGGTAATCACTGCATTACTGCTAAATACAGTTGGCTCTGAGACTAACCCAGTATTTGCTATGCCTTGGCATTGGCACTTTGTACTAGGTGGTTTTGCGTTTGGTATGTTCTTTATGGCTACCGACCCTGTGTCTGCTGCATTTACCGATAAAGGTAAGTTAGCTTATGGCGCGCTTATTGGTTTTATGGTTGTTATGATCCGTGTTGTGAACCCTGCTTTCCCAGAAGGTATGATGCTAGCAATCTTATTTGCTAACTTATTTGCTCCACTGTTCGATCACTTTGTAGTGCAAGCTAATATCAAACGGAGGTTGGCACGTAATGTCTAGTAATAACGAATCAATCGGTAAAACGTTAGCAGTAGTTGTTGCGCTATGTTTAGTGTGTGCAATTATCGTATCGTTTGCTGCTGTACAGCTTCGTCCTTTACAGCAAGCTAATAAAGCGAAAGATATTCAAAGTAATATCTTAGTTGCAGCGGGAATCGGAAAAGTTGAAAATGTTTCTGAAACATTCAACAACAAAATCGAAGTACGCTTAGTTAATATGAAAACGGGTGAGTCTTTTGCAAGCGACTCAAGTGAAGAAGTTCAGGCTAAGGTTAATGCATTTGACTTTGAAAAAAGCAAATTTGACCCTAAGCTAAGCTTTGCGCTTGCTGAAAAAGGCATTACTGACATTGCGGGCATTCAGCGCGTAACGACAGAGGCACCTGTATACATCTCTAGAGCAGATAATGGGTCAGTTGACACTATTATTGTTCCTATTCAAGGTTACGGTTTATGGGGCTTAATGTATGGTTTCCTTTCGCTTGAAAATGATGGCGAAACAATCAAAAACATTATCTTTTATAAGCATGGTGAAACACCTGGTTTAGGTGGCGAAATCCAAAATCCACAGTGGACTGCAAAATGGGAAGGTAAAGAATTACCTATCGATGTTGTAAAAAGTGGCGCTAGCAATGAGCATCAAATTGATGGTCTATCGGGTGCAACTTTAACGTCTAACGGTGTTGATAATACAGTTGACTTTTGGACTGGTGACAATGGCTTTGGTCCATTCCTTGCGGAAGTACGTAAAGGAGCATTGAAATAATGGCTGATACTAAAGAAATGAAAGCGGTCCTATTTGGCCCGGTTTTAGCTAACAACCCAATCGCACTACAAGTACTTGGTATTTGTTCTGCGCTAGCGGTAACATCTAGCTTAAAAAACGCATTAATCATGTCAATTGCTTTGACCTTGGTAACCGCGTTTTCTAGCTTCTTTATCTCGACTATTCGTAACCAGATCCCATCGTCAGTACGTATTATTGTACAAATGACGATTATTGCATCTTTGGTAATTGTTGTTGACCAAGTACTACAAGCATTTTCTTACGCTACGGCAAAAGAGCTTTCGGTATTTATCGGTCTAATTATTACTAACTGTATTGTAATGGGTCGTGCTGAAGCATACGCAATGAAGTCACCGCCACTTATGTCGTTTCTTGACGGTATTGGTAACGGTTTAGGTTATTCAGTAGTACTACTTACCGTTGGTTTCATTCGTGAACTATTTGGTAAGGGTTCACTATTCGGTGTTGATATTATCCCATTAGTACAAAATGGTGGTTGGTATCAACCTATGGGTCTATTGATATTACCACCGAGTGCATTCTTCATCATTGGTTTATTCATATGGGTACTACGTACTTATAAGAAAGACCAAGTAGAAGCTAAAGCGTAAGGGGCACACAGTGGAACATTATATTAGTTTATTTGTAAAAGCCGTTTTTATTGAAAACTTAGCGTTATCATTCTTCTTAGGCATGTGTACTTTTTTAGCAGTATCTAAAAAAGTAACCACATCAATTGGCCTAGGTGTAGCGGTTATTGTTGTATTAGGTATTTCGGTACCAGTTAATAACTTAGTTTACCATGCAGTGTTAGCACCGGGTTCACTTACGTGGCTTGGTTACCCAGATGCAGATCTTAGCTTTTTACGTTTCTTAACTTTCATTGGTGTTATTGCAGCACTTGTGCAAATTTTGGAAATGGCATTAGATAAGTTCTTCCCAGCACTTTACAACGCGTTAGGTATCTTCTTACCACTAATCACAGTTAACTGTGCAATTTTTGGTGCGGTATCTTTCATGGTTGAGCGTAACTATAACTTCGGCGAGTCTGTGGTTTATGGTATTGGCGCTGGTGTTGGTTGGGCACTTGCAATTACATTACTTGCAGGTATCCGTGAGAAAATGAAATATTCAGACGTTCCAGATGGCTTACGTGGTTTAGGTATTACCTTTATTACTGTTGGCTTAATGGCTCTTGGCTTTATGTCATTCTCTGGTATTTCACTGTAAAGGTAGCGAGGATAAATCATGGGTTATACTGATATTTTCTTAGGAGTTGGTGTTTTCATCGCTATCGTTGTACTACTAGTTTTAGTGATCATTGGTGCTAAATCTCAGTTAGTTGCAAGTGGCGATATCATCATTGGGATTAATGGCGACCCAGACAAAGCCATTAAAACATCAGCAGGTAGCAAGCTATTAGGCGCGCTATCTGAGTCAGGTATTTTCGTATCTTCTGCATGTGGTGGCGGTGGCTCTTGTGGTCAGTGTCGTGTACACATTAAAGAAGGTGGCGGCGATATTCTGCCAACTGAACTTGATCACATTTCTAAAGGTGAAGCCCGTGAAGGCTGTCGTTTAGCGTGTCAGGTAAATGTTAAAAATGACATGGAAATTGAGCTTGAAGAGTCAATTTTCGGTGTTAAAAAATGGGATTGTGAAGTTATCTCTAACGATAACAAAGCAACGTTCATTAAAGAACTTGTACTACAAATTCCAGATGGCGAGTCAGTGCCTTTCCGTGCGGGTGGTTACATCCAAATCGAAGCGCCAGCTCATCATGTTAAATATGCTGATTTCGATGTTCCAGAAGAATATCGTGGTGATTGGAACCATTTTGGTTTCTTCGACCTGGAGTCAAAAGTAGACGAAGAAACAATTCGTGCTTACTCAATGGCTAACTACCCAGAAGAAGAAGGTATCATTATGCTTAACGTGCGTATTGCTGCTCCACCGCCAAGAAACCTAAGCCTGCCATGTGGTAAAATGTCTTCGTACATTTGGTCACTAACTAAAGGCGATAAAGTAACTATTTCTGGTCCATTTGGTGAGTTCTTCGCTAAAAATACTGACGCAGAAATGATCTTCGTTGGTGGTGGTGCTGGTATGGCGCCAATGCGTTCTCATATCTTTGATCAACTTAAACGTTTGAACTCTAAGCGTAAGATGAGCTTTTGGTATGGTGCACGTTCTAGACGCGAAATGTTCTATGTTGAAGATTTTGACGGCCTAGCTGCTGAAAACGATAACTTCGTTTGGCACACCGCGCTTTCAGATCCGCAAGCAGAAGATAACTGGGAAGGCTACACAGGCTTTATCCATAACGTGTTATTTGAGAACTATCTTAAAGATCACGAAGCCCCTGAAGATTGTGAGTACTACATGTGTGGTCCTCCAATGATGAACGCGGCAGTTATTACTATGCTTAAAGATTTAGGTGTTGAAGACGAGAATATCTTACTAGATGATTTCGGTGGCTAATAGCTAAATGGGTTGAACCTATTTCAACCCTTAAAGGTCAACAAGATCTATATCAAAACAACTTAGTTTTGGTTAAAATATCAGCCTCGTAGCATATAATGCTACGAGGCTTTTTTATTCATAAAGTTTTATTCTTAAATTAATAGAAGTAGGGTTGTGATGAATCGTGTAAGTATTCCCCAAGGCATAATGGCCTTGTTTTTAATATCGCTGATTTTTTTACTTAGTGGATGTAATGAAAAACCGCAGCCAGAGAGCTTTTACCTAGAAGGTAAAACAATGGGTACTACTTACCATATTAAATTTTACGATGAGCAGCCTCAGCGCGACGTAGTAGTGCTTAAAGAGGAAGTTGATGCTGTTTTACACGATATAAATCAGTCTATGTCAACGTACATACCTGACTCTGAAATAAACACTTTTAACCGTTTACCAGCCAATGAAGTAATGCCAATAAGTGCAGACTTTAGAGCGGTTGTTACTGAGTCAATTCGATTAGGCGAATCAACTAAAACTCTCGATGTTACTATGGGGCCGCTCATTGATTTATGGGGTTTTGGCCCTAATAAAAAACCAACTAAGCGCCCAAGCGATGCAGCCCTAGCAAAAATGTTGGCAAATATTGGCGTTGATAAACTTACCTTAACCGAGCAAGGTTTGGCTAAAACCGTTGATGGCTTAGAGCTGACGTTTTCGGCAACCGCTAAAGGTTATGGCATAGATAAAGTAGCGCAACTTTTAGAAAGCCATAATATTAGTAACTATATGGTAGAAATTGGTGGCGAGCTGCGTATAAGCGGTGTTAAACCCAATAATCAAGACTGGAAAATAGCCATTGAACAACCTGATGCACAGCCAGGTGAGCGTGAAGTGCATCGAGTTTTAGCGCCCGGTACCAATGGTATTGCTACATCGGGCGATTACCGTATTTTTTATGAAATGGAAGGTGAAACATACAGCCACTTAATTGATCCAGTAACAGGTATGCCTAGCCGTCACGATTTAGTATCGGTAACAGTATTGCACCCAAGTGCTATGACAGCAGACGGGCTTGCAACGGCATTAACCGTAATGGGTATGAAAAAAGCCCAAGCTTATGCACAAAAACATGATTTACCAGTGTATTTAATAGGGAAGTCAGATGAGGGTTTAATAACATATTCAAGCCCTGCATTTAAGCCTTATTTATAACGCTTAGGTTTATATTTTAATCACTAAGGTATATAATAACAGTTGCTCAAATATGTTTGAGCCTAATTTATTGCTGAACAATAGGGGCTAAGCAATGTCACTTTTTCTTCTTACTTTTACTTTACTTATTTTGATTGTGGCAGCGATGGCTGTGGGCATGATTGTACAAAAAAAATCTATGGCTGGTAGTTGTGGTGGCCTAGGTGCCGTAGGTATTGATAAAGCCTGCGATTGCGATGATCCATGTGATAAACGTAAACAGCGCATGGCAAAAGAGCAAGTTTGGAAAGAAAATCAAATTATGTAACGTATTTTTTATTTAAAACATACGTGTAAAAAAAGCCCCCAATATTTAATTATTGGGGGCTTTTTTATATGCGTTATTAATAGCAGAGTAATAACGCATATAAAACGAAAACTAACTTAAGGCTAATTAAATTGTTATTGAACTGGACGTTGTTTTATCAATATAAATAAGCAAAATTTGATTAGGTATAAAAATTAATGAAGTAAAAATGCTAAATATTTATTATTTTTTCTTGTGCAGCCCACTCGCTTTGTTATACTCACGTTCGAACTTTCAGTAAGTTTTGAAAGTTTGATTGATGCAAATCAATTTCCACTTAGCAAGTTTGTGCTAGTCGGATCTAATTGTATTTAGCAGCTGATTTTAGGCTTACAGCAGGTGTGATTTGTTATTTTTCATTATTTGCGTATTGAGTTATTTTTGTTATTAGTCATTTAAGTAGGTTAATGTCTTTGAACGCACTATCTTGTAATCATACTAATGTTCAGCTTGCCTTTGGCGAGAGTGCATTGTGTGGGCGCTTGAATAAGGCTGGAAAAGGCGTGTGCGTGGCTATAACATTAGTCGTATTTAATACCCTAATGCTGCTAAGCGGAGCTGCAGAGGATGCATTTAGCCTTGAAGCTTTGTTAAGCGATAACACTTTTGTAAAGCCGTTATTACTAACAATTGCTGAATTTTTAGCTTATCCGATTATTTCTAGCCAGTTACTTATTGGCCTTTGTTGGTTATTGTTTCATACATTTTCAGCACGTCGTGCTGGAATAATCCTCCGTAAAGCAGCCTTTGCTTTTAGCGAGGCTAAAGTTAGCCAACCAGTGCAAGCCGCACATGGTTGTCGTGCTCCACCTAGCTTTACAGGTTGTCTGTAAGGTTACCCCTTGTTATTGGTTTAATTATTTTGTCTTGCTGTAAATAATTAGCCTGTTGTAAACAAAGTAGCTCAGTGTTTTTTAAACACATTTCAGCCAACCACCACTCACCCAAGTTAACTTTTATTACGTTATATAAATGCGTTTAGAAAGCTGGGTTTGTTGCTAGGTCTTTATTGGCATGAGCTTTAGATTTTGAATAGCCCCCTTATTTTTTATAATTTGATATTAGTTAACTTGGGTTTACCGATAAACCGTTGCTTAGCGCTATTTTAAAGCAGCACCTTAGAACTTTTAGGTTTGTAGGATAGTCCCTTGATAATTCGTAACCTCTGTAATATTGCTTTAGCTAGTACAGTACTGGCGTTGTCAGGCTGTAAAGGCGGGATACTCGATCCAAAAGGGCAGATAGGCATTGATGAGAAAAACTTAATCATCATAGCTACTGTGCTTATGTTACTGGTAGTGATCCCCGTTATTGTGATGACTTTATATTTCGCTTGGAAATATAGAGACACACAAACTCATGAAATTTACGCTCCCAAATGGGCTCATTCTAATAAGATTGAAGCTGTTGTGTGGGCTGTTCCTATTGTTATTGTTGTTATTTTAGGTGTTATTACTTGGCAGTCTACGCAAGCGCTAGACCCTTATAAACCAATTGAAGGCAAAGGCAAGCACCTCACTGTTGAAGTGGTATCGCTAAACTGGAAGTGGTTATTTATTTACCCTGAGCAAGGCATTGCTACGGTTAACGAGTTGGTGTTTCCGGCAAACGTGCCTGTTGAATATAAAATCACTTCAGAGAGCACCATGAATTCATTTTTTATTCCGCAATTGGGGAGTCAAATATACTCAATGGCTGGCATGGAAACCAANCTGCATTTAATCGCCAATGAACCGGGNACTTTTAAAGGTTTTTCGGCCAATTACAGTGGTGCAGGTTTTACCGGTATGAAGTTTAATGCCATTGCTACTCCTACCCAAGCCGGTTTTGACAAATGGGTAAGCGATATTAAAGCACAAGGTAATAACCTTACTCACGCCAATTATGTTGAGCTGGCTAAAGCGAGCGAAAACAACCCAGTGGCCTACTACGGCGACGTTGAATCAGGCTTATTTCATACCATAGTGATGAAATATATGGGCGCACACGGCGATATGAATAAAAAGCACCCTGCAATGGGCGAGCATTCAACGCACTCATCTCACAGCCAAGGCGAGGAATAACCATGTTGTTTTTAGGTAAACTTTCAATGGATGCAATTCCGTTTCATGAACCCATTATTATGGTAACCATGGCCGTTATTGCATTAGCTGGGCTTATTATTGCCGGGCTTATTACAAAATATAAAAAATGGGGCGTGCTGTGGCGCGACTGGATCACCTCGGTTGATCATAAACGCTTAGGCGTAATGTACATTTTATTAGCGTTAATTATGTTATTTCGTGGGTTTTCTGATGCCATTATGATGCGTGCTCAGTTAGCACTTGCTACCAGTGGAGCTCCTGGGTATTTGCCACCAGAACATTACGACCAAATATTTACCGCACACGGCGTTATTATGATCATCTTTATGGCCATGCCATTTATGATAGGTTTAATGAATATTATAGTGCCATTGCAAATTGGCGCACGTGATGTCGCTTTTCCATTTTTAAATAACTTAAGCTTTTGGCTTACTGCCAGTGGCGCTATTTTAATTAATTTGTCACTTATTTTTGGTGAGTTTGCAAAAACAGGTTGGGTGGCTTATCCACCGCTCTCGGAGCTAACTTTTAGTGCCGGGGTGGGGGTCGACTATTATATATGGGCGTTGCAAATATCAGGGCTTGGCACATTATTAACCGCAGTGAACTTTTTAGTTACCGTGTTTAAAATGCGTGCACCAGGTATGAGCTTAATGAAAATGCCGGTTTTTACTTGGACCTGTACATGGGCTAATATTTTAATTGCCGCATCATTCCCTATTTTAACTGCCGTTTTGGCCATGCTAACGCTTGACCGTTATCTCGATTTTCACTTCTTTACCAATGATCTGGGCGGAAACGCCATGATGTACATCAACCTATTTTGGGCGTGGGGTCATCCTGAGGTTTATATTTTAGTGCTGCCAGCATTTGGTGTGTTCTCTGAAATAATTTCTACCTTTACCAGCAAACGTCTATTTGGTTATAAGTCGATGATTTACGCCAGTGGTGCTATCTCTATTTTAGGCTTTATTGTGTGGTTACATCACTTTTTTACCATGGGTTCGAGCGCCAACGTTAATGCGTTTTTTGGGGTAATGACCATGGTTATTGCCGTACCAACCGGGGTTAAATTGTTCAACTGGTTATTTACTATTTACCGTGGCCGTTTACGTATAACCGTACCCGTATTATGGACGCTTGGCTTTATGGTTACCTTTACCGTAGGTGGCATGACCGGGGTGCTATTAGCAATACCTGGTGCCGACTACGTACTGCATAACAGTTTGTTTTTAATCGCACATTTTCATAATACTATTATTGGTGGCGCGGTATTTGGCTACCTTGCTGGCTTTGCATTTTGGTTCCCTAAAGCAATGGGCTTTAAGCTAAATGAAGGCTGGGGTAAAGGCGCATTTTGGTGTTGGATTATTGGCTTTTTTGTCGCGTTTATGCCGCTGTACGTATTAGGCTTTTTAGGTATGACCCGTCGTTTAAATCACACCAATAACCCAGATTGGAATATTTGGTTATACATAGCTGCAGTAGGCGCAGTCATTATTATGTTTGGTATTATTTGCCAAGTAATTCAATTGTATGTGAGCTTTAGAGACCGTGAAGCACTTGACGATGCTACCGGCGATCCATGGAACGGTCACACGCTTGAGTGGTCAACATCGTCACCACCACAGGCTTATAACTTTGCCCAAATACCGCATGTTGACGATATTGATGCCTGGACCGACATGAAAGAAAAAGGCCAAGCTTATCAAGGTAAAATAAGCTATAGCCCAATTCATATGCCTAAAAACACTTCGGCAGGGGTACTTATGGCTGCTAGTTTAACCGCATTTTGTTTTGCCATGATCTGGCATATTTGGTGGTTAGCTGCGGCAGGTTTAGTAGGAGGCATAGCTATATTTATCAAACGTTGTTATGCAAGCGATGTTGACTACTATGTGCAGCCCGACGAAGTAGCACGTATTGAACAAGCACATAACTTAAGTGCCACTATTTTAGCCACTGATAAGGAGCTAAACGCATGAGTACCTTGTCTGTTAGTCAAGAGTCAGTAACTTTAAACTCTGCAATTGTAAATACCAAACAGGATCATGATGCTCACGCGCATCATGATACCTCTAGTAATACTACTTTTGGTTTTTGGCTTTACTTAATGACCGATTGCCTATTGTTTGCCTCGTTTTTTGCTACCTACGCGGTGTTGTTTATGAACACCGCTGGCGGCGTATCGGGTAAAGATATTTTTGAACTCGACTTTGTAGCAGTAGAAACTGCCGCACTGCTTATTAGTAGTATTACCTTTGGTTTTGCGATGATAGCCGCGCAAGGGCAAAAAAAGGCGCTGACCTTAATATGGTTAGCGGTTACTTTTTGTTTAGGTGTGGTGTTTATTAGTATGGAAGTTTACGAATTTAATCACCTAATTGTGAACGGGCATGGTCCGCAACATAGCGCTTTTTTAACCTCGTTTTTTGCATTAGTTGGCTTGCATGGTTTACACGTAACCGCAGGTTTAATTTGGATGAGTGTAATGATGATTGAAGTTGCTAAACGTGGCTTAGGTAAAGCAACCGTAACGCGTTTGAGCTGCTTAAGCTTGTTTTGGCACTTTTTAGATATTGTGTGGATTTGTGTATTCACCCTAGTTTATTTAATGGGAGCAATGTAATGAGCCACAGCGAAACACATGCTTTAAAGCAAATGCAAAATGAGCATCACCACGATGAATCTCACGGCAGTGTCAAAAGTTATTTAATTGGTTTTGTATTGTCGGTAATTTTAACCGCTATACCATTTTATATGGTAATGAGTGGCGACTTTTCAAAAGCAACCACGCTTTACAGCATTATTACTCTAGCCGTAGTACAAATTTGGGTGCATTTAAAATACTTTTTACACCTTAATTTTATTACCGAAGATGGCCGTGCAAGTACCTTCTCGTTTTTATTCAGTGCCCTAATTATTGTTATGGTGGTTGGGCTATCTGTTTGGATTATTTACGAATCTAACGCAATGATGATGTATTAGGAGCTAAAGATGTTTCGTCGTTATTTATCAGTAACTAAGCCAGGTATTATTATGGGTAACTTAATCAGCGTAGCGGGCGGGTTTTTACTAGCCTCCCGCGGTGATATAAACCCATGGCTAATGGTTGCTACCTTAATTGGCTTATCGCTAGTGGTTGCATCAGGTTGTGCTATTAATAATGTGATTGACCGAGATATAGATATTGCCATGGCGCGTACTCGCACCCGGGTAACAGTAACGGGCGAAATGTCTGCAATGGCTGCTTTATGTCATGGGGTGGTATTGGGGATTATAGGCTTTGGTTTATTAATAGCTTATACCACTCCTGCAGCAGTATTTTTTGCCGCCTTTGGTTACTTTATTTATGTAGGGGTTTATAGCCTTTACATGAAGCGTAACTCAGTTTATGGCACTTTTATTGGCAGTTTATCGGGGGCTGTGCCACCAGTTGTTGGTTACTGTGCAGTATCTGGGGAGTTTGATATGGGGGCATTAATTTTACTGGTAATGTTTAGCCTGTGGCAAATGCCGCACTCATACGCCATTGCTATTTTTCGCTTTAAAGATTACCAAGCAGCGGGTATTCCTGTATTACCTGTAGCGCAAGGTATTGATAAAGCAAAACGCCATATTGTGCTTTATATTGCCATATATGCCTTGGTTGTAATGCTGCTACCTATTAGTGGTTATACCGGTGCTGCTTTTATGGCGGTTGCCTGTATTACTAGTTTTTGGTGGCTGTTAATGGCGCTGCGGGGCTATCGTCGTAATATAGATATAAGCGGCTGGGCGCGTCAAGTATTCGCGTTTTCAATTATTAATATTACCGCACTTAGTATTGCTATGGCGGTAGATTATCAAAGCATAGCGCCGCAGTTACTCGTACTTAGTTAAGTTTAAGTTGCGGTTAATTTAATCATACCTAATTAATACACCTAGTTAATAGTACCGAGTTAATAGTACCGAGTTAATTCCAAAGTTAACAAAGGCTCTGAGATATTCGAGGAGCCTTTTTTCGTTTTAACGCGCCGCTGCAATATGTATTTATAGCAAAACTCTAAAACTATTAAAAACGTGCTGCTTGCTCAACTACAATGCCATGACGCTGAGCTAAACGCTGGTGATCTCTGTCGTAACCGCCGCCAATAACCGTAGCTACCGGAGTGTTGTGCTCAAGGCAGCGTTTAAGTACGAGATGGTCGCGCTGCTCTATACCTTGCCAGCTAATATCGAGTTTGCCTAAACCGTCTTGTTGCCACACATCAACTCCCGCATCGTACAGCACTAAATCGGGGTTTAGCTCTTTGAGCAAAAATTGCAGGGTGTCGTCAACTATGCCTAAATACTCAGCGTCTTGCATATTGTTAGTTAAACCAATATCTAAATCGCTAGGGGATTTACGAAACGGAAAGTTTTTTTCGCAATGAATCGAGCAGGTATACGCATAAGGCTGATGTTGCAGCATGGCCGCGGTGCCATCGCCTTGATGTACGTCTAAATCAAAAATAAGTACATTAGTAACCTCACCCGACTCAATTAGTGTTTGCGTAGTAAAAGCCAAGTCGTTAACCATGCAATAGCCTGAGCCAAAATCAGTATGCGCGTGGTGTGTACCGCCTGCTAAATGGCATGCCATACCGTGTTTAAGGGCTAAGCGAGCGGTTTGTAGTGTACCTTGTGGGGCTGTAAAGGTACGCGCCATTAGCTCTTTTGACCAAGGTAGACCAATACGGCGCATGGCTTTTTCGTCTAATTGATTATGATATAGGTCGTGAATATAGTTTTCGCAGTGTACTAATTCTAGTGCCTCTGGCGTACCTAATAACGGCTGTACTAAGTTATCGCCAACTAATCCTAACTGCTTAACGTGCTGGTATAAATGTGCAAATTTACTCATTACAAAGCGATGTTTAGGATCAAAGCTAAACGAGTAATTAGGATGATAAACTAACGGCAAGTGAGGATTTAGGGTCATAAAATTCTATTTGTAGTTATAGTTATAAAACAAAAGCCCTACATAAATGCAGGGCTTAATTATTGCCTAGAGCTTAAAATTAGCTGTTAGCCAATCTTTTTGTACTTAATACGCTTAGGTTGAGTTGCCTCAGCACCTAACGTCTTTTTAAGCCACTCTTCGTATTCAGTGTAGTTACCATCAAAGAAGTTAATTTGGCCTTCGTCGCGGTAATCTAAAATATGTGTAGCAATACGGTCAAGGAACCAACGGTCATGCGATATACACATTACACAACCAGGAAACTCTAAAATAGCGTTTTCTAGTGCACGTAGTGTTTCAACGTCCAAGTCGTTAGTTGGCTCATCGAGTAGTAACACGTTACCGCCAGCTTTTAATAACTTAGCAAGGTGTAAACGGTTACGTTCACCACCCGATAGGTCTTTAACAAATTTTTGCTGATCGTTACCTTTAAAGTTAAAACGGCTAACGTAAGCACGGCTTGGGAACTCAAAATTACCAATTTTAAGTACGTCTTGCCCGTCTGATATTTCTTGGAAAACAGTTTTGCTTTCGTCCATACCGTCACGGAACTGATCAACCGTTGCAATGTGTACGCTTTCACCTATGGTGATGTTGCCGCTGTCTTGCTGTTGCTCGCCGCTGATCATTTTAAACAGTGTTGATTTACCCGCGCCGTTAGCACCAATAATGCCCACAATGGCACCTTTTGGCATGCTAAAGCTTAAATCGTCGATTAATACACGGTCGCCAAAGCTTTTACGTAAGTTAGTTATTTCAAGCACTTGATCCCCTAAACGTGGGCCAGGCGGAATAAACATTTCGTTAGTTTCGTTACGTTTTTGATAATCAGACTGCTGCATTTCGGTAAACTGCGCCATACGTGCTTTTGACTTAGCTTGGCGGCCTTTAGGGTTTGAACGAACCCATTCAAGCTCTTGCGCAATTGACTTTTGACGTGCTTTTTCAGATTTTTGCTCTTGTTGTAGGCGCGCATCTTTTTGCTCTAACCACGAAGAGTAGTTACCTTCCCATGGAATACCTTCACCACGGTCAAGCTCTAAAATCCAACCTGCTACATTATCTAGGAAGTAACGGTCATGCGTTACCGCCACAACTGTGCCTTCGTAATCGTGTAAGAAGCGCTCTAACCAGGCAACCGACTCAGCGTCTAAGTGGTTAGTTGGCTCATCGAGAATAAGCATGTCTGGTTTTTCAAGTAACAGTCGGCATATAGCAACACGGCGGCGTTCACCACCCGAAAGGTGCTCAATTTTAGCATCCCACTCAGGTAAACGTAGTGCATCGGCAGCGCGCTCTAAAACGTTGTCTATGTTATGACCATCGTGCGCTTGAATAACCGCTTCAAGCTCGCCTTGCTCTTTTGCAAGTGCGTCAAAGTCAGCGTCTTCCATGGCGTATTCGTTATACACTTCGTCAAGGCGTTTAAGCGCGTATTTAACTTCGCCAACAGCTTGCTCAACGATTTCGCGCACGGTTTTGCTTTCGTCTAAAACAGGTTCTTGCGGTAAGTAACCAATTTTAGTGCCTGGTTGTGGAAAGGCATCACCTTCAAAGTCTTGGTCAACACCGGCCATAATACGTAGCAATGTTGATTTACCAGAGCCGTTTAAACCAAGCACACCAATTTTAGCGCCCGGGAAAAAGTGTAACGAGATGTCTTTTAAGATAGTGCGCTTAGGTGGCACAACCTTAGAAACTCGACTCATCGAGAATATAAATTTATCAGGTAAAACCATGGAAAAAACCTTCAAATAATAATAAAAATTACAATGCTCTATTGTAGTGGTTGACGGGTGAGGCAGTCAACGAATGGCCAATTTTAAACCGACAAACAAACTATAAAGTGCACAAAAACGATTATAAAATAGGATGAAAAAAATTCATTTGGATATTTAGACATCTATACATCTATTGATTGATATTTTTTCTTATCTGTTCATAATAAGTTTTCGGTTTTGATGAATAGGAGTAAAAGGATGCCAATTACAGTAAAAGACGAACTACCAGCTATTGCTCGCCTGCGCCAAGAAAACGTATTTGTAATGCCACAAACTCGTGCAAAAACGCAAGAAATTCGCCCCATGCGTTTGGCTATTCTTAACTTAATGCCTAATAAAGTTGAAACCGAAGTACAGTTTATTCGTTTGCTTGCCAATTCGCCCTTGCAAGTAAATGTAGAACTACTGCGTCTAGACACTCATCGCAGTAGCAGTAATTCAGAGCAGCACCTAGACACCTTTTATCGTTATTTTTCAGAAGTAAAAAACAATAACTACGATGCATTAATAGTTACCGGCGCGCCGCTAGCGCATTTAGAGTACCAAGATGTAGCTTATTGGGATGAGTTTACCGCAATTTTAGATTGGGCTGAGCAGCATGTTACGTCTACACTTTTTTCGTGTTGGGCAGCGCATGCAGCGCTTTATCATCATTATAAAATAAAGCGCGATTTAAAAACCGATAAACTGTGTGGCGTATTTACGCACCAATGTTATTTTGAACATGGGGCGTTAACGCGCGGCTTTGACGACACCTTTTTAGTGCCGCATTCGCGTTATGGCCATGTAGATGTAAATAAAATAAATGCTTGCAATGAACTAGTCGTGCTAGCGGGTTCTGAGAAAGTAGGTGCTTACTTAGTTAAAAATAAGTCGGGCAGCCAAGTGTTTATTACCGGCCACCCAGAGTATGACGCCGACTCGTTAAAAGCTGAATACCAACGCGATTGCGAAAAAAGCGACAATGCGCCCAAGCCCGAAAATTACTTTCCAGATGACGATGCAACTAAACAACCTTCAAAAACGTGGCAAAGCCATGCTTTTTTACTTTTTTCGAACTGGTTAAATTATTACGTGTACCAAACTACACCCTATGATATTAATTTAGTTAGCCAAGACGTAAGGACTAACAACTATGCCGAATAACCCTCTTAATAATGACCAAAATAAGCACGACGAACTAAGTGCAGCGTTAAAAGAGCGAATTTTAATTTTAGACGGCGCTATGGGCACTATGATCCAAGCACACCAATTAGAAGAGCAAGACTATCGCGGTGAGCGCTTTAAAGATTGGCATGTACTTATTCGCGGTAATAACGATTTACTAAGTCTTACGCAGCCTAAAATAATTACCGATATTCATCGTAGCTTTTTAGCTGCCGGTGCCGATATTATCGAAACCAATACCTTTAACTCCACCACCATTTCGATGGAAGATTACGACATGGCTAATCTAAGCCGTGAAATAAACCTAGAGTCGGCAAAATTGGCACGGCTACTTTGCGATGAGTTTAGTGCTAAAACACCCGAAAAACCGCGTTATGTAGCAGGCGTACTTGGGCCAACATCAAAAACTTGTTCATTGTCGCCCGATGTAAACGATCCGGGTTATCGTAATGTTACTTTTGATCGTTTAGTTACTGCCTATGTAGAATCGACCTTGGCACTGATGGAAGGTGGCGCCGATATTATTTTAATCGAAACCATATTCGATACCCTCAATGCTAAAGCAGCATCGTTTGCAGTAGAAGAAGCGTTTGAGCAAGCAGGGCGCACATTACCAGTTATGATCTCCGGCACTATTACCGATGCCTCTGGGCGTACGCTTTCGGGGCAAACTACCGAAGCCTTTTATAACTCTATTCGCCATATTAAACCGCTTTCTATTGGCCTTAACTGCGCCTTAGGCCCAGATTTACTGCGCCAATATGTGCAAGAGTTGTCGCGTGTATGCGAAACCTTTACCTCTGTGCATCCCAATGCAGGCTTGCCTAACGAATTTGGTGGCTACGACCTAGAAGCAAAAGAAATGGCAACCGAAATTATTGATTGGGGTAAGTCGGGCTTTATTAATATTGTAGGTGGTTGCTGCGGCACCACACCTGCGCATATTCGCGCCTTTGCAAAAGGGCTTGAAGGCGTTAAACCACGCCAGTTGCCAGAAATTGAAGTACGCATGCGTTTATCGGGCCTCGAAGCCTGTAACTTAAATTAAGGAGCCGCCAACATGACTCAAAAAATAGCAGTATTTACTAATGTCGGCGAACGTACCAATGTAACCGGCTCCGCCATGTTTAAACGTTTGATCATGGAAGAAGACTATGAAACCGCGTTAACAGTTGCTCGCGAACAAGTAGAAAACGGCGCGCAGGTAATTGATATAAACATGGACGAAGCCATGTTGGACTCAAAAGCCGCCATGGTTAAGTTTTTAAATTTAATTGCCTCAGAACCCGATATTTCTCGCGTACCTATAATGGTCGACTCCTCTAAATGGGAAGTAATAGAAGCCGGTTTAAAGTGCATTCAAGGCAAAGCCATTGTTAACTCAATTTCGTTAAAAGAAGGCGAAGAGCCGTTTATTCGTCAAGCCAAAACCATTAAACGTTTTGGTGCAGCGGCTGTAGTTATGGCCTTTGACACCGACGGCCAAGCCGCTACCGCCGATAGAAAGTTTGAAATATGTGAGCGTAGCTACAAAATATTAGTAGAAGAAGTTGGCTTTGCGCCCGAAGACATTATTTTTGACCCAAATATATTTGCTGTAGCCACAGGGATAGAAGAGCACGACAACTACGCGGTCGAATTTATTGAAGGCACACGGCGCATAAAGCAAAACTTGCCGCACTGTAAAGTGTCGGGTGGGGTGTCGAATGTGTCGTTTTCGTTTCGCGGTAATAACCCAGTACGTGAAGCCATTCACTCAGTATTTTTATATCACGCTATTCAAGCGGGTATGGACATGGGTATTGTAAATGCGGGGCAGCTAGCCGTTTACGACGATATTCCCGAAGAACTACGCAAAGCCGTTACAGACGTAATACTCAATACCGACCCCGGTGCAGGCGAGCGTTTAGTAGAGCTTGCGCCTAAATACTCAGGTATGGCACAAGCCGAGCGCGTCGAAGATTTAGAATGGCGCAGTTGGAGCGTTGAAAAACGCCTTGAACATGCCCTTGTTAAAGGTATAACTACCTTTATAGACGAAGACACCGAAGAGTGCCGCGCAGCTGCCGCTAAACCTATTCACGTAATTGAAGGTCCGTTAATGGACGGCATGAACGTAGTAGGTGACTTATTTGGTGCAGGTAAAATGTTTTTACCACAAGTAGTTAAATCGGCCCGCGTAATGAAGCGCGCCGTAGCCTACCTAGACCCCTACATTGAGCTTGAAAAAGAAGAAGGTTCAACCAACGGAAAAATTGTAATGGCCACAGTAAAAGGCGACGTACACGACATAGGTAAAAACATTGTTGGCGTAGTACTGCAATGTAATAACTACGAAGTAATCGACTTAGGCGTAATGGTGCCTGCTGATAAAATACTGCAAACCGCAATCGACGAAAAAGCTGATATTATTGGTTTATCGGGGCTAATTACCCCATCGCTTGACGAAATGGTACACGTAGCCAAAGAAATGAAACGCCGTGGTTTTGAACTGCCGCTGTTAATTGGTGGTGCTACTACATCAAAAGCGCACACCGCCGTTAAAATTGAGCCTCAGTACGATAAAGGCGTAGTGTATGTGAGTAACGCCAGCCGTGCAGTGGGTGTGGTTTCAAACTTATTATCGAAAGAGCACAAAAGTGACTTTTTAGAAAAAACACAAGCCGAGTACGTGAAAGTACGCGAGCAACAAGCGCGTAAAAAACCACGCTCAAAACCAGTGACAATTCAGCGTGCTCGCGATAACGCTGCAAAACTCGATTGGGATAACTACACACCACCAGTGCCTAAGCAGCTTGGCGTGCAAGAGTTTAAAAACGTATCTATAGCTACGCTGCGTAAATACATAGATTGGACGCCATATTTTATGACCTGGTCAATTGCTGGTAAATACCCGCGCATAATGACCGATGAAGTAGTAGGCGAGCAAGCGCAAAGCTTATTTAAAGACGCCAACGACATGTTAGACGACCTTGAAAAAGCAGGCAGTTTGCAACCACTGGGTGTAATTGGTTTATTTCCGGCAAACCGCGTTGGCGACGACATAGAAATATACACAGACGAAACACGCAAAGAGGTGTTAACTACCTCGTGCCATTTACGCCAGCAAACCGAAAAAACCGATTTTGCTAACTACTGCCTAGCTGATTATATAGCCCCAAAAGGTACGCCAGATTACTTTGGCGCATTTGCAGTAACGGGGGGGTTGGAAGAAGACGACCTAGCTAATGCGTTTGACGCCCAGCAAGACGACTACAACAAAATAATGATTAAAGCCGTTGCCGACAGGCTCGCCGAAGCGTTTGCCGAGTACCTACACGAGCAAGTACGTAAAGAATACTGGGGTTTTGCACCAGATGAAAACTTAGAAAACGATGAGCTAATACGCGAAAACTACCAAGGTATTCGCCCAGCGCCAGGCTACCCGGCGTGCCCAGAGCACACCGAGAAAAAGAAAATTTGGCAGTTGCTCGACACCGAAAAACGTATTGGCATGCAGCTAACAAGCTCGTACGCCATGTGGCCAGGTGCGGCCGTTTCGGGCTGGTACTTTTCACACCCTGAGGCAAAATACTACGCAGTAGCAGCGGTACAAAAGGATCAGGTTGAAGATTACGCTAAACGAACCAATATGACGTTAGAGGAAGCTGAAAGGTGGCTATCGCCTAACTTAGGGTATGATCCGGAATAGAGCGGAGTGGTCAGTTATCAGTAAAACAAAAACGAGCCAAATTTGGCTCGTTTTTAACAACTATTGTGGCAAATTAATTCAGAGTCTAGAATTAATTTGCCACAACACATTAATTTTATTATTCAATTTTTTAGATTAGTTTTTGGGTTGGCCACCAAGACAAATCAGTTCATTGGCTTCTTCTTTGCTCAAGTCACTTAGGAGTAAATCTAAGGTGATCTCAGTGCGTCGTTGGGCTGAACCAAACTTGTCAAAACCACCACACTTCACGGTGTCAATTTTTACCAGTGCGATAGTTTGGCTGTTGTCTTTTATCTCAATGTTCAAATAGCGCATATAACTAGCCATGTCCCACCACCAGTTTGCAGAGTAAGTCAGCTTAGGGTTATTTGTTACGTTAGAGTTAGACTGTGAAATATCGACAATTTGATATTTAAAGCCGTATTTATCTAACTTGCCAGCAATGATATGTTTAATTGAATCTTTAGTTTTACCATCATCGATTATTTGTATATTTTTGTTTGTTAAACTTTTTGAATCTAGTTTTTGAAGCTCAACAATTGCATTGTTAGCACAACCAGAGAGTAACAATATTGTAGATATAGCGGTGAAGCATCTTAACATTAAATTAATTTCCAATAATTATATAGATCTTATAAATAATACCATGGTAAAAATTAAACAGACACCCACCTTAATATTTGTAATATCAGTGTAATTAACTATGCTCTTTTTAGTGCAATAATTAAGTAGGGCAAAAATTGAACAGACACCCATCTTAATATTTGTAATATCAGTGTAATTAACTATGCTCTTTTTAGTGCAATAATTAAGCAAGGTGTCACATGGCTATCGCAAGAAAACGTCAGGTAAGTTTGGTCGATACAAAATACTACCACTGTATTTCGCGCTGTGTACGCCGTGCATTTTTATGCGGCGTAGACAACTTTACTAATCAATCGTATGAACATCGCAGAAGGTGGGTTGAAAGCAAATTACTTGCCCTCGCTAACGTATTTTGTATCGATGTGTGTGCGTATGCAGTAATGAGTAATCACACCCACTTAGTACTCTATGTTGATGATAAAAAAGCCAAGCGACTAACCG
>LV_Brine_h2_0102DRAFT_1000031_pt1 | contig 49692 bp, 43 predicted proteins | sample LakVidmifraction_3_FD_10600 | JGI IMG/M metagenome (IMG submission 10600)
TGTTCTGTAAGTTTTCATCACCTGCTCCGAATTTATCATTGAGCAGGTATTTTTAGATAATCAGAACATCGATGCTAGGTGTGGTTCGCTAGACGCTTACAATAGAGCTGGTGAGTTACTCGGAGCAATAACCGAAGATGTGCAAACGATTATGGAAATGAGCACACAAATTGCTGTGGCAATTGATCAACAAAGCCAAGTAGCATCTGAAGTAAATAAAAATGTGGTGAGTATTCGTGATATTGCCAGAAACACCTCAGGGCACGCTGCTAACAATGCGCAAACAAGCGAAGAAGTATCAGCGCAAGCACGAGTGCTTTTTGCTGCAATTGACAAATTTAAGGTTTAAAACTTAGCAATAAAGTACCCGTATAGTTTAAGGAATAAACTTTATGGGTACGCTGTCTTTAGAGTTATTGTGCTCACTAACCCGCTTTAAATACTCATCCCATAGAGTCGCTTGCTGCGCCTGTAGTTTTGCAAAATATTGCCAGCTAAATAACCCGCTATTGTGGCCATCGTCAAAATCTAAACGCAGTGCGTAATGACCAACATGAGCAATGTTTTTAATACCAACGGATTGTTTATTGAATACTAATTTCATTGGCCCTGAGCCATGTCCTTGCACTTCTGCAGAAGGAGAGTGCACACGTAAAAATTCACAACTAAATACGGCTTGGCTGTCATCATCAAAGTAAACATCTAAATTTTTGCTAACGCTGTGGTAATGTACTTTTGTTACGTGTTTCATTTTTATCTCATTAAAAAGCCCCCAGTGCGGAGGCTTTTAGTATAACTGTTTATGCAGCTAATTTTAATTAAAGAATGTAGCGGCTTAAATCTTCATCTTCAACCAGCGCACCTAAGTGTTTTTCAACATAAGCGGCGTCAACTACCAGTGATGTTCCGGCTTGCTCTGAAGCGTCATATGAAATTTCTTCCATTAGCTTTTCCATTACCGTATGTAAGCGACGAGCACCGATGTTTTCGGTTTTTTCGTTAACTTGCCAAGCGGCTTTAGCAATGCGCTCAATTGCATCATCACTAAATTCAATAGTAACTTGCTCAGTTTTAAGCAGTTCACGCTGCTGCTCGGTAAGCGATGCATGCGGCTCTGTTAAAATACGTTTAAAGTCATCAGCAGTAAGTGCTTCAAGCTCTACACGAATAGGAAGGCGACCTTGTAGCTCAGGGATCATGTCTGATGGCTTAGCCATTTGAAATGCGCCCGAGGCAATAAATAGCATATGGTCAGTTTTAACCATGCCGTGCTTAGTGCTAACCGTACAACCTTCAATTAATGGTAGTAAGTCGCGCTGTACGCCTTCACGACTAACGTCTGGACCTGATGAGTCACCGCGTTTACAAATTTTGTCTATTTCATCAATAAATACAATACCATTTTGTTCAACTGCAAAAATAGCCTGCTCTTTTAGTTCTTCAGGATTAACTAGCTTAGCGGCTTCTTCTTCACTTAATAATTTAAAGGCTTCTTTAATTTTTAACTTACGCTTAGTGCGCTTATCGCCACCCATGTTTTGAAACATGCTTTGCAACTGGTTGGTCATATCTTCCATACCAGGGGGGGCCATAATTTCTACGTTTGGTTGTGCTTGAGCTAAATCAATTTCGATTTCTTTGTCATCTAATTGGCCTTCACGTAGCTTTTTACGAAACGTTTGACGAGTTGAAGAGCTGTCATCGCGTTGGCTTTCGCCATATTGATCTTTAGCTGGTGGTAAAAGCGCATCTAAAATACGCTCTTCGGCTGCTTCTTCAGCGCGATGCTTAAACTTTTTAGTTTGTTGCTCACGCGTCATTTTAATCGCAACATCGACTAAATCGCGGATGATGGTTTCAACTTCCTTACCAACATAGCCAATTTCGGTGAATTTAGTTGCTTCTACTTTAATAAATGGCGCGTTAGCAAGCTTAGCTAAACGGCGCGCAATTTCGGTTTTACCAACACCCGTTGGGCCAATCATTAAAATATTTTTAGGTGTTACTTCATTACGTAAATCATCACTTAGCTGCATCCGGCGCCAGCGGTTACGCAGTGCAATAGCAACGGCTTTTTTAGCTTTTGCTTGACCAATAATGTGCTGATCTAGCTCGTGAACAATTTCTCTTGGGGTCATAGCAGACATAGCGGTTCCTGTTACAATTCTTCGATAGTTTGAAAGTCGTTAGTGAATACGCAGATATTGCCTGCAATGGTTAGGCTTTTTTCTACTATTTCGCGAGCACTTAAATCGGTGTTTTCCAGTAAGGCAGTTGCTGCCGATTGGGCAAAGTTACCGCCACTGCCAATGGCAATTAAGTCATTTTCTGGCTGTACTACATCACCATTACCGGTAATGATTAAAGAGGCTGTTTCGTCGGCTACAGCAAGCAGTGCTTCGAGCTTGCGCAAAGCGCGATCGCTGCGCCAGTCTTTGGCCATTTCAACCGCGGCTTTAGTGAGGTTACCTTGGTGCATTTCTAGTTTGCTTTCAAAGCGTTCGAAAAGGGTGAAGGCATCAGCAGTACCGCCGGCAAAGCCAGCAATTACTTTGCCATTATAGAGGCGTCGAACTTTACGGGCATTGCCCTTCATTACTGTGTTACCAAGCGAAACTTGGCCGTCGCCGCCAATTACAACATTGTTGCCGCGGCGTACACTTACGATAGTAGTCATATTATTCCTCATCATCGAGCTGCAGGGGCAACTCGTAAAAAACGATTATGAAGAGGTTATATGGGTGAATGGTTTATTTTCAAGTCCAGCCCCAAATTCCGCAGCCGACTATTTTTACACGTTTAAGTTTATTTTTATCGCTCTCAGCTTGGCGCTTGGTTTTATAGGGGCCTAAGCGTACTTTATACCAAATGCCACTGCTGCCTGTGGTCTCTTTTATTTCAGAAATAAGCCCTGCAAAGGCTATTTTAGCTTTTAGCGATTCAGCCTGCGGGTAGGTTCTAAACGAACCGCATTGCATAACGTAAGGGCCTTTTTGTTCAAGTTCTTTTACTTCAACCTGAATTTCGTGGTTTCTAATTTCTTTAATAAACGCAGGCGTACGTGGTACAACAACTTCTACAGGAGTTGTAGGTACAGGGTTGGCTTGTTTTTCAACTAGCTCAGGATCGGCGTTATTTTTAATAAACCATAAGCCATAAGCAAAACCTGCCACCAATAAAGTAACAATTAAAACTAACAGTATTGGAAAGGGTTTTTTAGCGGGCGCTGATTTCGCTTTTTTGCGGTTTGCTGGTTTTTTGTTAATGTAATCGTGCTGTGCCATAGCTTTATTTTGGCCTTAACCTAAATCATGTCTATAGGGTCTACGTCTAGGCTCCAGCGTACTTTTTGTGCAAGTTTGCTAGTGCTTAGATAATCAACCATTTGCGCAAGATATTGGTGCAATACGCGGCGATCTTGCGCTTGAATGTGTAATTGAAAACGATACATACCTGCTACTTTTTCAAGAGGAGCAGGTATTGGACCGAGCAATTGTATACCAGTTACCCCGCTTACTGGAACCAAATCTGTCAAAAAATCGACAACTTGTTTTATATTGTGTCCTTGGGCGCGAACAATGGCCATATTTGTGATTGGTGGTAGGTCTGCATCTTCACGTTCACGCAGTGCAAAGCGAGCAAAATCCTGATAACCATTATTAACCAAATCTTGTAATAGTGGGTGCTCAGGAAAATGTGTTTGCAATAACACTTGGCCTGCCTCACCTGAGCGCCCAGCACGCCCGGCCACTTGCGTAACAAGTTGGGCTAAATGCTCAGTTGCTCTAAAATCACAGGAGTATAAGCCGCTGTCTACGTCTAAAATAACCACTAAACTTACATCGGCAAAGTGATGCCCTTTAGCCAACATTTGCGTGCCCACTAAAATGCGCGCGCCGCCTAGGTTTATTTCATCCAGTGCTTTTTCAAGGCTGCCTTTACGACGAGTAGAGTCGCGGTCGATACGTGTAACAGGGGTTTGTGGAAATTCACTCGATAAAAACTCTTCTATTTGCTCAGTGCCTTTACCATTAGGAAAAATTTGCGTGCTACCGCAGTCGGGGCATTGGTGTGGAACATGATATTGATCGCCACAGTGATGGCAAATCATTTGCCCAATAGCTTTATGAAAAGTGGCACTGGTGCTGCAACGCTTGCATTCGCTTAACCAGCCACATTCATGGCAAATTAACGTGGGCGAAAATCCACGACGATTTAAAAACACCATCACTTGTTTGCCACGTTTTAAATGTTGGCGCATGGTAGCAAGGCTGGCATGGGCAATGCCTGCTTGGTCGGGCTGACCTTTCATATCGAGTAATTTAAATTGGTTATCGGTAGCGGTTTGCGCGCGCTCAGTAAGGCTCAGTAGTTGGTATTTATTATTAATTGCTTTGTGCAGGGTTTCGAGTGCCGGTGTTGCACTGCCTAATATAAGCGGAATTTTATGCTGATATGCACGATACGCAGCTAAATCACGGGCATGGTAGCGCAGCGTGTCTTGCTGTTTAAAAGACGAGTCATGTTCTTCATCAACCACTATCATGCCGAGCTTTAAAAATGGCAGAAAAATACTCGAACGTGTGCCTATTACTATGGCGCAGCTGGCTTTTTCGCAAAAACGCCAGGTTTGTAAGCGTTCATTATCGGTTAAAGCTGAATGCCAAAGCATAATGGGGGTGTCGGGAAAGCGGCGGCGAAAGCGGTTAACGGTTTGCGGGGTTAAGCCTATTTCGGGCACTAATACTAGTGCTTGTTCGCCGCGCTTTAGTACTTCTTCTAAACATTGTAAGTACACTTCTGTTTTGCCGCTACCGGTTACACCTTCTAATAAAAAGCTGCTAAAACCGCTGCTTTGATTAATTGTGGTGCAGGCAACCGCTTGCTCTTTGTTAAGTGTTGGTTTGCTACCCACTGTTGGGGCTACACTTTGCCAGTGGTTATCATGCTCAATTGACTGCGTTATGAGTGCTTTATCTATTAAGCTATCAATGGTTTTTTTACTAAAGCCCAAAGCTTTTAACTCGGTTAATGACGACTTGCCTGATTGCGATAGCTGCTTTAGTAAATTAAGTTGAGTCTTAGCTTTTAATGACGGCAGCAGCGCGCCTTTTTCCGTTAGGGCTACCATATTAATGCTGGTTTTATCAGGCGATTCGCCTTGGCGTAGTGCGCTTGGCAATGCAATATGAATGGTTTCACCCAGCGGGTAGCAATAATAACGGGCAGTAAAGCGCAGTAACTCTATGTGCTCTTCAGATAAAATTGGCGTATCGTCGATAATTTCAAAAATTGCCTTTATTTTGTTTTCAGGCACTTCGGTTGTTGTTTTAAGCGCTAAAACCACGGCTACTTTACGTTGATTACCAAAGGGTACTAACACCCGCATTCCGGGTTTTAATGGCGCAGAAGCTTCACCAAGCTGGCTATCTACTTTATAATCAAAGGTGCGCGGTAGTGGAACTTTTATAGCAACTTCAACAAAATACATAGTAACTCAACTGTTAAAAAAATAATGGGGGAGGGCGTGCTAATACTTGGCCCTAATGTACTAAAAATACAGCTAAAAACCTACTACCAAATAACCTTGTTTACTCAAAATGGTTATTTTTTTAGCAAAAATACTAATTAATGCTTGTGTGCTTGATGGTTGTTGGATAAAATCCGCCACCAATAAATTTGTTTTAACGACGTATGGTGCCAGACTCCGGGTTTGGAGAGCGATGCGGCCTTAACTAGAGGTTTCTATGAAAGAAGGTATTCACCCTAAGTACGAAGTAATTTCTGCAACTTGTTCATGTGGAAACGAATTCGAAACTAGCTCTACTCTGTGTAAAAATATTCACCTAGACGTTTGTTCTGCGTGTCACCCGTTTTACACTGGTAAGCAAAAGATTTTAGACACTGGCGGACGTGTTGATCGTTTCAACAAGCGTTTCGGTGCACTTGGTAGCAAAAAGTAATTATTGCTATTTAGTTAAAAAAAGCATCTTAGGATGCTTTTTTTATGCCTAAAAATACTCTAACTTCCCCCTAACCTCGCTAGTTTTAAGTTTATTGCTTTTGCATAACTATTTCCTGTTCTTATTCTCGGTATGCATAAACCTTTGCAGACAAATGACCTAATATTCTCTATATTTTTAATAGCTTAATTTTAAACTCGGTTTCTAAAAGTGGCCAACATGAAGCTATGTGTTGTTAAAGCAGAATAAATAATCGCTTTTAGCTGATTTTATTCACATTTTAAAAACGCTGTTTTGTGAATAATACTTTTAACTAAAATAAGCTTGAAAAGTGCCTTTTAGCACAATTTATATTTATGAAAAGTAGCGATGTTTTTATCGAAGTTGCTGAAAATTCGCTTAAAATTAACAGATCTAGCATATAACAGGATAGACCTGATATTGCTTGGAATTTAAAAATAATAAGGGTATCGTACTTTAAGGCATGTTAAGTGTCGCTTTACTCCCTCTCACTTTAACTTAAATTGCAGGATATAATCGCGTTATGTCGGACTTTCGTGAACAAGCACTACATTATCACTCTCACCCCGTTCCAGGTAAAATCAGCATTGAGCTAACCAAGCCTGCAGAAACGGCTCATGATCTCGCTTTAGCTTATAGCCCCGGTGTAGCTGAGCCGGTGCGTGAAATTGCTGCTGACCCTGTAAATGCCTATAAGTACACAGGTAAAGGTAATTTGGTTGCAGTGATCACCAATGGTACTGCTATTTTAGGTTTAGGAAATTTAGGGCCTTTAGCGTCAAAACCGGTAATGGAAGGCAAGGCGTTGTTGTTTAAGCGTTTTGCAGGCATTGACTCAATTGATATTGAAGTAAAACACCGCACTACCGAAGACTTTATAAATACTGTGGCTAATATTGCTGATACTTTTGGCGGTATTAACCTTGAAGATATTAAAGCACCAGAGTGTTTTGAAATTGAAAAGGCGCTTATTGAACGCTGTAGTATTCCTGTTTTTCATGATGATCAGCACGGCACGGCTATTGTAACGGCTGCAGGCATGATAAATGCACTGGAAGTGCAAGGCAAAGATATTGAAGATGCAGTTATTGTATGTTTAGGTGCCGGCGCTGCAGCGATTGCTTGTATGGAGTTATTAATTAAGTGTGGTGCACTGCGTGAACATATTTATATGCTTGATCGTAAAGGTGTTATTCACACTCGCCGTGATGATTTAAACGAGTACAAACAGTTATTTGCTAACAATACCGATAAGCGTACATTACAAGATGTAATTGAAGATGCTGACGTATTTGTTGGTGTATCGGGCCCTAACTTATTATCGGCCGATGATTTAAAATTAATGGCGGCAAAGCCAGTCGTATTTGCTTGTTCGAACCCAGACCCTGAGATTGATCCGGCACTGGCACACGGCGCACGAAGCGATTTAATTATGGCAACAGGGCGCTCAGATTACCCTAACCAAGTTAATAACGTGTTGTGTTTTCCGTTTATTTTCCGTGGTGCACTTGATGTGCGTGCTAGTGAAATTAACGATGAAATGAAAATTGCAGCAGTTGAAGCTATTCGTAGTATTGCCAAAGAGCCGGTTCCACCAGAAGTACTAAAAGCTGCCGGTGTAGATAAGCTAGCGTTTGGTGCAGAGTATATTATTCCTAAGCCTATGGATCCGCGTTTATTGCCGCGTATTGCTAAAGCAGTTGCATTAGCAGCCATTGCTTCAGGCGTAGCGCAAATAGAGCTGCCAGCAAACTATATGGAATAAGCAGCATTATGTTGCTCGGTATTAAGTTACTTCAGTGTAATTTATAGCCATAAAAAAACCTCAGCATGGCTGAGGTTTTTTTGTTTAAAAGCCGCTGTTTAGTCTTCGTTTAAAACAGGAACTTCTAAGCCCATTTCTTGCATTATTTTTTTCACTTCTTCAGGCACTTTTTCGGCGTTATCTTTACGTAAATCATCATCGTTAGGTAACGGTTGCCCAGTAAACGCATGCAAAAATGCTTCACATAATAGCTCGCTATTAGTTGCATGGCGTAAGTTATTAATTTGCCTACGGGTGCGTTCATCGGTTAGTACTTTTAATACATTTAGCGGGATCGAAACGGTGATCTTTTTAACTTGCTCTGATTTTTTCCCGTGTTCTGCGTATGGGTGAATATACTCGCCATTCCATTTTGCCATAAGATGTATCGTTGCCTCAGATTATTAATTGCTCACCCTACTAAAAAATAGCGCGAATATGCGTGAAATTCTATCGATTTAAACAAATTAGTCAAATACTTGTTGCACAGATGGCTAGGTGTTTAAATGTTTTGACTTCTTAAGTTGAATGAATTACTGTTTTAGACGTCTAAACATCTAAATAAAGCAGGTAATAAATATGAGTGAAAAAAATAAAGCGACAATTGCAGTTCGCAGTGGTGTCGATGCTGATAAGCACCATGGCGCGGTTGTGCCTCCGCTGTATTTATCAACCACTTATTCGTTTGCCGACTTTGATACAAAACGTCAATATGACTATGGCCGCAGTGGTAATCCAAATCGTGATACTTTAGCCCAAGCACTCAGCGAACTCGAAGGTGGTGCTCGCGGCATTATTACTGCAACAGGAATGGCTGCCGTACATTTAGCCACTCAGCTGCTTAATAGTGACGATACGTTAGTGATCCCCCATGATTGTTATGGCGGCAGCTATCGCTTATTTACCTCATTACAAAAGCGCGGCCTATTAAAACTCGAAGTGTTAGATTTAACTAAACCAGAAAGTTTGCAGCAAATTTTAGTAATCAAACCTAAGTTAATTTGGATAGAAACCCCTAGTAACCCTATTTTACGTTTAACTGATATTAAAGCAGTAACCGATATTGCGAAACAATGCGGTGCTTTGGTAGCCGCAGATAACACTTTTTTATCGCCTGCATTACAAAACCCGATTAAATTTGGCGTTGATATTGTGGTGCACTCAACCACTAAGTACATAAATGGCCACTCAGACGTGGTTGGCGGTGCGGTTATTGCTGCAACTGACGAACTAGGTGAAGAACTGGCTTGGTGGGCAAATAATATTGGTATAACGGGGGCACCGTTTGATAGTTACTTAACTTTGCGTGGCTTGCGTACTTTAAATGTACGCTTACGGCAGCATCAAGAAAATGCCTTAGCTATTGCTAAGTACCTTGAAAGCTCAAAATTTGTTAGCCAAGTATATTACCCGGGGCTAGAGTCGCATCCACAACATGAATTGGCTAAAGCACAGCAACTTGGTTTTGGTGGCATGGTTAGTTTTGACATTAAAGGTGATGTAAATGACGCAGCTGCATTTTTAACAAACCTTAAAACATTTAGCTTAGCTGAATCTTTAGGTGGCGTAGAGAGCTTAATATGCCACCCAGCAACAATGACGCATGCAGGAATGGAAGCCGAGGCTCGTTTAGCCGCTGGCGTTGGCGATACGCTTATTCGTGTGTCGGTAGGTATTGAAGATGTAGCAGATTTATTAGCAGACTTTGATCGGGTATTTAATTTAGTGCAACCAGGTCAGCACAATAACGCAGGTAAAGCAGGTGCTAGCGCAAGTAGTAATGTTAAATTGAGCGCTGCTCACCCGGCGTTGTGGTAATTAATATGACTAATAATATTCATAAGTTTGGTGGTTCGAGTTTAAGCTCAGCCGAGCGCTATAAAAGCGTTGCAAAAATAATTATAGGGCAAGCTCAGCCCGGTGATTGTGTAGTGGTATCGGCTGCAGGAAAAACCACAGATACATTAGTAAAACTGTGGCAAAGTTATCAGCAGCACGATACTCAAGCGCTCGCTGATATTGTATTGCAATTAAACAATCATCAAAGTGATTTAATAACGCAGCTACTGCAGGGCGATTTAAAGCGCAGCGCTTTAACCACTCTAAATAAAGAGCTAAGTTTAGTTGCTAAATTAGCGAGTACTGAGCAGTTGCAAGAAGCGGCGCTACTCGCCCATGGTGAGTTGTGGTCAGCTCGTTTGCTCGCTGCGTATTTACAGCAACTTAATGTTGCTGCATGCATGCAAGACGCAAGAGGCTTGTTTACGCTAAGTGATGGACAATTATTGCATAGCCAAAATACACAGCAGTGTAGTGAGCTTATTAGCCAGCACAAAATTAACGTGGTAACAGGGTTTATTGCGGCTAATACCCAAGGCGATACGGTCACTCTTGGTCGCAATGGTAGTGATTACAGTGCAACCTTATTGGCAAGTTATTGCAATGCTAAACAAGTATATATTTGGACCGATACACAAGGGATATTTAGTACCGACCCACGTAAAGTTAACAAGGCCATTAAATACGCTAAGGTATGTAGAGCGCAAGCTAACTTATTGGCAAGATTAGGTAACCCCGTTTTACACGCTAAAACATTATCGCCACTTAAAAATACCGATATAAAGCTTGCGGTGCGCAGTAGTTTTGACGTGCAAGCAAGCTCAACAAATGTAGTGAAAGAGGGCTGTGTAAAACAAAAACGCTTTATTACTACATTAGAAAATATAGATTTACTTAGTGTTGAAGGGCTAGTTGAGGGTGAGGTAACTCAGGTTAGCCAGCTTATTCAACATAGTTTGCATCATTTTAGTAGCGCGGGTGAAACTTACCTAATAGTACCGGCAGTAGCGACCCATCAAGTAGTTAGTTACTTTGCAGGAAGAGCCAATATTAGCGAGTCTAACCTACATGGTTGCGCGCTAGTTGCTCCTGAGCAAGATATAAACTCATTGAGTACTCAGGCACGCGAGTTGCTCAATTTGCATAATATTGAACCTCGCTTTGTGCATCAAGATAGTGGTTATGTATTGCTACTGACGGATCAGCTTATTGATAGTGATGTGCTTAATGTGCTGCACGATAAACTGATCACTAAAGGCCAAGAAATTGCCTTAATAGTGGCAGGGCTTGGTAATGTAGGGGATGTATTTGTTAGCCAACTATCGGCGCAGCTAGCACGCTTATCAACCGACTTTAATATTAAGTTAGTGGGATTAGCACGTTCGCAAAAACTGCTATTTAATCCCAGCGGCATAAATGTACAGCACTGGAAGAACCAATGGCAGTTAGAGGCTGTTGACTATAGCAGCCAAGATTTATTAACCGCTATTGGCCAGCTTGATTACGAGCATAAAGTGGTTATAGATATAACCGCCAGCGAGCAATTTAGTCAGTTATACCCAGATTTTGTTGCGCTTGATTGTCATTTAATTAGTGCTAATAAGTATGCTGGTACCGCGCCAACTCCTTGGTATAAAGCGTTGCAGCACAATATTGCGCAGCGCAATTTATATTGGCGCTATAACGCTAGTGTGGGTGCCGGTTTACCAATTAATTTTGCCCTTGCAGATTTACAAAACAGTGGCGATAAAATAACACGTATAGAAGGTGTTTTTTCGGGTACGTTATCGTGGTTATGTAGTATGTATAATGGCGCAACTGCATTTTCTGAGTTATTACTTGAAGCGCAACAAATGGGTTTTACTGAACCCGATCCGCGCGAAGATTTATCGGGGCGAGATATGCAGCGTAAGCTACTTATTTTAGCGCGAGAGTTAGGGGTTGAATTAGACCTTAACGACATTGCCTTAGCGCCGTTAATGCCCGATGAGCTAGCACTAGGTAGCTGGGATGACTTTTTAGCTAATAAACATAAGCTCGACACTTTTATTGAAGAGCATGCACGCAATGCAAAATTACAAAACGCGGTACTTCGTTATACAGGTTTACTGAGTATTGGGCACGATAGCGTAACGGCCAAAGTAGGGTTAGCGTATGTTACGCCCAATGACGCATTAGCAAACTTAACCCCGGGTGATAATATTTTTGTTATTAACAGCCAGTGGTACAGCAATAATGCCTTGATTATACAAGGCCCAGGTGCTGGTAAGGAAGTGACTGCAGCAGGCGTTCATTCTGACTTATATTGGCTGATAAAAAACTTAAAGTAATAATTAAATAAAACAAAAAACGGCAACCTAAGAAGGTTGCCGTTCTTTTAGCGTAATTAACCATTTAGCTAATGAGAGATGTGCTTATGGTTAAAATAGCTCTTCTTCTGTTTTGGTGTTTTCTTCAAAAATATCGCTTGGCTGCGAAAGCACATAACTAGTTGGTGTAGTGCCTTTTTCAAAGTATTCAAAGCGGCTAGTGTAATCATTTTTGTGGCTTAATAAGCCAGTCGCTAAATCAATACGAATAGAAACTAATCCTTCAGGTGGTTCAATTGGCGCTTCTGGTTGCCCATCAAGAGCTGCCCTCATAAATTCATTCCATGCCGGTTGAGCTGTTTTAGCGCCCGATTCAGCCCCTGTTATTTGACCACTATCAAGGTTGTTGTTATAAGCAGAACGACCTAGAGTATTGCCAGGGTTGTCAAAGCCAACCCATACTGAGGTGAGTACATTGCGGTTAAAACCACTAAACCAAGTGTCAACAGAATCGTTTGTGGTACCTGTTTTACCCGATAAATCACGACGCCCTAAACGCTGTGCTCGCCATGCAGTCCCCGTCCAGCCTGTTTTATTGCTCCAGCTTCCGCCGCCCCAAATTGCGCTGTTCATAGCGTCTGCAATTAAAAAAGCATTTTGTTTAGAAATAATACGTGGGGCACATTGCACTGTTTGCTGCGCTTTTTCACCTTGCTCAGTATTTTCTATCGTTAGGCTGCTGTTATTTTCGATAGCGAGGGGCTGCGTGTTCTCATCGCAGGCTAGGGCTGGGTTTGCTTTAAATAACACTGTACCAAAGGCATCTTGAATTTCAGATATAAAATACGGTTCTATTAAATGCCCGCCATTAGCAAACGCGCTCATACCACGAGCAAGTTCTAATGGAGAAATGGAAGCACTACCAAGCGCTAAAGATTCACTGCGGTTAATGTCTTTATTATCAAAACCAAATTTGAGTAAATGATCGGCAGTACGTTGCAAGCCTACACCACGTAGAAGACGAACCGAAATAACGTTTTTAGATTGCGCCAATGCGCGGCGAATACGAATTGGGCCATTATAAACTGCAGGGCTGTTTTTTGGGCGCCATGCAATACCTTGGCTTTTATCCCATTGATTAATTGGAGCGTCGTTTAAAATGGATGCTAAAGTGTAGCCTTTTTCCAGAGCTGCAGAGTAAATAAAGGGTTTAATGTTTGAGCCGACTTGGCGTTTAGCTTGCACTGCACGGTTGTACTGGCTTTGCTCAAAACTATAACCACCAACAATTGCTTTAATACGGCCATCTTGAGGGTCTAAAGACACAATGGCACTAGAGGCTTCAGGAATTTGACTCAATAAATAATTATTATCGTCGTTTTTACGTAGCCATATTTGTGCACCTGGTACTAATATTTCAGTTGCAGCTTTAGGAGCAAAACTTTGGCGGTAACGCGTAATATATTTACGTGCCCACTTTAAGTTATCCCATGTAAGTGTTGCCAGCTCACCATTTTTTAGTAAAACGTCGGCTGTTTTTTCGTTAACCGCCAATACCACTGCTGCTTGTAAGTCGCCGAGCTGTTTTACGTCTTTTAGCTGGTTAAGAATTTGCGCTTGGCTTAATGCTGGTTGTGTTTGCGCATCCCATAATAAACGCTCTGGACCTCTAAAACCGTGGCGCATATCGTAACTATGTAAGTTATTTACTAAAGCCGTTTGCGCAGCTTGTTGAACGTGGGACTCTACCGAGGTAAATATTTTAAAGCCAGAGTTGTACGCTTTATCAATACCGTATTTAGCAACCATTTCTGCACGCACCATTTCAGATATATAAGGTGCGTATAAATCTATTTCAGCGCCATGAAAAACAGCCGTTATAGGTTGATTAATAGTCTCTTCATATTCGCTTTGGGTTATATAACGTTCAGACAACATTCTACCAAGTACGACATTACGACGCGCTTTAGCACGCACTGGATTGCGAATAGGATTAAGCGCTGAAGGTGCTTTTGGTAGGCCGGCAATCATTGCCATTTGCGCAAGGGTTAAGTCTTTTAGTTCTTTACCGTAATAAACTTGCGCTGCTGCACCAATACCAAACGCCCTATTACCTAATTCAATTTTATTTAAATACAGCTCAAGAATTTCGTTTTTGCTTAATAAGTTTTCAATATGCATCGCGATAAAAATTTCTTTTACTTTACGAATGTAGGCTTTTTCGCGGGTTAAGAAAAAATTACGTGCTAGCTGCATAGTAATAGTACTAGCGCCTTGTTTTTTCTCTCCGGTAGATATAAGTACAAGCGCAGAGCGGACTATACCTATTGGGTCAATACCAAGGTGATCATAAAAGCGGCTGTCTTCGGTGGCTAAAAATGCATTAATGAGGGGTTGTGGTATTTGGTCTATTGTGACCGGAATTCGTCGTTTTTCACCAAATTGATTGATCAACAGACCATCTTTAGTGAATACTTGCATAGGAGTTTGTAATTGCACGTCTTTTAAAACTTGCACACTTGGGATATCAGGTTTAACGTAATAATAAAGGCTGAACAAAGTGATCAGTCCAAATAATGTGCAAATGATAAAAAATTGTAAAGTTCTTTTTAATAAAATCACTGATATTTCCCTAAATGGACTCCCAATTACAAGTTGAGGCTGCTAGTATATATTGATTAAAAAATGAATAGTATTTTTTCAGATAAGAATTATAACTTGTTTATTATTAAAACAAAGGCAAAGTTGCAAACATGCTAAGTCAACTATTTAAAAAGCCATCGCCGATGATGGTAGGCATTGATATAGGATCGCACTCTATCAAAGCTGTACTGTTAAGTGAAACAGACACTGGGCTTCGATTAGAAGCACTTGCAATTGAACCTATGCCAAAAGGCGCCATGAGTGAGCGTACTATTCAAGATATTGAAGCAATTGGTAATGTAATAACTAAATTAAAACGAAAATTACCTAAATCACTAAAAGAAGCTGCGGTGGCTGTTTCAGGCCAGACCGTGATCACCAAGGTGATTTTCATGGATGTCACCTTAAGTGACGCTGAATTAGAATCGCAAATTGAAATTGAAGCAGACAGCTTAATTCCTTATCCATTAGATGAAGTTAATCTTGATTTTGAAAAGCTATCAACCAATGCCGCCGATCCTAGTAAAATGAATGTATTGCTTTCGGCTGCGCGTACTGAAAGCGTTGAAGCACGTGTTGGCGCGTTAGAAGCGGCTAACTTAGTTGCTAAAGTGGTTGACGTAGAAAGCTACGCATTAAGCCGAGCAATGGATGTGTACTATCAACAGTTACCAAGTGATGCATTTAATAAGTGCGTTGCAATTGTTGATATTGGCGCGGTATTAACACTCGTAAGTGTAGTGCAAGCGGGCGATACAATTTATACCCGCGACCAAGTGTTTGGTGGCGATCAATACACTAATAGTATTGTTGCCTATTATAATAAAGGCTTTGATGAAGCTGAAATTGGTAAAGCAACCGGCGACTTACCACCAAATTATACGTTTGAAGTACTTGCACCTTTTCAAACAGCCTTGCTACAACAAGTGCGCCGCGCGGTGCAAATGTTTTTAACCACCACGGGTAAAGATCAGCTAGATTATATTGTATTAACCGGTGGTACAGCTATGATTAGCGGTTTTGAGCGCTTATTAGTCGAAGAGTTAGGTATACACACAATTGTAGCCGAGCCATTTGTAAATATGGAAATATCTCCTAGAGTTGACCGTAATGTATTACAGCGTCATCGCACGCAATTTGCTATTGCAACAGGACTCGCTTTGAGGAGCTTTTCATCATGCCACATATAAATTTACTGCCTTGGCGTGAACTACAGCGTGAAGACTCAAAAAAGAAGTTTATTACTTCATTAATTGCAGTTGTTGTTTTGTGTTTTTTGAGTATGTATTTATTGAGCTCATTTTATGGCGCTTTAAAAGAGGGTCAAAATCTAAAAAACAATTACCTTAGTGCAGAAATAAGTATGCTAGATAAAGAAATAAGAGACATTAGAGAGCTAGATAAGAAAAAAGAAAACCTGCAGCAGCGTATGCGCTTAATTGAAAATCTGCAAAGGAGTCGTAATTTAGGCACGCAAATTATGGATGAAGTCGCAAAAATAGTACCTGCAGGGGTTTATTTAACTAAGCTAGAGCGACGCGGTAATCAAATTCATGTACTTGGAAAAAGCGAATCGAATAATCGCCTTTCAACCTTGTTACGTGAAGTGCAAGGTTCTTATTTATTAGAGCGCCCAGTAATGCAAGGTATTGTTGCTGGCGATAAATCGTCGCGTTTGTTGAGTGATTTTAATATGGAATTTTATGTAAAACCATTCGATAAAATTGGCGAGGTACATGATGAACCTTGATTTTAAAGCATTTAAAGATGTAGATTGGAATGAAATAGAACTTGATAATATAGGTGAATGGCCGGTTATTGTTAAAGTTATTTGCGGTGCTTTTATTGCGGGTTTAGTGTTGTTTTTTAGCTATAGCTTATTAGTTTCGGATGAAATAGACAGTTATCACAACGCGGTAGCCAAAGAGGTGGAGCTGCGCACTACTTATCGCACCAAATATGCGGTAGCCAGTAAACTAGATATTTATCGACTGCAAATGATTGAAATGGAAGATAAGTTTTCTCAGCTATTAAAACGCCTACCAACCTCTAATGAAACCCCAGGCTTGTTAGATGACTTATCTTATGTGGGTACTACCAGTGGCTTAACCTTTTTAAAAATTGGTTGGTTGCCTGAAGTTGAAAAAGAATTTTATACCGAACTGCCAATAAAAATAGAAGTGGTAGGGACCTACCATGAATTTGGTCAGTTTGTAGGTAAAGTGGCTCAATTACCGCGAATTGTTAGTTTACATGACTTTTCTATTTTATCATCTGGAGAAAAGCAGTTAACATTTAGTGTGATTGCAAAAACTTATCGCTACGAAGAGGGGACTAAATAATGAATAAACTCCCTTTAGTGGCTATTTTTACAATGTTATTGAGTGGCTGTAATAGTGACACTTCTGAACAAAAAGAATTTATTGATCAGGTAAAAGCAAGTACAACCCCCAGAGTGGAAAAAATACCAGAGCTCATTCAGTTTGAGTATTTTGAATACAATGCAGGTCAATTGCGTAGCCCATTTGTAGCTCCACAACCTGAAATTATACAAAATAAGTTAACGCAAATTAAAAACTGTTTGCACCCAGATCCAGATAGAATTCGTGAGCCATTAGAAAAATATCCGCTAGATAATCTAGCGATGAAAGGCACATTAGGCTCTAATAGCCAAACATGGGCACTTATTACTGCTGCTGATGCAACGCTGCATAGAGTAACCGTAGGGAGTTACTTGGGCACTTACGACGGAAAAGTAAAAAAAGTGAGTAGTGACTATATTGAGTTAATAGAATTAATCCCTGATGGATCTGGCTGTTGGAAAGAGCGTCAGACTAAATTAGAAATGTTAGAGGCGACAATTGATGGCGCAAATTAATAACAAAAAAGGTCATACAAATATGTATAAGGATGTAGGTTCGCTTCATCGTGTATTGTCAGCTTTATTAGTGATTTTTGCACTATTAATAGCCAAAACTGCGGTAGCTGAGCCGCTACTTTATGACGTGCGCTATAATCCATTATTAAAAGGCGAAACCGAACTACAGCTGGTATTTGATGAAGAATTAACCCAGCAACCAAGTATTCAAGTGTTCAATAGCCCAGCGCGTATAGAAATGCTGTTCACCAATGCACAGTTAGATCAAGGGTTAGCCGATGTTGCTGTTAATTTGGCTGGAATAAATAATGTAACCAGCGTAATGACAAGTAACGGTTTAAAAGTAACGGTACATCTTGAGCGTTTGAAAATTTATGAAACCCAGGTTAATAATAATCTGGTCTCGCTGCGTATCTCTGATAATCCATTAACCGAGCAAGCGCTAACGACTGATGATGCTGCAGATAGCATTGGCGGTAGTTACATTAATCGTATTCAATCTATTGATTTTCGCCGTGGTGAAAAGGGCGAAGCTAAAGTATTGGTATTTTTGCAAGATACTCAAGCCGCAATAGAAGTACATGAAAGTGGCGGTAAAATTATTGCAGAGTTTCATCACACTGATATTTTAGATGATTTATTATACGAATTAGATGTACTTGATTTTGGTACTATCGTAAGCAATATAGAAACCTTTAAAGAAGATAACCTGAGCCGAATTGTTATTGAGCCAAACGCAGCATTTACGTTTACTTATCAGCAAATAGATAATATTTTTACCTTAAATGTTGAGAAAGACGAAACCCAAAATGCTTACCTTGATGGTGGTAAAGAATATCAAGGTCGACCAATGACCCTGAACTTTCAAGACATTTCGGTACGTGCAGTCTTGCAAATTATAGCCGGATACAACGACTTTAACTTAGTAACCAGTGATTCTGTAACGGGCAATATAACGCTACGTTTAGATGGCGTGCCATGGGATCAAGCGCTTGATGTGGTACTCAGAATAAAAGGTCTTGATAAGCGTATGGATGGCTCTATTTTAATGGTAGCCCCATCAGAAGAGCTTGCAGCACGTGAAGCAAAAGACTTAAAAGCAAAGCAACAAGTAGAAGATTTAGAGCCTTTGTACAGCGAGTACATTCGCTTAAATTATGCAAAGGCCGAAGATTTTGCAGATTTACTAAAAACGGACACTAACAGCATTATAACCCCAAGAGGGAGTGTGTCGGTTGATCAGCGTACCAATACATTATTAATGAAAGATACGGCAAAAAGTATCGAAAGCGTACGCCGCATGGTCGAAACGCTAGATATACCCGTAAAGCAGGTTGTAATTGAAGCGCGCATGGTAACCGTACGCGACAACGTTACAGAAGATTTAGGGGTACGTTGGGGCTTTAGTGATCAGCAGGGAACCGATGGTATTTCAGGCACCCTAGAGGGGGCTGAAAACATCTCTAATGGTAATATTCCAAGCTTGTCTGATAGATTAAATGTAAACCTGCCGGTTGCCAATCCTTCAGCTAGCATAGGTATGCATATTGCTAAACTAGCTAATGGTACGTTAATTGATTTAGAGCTAACTGCGCTTGAAGAAGAAAATAAAGGTGAAATTATTGCTAGTCCGCGAATTACTGCGGCTAACCAGCAAAAGGCGAGGATTGAACAAGGTACCGAAATACCTTATGTTGAATCAGCCTCTAGTGGTGCGACAACAGTAAGCTTTAAAAAAGCAGTACTTAGCTTAGAAGTAACACCGCATATAACACCTGATAACAAAGTTATTTTGAATTTAATTATCACTCAAGATACCCGAGGTGATACAGTACAGACCGGAACAGGCCCTGCGGTTGCAATTGATACGCAACAAATTGAAACGCAGGTACTGGTAGAAAATGGCCAAACAGTTGTTTTGGGTGGTATTTTTCAACAGCAAATTATTAATTCGACCAAAAAAGTTCCTTTATTGGGCGACATTCCATACATTGGAAGACTGTTTAAAAGTACCAGTGAGTTTAACGAAAAGCGTGAACTACTGATTTTCGTCACTCCTAAGATACAAGTTGATTAGGACGTGATTATATTTTGATATTGATTTTGCAGCACTCTACTTAGTTTACTAAGTAGAGAATATGCAGTGTGGTTACTTCCCAAAATATGCGATAGCAGCATAAAACCAACATGCGCTGCCCTTCGGGTGCACTCTAGTGTTATTTTGCGCTTTACTGTGTGAGTTTTACATAACATTACGTAGTAAAGTTATCAGTAATTTGATAAATACAACTTTGGATTGCACAAATTTTAACCATGAAAAATAAATACTCCCTAAAATAAGCTAATGTTTTGTTAACTAATGGATGATTATTTAGATTAATTGCTCGTTATATGGCTTTTTATGCTAATTGACTTGAAATACCCAACCGATTACTGAGATAATCCTCTCCTTAATTTTGGGGCCAGGTCGTTAGGCGGGGTTTTATTTCAAATTTTAGAGTTCGTTTGTACTAAAAGATATGGCTGAGAAACGTAATATATTTCTAGTTGGCCCCATGGGGGCTGGCAAAAGTACGATTGGTCGTCACATCGCTGACCAATTACACCTTGAATTTGTTGATTCTGATCAAGAAATCGAACGCCGTACCGGTGCAGATATTGCCTGGGTGTTTGATCTTGAAGGTGAAGAAGGCTTTAGACTTCGTGAAGAATCTGTTATTGGCGATCTAACCGAAATGCAGGGTATTGTACTTGCAACCGGTGGTGGTTCAGTAATGAGTAAAGAAGTTAGAAACAAGCTTTCGGCTCGCGGTATTGTAGTATACCTAGAGACACCGATTGAAAAACAAGTTGCACGCACACAACGCGACAAGCGTCGCCCATTACTGCAAACAGAAGAAGCACCTCGTGATGTATTAGAACGTTTAGCAGAAGAACGCGAACCGTTATATAAAGAAGTGGCTGATTTTGTTGTACGCACTGATGAGCAAAGCGCTAAAGTTGTTGCTAACCAAATCATCGAGAAATTGGATTTTTAATTACTAATATTAAAGGAAATAGCTAAGCATGCTTGAATTATCTGTTAATTTAGACGAGCGAAGTTACCCTATTTATATTGGTCAATCTACACTTCAAGATAATGGCCGCCTAGTTCATCACATTGGTGATTGTCGGCCTATCATCATTACTAACGACACTATTGCGCCTTTGTATTTACAAGGCTTATTAGCGCAGTTAGCAACATTGAATCCACTGCACTTTATTATTCCTGATGGCGAGCAATATAAATCGCTTACTTGGTTTGAAAAAATATCGGCATTTTTACTCGAAAATAACTGTGGTCGTGACACCTGCTTAATTGCATTAGGTGGCGGCGTTGTTGGTGATTTAACTGGTTTTGTTGCTGCATGTTATCAGCGTGGCATTCCCTTTATTCAAATGCCAACGACACTATTATCACAAGTTGATTCGTCGGTAGGTGGAAAAACAGCGGTAAATCATCCATTAGGTAAAAATATGATTGGGGCATTTTATCAGCCACAAGCTGTTTTTATCGACACACAATCATTACATACTTTACCTGCGCGCGAGTTTGCAGCCGGTATGGCTGAAGTGATTAAATACGGTTTGATTTACGATACTGAGCTATTTGCTTACTTAGAGCAAAATGTTGAGCGTTTACAGCAATTAGATGAAGCCTGTTTACAGCATATAATTTATAGGTGCTGTGAAATTAAAGCGCTAATTGTAGCTCAAGACGAAAAAGAGCAAGGCCTAAGAGCACTATTAAACTTAGGTCATACCTTTGCGCACGCAATTGAAGCGCAAATGGGGTACGGTGTTTGGCTACATGGCGAAGCAGTAGCAACAGGTATGGTACTTGCTGCAAAACTAGCATATACACGCCAAGATTTAACCGCTGAGGACGTTACTCGTATCTCTGGTTTAATTGCGCAATATAGCTTACCCACGCAGATCCCGCCGGTAATGACCAGCGAGCATTTTTTGCAGCATATGCGTAAAGACAAAAAGAATAAAAAGGGTACTATCCGCTTTATTCTGCCCACCCAATTTGGACAATGTGCATTAGTGGATGATGTTTCAGATGACCAAGTTCGAGCGTTAATCGAGCAATAATGCAGCCACAAATTTTACCAAGCCGTGCGGCATTGGTGGATAGAATCGCACTGCAATTTGAGTACGGACAAAACCTGATTGTTTTACTAGGCACCTCTGGCCTAGGTAAAAGCTACCTACTCGAAACTTTTATTACTGATAAATATAACGATTTTAATAAAGCATTTGTGCAAGTAACAGCGCAAATGACAGACATTCAATTAATGAGCGAGCTATTAGAGCAAAGCTTTAATGCACCTTTAATTGATCATAGCTTGAGCCTATCCGAAAACTTTTATCAATTATTACAACAGCAAGCTTGTGGCCCTTGTTTATGGGTGCTAGATAACGCCAGGCACTTATCAGAAGAATTACAGGTAGAGTTAGAACTACTGGCTAAAAACTCCCCCAGTACGCTTTATATTATGCTTGCTGCGCAGTCAAAACTGGCCTTTGCAGCGGCAATAAACATTCACTTAGAGCCATTAAACCAAAGTGAAAGTAAGCAGTTAATGCGTTGGTATTTTAGCGACCTGCCTTATGATGAAGACCCAGTTTATCAAGCTTTTATAGCTGCGGCTCAGGGTAATCCTAATTTATTACTGAGCTGGCAAGCAACAGAACACATAGCGGATGTTGTTGTAAAAGATAAAGTATCTTGGCGTTTGCATTTATTAATTTTGATGTTAATTATTCTGTTTTTAATAATTGGCTTGTTATATAAATCAGACATGACCCAATGGTGGCAACAATATTATCAGCAAGCTGAGCCTGAAGTGCTCACAACGGCAATTTCGGTTAATCAAATACAGCAGCCATTAGCGATAGCTAGCGACAATAGCGAAAATAGCGTTATTGCAGCGCCACCTAACTTACCTGCAAGCACAGTTGAGCTACAAACACCGCATAATGATGTGCCTGCAATTATGCAAAGTCTGACTGCGAAGCAAACAACTCCCAGCTCTAAAAATACACCATCGGTAGAGCCAAAGATATTAGCAGCGCAGCCACACAGTAATATTTCAGCTCAGGTTGAGAGCAAAATACTCACAGGTAATGCATGGTACTTACAACAGCCAGACACAAATACAGTTATTCAATTATTAGCGATTACTCAGCAACAAGTCAGTGCTGAATTTATTAACCAGCATAAACTACAAAAAGTAGCGCATACCTATCAAACTAAAAGAAACAATAAAACTTGGTGGGTGGTAACAGTGGGTAGTTTTACTGATATGAATGCTGCAAAGTTAGCTATGAGCGCTTTGCCTGCAGAGGTTAAAATAAATAAGCCTTTCTATAAAAAAATAAGCAAAATAAAACAAGAAATTGTATTAGTTGATCAGTAAACTAAGCAACTTTAGTGTAAAATCGCGCAACACCAGATTGAAGTAAAGAGCCAATGCAGCAAAAGAGTAGAGCCTTCCTTAAATGGGCTGGCGGAAAATACAGTCTAGTTGAAGATATTAACGCGCGACTAAAGCAAGCTAGCCAGCAGGCTGATACTTTGGTTGAACCTTTTGTTGGTGCCGGCTCAGTGTTTTTAAATAGCGATTTTAAACACTATATTCTTAATGATATTAATGCCGATTTAATTAATTTATACAAAGAACTTAAAAACTCGCCCGATGAGTTTATAAGTGATGCTAAAAAGCTGTTTGTGGATTTAAATAATCATCCCGACGCTTACTACGAATACCGCGTGCAATTTAATCAAAGTAGCGATATATACGAACGCGCAATGCTGTTTTTATATATGAATAGACACGGTTATAACGGGCTTTGTAGGTATAACTTAAAGGGTATTTTTAATGTACCTTTTGGTAAATACAAAAAGCCTTATTTTCCCGAAAAAGAAATGTACTTTTTTGCTAAAAAAGCGCAACAGGCTACGTTTACCTGCCTTGATTACGATGACATTTTTAAACTAGTACCTAAAAATGCAGTTATTTATTGTGATCCACCGTATGTGCCTTTAAGTAAAACAGCCTCGTTTACCTCGTATGCTAAGGGCGGTTTTAATTTAGATGATCAAGCAAATTTAGCAAATTTAGCCGAGCAAGCGGCGTTTGAAAATGATACTCCAGTGCTTATCTCTAACCATGATACGGTATGGACGCGTAAAATTTATAGCCAAGCAACATTAGATCAAATTCAGGTAAAGCGCACTATTAGCCCTAAAGGTGGATCGCGTAATAAAGTGAGCGAACTAATGGCTATGTACTTAGCACCGAAATAACAATCGCGTAAATCGAAATAATAAAAACAATAAAAAGCATTATAGCTATTATGATAATGCTAACTGGCGAGTGGTGTTTAAAATCTGCGTGGCGTTTATGGTTAGATTGCACCCCAAAAAATGCAGCAAGTACACTTTGTAAGGCGCTAAAAAATTGTCGCATGTTTAAAATGATGGTTTTAAAGAGGGAAGCTTTTTAGAATCACCAGAGCTTGTAAGTAACTCTAATAAATCTAAATAATGAAACTGTGCACTGCGGCTATCGCCTGTTATCCATGAAGACCAAGACGATTCATCTACTATTTTAAGGCAAGCACTTACAGCTGTATCTGTAGAAGTTGTTTGTTTTTGCTGGCAATTGTTAATTGCTGTTAAATCTTGCTCAGAACTTGAGATAAAATTTAACGCTCCAACAAACAAAAGTGCTGACGCCATTAATATCCCCGTTTTAAAAGCACGCATGATTTAAACCTAATAATTTGATCCTTTTTTAAGCATAACAAAAATTGCTTAAATAACAAACTTAAATTTTATCATTAGCATCTAAAGTCGAATGAAAATAAAGGCTTATCAATAATCTTTATTTTTATTAAGCCATTATATTTGTCGCGATTACTTGGGTAACATCATTAATTAAGTTACATTAACGCAATATATTATTCATTGCCGGATTAACTATGTTGAACCCAGAAAAAAAATACTTAATAGCCCCTTCTATTTTATCTGCTGATTTCGCTAAACTAGGTGAAGATGTTGATAGTGTACTTGCTGCGGGTGCCGATGTGGTTCACTTTGACGTGATGGATAATCACTATGTGCCTAACTTAACTATTGGCCCTATGGTGTGTAAAGCGCTNAGAAATTACGGCATTAAAGCGCCTATTGATGTGCATTTAATGGTTAAACCGGTTGATAGNCTTATTCCTCAGTTTGCCGAGGCCGGTGCTTCAATTATTACNTTTCATCCAGAAGCCAGTGAGCATATTGACCGCACATTACAATTAATAAAAGATCATGGCTGCCAAGCTGGTTTAGTGTTTAATCCAGGNACTAGCTTGAGCTTTCTTGATCATGTGATGGATAAAATTGATGTTATTTTAATNATGTCGGTTAATCCAGGGTTTGGTGGGCAAAGCTTTATTNCGCATACTTTAGAAAAACTACGCCAAGCAAAACAACGTATTGTAGAATCGGGTCGCAATATACGCTTAGAAGTTGATGGCGGAATAAAAGTCGATAACATTGCCGCTGCTGCAGAGGCAGGAGCTGATATGTTTGTAGCGGGATCAGCCATTTTTAACCAGCCAAATTACCAAGAAGTTATCGATCAAATGCGTGAGCAATTAGGAAGTGTTAAATAATGAAGTACGACCTAGCCCTGTTTGATTTAGATGGCACCTTAGTAGATAGTGTATACGATTTATACATAGCACTTAATCTTACTTTGAGCGACTTAGCATTTCCGATTGTTAGCCAGCGCTTAGTAGAAAGCTGGGTTGGTAATGGTATAGAAGTATTAGTAAAACGCGCACTGAGTGGCGAAATGCAAATAAGTGAGCATTTAGATAAAGTACTTAGCGATAAAGCATTTACATTATTTTACCAACATTATGAACAGCAAGTAGGTGAATATAGCGTACTTTACCAACATGTTGAAACTGGGCTTGCTGCCCTACGTGGTATGCCCAAGGCATTGATCACTAATAAAGATCGTTTATTTACCGAAAAATTACTGGATAAGTTAGCCTTAACGAGTCATTTTGAGCTAATAATTTGTGGTGATGACATGGCTAAAAAGCCATCAGCAGAGCCGTTGTTATTTGCCTGTAATAAACTAAATGTTGAGCCCAGTAAAGCGATTATGATTGGCGACTCTAAAAGCGATATACTAGCTGCCAATGCAGCTAAAATTGACGTTATTGCACTGAGCTATGGTTATAATCAAGGTGAAAACCTTAAGGACTATAATCCACAGTACCTATGCGATAACTTCTTAGATATAATACCTGTTCTTACACAGCGCTAAGTGCTGTTAATTAAGCAAAATAAAGGAAAATCATGAGTAAACCAGTAGTTTTAAGTGGCGTGCAGCCAACCGGTGGTATGACAATAGGCAACTATGTTGGCGCTATTAACCAGTGGCTAAAGTTACAGGAAGACTATGATAGCTACTTTATGCTTGCAGATCTTCACGCAGTAACTGTGCGTCAAGACCCTGAATTACTTCGCTCGCGAGTTTTAGATGGTGTAGCGCTTTATACTGCTTGTGGTATTAACCCAGAAAAAGCCGCGTTATTTGTGCAATCGCAAGTACCAGAGCATGCACAACTTGCTTGGGTATTAAACTGTTATGCACAAATGGGCGAACTTAATCGTATGACCCAGTTTAAAGATAAGTCGGCAACGCACGCGCACAATATTAACGTGGGCTTATTTGCTTACCCAGTATTACAAGCGGCCGATATTTTATTATACCAAGCAGAGCAAGTGCCGGTAGGGGAAGATCAAAAGCAACACCTTGAACTAACCCGCGATATCGCAACACGTTTTAACAACCTGTATGGCGAGGTATTTAAAATACCTCAAGCGTATATTCCAGAGTTTGGTGCGCGAGTAATGAGCTTGCAAGATCCGCTGAAAAAAATGTCTAAGTCTGATGAAAATCTAAATGGTTTTATTATGATGTTAGATGAGCCAAAAAAGATTGAGAAAAAACTGAAAAAAGCAGTTACCGATTCAGACGAACAAGCGCGTATTTACTTTGACCGAGCTGAAAAGCCTGGAGTGTCAAACTTACTTACCTTGTTAAGTGTGGCAACTAAACGTTCAATTGAAGATTTAGTGCCAGAGTACGAAGACAAAATGTACGGCCATCTGAAAAAAGACACAGCAGATGCGGTGGTGGCAATGATTGAGCCAATTCAAGCGCGTTTTAAAGAGATCAGAGAAGATCAAACACTCCTTAATAACATCATGAAGCGTGGCGCAGAAAAAGCCAGCAGCCAAGCCGAAGGTACGTTAAAAGCTGTGTACGATGCACTCGGTTTTATTCCTCGCGGCTAAACCTTGCTAGTTAAAATGATCAATAAAAATGCCGCTTTATTTATAAAGCGGCATTTTTGTTTTATTAGTATATTTGGCGGTTAATAAAAGAAGTTAACCACCAAATACACAAAAAAATGAATAGCTACCCAGCTACCCAGCTACCCAGCTAAGCTGCACTCGTTATTTAAGCAGTTCTTTTAAATAACGACCAGTATGCGAGCGCTCACACTCGGCTACTTGCTCAGGTGTACCTGCAATGAGTATTTCACCACCGCCAGCTCCGCCTTCAGGGCCTAAATCGATAACCCAATCTGCGGTTTTAATAACATCGAGGTTATGCTCAATAACAACAATAGTATTACCGTGATCGCGCAAGCGATGAAGTACAACAAGCAGCTGTTCAATATCGGCAAAGTGTAAGCCTGTTGTTGGTTCATCAAGTATGTATAGCGTTTTACCGGTATCGCGTTTTGACAGCTCGCGGGCTAATTTAACTCGCTGTGCTTCACCGCCCGAAAGCGTTGTAGCTGCTTGGCCTAAACGAATGTACGATAAACCTACGTCCATCAGGGTTTTAAGTTTGCGTGCAATGGCCGGTATTTTATCAAAGTAGTCGTGGGCATCTTCCACTGTCATGTCGAGTACTTGATGAATATTTTTACCCTTATACAGTACTTCAAGGGTTTCGCGATTATATCGTTTACCCTTACATACGTCGCACGGCACGTACACATCAGGTAAAAAGTGCATTTCTACCTTAATTACGCCATCGCCTTGGCAAGCTTCACAGCGTCCGCCTTTAACGTTAAAGCTAAAGCGACCTACTTTATAACCACGAGAGCGCGACTCTTGCGTACCGGCAAATAATTCACGAATACCAGTAAAAATACCAGTATAAGTAGCCGGGTTAGAGCGTGGTGTGCGGCCAATGGGGCTTTGATCAATGTCGATCACTTTATCAAAATGCTCAAGCCCTGAAATTGATTTATACGCAGCAGCTTCGGCAGTTGTTGCGCCATTTAATTCAGTATGCGCAAGCTTAAATAAGGTGTCGTTTATGAGCGTAGACTTGCCCGAGCCAGACACACCTGTTACACAGGTCATTAAGCCAAATGGAATTTTTAAATCAACATTTTTTAAGTTGTTACCAGTAGCGCCAAATAACTCCAGCCATTTGTCGTTAGTGGGGTGGCGTAATTTAGGTATTTCTATTCTACGTACGCCGGATAAAAACTGCCCAGTAACCGACTCTTTACAGGCTAAAATATCGTCGCGAGTACCTTGGGCAATAATATGCCCGCCATGCACACCAGCACCTGGGCCAATATCAATAATGTGATCGGCTGCGCGAATAGCATCTTCGTCGTGCTCAACCACAATAACGGTATTACCTAAATCGCGTAAATGCACTAATGTTTTTAATAATCGGTCGTTATCGCGCTGATGCAAACCAATTGATGGCTCATCCAGTACATACATAACACCCACTAGGCCTGCGCCAATTTGGCTTGCAAGGCGAATGCGTTGTGCTTCACCGCCCGAAAGCGTATCGGCACTTCTATCGAGTGAGAGGTAGTTTAAACCCACGTTAATTAAAAACGATAAACGGTCGCGAATTTCTTTTAATATTTTTTCAGCTATTTGGCCTCTTTGTCCGGTTAGTTTTAACCCTTCAAAAAAGTCCATTGCTTCACCAATACTCATATGAGTAATAGTGGGTAAGTTAGTTTGGCCAATAAATACATGGCGCGACTCTTGGCGTAAACGCGAGCCATGACAGCTAGGGCAGGCCTGGCTGGTTTGATACTTTGCTAGTTCTTCACGTACCGAGTTTGATTCAGTTTCACGGTAGCGACGGTACATATTATTAAGTACCCCTTCAAACTCGTGATTACGGGTAATTAAATCGCCGCGGTCGTTACGGTAGCTAAAGGCTATTTTAGTAGTGTCTGAGCCTTCTAAAATAATTTTTTGCGAGGCTTTATCTAAATCCTGATATGGCACATCTAAATCAAAATTATAATGCTGCGCAACGGCTTGTAGCATTTGGTAATAATAAAAACTGCGTTTATCCCAGCCTTTAATTGCGCCACCGGCCAAGCTTAGTTCAGGGTTTTGTACTACGCGGTTTGGATCAAAATATTGGCGTACGCCTAGGCCGTCACAGCTTTGGCATGCTCCGGCTGGATTGTTAAACGAAAACAATCTTGGCTCTAACTCGGTCATGGCATAGCCACAAGTAGGGCAGGCAAAATTAGCCGAAAACAGCATTTCTTCTGCGCTGCTGTCATCCATATAAGCTATGTTAGCCACGCCACCCGACATTTCTAATGCAGCTTCAAATGACTCAGCTAAACGCTGTTGTTGGCCATCTTTTACTTTAAAGCGGTCTACAACTACTTCTATAGTATGTTTTTTATGTAGATCAAGTGGCGGTGGATCCGATAGGTCACATACTTCGCCATCAATACGGGCACGAATGTAGCCTTGGCTCGCCAATTGCTCAAGGAGCTTAACATGCTCACCTTTACGCTCTTTTATTACCGGTGCAAGCAACATGAGTTTACTGCCCTCAGGCAGAGCTAAAACAGTATCGACCATTTGGCTAATAGTTTGTGCGGCTAACGGTAGGTCGTGAGTTGGGCAACGCGGTTCGCCCACGCGGGCAAACATTAAACGTAAATAGTCATAAATTTCGGTAATCGTACCCACAGTCGAACGCGGGTTGTGCGATGTTGACTTTTGCTCAATAGAAATAGCCGGAGAAAGACCTTCAATATGATCTACATCGGGTTTTTCCATCAGTGATAAAAACTGCCTTGCATACGCAGAAAGTGATTCAACATAACGACGCTGCCCCTCTGCATACAAAGTATCAAATGCAAGCGAAGACTTACCCGAACCAGATAGGCCAGTAATAACAATTAACTTATCACGTGGGATGGTTAGGCTGATGTCTTTTAAATTGTGCGTGCGGGCGCCTCGGACTTCAATGTTTTCCATGCTATCTCGTCTATTACCAAAATTATTTGTCCAGTATCGCATAATACGTAACATTATTAATCTATGATCAATGAAAAATCCTTACTTATGACGATTAATTATTAGTAAGCTTATGGTAGAATATCAGCCTAAATTTTCCACACAGTAAGATCACGCAAATAATGACCGCATCTTCACTTAATTCACGAGAAAAACGCGCTGCCATATCGCTAGCTAGTGTGTTTGCATTTAGAATGCTCGGCTTATTTATGCTGATGCCTGTATTAGCTATTTATGGCCAATCATTGGAGGGCTTTTCGCCTATCTGGATAGGCTTTGCTATTGGCGCGTATGGGTTAACTCAAGCGGTGTTGCAAATACCTATGGGCCGACTGTCTGATAAAATTGGCCGTAAAAAGGTTATTGTTGGCGGCTTACTAATGTTTGCGCTGGGTTCGGTAATAGCTGCATTAGCCGATTCAATTCAAATGGTTACAGTTGGGCGTGCGCTACAAGGCATGGGCGCTATAGCCAGTGCATTACTGGCATTTGCTTCCGATTTAAGCCGCGATGAACAACGCCCTAAAGTAATGGCCGTTATTGGTATGAGCATAGGCATGAGCTTTGCGTTTGCTATGTTACTTGGGCCAATCGTTGCTGCCTCGTGGGGTATTTCGGGGGTATTTTGGTTAACCGCAATATTAGCTATAATCGGCATATTTATAGTGACTATGCTAGTGCCTAATGCGGTTAATAAAGCCCCTAAAGGCGATACCCTCGCCAGCTTTAGCGATATTAAAAAATTAATTAAACACCCGCAGTTAGCGCGCTTAAATGCGGGTGTATTACTACTACATTTAACCCTCACTACTATTTTTGTAGTGTTACCGAGTCAGCTTATTAAAGATGGCTTAGTGGCCGATAATCACTGGCATTTATATATCCCAGTATTATTTTTAGCTTTTTTATTAATGGTGCCTATTATGATAATCGCCATTAAAAAAGAGAAAGAAAAGCAGGCATTTATTGGCTCCGTTATACTGTTAATGTTGAGCATGCTGGCTATGTCGGTATGGGTTAACAGTATTGTAGGTATTGCTGTTTGTATGCTGTTGTATTTTGTTGCATTTAACTTTTTAGAAGCCACCATGCCAGCGCTAGTATCGCGTATTGCACCAGCAAGCCAAAAAGGCTCTGCCATGGGAGGGTATTCTACTAGCCAGTTTTTAGGTGCCTTTTTAGGCGGTATGCTTGGCGGTTATGTAGCACAAACCACAACAACGCAAGCGGTGTTTGCGGCAGCGGCACTTGTTGGGTTAATATGGCTTATTATTGCGTGGAAAATGCAAGTCCCACCCAAAAGTAAAGTTATTAGCTTAATGACCAAATTAGATTCAGAAGAGCAGGCACAGTCGCTTGCTTCCCTGTTAGTTGCTTTACCTGGCGTAATAGAAGCAACTGTAGTGCGCGACGAAAGCCGCAGCTACTTAAAGATTAATGATAAAGAATTTGACCTAGACCAAGCACGTAAAGTAGCTGGTTTAATCTAACGTTTATAGGAGATAGTTCCATGGCACGCGGTGTGAACAAAGTAATTTTGGTTGGTAATTTAGGACAAGATCCTGAAGTACGTTATATGCCTAACGGCAACGGTGTAGCAAATATCACCTTAGCAACTTCAGATAGCTACAAAGATAAAAACACTGGCCAAATGGTTGATAAAACTGAGTGGCACCGTGTGGTATTTTTTGGCAAGTTAGCAGAAATTGTTGGTGAATATTGCCGTAAAGGTTCACAAATTTATGTTGAAGGTAAACTTCAAACACGTAAATGGACTGACCCACAAGGCCAAGAAAAATACACGACTGAAATTGTAGTTGACGGTTTTACCGGCCAAATGCAAATGTTAGGGAGTCGTGGTGGCGACCAGCAAGGTGGTGGTTACCAAGGTAATCAATCTCAAGGCGGACAGCAAAGTGGTGGTTATCAAAATAATCAATCACAAGGCGGCCAACAAAGTGGTGGTTACCAAAACAACCAAGGGCAGAATAACCAACAGCAAGGTGGTTATGCTCCACAACAGCAGTCTGCACCAGCAGCACAGCCACAGTCTGCTCCTGCACCACAGCAAAATAACCAATATCAGCAGCCACAAGGTGGTTTTGCACCACAGCAAAGTAGTGCACCACAACAGCAAGGTGGCTTTGCTCCTAAACCGCAAAGTGCTCCACAAGGCGGCGCGTCTAACCCAATGGAACCAACCATTGATTTTGATGACGACATACCGTTCTAATTCCTAATATAATACTAAATGTATAGTAAATATATTATTAAGTCCTTCTGACCATTGTTAATTAAAGCCTTAACTTTATTTAACAAAAATCAGGGGGATTTTTTTTGTATATAAAGACTTAATAATAGATTAAGTTTTACTAATATAATTTTTGTATAGTATAAGACGTCAACTCTATAACTTTAGTAAAAGGCTAGAGTTAACCATAGTGAGATTTACGATGACAATTAGGGCAAAGTGCTATGGCATTATTTAAAGTATCTGCACCACCATCAGCGAGCCTAATTATATGATGTACTTCTAAATATGGGCTCCCATCTTTTTTTCGTGCGAATGGAGCTGGTTTATTACAGCGACCACAGATACCTCTAGCATCTAATAATGTTTGAGCCACAACATCAGGATTCCTATTGAACTCTATAATTGTCCTAGATACTTTTTTTGGAATTGGAGACGCTTTTGCCAGTCTCTTAGCTCTTTCTTTTTGAGAGCTTTTAATACTCTTTTCGACTTGTGTATCAAAGTCATCTAAATAAGAAGTTGAATTAAAAATAAACCCTTTAAATTTATTTTTTTTAAGATAATTCTTGATAGCGATAAAATCTTTATTGTTCTTAACAACTGTATTAATTACTTTATCTGTATTCAGCTTGAGCTTAAAATCTATACTCCCATCGCTTTTTACTCTAAGTGATATATAGCTACCATTAATATTATCGTTGAATCTGTATTGAGGTGGAGAAAAATCAACATAGCCTTCATTGTCACCTTTATAGATCGATCTCAAATCTTCAACTGCTAACAAGAAAAATTTTGCAATAACTTTATTTCTCTCAATCCATTTTTTAGCTTTAGGCTTCTCATCTATATCAATAGATCTTTTACTCATTCAAATACATCTCCGCCATGTCATCTAATTTGGCTTTTACTTCTTTCCAGTTTGGCATTACTTGAGTTAGTAAACGCCAGAAGCGTTCGCTGTGGTTGTGTTCAGCTATATGACAAAGCTCGTGCAGTATCACGTAATCAATGCATTCTTTAGGCGCTTTTACAAGGTGGGGGTTGAGCATCAAGCTGCCTTTGGTTGAGCAGCTTCCCCATTGCTTTTTCATTGCCATTACACGAAAAGAGGGAATGCCTGTTACCCATGTGGTTTTAGGCAGCAGTTCGGAAAGTCGTTCGTGAAAAATGGCTTTCGCTTTATGCTGATACCATTTGTCGATAAGTGGCTTAACTTTCACCTCCCGACTTTCTTGACTATCAAGGGCAATATCTTTGCTCACTTCATGCTTGAGTGTGACGTTTAGCTTACCTCGGCTAAGCTTCACACTAGGCACTTGCTCAGCATCAACAATGACCTTGAGTACATAGCGCTTACCTAAATAAAACTGGGTTTCGCCACTCACATAGCGCTTATGTAATACCGTGTCTTTTTGCTTTGCAAAGTCATTAATACTTTGCCATATCCACCTTGCACGCTTGTGCATGGCATCAACAATAGCATCTTCGCTTGCATCATGAGGCACGCTTGCAACAACACGTTGATCAGGGTAAACTTTTATAATGATCTTGCGGGCTACTTTTTTAGCGGTATCACTAGGCTTTATTTTACGAATAACGTCATAGCGAATGGTGTCGTTACCATAAGTAAAAACACCCTGTTCGTTGGTTGTTGCGCTGCTTTTTTCAGAATGAATAGCAGCGGCTACCGTTTTTTGTGTCACTTACATTAGCCTCTAGCTATGCCTAAGCGGGTTATCTTCAACACTTCTTCAATCAGCTTTTGAGCATTATCAAGGCCAAGCTCAGCGAATAACATAGGCAATAGCTTCATGTGAATGGCATTCTCAATTTCCGCAGGGTTAATGGAATACTCAGCAACCGCATCATTCACAACAGCATCAATATCAAAAGCAAGCGATACTAGCTTGTCGTTATCCAGAGCCTTTTCAGTTAAAAGCTCACTATCAAATAAATGTTTGAACAGGCCAAAATAGGCTTGAGCATGTTTGTTTAACTTGCCTGCGTCATCCATAAAGTCATTGGGAACATCAGCCACTTTGCGGTCTTTTACTTCTTGCTCAAAATCAGCGAATAGGATGTACTGTTTAACAGGGGCATCAAACATGGCTCTAGCATCTTCAATAGCTTTTTTAAGCATCTTAGAAAAATATTCCTGTGCATAAGGGTCATCGGCTAAATCTTGTTCAATCATTTTAGTAATTCGACCAGTAATTTTGTCCGTTTGGTTACGGGCCTCATCATCACTCAAATCTTGCGGTTTAACGTCTTTACCTAAGTTGCCTACCAAGTAAGCTCCGTCAGGTTCTTTTACTTCAATGCCTGCTATGTGTTTGTCGAGTAAGCTACGGATGTCTTCAGCGTATTCATCATAATTAATGGTTTCGTCAGCATCTTCACGTACTTGTTTACGTAAATCTACAAAAGCTTTTAAGTCACGCTTGTATAGATCACGCTTGTTATCGAACGACTTATCTTCAAAGTAAGTGGCAGATTGCAGTGCTACTTTCATACAGTTTGAGAATGCAGTAAGTATAGAGTAGAAATCATCACGTTTTTTAAGATTAGTGTCGGTAAGCTTACCATCAACCTCATGTACTTTTGGTGCTAATGCTTGTCGTAAAGCCGGGCCATCTTGTTTGTTTTTAACTCCATCGAATATCGCCCATAAATCACTGTGCAGGCCCGGAAGCTTTTTGTATTCCGTATCCATGCGGTTATACAACCCTTTCAGGTCGTCTATATCAAAACCGCCTTGGGTGCGCTCTGCAAGGTCTTGGTACTTTTCTATGGTGGTATCAAGCTCTTTTAATATGCCACGGTAATCAATCAGGTAGCCAAACTGTTTTTTGCTATGCAAACGGTTTACTCGGGCAATGGCTTGAATAAGATTGTGTTCTTTAAGGGGCTTATCGATGTAAAGCACCGTATTCTTTGGTTCGTCAAAGCCCGTTAGCAGCTTATCAACCACTATCATAATATCAGGGCCATCGTCTCTACCAAAGTCTTTTATAATGGCTTTGGTGTAGGCTTTTTCATCCATTTTATTAACATTGGCTTTCCACCAATTTTGCACAATGTCTTTGCTTTCTTGATCAACCACATCGTGCCCCTCACGCGTGTCAGGAGCCGACATTGCCACAACCGACGTAACGGTGCCAATTTTATCTAACGCCTCTTTGTAGCGTATTGCAGAGGCTTTAGAGTCACAGGCTAACTGACCTTTTAAACCTTGGTGCTTAAAGTTTTGAAAATGGTCGGCAATATCATAGGCGATTAACATAATGCGATCGGCGGTTTGGTAAATTTGACCTTTTTGTGAAAACTTTCTTTTTAAATCGGTTTTTTGTTTGTCGCTAAGCTTACTGGTACTACGATCAAACCACGCATCAATCGCTTTGTCGTTAACGTTCAGCTCTGGAATACGTTCTTCATACAGCAGTGGGGTCACGGTTTTATCTTCAACCGCTTGCTGCATCGTATAAGAGTGAATGATTTTACCGAACTTGTTCTCGGTCTTATCGTCTTTTAATAGCGGCGTACCTGTAAAGGCGATAAAAGCAGCTTTAGGCAGGGTTTGCTGCATACGGATATTATTTTCACCGTTTTGGCTGCGGTGACCTTCGTCCACTAACACAATAATATTAGGGCTATCGTTGTAACAGTCTTTGTGTTTTATGGCAGAGCCAAACTTATTAATAATCGAAAAAATAACGCGCTCGTTACTTTGACCAATCTGCTCGGCCAAACGCTTACCTGTGGTCGCCATAGCATCTTTTTTATCGCGGTCGGTGAGTACACCACCGGATGCAAACGTCCGGCTTAGCTGGTCTTCCAAATCCACACGGTCAGTCACTATAATTACGCGGCACTGTGCTAGCTCTTCAAGCCATATAAGTGCTTTTGATAAAAACACCATAGTAAATGACTTGCCGCTACCTGTGGTGTGCCAAATAACGCCGCCTTCACGTGCACCTGAGTCATCAAACGTATTAATACGCTCTATCAGCGCCTTAATACCAAATACTTGCTGATAACGCGCAACAATCTTACCTGCTTTTTTATCAAACAGCGTAAACAGTCGGGTCATATTTAATAATCGCTCTGGGCGCAATAAACTTACAATTAACCTGTCTTGGTCGGTTACCGCAAGCTCTCCTGCGGCAATAAGTGACTGGTAATCTGTTTTATCTTTTGGAGGGCGATGATTAAAGAGTGCATTCAATTGTTTATCATCAAGCGTATGGTTTTTAAGCCTGACAAATTCCGCTTCCGGTATATGCTCTTCTTTCCACTTAGCCCAAAACTTCTCAGGGGTGCCGCACGTTGCATACAAACCCTCATGCCCATTTATGGCTAGCAGTAGTTGGCTGTAGGCATATAAATGCGGTATTTCATCCTGCTTTTGATTACGAATATGCTGGGAGATAGCCTCAGCATTGGTCGATTTACCTTCCTTGTTTGAGTCGGGGCGTTTTGCCTCAATCACCACTAACGGCAAACCATTTACAAAACACACAATGTCAGGTCTACGGTTACCTGTACCTTCGGCATTTTGTACCACTAACTCTTCAGTACAATGAAAGGTATTGTTATTAATATTATGCCAATCAATCAGCCTAATAGTGGGTGAGGCTTTTTTGCCATCAATAAATTCAGTAACGCTAACGCCATACATTAATGCATTATAAATTTTCTCATTAGCCGCTTTTAAACCAAGGTTCATCGCAGGGTTTAGTTCATGCATCACCTTATCAATGGCTGCATCAGATAACTTATGCTGTTTACCTGCAAACGAAAATGTCTGTTTGGCTAAAAAGGCACGCATCACAGGTAATAACACCACCTGATGGGTGCTTTTCTTATGGCTTGCTAACGTGTTAGCGCGTAGGGCTTCACACTCACTCGGTGGGATAAACGTATAGCCTAAGTTAGCTAGCAGCGTAAGCGCGGGCAATTTTGCGCTAAATTCTTCTTGGAAGTTAACAGAACCATTACTCATGAGTTAACCCCTTTCTTTTGAATGAATTCGCAAACATGAGTCATGATTGCTTCTGTATTTAGCAAAACGGTAATTACTATCACTATTAAGGAAATCCAAAAAGTTAGAGGTACTTTATCCCTAAAAAAACCAAATTGTCTTTGTTCATCTATCCAAGCAATTTGCTGTTCCCAAAAGAATTTATAGTGGGCAAACCAAGTTGCAAACATAATGTGATTTGACGCACAGCTATTGTTATGCCGCTGTTCAATGTCATTAAGTTTGTTCGCTATATCAGTAGTATTTGGAGATTGAGATTTAGCGTCTGACATTAAATGTTTGAGTTCATTGAATAGACCAATTAATGCAATACCTTTTTCTTCATATATCTCTTTATTCCCATTTTTCATGGAAATATAAAGCCCAATAAGTCCGAGTATTAAAAGCGTGCAAGACATGAATTTTGTCGAAAGGTTAGAGAACGCTAACGCATAAATACCAAAGGCCATCGAAAAAAAGCTAATTAACCCAGGTAGTCTTTCTATCATTTCATAGCTAGCGAAATGAAGTTTGGCTGAGTAACCAACGTTATAAGCAGTTTCAGCAATATGCGTTTTCAAGTTGTTAATATCCACTTTTATCTCCTATTGAATCGGCACATCAATTCTATCTTTCGCAACAACAACACCATTCTGAATAGCAAAGCATTCAACTATATGTTCACCTTTAAACGTAGTTGTTTCTTTTCTTTTTCTAAACCCATCATCCCTAAATATTTGACCTCGAATACAATCTTTTCGCTCCGCTTCAGCACCTTGGTTTAATACCTTCCATTTAATAATGTATTCGCCTGGAACATTAATCTTATCAACCATAAAATCTAATCTTTTATTAGCTAACAAAGGAGTGTGGTTTGCGAGCATTTTGGTAAGAAAATCTGATCTAAAGCCATTTTGAGATACTTCACATTCAATTTTAAGAGAGTACCGAATATCGACTGGGTGTAAGTCCTCAATAAACTGCTCAGTATTTGTAAAGTTTCTAAGAGACTTACTTTTTTGCACAGTTTGAGCTGCAGGGAAGCTTCTACCAAAAACCTTTTTCCACTTGTTATTGGCAGAATCTTGTTCTCCAGCTTTTATCGCAGCTAAGCACAAATCATAAGCATCTTGAGCTGCGTTTTGAAACTTTTCTTTAACTTTGACTTGTTGGCGACTACCTAAAGCTGCGTAATACTCTTTATTAGTTTCACCAGCCAAGTATTTGAAGAAATCACGACACATCCAATCATAATAAACGTGGCTTTTGTTATCATACTCTGTAGTCGAGTTTAAGAAATTGTATGCAAGCGTATCAATTAATAAGCCTCCCATGCCTACACCATGCTTATTTTTCCACGCCCTAGCCATTTTGCAAAGATGACGAAAATTATTAGTTTTGTTATCAACAATATTTTTAACTTCATCAATCTCGTCTTGCGGTTTAGTGATCTTCCAACTTCCGCCATTATAACTGTCGGGGTACTTAAAGCTTCCGTTGTCTTGTTTAAAAACAGGCTGGGCCTCGACCATAAAGTTGGTATAAATTATTTGAACAACCAATCGGTCAACTTTTACATCAGTATTTGGGTATCGGGTTTTGATTGCGTCTCTGGTATCTTTTAATAATTTTGATTGATCGTTTTTATAATCATCCCACTTTGTATTCGGCATAACATAAAGCATGTCCAAATCAGAAATACCCTTAATACCTGTCCACCTACCATATGACCCAACTCGTAGTGTATTAGTCGTTTTACATTCAGTATTTCTAAACTTCTTATTCAATGAACTGGTTATCTCTCCGTACCTCAAACTAATATTTGAGGCATTATCAACTTTTAGGTTGTTAAGAAAACCTTTGAACATTTCTGATGTAGTCATTTGTATCCTTACTTTCGATTTGTAGTTGGGTGAGGATCATTTCCATAACTGTTACCAGAAAGAGTTTGTCCGTCTACCTCGTGAACTTTGGTGCCAAATTGCTAGTAACTTTAGTTGTATTTAAATTACTAGCACCTTTTACTGTCTAACCACCAAGGTGTTTAACAACGTATAAGCTTTTATCTTTTGACATTATGCCACCGCCTCATCATCCACTTTCACTCTACGCTTGCCTGTTAACAACTGCTGCATCAGTGCTTTCTTTTCTTGTTTTAAACCGGCTAGTTGTTTTTTTAATAGCTCAATTTCTTTATCTGCGTTGGTCAATACAGCAGCTATTTTTTCTTGTTCGTCCGTTTTAGGGAGAGTTACCTTATGATTTTTAATTTCTCCAGTTATTTGCGGCTGACCTGAGCCAGTTATCAAGTATGTTAAATTCGAACCTGAAAGTAGGTAGTAGATAAATTTTTTACTGCAACTTTTGTTAGCATCCAAATTTACTACCATCGCGTTACCAGTAATCCAAGATTTAGGCAAAGTCCAATTGACAATCCCACATGTGCTGCCTCTGCAAGTAACAGCAACTTGCTCAGTATCATGATTAAAATCTGAGTATTTTCCGATAATTCCATTTGCTCCGTATACTGGGTAACCTGACGAGGTTAACTTGCTCTGAGATATAGTTTTAGACTGATAAATCTTTGCGATGTCACCAAGCGCAACTTCTTCCCACTCCCCTTCAAACGGTTTACCTGAATCATCAAGTAACCGTTTTTTGCCTGTGAGCAGTTGTTGCATGAGGGCTTTTTTCTGCTGTTTGCTGTTGTCGATTAGGCGAACGGTGGTGCTAATCGCTTTATCCCAAGTGGATAGGATTTTGGCGATTTTGCGTTGTTCAGGAAGTGGAGGAACATCAATTGGAATAGATCGTATAGTTGGTAAATTAAGCCCAGCTTTTGCACCAGAATCATTTAACCGATTTATTTTATGATTCATTTCTTTTGATGATAAGAGATACGCAATATATTTACTGTGCGACTTTCTCTCATCCAATCGTATTAAAGCGGTGTGCTGATTTATAAATGCCTCACCCAACCCTTCGTGAACCCAGCCAATTTTTCCAAGTTCGGCTGTAATAGACATAAGAATATCGCCAGCTTTTAGCGATGTTCTTTTGCCATCTGAAGAATCGCTTTTTACATCAACAAATTTCAAATCTGATAAATTTAAATAAATATTATCTCTTTGAAGATTTGTCATTCGAATGAACTTGCTGCCTTGCTCTGCGTAGTACTTTGCCCAGTCACGAGAGCCACTTGTTACAGTCAAGCATAAGTTATTTAAGCGAACATGTTCCCATCCATTAGGCACCATAACCCAACTCCTTTAAGTAGCCTTCCATTTCTGTCTCTAGAGTTTGCAATTCGCTTTTAAGCTCCACACGCTCAGTTCGTACCGCCACTAAATCAATCTCGGCTTCTTCTTCAAACGTATCAACGTAACGCGGAATATTGAGGTTAAAGTCGTTTTCGGCAATTTCGTCAAAGCTTGCTAGGTATGAATACTTATCGGTAGTTTCACGCGCTTTGTAGGTGTCGATAACTTTTTTAATGTTGTCAGGCGTTAACTGGTTTTGGTTTTTACCTGACTTGAATTCACGGCTCGCATCAATAAACAATACGTTGTTGTCGGTTTTGTGCTTTTTGAATATCAAAATGGCTGCGGGAATACCCGTACCAAAAAACAGCTTTTCTGGTAGGCCGATTACGGTATCTAGCAGGTTTTCTTCAATCAGTTGCTGGCGAATTTTACCTTCGCTCGATGCGCGAAATAGCACGCCATGTGGCACTACGACTGCCATGCGGCCTGTGTCTGGTTTTAGTGTTTCAATCATGTGGCTGATAAACGCATAATCACCCTTGGTTTTAGGCGGCACACCACGGCGGAAACGTCCGTAAGGGTCACTGCTAGCATCGTCATGCCCCCACTTATCCAAACTAAATGGCGGGTTGGCTGTCACCACATCAAAGTGCAATAAGCCGTTGCCGTCTTTATCAAGTAGCAATGGGTTACGAATGGTGTCGCCCCACTCAATACGGTGGTTGTCTTCACCGTGTAGGAACATATTCATTTTGGCGAGTGCCCATGTAGAGCCAATGGCTTCTTGACCAAATAAGGCGTATTTTTTAGAGCCAGAGTTTTTACGTACCATCGCGCCACACTTTAATAGCAGCGAGCCACTGCCTGTACAAGGGTCACATATTTGGTCGCCCTCAACGGGTTCTAAAACCGTTGCTAAAAGGGTTGAGACTTCAGGTGGCGTGTAGTATTCGCCGGCGGTCGCGCCACTACCAGCAGCAAAGTGTTTAATAAGGTATTCATAGGCATTACCGATGATATCTAAGCTGCCGACACGCTCTGTGCTTAGGTTTAAAATGTCTTTACCAAAGTCTTCTAACAAGTGGCGCAGTAAGTCGTTTTTTTGTTTTTCTTGGCCTAAGCGGTCGGTATTAAAGCTGATGTCTTGGAATACGTTTTTAAGCTTACTGCCGTTAGCTTCTTCGAGTGCGTGAAGGGCTTTATCAATGCGTTCGCCGTTGCCCGCTTCGTAGCGTTTTTCGTATAAGTCCCAAAAGCTCGCGCCTTCTGGTAATACAAAACGCTGTTTAGACATCATTGCGTGGATTAAATCGGGGTTGTCACCATACTGAGTAATCAGTTTGTTGTATTCGTCTTTGTATACATCAGAGATATATTTTAAAAACAGCATAGTGAGGATGAAGTCTTTATAGGTATCGGCACTAATTACACCACGAAAGGTGTCGCAGGCGTTCCACACCGCTTTGTTAATATCGTCCTGATTGATTTGGTTGGTTGTGGTCATATTTTTTAAGTCCTTATTAATAATTTTCAAATCTGTTTAGTTAACGTTCTCTAGTGCATGAATGGCGATTGTTTCAAGCTGTTTTTGTCTATTATCAATCAGCTTTTGTAATACTTTTATTTCTTTTATCCCGCAGCGATGCATTGCAGTGAGTTGCTTTTGTTTTTCAAGTGTAAGCACCTTGATTGGAGCATTTTCTAATACTTGCCTGCGAATGCTTAAATGCATTGAGCCTTCTGCTGTGGCTTTAAAATAACGTTGTGCAGGCTGTTGATTGAGTTGCCAGCATAAAAACTCAGGCGTTATTTTCTTTTTAAATTCCGGCTTTACTCTTATTAAGAAAAAGTGTGACGAGCATACAGTCTGCTGAGGTAAATTATCTTGTACCAAAGAAGAGAAGTTTTTAGAGCCTTTTGCTATAAATAAAATATCGCCATTAAGGAGCCAATCAGGTGTTTTTTTGGTTTTAAGTGTTGTTGTTATTAGGTTGTGCCGGATAATTTCACCACTAGGAAGATTATTTTTAACTTGTACAACATGAACATCCCCATCTTCATCTGGTGTTATGGCCCCTCTAAATGGATGCCCTGAATGAACATTAGCTATTTCGCAAATTTTTGTAATCAATGTCCCACCTTAAGCTTCATCTTGAGAAAAGTTATATAAACGATGTATTAATTGTTATTGCGTGGGGACATATTATACAAATAAATATAATACTCAATATAAATTACAGTTTTTAAAAGGTGCAATTTTATTTGACATGAAGCTCTTAATTGCTTACTTTGTAGTGCAGCTTTTAAATGTTGCAGTTTTAAAAAGGTGCAATTAAACAGAGGGCGGCAAAGTTGTATGAAAGCAATCAAAGTAGAAATACGTAAAAATGAAAAATTAAATTTTGGTTTATATGCGCTCACAGATATAGCGGAAGGCGAAGTAATATTTGTGGAACAAAGTAAGGTTTTTCACAAATTAACAGTACAAGATATGTTCAAGCCTGCTGGAGATGCATGTTTTCTTGTCGAAAAAATAATTAGAAGCCCAAAAACGGGCAAAGAATTTAATCTATTTAATTTAAAGCGTAATAGGGCATCAGATATTAAGATTGGTACTGACGATAAGTCTTATTTAATGTGTATTTCGAATAAATATAACGTAGATTACTTAGAGGTCTACGAAATATGGCAAATAGTAATTTCTTACTACATAACTTTATTTTATGACACCTCAGATCCTAGATTACAAATGTCGCCACTATGTAATCGATTAAACCATAGTTGCGATCCAAATGCTTCGATAGTTGCTAATACTACTTCTTTTAAAAAATTTAACAAAAATGAAGCTATATGTGTAGCACTAAAGTCAATCAAAAAAGCTGAAGAATTAACAATTTGGTACTTGTCAAAATCACATGCCTTTCTAGACACCGAAAAACGTCGTTCTGCGCTTTTGAGTTGCTATGGATTTCTATGTTTATGCAAAAACTGTACTGCTGAGTAGCTACAGTTAATTAGTATGTTAGAGAGGTTTGATAATGATAGTTAAAAATGAAATCTTTTCAGACGGTGAACGGCGACCTCTCATTATAAATAACGACAACTCGATAGATTTTTGGTCGACTCTTTATATCACAGTAATGTTACGTGCTGATAATAAGCAGAATACGATAAAGAATACACTGTATAGTATTATTCTTCTAAGTAAATGGGAACAATCAAACCATCGTAATTTATTTGAAGAGTTCAGAGATCAAAAGCTTCTCAATCCAGAAACGATCAGATCTATTAAAAATTTTTGTATGTATTCCTCTCAAAAAAACACTCGAAATTCAAAAAAAATTATAGATTTTAGACGCCTAGCCAAGAAAGATTCGCCATTAAAGACTGTAGATAAAAAATTTCAACTCCAGCGTATGACTGTTATCAATAACTATTTAAAATTTTGCGCTTGGGAGATTTGTAAATTTAAGCCCAATGCGACTGATTTAAAAGATGGAATTGATCAAATGGCGAAGCTATTTACAAGCTATTATCCGAAAGGAATTAGTAATATATCTAAAGTGACTCATGCTGAGGCGATAACTCTTGAGCACTTTAGGCAGGTGGCTCATGCTGAACATAACGATAACCCTTTTAAGAGCTTTGATAGTCGTTTACGTAACCAAATATTAATTGAGATTCTTTATTGGACAGGTTGTAGACCTGCAGAAGTTATAGCATTACAGCTAGATGATATAGAACATGATATAGATGAACCGCAATTACGCTTTATAAGGCGGCATGACAACATTGATGATCCTAGGAAGGATCAGCCAGTTTTAAAAACCCAAGAGAGAGATATTGAAATTCCTAAAACTCTATATTTTGATCTTGAACGCTACATTAGAACAATTCGACATAAATATAAACTTTCAAAGACTCACCCTTATATATTTGTTTCACATAAAGGCCAAACTTCGGGTACTGCTTTGAGTGATAAAGCATTTTTTGGTGGAGTAATTACGCCACTTAAAAAAGTAGATGCAGATTTTATTAATGTTCAAAGACGTAGCTTTAGAATTTACTTTAATGAACGTTTTTCTGATCAAATAGATAAACATAACGAGAAGATATCTATGGAAATTGTTGATGCTGAGATACGTGGAGAAAGTGAAAGTGTAAAAAGGTTAAAAAAGCAAGTAATTCGAGATGGAGATGAGGTTGATACAAGAATGAGAATTATGGGGCACTCTAACCCAAATAGCGCTAGACCATATTTAGACAGGCATATAACTCGCATAGCAAATAAAGTTCATAAAGAGATGATACTAGGTACTAGTGTAGCAGTAGAGGAAATTAAAAATGCTAGATATAAAAAGTAATCAGCACGAAAGAGATAGCTTTATTCATACTTGTAAAATGGGTTATGTTTTTAATCGCGAGTCAGATATTTGGAAGCTTGATACAACGGTTAAGCTTAATTGGGGTTTACTTCCAAAGAATGTTGAAAATGAATTTTTGACTTGTTACAAAGTGCAAATGGCAGATTATGCCTGTGAACTATCGGCGAGTACTTGTTCTATTATTTTTGGCATAATTTTAGCCATACTTCGTTCTACAAAAAGTGTGAGTATTGAGCTAAGTACAGTACAAAACTATTTATCAACATTCGGCCCTAAATCTGAATACAAATTAGGTTATATTAGGGCGTTTTTATTAGACTGGATTGATAAAAAAATAGGTGGTATTGATCCTAAGCTTGAAACTTGGCTTGAAGCAATTACTTTGAAAGGAGCACCAAAGGGGGTTGCTGTTACAAAAGGATGTCCTCATAGTGGAGCTTATAGTATGCAAGAACAGCAGGCTATTTTATTTTGGGGTGTGAACGAATTCCATGATAATAAGTTATCATTAACTAAATATACTTGGTTAATGTTAAATGTATACCTCGGGGCTAGGCCAACTCAGTTTTGCCAGTTTAAAGCCTGTGACCTCACAAAAAAAACAAAAGACGGAATAACTACATATACTTTAAAAGTACCTCAGGCTAAAAAGCATGGTGCTACAAATTTTAGAGATGTACTAAAAGAGTGTGATATTGATGAAGACTTAGCTTTATTGTTTAGCAATCAAAGTTCTAAAACAATAGAAAAGATTGAAGAATCACTAGGTAGACTACCTGAATATCTAAAAGCTCAAATGCCAGTTTTTATGTTTCGAAAGGGAATTGAAAGTCTGAGCTCTATTGATAAACTGGTTGAATCTATGAATAGCACTCCAGATGCAATCCATCTACCACGAGTCAAGGGAACTAAAATTCTTAGAGACTTAAGCCATAAATGTAGAGCTACTTCAGAACGTTTAAATGGTGAGTTTATCCACCTTACAGCAAGGCGTTTTCGTTATACCATGGGTACTAATGCAGCAAGGCGAGGATTAAGCGCATTTGCTATTGCTAAGATTCTTGGTCATAACGATATTCAAAACGTTAAGGTATATACAGAAAATGTTAAAGAGCTAACAGAGGAAGTAAATGAAGCTCTTGCTCCTGTGTTAGCACCATTGGCACAAGCTTTTGCTGGTACGCTAATCGCTAATGAAGCAGATGCTCTTAGAGCTAATGATCCTCATTCCCGTATTTATAACCATAAAGGTAATCGAGTTGGTAATTGTGGCTCTTTTGGCTTTTGCGCAAAAGGTGGTCGAGCCTGTTATACATGTGTGAAGTTTCAGCCTTGGGTTACTGAGCGTCATCAAGTTATTTTAGATGATTTAAATGTAGAAAGAAAAAGGCTCAAAGACAAGGGAGCCAGTAAATTTGTTATCCAATCAACAGATAGACTTGTTTTAGCTATTACAGAAGTTATTCAGCTATGTGAGCAAGCCAAGAAAATGGAAGGAATTACCTATGAGTAATGTAATTAGCATTTGGGAAGCTAAACATAAGTTGGATGGCAAAAAAAATTTAAAAGAGTTTATTCATTACGCTAAAGTAAAGCTTACGCTTTACAGTGAGCAAGGTTGGGAATCAAGCAAGTGGAAGCCCAATAAAGGGCAAACTCTTGTATTCGGTTTTCAGGACCAAAATTATGGTCCTATAGAAGAGTTTAAAAAACCTTTTATGGACTTCGCTAAAGCATTTATTAGACAGCAAATGACAATAAAAGAAATTTCGTCCGCTCATCTATGGATTGCATTATTTCGTCTGTTTTATAACGCATTGCTTGAGCAAGAGCCGCGTAAAGCACCGTGTATTTTAAATATTAGCAATTTAACTATAAAGAATGTCGAGCAACAGATTAGAGAAAGCAAATACGTGCCAATGCGAAAGTACCATATAGGTAGTAAATTGGCCAAGATTATAAAATGGTTGTTAGATAACAAAATAATTTTAATTTTGGGGGGATATAAAAACCCGTTCAAGAAGCCAGCACATAAAGCAGAACAAATAGGCCGAGAGGCAGATGAATTTCGTGAAAAACGTTGCCCATCCATGCATGAAATGCTCAGTTTTGCAGATTGCTTTGCACAAGCAGAAACTATAGCTGATCAATATTACACTAGTAGTCTAGTTCTACTATGTTTTGCTCCTGCACGTTTGAATGAGTTAGGTGGCCTTACTATTAACTCTTTACAGCAGGGTGATGATGGTGACTGGTATGTAGTATGGTTTGGTTCTAAAGGGTACAAAGATCACCGTAAAGGTGTACCTGAATTAATGCTAGATACAGTTAAAGAGGCATTCCGCCGATTAACAGTAATTAGTGAACCAGCAAGAAATGCGGCCCTATGGGCTCATAATCACCCAGATACATTTTTTCGTCATGAGAAATGTATTACTAGACCCAATCACCAAGAAGACGAGCAAATGACTCATAAAGAGCTTGCTTATGCGATAAGCATCACCGGAGATCTAAGTCTTCCAAATAAAGAAATAATCAACACATCAACTAAATGGGCTACTTCACTCTTAGAAGAAGGGAACCTTTCATATCGCAGGTTGAATGAGTTAGTTCATAAAAAATATAAGAGCAGAGGTTGGCCGTACAATGAGAAAAGTCAGCGGCCTGTATGGGAAAATCTTTTCTTGTATAGAGACCTAGAACTGAAACCGAAGTCTGGAACTAAGTTATTTAGTTGGGTAATTCCTAATTTAGATAGTTTCAATAATCAGCTAAAAAGAAAAAACAAAAAAATGAGTAATCTTTGGGAGCGGTTTGATAAAAGTGATGAGAACGGTCACCCTTTATCGTTAACCACACACCAATTTCGTGTGTGGTTAAACACCCATGCGAAAATTGGTGGTGTAGACGATTGGAAAATTGCGCAGTGGTCTGGTAGAGCTGATATAAAGCATAATTCAGCATATGACTTACGGACAATTGAGCAAAAAAATGCTTTAAAAACAGAGTTAATGGTTTCAAGTTATAGTGATAAACCTAATGCTGTCGTATTACGTAAACAGAAACTTCCGGTGCCTCTAAGGTCTATTGGTATTGATAGAGAAGGAGTTGCAGACTTTACAGGGATTGGTTTCTGTGTTCATGATTTTGCTCAAACACCTTGTACTAAATCGGGAGAGTGTGTGACATGTAAAGAGCATGTTTGTATGACAGGAATACCTGAAACATTAAAAGAGCTTCAATTATTAGAAGAAAAAATATCGAGTGAATTAAAGCACGCAGTACAAGAAAGTGATAAACACACATTTGGAGCTGACCGTTGGGTAACTCATCTTGGTTGGAAACTAGCTCATATCCGTACAATTATAAAAATAAAAAAAGATGACAGCCTGCCAGATGGCACGATAATCAGAGTTCCCGTTATGCACGATCCTTCCCCTGTTCGAATTGCCTTAGCTGAAAAATGTATGAACACAGAAATAGATAAAGAAGCAAGCGCGAAGAAAGAGCAAATACTTACTTCAGATATAAGTATTGCAAAACTATTAGGGTTTAGCTGATGCCAAAAGTTATTGTAGATGATATTACACATAAAAGTATATTGAGAATAATCTCTCAATGGAGGGGGAAGTTAACCTGGAAGCTTTTATGTGAACGTGTAACTCGTGAATGTGGACTAAAAAATAATATTTCTAGACATACATTATTAGCTTATCAAGAAATAGAGATAGCATACAGTGAACGTAAAAAGATGCTAAATAGTGAAGGTAGTCATCACCAACTGATTCCTGAAGATAAGCAGCTAGAAAATGTATACAATAGAATAGATAAGCTAGAAATAGATAAAAAAAGACTACAAAGCGAATTAAACGCGATGAGAGAGCAAGTTGTTCGCTGGATGTACAACCTCTATCAGATGGGGTTGAATATGGATGAAATGAATGCCCCAATGCCTATCGGTGTGAATAAAGAAGAATTAATAAGTAGAAATATTCCAAAAAATGTTGATCCTCAAAAGTTAAATGAATCACTTCCAAAAATTACAAGAGCTGCTGATAATAGAAGAAAACGCAGTCGTTATGATTATTAAGTAACCTAAATTCTGGTTAAGGTAGTTGCTAACGTATTGAATCATAGTTATATTTAATTTTATTTTCTCTAGCCAGAGGTTTGTAGTGAAAACAAGGCGAATTTACGCGTCAATAGCTGGCCTATTGCAAGCAAATTCAACGCAGTTAGCGCTGAAAATAGCTGCTTGAGATAAGTTTATTATCCGAAGCTTAGGTTAAGTAGTATTAGTTCAAACAAGATCAGGGCTAGTACAATTAAGTTATAACCTCAGAACATCTTATCCATATTATCCTCTGCCATCCATGATTAAAATTTAATAGAGCTGGTTATGAAGTAATTGCTTGTAGTTAACATATAGGAGTATTTTTGTTCAACTTAATCATATTATAAGGCAATAGCGAAAAAATGATATTCGTAGATTTTGTATAGAAAAGAGATCAATAATGGAAAATATTATGCTTTGTAATACAAATAAAGAAAACATGTATGGTAAAAGCTTGTTTTTATATTGTAATGATTTGTTTTAAATATCTTTTTTAAATTGGCGTGCTATTTTTGTGAGTAATTACCATTTTAGCACACAGTTAAACTAAGAGTGTAAGAATAAAGATCTAAGCATACCATAACCCAGTGTCATTACTGGGTTTTTTGTTTGCCCAGCGAAGCTGGCAAACCCGATAGGCTGAAAGATGCCTTATTACCCTGACTAAGGGGAAGATAATCTGAATGGCAAGGGCGTCACTGGCCAACGGTGGGGTCTGAAGGAAGCCATAAGAAGTTAGAGGTACACAACTAACCGT
>LV_Brine_h2_0102DRAFT_1000036_pt1 | contig 47392 bp, 38 predicted proteins | sample LakVidmifraction_3_FD_10600 | JGI IMG/M metagenome (IMG submission 10600)
TGAAAAAAATTAAAAAAAGAGCGAAATAGCATGTTTAGTGTGTGTTTTGCACGAAAAGCAGTCAAGTTAACTAATGTTTTAATAAGTAACTGGATTAAAACCTATTTATGCAAACCCATTATGTAGTGAATCTAAAATGTAAATAATATATAATTTGCTGATAAAATCAGATGAACGACTTTCAGGGACCACAAAATGGAATCGGTACTCAATTGGCTTAATGAAAACTCAGGCCTAATCTTACACTATGGAATACAAGCGGTAATAGCGCTGGTTATCTTTTTATTAGGTGGGCGAATTGCAAAATTTTGTGCAAACTTAACCGAAAAAGCATTCGACAAAAAGAAAGTAGACAAAGCAGTAGGCTCATTTGTTTCTAGTATTGTATTTGCCATAGTATTTATGGCGACCGTTTTAATGGCGCTGTCGCAAATAGGGATCGAAACAACCTCATTTATTGCTATTTTAGGTGCTGCTGGTTTAGCTGTAGGTTTAGCACTACAAGGCTCGCTTTCTAACTTTGCATCAGGCGTGCTGATTATTTTACTACGCCCTTTTAAATCGGGTGACTACGTAGAGGCAGGTAATAAAGCCGGCACTATTAAAAAAATCGAAATATTTTCAACAGAGCTGCGCACCCCAGATAACAAAGTTATCATAATGCCAAATTCAAAAATCATGTCAGATGCAATCGTTAATTACTCACGAGAGTCAACACGCCGTATAGATTTAGTAATTCGTGTAGATTACGATGCCGATTTACGCAAAGCGAAAGAAGTGCTTAAATCAATACTCGATAGCGAGTCACGCATTTTAAAAGATCCGGCTTATAACGTATCAGTATCTGAGCTTGCTGAATCAAGCGTAAACTTTATAGTTCGCCCGTGGGTTGAGTCAGCCGATTATTGGCCTACGTACTGGAGTTTACTCGAAGAAATTAAAATTATATTTGATGAGCAAGGGATCAATATTCCAGCTCCTCAGATGGATGTACATTTACGCAAACAAGATTAATTTACTTACAGCTATACAAAGGTTATTTTTAAATGAAACTAAAGCTTTTATCAATTTTAGTTGCAGCAACAGCAGCAACTAACGCATTTGCAGACGACGCTGAGCAAAAAACCTGGGAAGTTACCAGTGAGCTAGGCGCTATTATTACCAGCGGTAACACCGAAACCACCACACTTAAAGGTGGTATTAAGGTATTGCATCATCTAGAACGTTGGAATAATGAGTACAAAATCGACGGTATTTATAAAGAAGACGAAGTAGAAAACGACGATGGTACAAAAGACAAACAGCGTACTAACGAAAAATACGCTATTTCTGCACAAGGCAATTACAAATTAAATGAAAAACACTCGCACCTATTCATTTATGGTTCACACGTTTCAGACTATTTTGGTGCCTATAGAAGTGAGTCGGTAGTTTCTGCTGGTTATGGTTTACGTTTATTAAACGAAAAAACCATGTGGTTAAGTGCCGAAATTGGTCCTGGTTATAAGTACTTTAAGTATCCAGATGTAAGCACAGAAGTTGACGAAAATGGTAATTCACTTGCTGGTGAATACGAAGGCGAAATTATTGCCTTAGGTAAATTAGATTACAACTGGAAGATTTCTGATAACGCTCGTTTTACGCAATTAGTAACAGTAGAGTATGGTGACACCAACACCAAAACACGCTCAGAAACTGCACTACTTGCTAAAATAAATGGTTCATTACAAATGAAGGTTGCTTACAATATTATTAACAACTCAGATGTTGCTGATGACAAAGAAAGCACCGATACAGAGACCTCGCTAACACTGGTTTACAGTTTTTAACCAATAATACCAAGTTAATGACATTTAAATGACTAAAGGGGCAAAAGTCCCTTTTTTATTTTTTCAATAGTAATGTACAATACGCAGCAATTCTTGTTGTAGACCTAGGGAAATACCTACTCGTGAACCTTTTTAAACACTTATTTAGTGCTTTAGTATTAATATGTAGCTTTAGTGTATTAGCATTCACCCCGAGTGCGTCGCAAATAGAGCAATTTAAAAAACTACCAAAGTCTCAGCAGCAGGCATTGGCAAAGCAGTACGGTGTTGACCTATCGGTAATAACTGGGTCAAGCCAATCAAGTAATCAACCTCAAGTTGAAGAACCCACAATCGGTCCTCGTTTAGTACAACAAGAGCAAGCAGCAAAAGCAGAACCAGCAAAACAAAACCCTAATACAGTTAAGCCATTTGGTTATGAACTTTTTGCCGGTGAACCGACTACATTTATGCCTAGCGAAACCGCAGCAGTGCCCGACACCTACTTAGTAGGGCGTGGTGATCAGCTACTAATTAACTTTTATGGTAAAGAAAGCGATAGATTTGAAGTGAACGTTGATCGCGAAGGGCGCATTAGCATCCCTAACTTAAGCCCAGTACAAGTTGCAGGTTTAACCTTCGCTGAGGTTAAAGAATTAATAAAAGTTAAAGTAGAACAAGAAATTATTGGCGTTAAAGTATTTGTGTCGCTTGGTCAGTTACGCAGCATGCGTATTTTAGTACTTGGCGAAGCATACAAGCCTGGTAGTTATAATGTATCGTCTTTAACTACTGTATCGCATGCATTATTTGTAAGTGGTGGTGTATCTGATATTGCTTCATTGCGTAACATTCAAGTAAAGCGTGCGGGTAAAGTAGTTGCTAATTTTGATTTGTACGACTTACTTATTCATGGTGATAGCAGTAACGATATAACTTTAAAGCCCGGTGACGCCGTATTTGTACCTTCAGTTGGTGCACAAGTAAAAGTAGAAGGCTTAGTGAAACGCCCAGCTATTTTTGAGCTAAAAAAGGGCGAAACAGCCAAAGAGCTATTAGCTATGGCAGGCGGCCTAAAGCCGGGCGCTTATACTAAAAATGCCGTGGTAGAGCGTTTTAAAAACAACCGCAAAGAAGTACTTACCGTAGACTTTTCTGCTAATAGCATAAACTATATTCCCCAAGACGGTGACCGCGTACGCTTTAATACTATAAGCTCACAATATAAAAATTCAGTTAATTTAATCGGTGCCGTAGTACGCCCTGGCAGCTATCAATGGCACCAAGGCAAACGTATTTCCGATGTTCTAAAGTCGGTACGTGGCGATCTACTTCCCCAAGCTGATTTAAGTTATGGCTTGGTAGTACGTGAAGTAAATATAAGTGGCGATATAGAAGTACATCAGTTTGATGTAGCTTTAGCTATTATTAAAAATAGCGACAACGACCTAGCCTTAAACGCCAACGATAAAATACTTGTATTTAGTGAGTTTGAAGAAAAACAAGATGAAAAGTTAACGTTAGCAGCAACTGGCTCAGGTACTAAAAAAGATACATCAATTGAGCAAGCTGCAACACAAGGTGAAAATAGTAACCAATTAAGTGCAGCAAGTTATACACCTTATAGCCGTAACAACTTACTAGCACCTATCATTAAAAAACTTAAGCGCCAAGCTTCTATCGAGCAAGCCATTCAGTTAGTAGAAGTTAACGGCAGTGTTACTTACCCAGGTGTTTACCCACTAACTATAGGTGGCGAAATTGCTGACCTTGTAACGGCAGCGGGTGGCTTACTTGAATCGGCATACACCAAACAAGCTGAAATTACCCGTATGGTTGATGGTGATGCTTCAAAAGTAGAACATATAAAAATAGACTTTGATCAAGTAGTAAATGGTAATGAGCAAAACCGCATTGCTTTACAAAGTAAAGACAGCTTAAATATTTTTGAAACACCAAACTGGCAAGAAAACGTAAAAGTAACTTTAAAGGGCGAGTTGTTATTCCCAGGTACTTACACAATTCGCCGTGGCGAAACATTAATTAATTTGTTAGAGCGCGCAGGTGGTTTTTCAGATTTTGCTGAGCAAAAGGCAGCGGTGTTCATTCGCCAGTCGGTTAAGCAGCAAGAGCAACAGCAGTTAGCACGTTTGACTAACGAATTACGCCGCGATGTGGCATCTAAAAGCTTTCAAGACTCTATAAACAGCAGCACGCTTTCTTACGACGAAATGAACAAGTTACTGAACGACTTGGCTAGCGTGGAAGCAGTTGGGCGCTTAGTGATTGACCTGCCTTTAATTGTAAATAATCAGCAAAACTTAGTGCTACAAGATGGCGATACACTTTACGTGCCTAGTAAGCGCGACTCTATCAGCGTAGTGGGAGAGGTTAATTATGCAACTACTCACTTATATAAAGCGGGTATAAGCGTAGACGACTACCTTAAGCTAAGTGGTGGCCTTAAAAAGCGTGCCGATGATGACCGCATTTATATAATTAAAGCCAATGGATCGGTAAAAATACCTAACACGGGTAGTTGGTTTGCAGTTAATAACTCAGAGCAGCTAGAGGCAGGTGATACCATAGTAGTACCTATGGACACAGGGCACATGGATAAGCTAACGCTGTGGAGCACAGCAACACAAATACTGTATCAATTAGGTGTAGCAGTAGCTGCTATCGGTAGCCTTTAATTAAAGTAATAAACTAGCATCTAAAGCCAAAGCAATCCTTTGGCTTTAATTAGCATATACAAAATAGTAAAAACAAAATTTAGCAATTAAATCAGTACGTAGGAACTGCAACCTAGGGGCGGAAGCGTGTCTGAATGACTTGAAAGTAAATAGTTTTACTTCCAAGCTGAAGTAAGACACCTCTGCGACGAACCGGACCGCAAGCCTGGCTGCAAGACTAATAAATAGCTTTAGCTATCAACCGAGATTTATATGAACAATAACCAAGCAAATATAAAAGAGAATAACGAATACGTGCAAAGCCATAACAATAACATCGCTGACGACGAAATCGATTTACGTGAGCTGTTTGCTGTAATTTGGCAAGGAAAATGGTTAATAATAGCAATTACAGCACTGTTCGCAGTTGCATCCGTTGTTTATGCTATTAACCAACCTAACATTTATAAGTCGGAAGCGTTATTAGCCCCTGCAGAGCAAGAAGGTGGCGGTGGTTTAAGTGCCTTAGCTGGGCAGTTTGGTGGTTTAGCCAGCTTGGCGGGTGTTAATTTAGGTGGTGGTTCAAGTAATAAAGCACAATTAGCCATTGAGGTGTTAAAGTCACGCCAGTTTACCAGCGACTTTATTCAAATGCATAACATCTTACCAGACTTAATGGCTGCTAAAACGTGGGATATGGAAACGAATACGGTTGTATATGATAGCGAAATGTACGATGCTCAAAATAATAAATGGCTACGTGAAGTTGAAGCGCCTTTTAAGCCAGAGCCATCTATGCAAGAAGCCTTTAAGGTTTTTAGCAAAATAATAAGTGCAAGTACTGATAAAGAAAGCGGTATGGTTACCGTGTCGGTAGAGCATGTATCTCCTAGTGTTGCGCAGCAATGGGTTAGTTGGCTGATTGAAGATATAAATAAAAGCATGAAAGAACGAGATGTTTTAGAGGCAGTAAAAAGTACTGACTTTTTAACTCAGCAGCTAGAGCAAACTAAAATTGCTGATATACGTGCGGTACTTTACAAATTAGTTGAAGAGCAAACTAAAACAATTATGTTTGCTAAAGTACGCGATGAATACGTATTTAAAACCATTGATGCAGCATTAGTACCAGAAGAAAAGTTTAAACCTAAGCGCGCATTAATCTGTGTACTAGGTGTACTTTTAGGTGGAATGCTAAGTGTAATGATAGTATTGATCAGACACTATGTAGCCAAAGATAAAGACTAGGTTTAAACGTCTAGTTTTTTGAGGGCCTATTGGGCACTTTTAAATAAAAGTACAAAAACAAGCAATTACAATGAGATAGTCTAAATTGACTGTCTCAAAATGGAGAAAAGTGTCTCAGTGGGTAATTAAATGACTGAGATGCTTTGTTGAAATAAATCATATTTCGGGCTGTGTAAAAACAGCAATCCCACAGATAACTTCCAAAATATAAAGGCATTTCTTGTGAAAATATTAGTAACTGGTGGCGCAGGGTTCATTGGTAGCGCCGTTATTCGTCACATACTTTCCAACACTCAAGATAGTGTAATCAACGTTGATGCGTTAACGTATGCAGGAAACTTAGAATCTCTTCAAAATGCAGATGAGTCTGACCGTTACTATTTTGAACACGTTAATATTTGTAATCGTATAGAATTAGATCGTGTTTTTAATACACATAAGCCTGATGTTGTGATGCACTTAGCTGCCGAAAGTCATGTAGATCGTTCTATAACTGGGCCAGCTGAATTCATTCAAACTAATATCGTAGGCACTTATAACTTACTAGAAGCAGCCCGTGAATATTGGAATACTCTTGAAGCTGTAGCTAAAAATGCTTTTCGGTTTCATCATATTTCAACGGATGAAGTGTATGGAGACCTTCCACATCCAGATGAGCAAGTAGGAGACCTTCCGTTGTTCACTGAGGAAACATCTTATGCGCCAAGTAGCCCTTATTCGGCAAGTAAAGCATCGAGCGATCACTTAGTTCGAGCATGGCTCCGTACGTATGGTTTTCCAACAATCATCACTAATTGTTCAAACAATTATGGTCCTTATCACTTTCCTGAGAAGTTAATACCGCTTGTTATTTTAAATGCTCTTGAAGGTAAGAACTTACCTATTTATGGAAAAGGCGACCAGATTCGCGATTGGCTATATGTAGAAGATCACGCACGTGCACTTTATAAAGTAGTGACAGAAGGCAAAGTAGGCGAAACCTATAATATTGGAGGTCACAACGAAAAGCAAAATATTGAAGTGGTTCAAACTATTTGCAATATTTTAGATGAGTTAGTACCTAAAGAGTCAAATTATTCAGAGCAAATAACATTTGTTTCTGATCGCCCAGGCCACGACCGCCGCTATGCAATAGACTCATCAAAAATGAGTAATGAGCTTAATTGGACGCCAATCGAAACCTTTGAAACAGGCCTACTTAAAACTGTTCAATGGTATTTAGACAATCAAAAGTGGTCTAAAAATGTTCAGGATGGTTCGTATCAGCGTGAACGTCTTGGTGAAATAAATACGCAAGCTCAAGGAAAGTAATATGAAAGGAATTATCCTCGCTGGAGGCTCAGGCACTCGGCTTTACCCGATTACTATGGGGGTATCAAAGCAATTATTACCAATTTATGATAAACCGATGATTTATTACCCGCTATCGGTATTAATGCTAGCGGGTATTAATGAGGTATTAATAATCACTACTCCAGAAGATAGTGATTCATTTAAACGTCTACTAGGTGATGGCTCGCGCTTTGGTATTAAACTTAGTTATACTGTACAACCTAGTCCTGATGGCTTAGCGCAAGCGTTTATCTTAGGTGAGGAGTTTATTGGCACTGATGATGTGTGTTTAGTACTTGGCGATAATGTTTTTTATGGCCAAGGTTTTACACCTAAGCTTAAGCATGCGGTAGAAAATGCTAAAAATGGTCAAGGAGCAACTGTATTTGGTTATCAAGTAAAAGATCCAGAACGCTTTGGTGTGGTTGAGTTTGACGAAAAGCTAAAAGCTATTTCGATTGAGGAAAAACCAAGTAATCCAAAGTCACACTTTGCTGTAACAGGATTATATTTCTATGATAACTCAGTAGTTGAAATGGCTAAGCAAGTCGAACCATCGCACCGTGGTGAGCTCGAAATTACCTGCTTAAACGAAATGTATTTAGAACAAGGTAAGCTTAATGTAGAAATGCTTGGCCGCGGCTTTGCGTGGTTAGACACTGGTACTCACGAAAGCTTACTTGAAGCCGCTCAGTTTGTTGAAACAATCGAGAAACGTCAAGGTTATAAAATAGCATGTTTAGAAGAAATTGCTTTTAGCAATGAATGGCTAACTAAACAACAAGTTAAAACATTAGCTCAACCATTATTAAAAAATGGATATGGCAAATATTTAATGGAAGTCATCAGAGATTAATATGGCAATTGTATTAAATAAGCCACTAACTCCGAATTTAGCAAAGCTAACAAACTATTTAGCACAAGTTAATGAGAGCGGTTGGTATACTAATTTTGGTCCTTTACACAAACAATTAACAGAGCGGTTAGAAAAATATCTGGGTGTTGAAAATTTGTTACTTGTTTCAAATGGTACATTAGCTTTGCAAGTTGCTTACAAGGCACTGGGTGTCAATTATGCGATAACAACACCTTTTTCATTTGTTGCTACTGCGAGCTCATTAATATGGAGTGGTATTGATACATCATTTTCTGACATTGAGGAGAGCAGTTATAATTTATGCCCGAAAAAGGTAGAAGAAGCTCTTATTACAGATTCTAAAATAGACTGCATAGTTGCAACTCATGTATATGGTAATCCTTGCGATGTTGATGCTTTTAACTTGTTGTCAGAAAAGTATAAAGTTAGAGTGATATATGACGCAGCTCATGCTTTCGGAGTTAAGGTAGGTGATAAGTCTGTCTTGGAATTTGGCGACGCAAGCACTCTAAGTTTTCATGCTACAAAAGTGTTTCATACGATTGAAGGAGGGGCTATCGTTTTTAAGCATAAAGCTGACTATGAAAGGGCTAAGCGACTGGTTAACTTTGGAATAGATAATTTAGGTAATATTACGGAACCAGGAATTAATGCAAAATTAAATGAGTATCAATGTGCCGTTGGTTTAACAATATTAGATTCTTACGATGGTGTTTTAGAGCATCGGATTAAATTATTTAATGCTTATACTGATGGGTTAAAAAATTTAGTTGGTTTACAAAGTTGGCATCCAGATGCAAATTTCAACGGTGCGTATATGCCAATAAACTTAAATAGTATTGAACAAAGAATAAAAATTGAACAAGAGTTAAAAAGAAATAATGTTCAATATCGACAATACTTTACTCCTTCACTAGAAAGTGTTTTTCAAGAGCAAAAAGTTTACTCTAATAAAAATAGTAAAATTTTATCTGAAAAAATTCTATGCTTACCACTTCACATCTATATGTCGATTAAAGAAGTTGAATTTGTAGTTAATTTGATAAAAAAGGTAATCAAGTGAAAAGTGTTTTGATTGTTTCAGATAATATTGAGTTAGTAACTCACTTTAAGGTGGTGGTAGAAAGTATTTCATCAGAAGTTGCTATGTTCGATTATTGCTATAGTGTCATTAATAAACAACCGGACGTATTAAAAAGTTTAAATATGTCGGTTATTGATATGAGAGATAACCGACATGTAAATTTAATAATAGATAATTATGATTTAGTTATATCCGCTCATTGTAAACAAATCTTTCCCGAGAAATTAGTTAATTCTGTATGCTGTATTAATATTCATCCCGGACTAAACCCTTACAATAGAGGGTGGTATCCACAAGTTTTTTCAATCATAAATAAAAAGCCAATAGGTTGCACACTCCATATAATGGACGCGGAGATTGATCACGGAGATGTTATTTACCAGCAGGAGGTGATAGTTAATTCATGGGATACCTCGTTAGACGTGTACAAAAGAGTTGTTGATGCTGAAAAAAAATTAATAAAAAAACATCTTCTCGACTTGATATCAGGTAATTATGAGTATTTTAAACTAAAGAATAATGGGAATTATAATGGTATCAAAGATTTTAATGAATTGTCGAGTCTAAATTTGGCTTCAACAGCAACCTTAGGAGAGCACATTGATCTGCTAAGAGCTTTAACTCATGGTGACTTTAATAATGCTTATTTTATAGACGACCAAGGTAATAAGGTTTTTGTTAAAATCACTTTAGAAAAAAATAATAGTTAATGTCGCATTTAAAAGCTAATATTCTGGCTAATTATTTTAGTCAAATCTACGTTACACTGGTTGGCATTTTATTACTCCCAATGTACATAAAGTATATGGGGAGTGAAGCTTATGGTTTAATTGGTTTTTTTGCAATGCTACAAGCATGGTTTGGTGTGCTTGATTTAGGTTTGACACCCACAATTGGACGAGAGACCGCACGTTATAAAGGCGGTGCTATTACCGCCCTAGCCTTCAGACAGCTATATCGAGCACTAATGGTGATTTTTATTATCGTTGCGTTTGTGGCAGGGAGTGTTTTATTTTCACTGTCTAATTTTATAGCTACAAAGTGGCTAAATCTAGAGGTCTTACCTGTTGGTGATGTTGTTATTGCTGTGCAAATTATGGCAATAAGCGTTGCATTACGATGGATGTGTGGTTTGTTCCGTGGCGTAGTTAGTGGTAGTGAGCAATTAGTTTGGCTTAGTTGTTTTAATGCTTTTATTGCAACACTTCGATTTGTTGGTGTGTTTTTAAGTATGTGGTATTTCGGGTTTACTCCGTTAGTTTTTTTTATTCATCAGTTTTTTGTTGCAGTAACTGAAATTGTGATTTTGGCGATAAAGGCACAAAAATTATTGCCAAATAAAAAAAACTTAAGAAGAGATATTGGATGGTCATTCGAACCAATTAAACCAGTGCTAAAATTCTCTCTTACTATTGCTTTTACTGCAGCAATTTGGGTTATTGTTACTCAAACAGATAAATTAATACTGTCAGGCATTTTGTCATTAGAGGATTACGGAAACTTTACCCTAGCTGTATTAGTTGCGAATGGCATTATGATGGTAAGCGGCCCAATTAGTAGTGCCATTATGCCTCGAATGGCTAGATTACATGCTGAAAACCAAAGAGAAGAAATGATTGCCCTTTATCGTAAATCTACTCAATTAGTTGCAATTCTTGCCGGTTCAGCAGCAATTACATTAATTATAGCTTCAAAACCATTATTAATAGCTTGGACCGGCGATGTTCAATTAGCCTTGAAAGCTGGACCTATACTAAGCTTGTATGCTGCAGGCAATTTATTTCTATGTATGGCTGCATTTTCTTATTATTTACAATATGCTAAAGGAAGTTTACGTTATCATCTTATTGGTAATATAGGCTTAGTTGTTGTCTTGATACCAGCTGTTATTTTTGCTGCCATTAATTTAGGTGCAGTTGGAGCGGGTTTTATATGGTTGATAATGAATTTTTCATTTTTCTTTTTTTGGGTTACGTTTGTACATTATAAATTAGAGCCCAGTTTACATTTTAAATGGTTATTGAACGATACGTTGAAAATTGTTATGCCTTCATTTACTGCAGGTTTATTGTTTTTTTATTTTTTTTCTAACTCAATCGGAACAGACCGTTTTATGAATGTAATTTTTGTTATTGTCACTGGTATTGTAGTAATCACTGTTAGCCTATTTTCTTCTGATAGGATAATTTCCACCTTTAAAAGACGTTTAAGATAATTTTTGGAGTTGGAATACATTTCGTACGGAGTAAGTTAGTAATACTAAAAATGGTTCAACTATCGGGGGCAAACTATGGATTCTTTGGAGTATATAGATGCTCTTATAAATATTAAAGGTTAAATGAAATAGACTTATGAAAAATATTCTGCTTTTGTCATCTGCTGATTGTGTCCATACATTAAAATGGGCTAACGGGTTGGCTAGTAGAGGGTTAAATGTAACCTTAATTACACAACAACAACCACTAAAAGGATATGTAGATTCGGTTAATATCTTAGCACTACCTTTTACAGGTAAGAAAGGTTATATTTTAAATTCTTTTCCTTTGCGTAACATCTTGAGAAAGCATAAGTTCGATTGTGTTAACGTACATTACGTCTCTGGTTATGGCGTACTTGCAAGGCTTGCAGGTTTAAAAGGTTATGTGGCATCAGTTTGGGGAGCTGACGTATACGATTTTCCTAAAAAAAGTTACTTTCATAAAAAAGTAATCGAAAACACTTTAAATGCTGCGGGAGTGATATGTTCAACGAGTAAAGTGATGGCAGAGTATGTCAACGCTAATTTGAGCGTAGATAAAAAAATAAAGATATATATTACACCATTTGGCATCAACGTTTCTAAATTTAATAATTACGAAGATCGTATAGAAGGTGCAAATATAAAGATAGGTACGGTTAAAACCTTGAGGCCTAAATATGGAATAGATATTCTGATTAAGGCTTTTCATATAGTTCAGAAGGACTATAGTAATGTTGTTTTAGATATTGCTGGTATCGGCTATCAACTGGAGGAACTTAAAGAGCTGACAGCTAAACTATCTTTAGGTGACAAAGTGACGTTTTTGGGGTGGGTTGAGAATGATGATGTCCCTAAAGTTCTTAATACATTTGATATATACGTAGCTCCAAGTACTCTTGACAGCGAAAGTTTTGGAGTGGCTATATTAGAAGCTTCTGCATGCGAAGTACCTGTGATTGTTTCTGATGTTGGGGGGCTACCAGAGGTAGTTAATCACAATGAAACAGGTATTGTTGTTGAAAGAAATAATGTTTTAGAACTATCAGTTGCTATGAGAAGATTAATCGACTCTTCTGAAACTAGAAAAAGAATGGGTATCAATGGAAGACAGCATGTTTTAAATAATTACGAATGGGAGTCTTGTGTTGAAAAAATGGTAAAAATATATGAAATTAATACACTTAAATAAGTAGAATGCGGAGGAGCCTATTCAGGCTAATATTTTAAGTGTGATTAGTCTTTAAAATACATATAACATTGCTCATGACTTCTCATGGTGATGACCTTTGCTATACAGCATACTGATAACACTTAGGTGCTAGCTATCATTTTTACCGAATTACTATACTTCATTGTGGGTTGTAATTAGCCAGCACTTTGTATTTGTATTAATAACTTAGCTTATAACCAAAATATTTTAAGGGGCCAGTTTGATAAAAGTTTCAATTTGCGTGATTACATATAATCAGCAGCACTATATTGAAAAATGTTTAAAAGGCATTGTTGAGCAAAATGTTGACTTTAAAATTGAAGTTGTTGTTTTTGACGACTTCAGTACCGATAAAACTTGGGAAATAATACAAAGTTTTGCTGTTGAATTCGATTATATTAAATGTTATAGACACGATAAGAATGTCGGAATGATGGCTAATCTGAATGCCGCCCTTTTAAAGTGTTCTGGAGAGTTTATAGCATTATGCGAAGGTGACGACTTTTGGATAGATAGTAATAAGATTCGTGATCAAGTTAATTACTCTAAAGAGAATACTAATTTTGGCATGCTCATTCATCCAGCTTATGAAGCTGATGCGGATAGTAATGTTTCAGAGGTGTTGTTCAATAGAGGTTCTGAAATTAAATTCTTTTACCTTAACGACATATTATCTCAAACTGGTCAATTCGCACCTACAGCGTCTTATTTTTTTCCGCGAACAGTACTTGAGAAGCTGCCGAAATGGTTTGAAACTGCGACATTAGGGGACTTATTCTTAGAAATATACTCTACTAAAGTTGGCCCAGTGGTTTATATGCCACACGCTTCTGCTTGCTATCGAACACATTCTGTTAACTCATGGTCATTTCATGCAAGGAAGTTTAACTACAGAAAAAATCTTAGTCGCTCTAAAAGTCTCGAATATGATTTAAGAAAGTGCTCAGAGGATTTTTCTAATACAGCTCTCTTTAACAGGAAAATTTCTGAAACCTTATCTGCTCAAGCTGAATCATATTTGATGTTAAAAGAAACATCGCATTTCAAAGAGTCTATTATAGAGTCTGCTAGGCTGCATAGGGCTTTAAACCGTAGCCAAAACATTATGATTTTTTTCCGTTACACACCTTGGTTACTTAAACCAATTATGCGGTTTAAGCATTGGTTTATATCTCGATGAATGATAAGCCATTTGTTTTTGTCATAATTTGGTGGTTATTTTGGCAATTAGTAAATTTTTTCGAAGTTACAGATATAAAAGCTGCCTCACTTATTACAAACTTTATATTTCTCTTGATGTACGTAAGTATGGTATTGGGTTACTTGCTTGTAAAAACGACATTTAGACCTCATTTAGATAATGCATGGGGGAAGTGTGATTTTAGCGTCAGTGAAAAGTTTTTTTCAAGTGAGAGAGTTAATTATATCTACTTGATTGTTTCTATAGTTATACTTGTCTTTGGCCTTTATAAGTCTCAAGCGTTTAGTTTAAGTTTTACTGAATACTTCTTGAAAATGAGAGGCGTTGATGCTTTAGGGGTTGTAACAGGGATTAGTGCTTTAGATAATTTCATAAAGATATTTATTGTGCCTATAGTAATTGCATCTACTGTTTATGTTATGAGTGGGATTAGAAGCACAAATAAAATAAGTTGGGTTAAAACTATTTGGTCACTTATTAATGTGTTACTTTTTAGCTACCTATTTCAGGTTAATTACATATTACTCCTGACTTTATTTTTGTTTATGTTTTATATAATAGATAGTCAACTAGAAAGTATTTATCGGAGTTGGGTTTTGAAACTTGTTTTTTTTATAATCTTTATTTTGGTTTCAATGTCCGCCATAAATAGGTACGGTAGTTTCGATATAGCAGCTATCATTTTGTATTATCCTGCAACATATTTTTCGTTATCTTTTTCCTTATTTGATTACAACCTTTCTAATGAAACTATTTTGCACGAATATACGTATGGGTTATCATCTTTTGGCTATTTTTCCGTCTTACCTTTTATGCTATTCAAAGCTGCAGGTCTATTGGATTATATATATATGCCAATAGTTATGGAGAATATCACCCATAATAATGAATGTGTCTTCCTCGGCGGCTCTAAATGTTATAATGCCTTCGGTTCGGTAGCCTTTAGCCTCTATAGAGACCTCGGGGTTTTTGGTGTTGCAGTTGGTGGTTTTTTTTATGGGGTTACGATTGGATATTTAAATATTAAAAAACATAAAAGTGTTATTGCTGAAATGATCTATTTTTATCTTTTAGCAATGGGTATTATCGGGATAATGGTAAGTCCTTTTGATTTGCCGTATTTTTGGTTTGTTTTTATCTTTATTTTTATTTACTCTTTAAAAATTAAAACTTTGAAAACTTCGTCACCCCCCTCTAAAATAATGAAATCGTAACAGTAATTCTTTAGTTTAACTAAAAATGTGATTTGAAATATTTTAAAAATGAGAGATGTAATGGAATCAAGCACACAAATGAAAGCTAAAAATGTTGGTATGTTAACTATTATGGTTAGTACTTGCAAAGCTTATGAAGATGTAATGCTTAATTGGCTAGCGTTATACAGTAAGTTGAATTCTCATTTAAATCTTAATATATATATTGTAACAGATGGTTTTATGGAAGGTATTCCGTCTAGTGTTAAGCAGATCATTCATGAATCTAATGATTGGCAGAAAAGGTTAAGTTATGCAATTAATCAAGTTCAATCTAAGTATATTATGCTTTTTTTAGAGGATTATTACTTTGTAGATAGAGTTAATCTCGATAAATTTAATTTACTATCAGAGTTTGTTGTGGATAAGGATATATCCTACTGCAGAATGACTAATATTCCACGTCAACGATTGGCTGGCAATTTAACCTCACCCTTAGACTTTTCAAAACGGCATGCTATCAATTTACAACTTGCTATTTGGGATAAGTCTTTTCTTAATTCTATATTGAGCTCTGGTTCTGCTTGGCAGTTGGAGGACAATTTAAATCAGTTACCTCTAGAAACTTTAGATTTAGATAAATTTGTAATAGACAGCAGCTCTATTATTAAGCTTACAAATGGAATAATTAAAGGTAAAATTGATCCGCAGGTTAGTTTGTTTTATGAAAAGGAGTACTCTTTCAGTTTAAATTACAAAGACAGAGAATCATTGACCTGGTTAGATTCAGTAATTATATATTTGAAGAGTAAAGGTCGTTACGTGAAAAATAAAAAAGTTAGAGTTTTTTTAAAAAAAGTGATTGGCCTTTTAGGTGTGAATTTTGTAACTAAGGATTAATAAGATGTTCAAAGATAAGGTTCTTTTAATAACTGGTGGTACTGGTAGTTTTGGCAACCAAGTTGCAACTCATTTTCTTAACACAGATATTAAAGAAATAAGGGTTTTTTCTCGAGATGAAAGTAAACAAGAGTTAATGAGAAAGAAATTTAATAGTGACAAATTGAGGTTTTATATTGGTGATGTCCGTGATTATGATTCAGTTTATAATGCTTTGACGGGCGTAGATTATATTTTTCATGCTGCAGCATTAAAGCAAGTTCCTAGCTGTGAGTTTTTTCCAATAGAAGCAGTGAACACTAATATTATTGGTACGCAAAATGTACTAAATGCTGCAATTAATAGAAATGTTAAAAAAGTTGTTTGTTTATCGACTGATAAAGCATGTTATCCAGTTAATGCTATGGGGATGTCGAAGGCGCTTATGGAGAAAGTGTTTATAGCGAAATCTAAAGAAGTCCCTGAAGGTGGCACAATTATTTGCGGTACTAGGTATGGTAACGTATTGGCTTCTAGAGGCTCAGTTGTTCCTCTCTTCTTACAGCAAGCCAAAGATAACCAGCCGTTGACTATTACTGATCCTAATATGACTAGGTTTGTTATGACTTTAAAGGAAGCTATGGATTTAGTTCTCTTCGCTTTTGAAAATGGTAAAGCAGGTGATTTATTTATTCAAAAGTCCCCAGCTTGTACTGTTGATGATTTATTTGATGCCATTAATGTTATGCACGACAATAAGTTAACTAAGCGTGTAATCGGAACTAGGCATGGTGAGAAAGATTATGAAGTTTTAATGACGAAGGAGGAGTCGGTCAGGTCTGATGACTTAGGAAACTACTATAGAATTCATTGCGATTCGAGAAATCTTAATTATGATAACTATACAGAAACTAATGATTTAAAGGTCCCTAAAGTTCTTGAATATAGCTCCAATTCAACTCAGACTATATTTGGTGAGGCTCTCGTAAACAAACTTATGTCGTTAAATTTGATTTCATGAAATATTTAGTAACTGGAGCTTCCGGTTTTTTAGGGCAAAACTTTATTCGTTTACTATCTAAAAACATTGAAGTCTTATCCGTTAATTCCTCGACGAAGTTAAGTGTTATAAAAGAATATTGCTCTCAGGCTGATTTTGTTTTTCATTTTGCAGCGGAACAACGTGCCGATAATTATGAAGGTTTTTATAATGGGAATGTTAAGTTAACTGAAACTTTATTAAATTTTCTTACTGAAAGTGATAACTTGTGCCCTATTGTTTTCTCTTCTTCTATTCTCCTTGATTTGAATCCAGATACTGATTTCTCTAAGACAAAAAGAATTGCTGAAGATATTATTTTAAATAATCATAGGCAAACAGGAAGGAAAGTTGGAGTGTTTAGACTGACTCATACTTTTGGCCCTAAGCAAAAACCAAACCATAATAGTGTGGTTAGTACATTTTGTTTTAGTATTGTTAATAATCAGTCAGTTTCGATTGGCAACTTTAATACTGAGCTTAATTTAATGTATATATCCGACGTTTTAGATGAAATAAATAGTTTTGTTTCTCAAGAAGAGTCATTTCTTTTTAAGTCTTTTTTAGGACAAGGGTATAAGATATCAGTATTGAATTTATTACATTTGATTAACGAAGTCTATATCGGTAAAAGAGCAGATACTGCAAGGGGCAACGGTTTTGAGTCATTTAGAGCAAATATATTAAAGACCTTACAGTATCATGCTGGTCAAAGGGATTTGTAACTATTTGGAACTTTTAGTTTAAAGTTATTCTGGATACACTTTATAAACTCAGAATTCTACTTAAAATAATACTGAGTTTTTGATAATTCCTTAATTCTTTGGTCTGTTAGTTAAAATATTTAAATAATAATTTTCAGTGTAACTTAAGTTGTTAGTCTGTTATTACATGAAATATTGATGAATTGACTGGTTAAATATGCCTTTTATGTTTTAGCAACTAAGTAACTGTTGCTCTTGTCGTTCACACTATGTGTTGACGTTAAACTTGACTGGTGAGTGCTACATTGTATTTTTATATGAGTTATTAGAGTGTTTTGGGAATTATAAGAATGGAAGTTTTATATCTACATCAGTACTTTGCGACCCCCGCATCAAATGCAGGTACCAGAAGTTACGAAGTTGGAAAAAGATTGGTAGCAGAAGGTCATAAAGTCACATTTGTGACATCTTCGGCGTATCTTTCAGCTGCCTACGATTTACGGCCAGGATGGAGCGAATTAGTAATAGATGGCATGAATCTTCATGTTTTACATTTACCCTATTCAAATAAAGACCCTTTTATAAAAAGGATTTTTATATTTTTACGTTTTTCCCTTCAGTCGGTTCTTAAGTCATTATCGTTAAAATGTGATGTTGTTCTAGCGACAAGCACGCCGTTAACAATAGCTCTTCCTGGTTTAATATATTCTAAATTAAAAAAACGCCCATTAGTTTTTGAAGTTAGAGATTTATGGCCAGAACTGCCCATCGCGACTGGAGTAATTAAAAACAAGTTAGTCATAAAGTTTGCAGAATGGTTAGAGCATTATACTTATAAAAACTCGACACGCTTAATCGGCCTATCACCCGGAATGTGCAATGGAATTGCAAGGCATGGGATAGAGGCAGATAAAATCACTCTTGCGTCAAATAGTTGCGACACGGCATTATTCGATGTGCCTGATAGTGTTGGAAGTAAATATATGGAAACTAATCTTCAATTCGTAGATGGTAGGAGGTTAGTTGTTTATACGGGAACATTTGGGCTAATTAATGACGTTGGATATTTGGCTAAACTTGCAAAAGAGATGCTGGTGATAGATGAAAAAATTTGTTTTATAGCCATTGGTGATGGAGCGGAAAAAGATAAAGTAATTAGGTTAGCTAACGAATTAGGGGTTTTAGATAGGAATTTTTTCGTTTTGCCACCCGTTGCAAAAACAGATATTGTAAAGCTGCTGTCAGCTGCTGATTTATCTCTTTCATTATTTGGCCAAATTGAAGAAATGTGGAATAACTCCGCTAACAAGTTGTTTGATGCTTTGGCTTCGAAAACGCCGATTGCGATAAACTATGGGGGGTGGCAAAAAGACTTTATTGAGGAGTTCCAATGCGGATTAGTTTTGGATTGTAATAATTTTGTTGATTCTGCGCGTAAGATATCTCTTTTTCTAAATGATAAAGAAAGATATTCATTAGCTAAAAAGCAGTGTCAGGAATTGGCTTATAACCATTTTTCTCGTAATATTATGGCCAGTCGTATTGAGAAAACTTTAATTGAAGCTGTGAGTGATGAAAAGAATTTTTGATATTGTGTTTGCTTTTTTAGGTTTAATTGTTTTTTCTCCAATAATTTTGATAGTAGCTTGGAAAGTTAAAATTAACCTAGGCTCGCCAGTTGTATTTATTCAAACAAGGCCGGGGTTGCATGGTAAACCATTCTCCCTATTCAAATTTCGTACTATGAGGGATGCGACGGATGAGAGTGGGAAATTGCTGCCGGATTCAAAGCGCATGACAACTTTTGGAAGTAGACTACGTAACTCTAGTGTTGATGAGCTACCTAGTTTATGGAATGTCCTTAAAGGTGATATGAGCTTTGTAGGTCCTAGGCCCTTATTAATGCAATACCTCCCGCTTTATAATGAGCAGCAATTACGTCGCCATGAGGTTCTTCCAGGTATTACTGGCTGGGCGCAAGTTAATGGTCGTAATGCAATTAGTTGGGAAGAAAAGTTTAACTTAGATGTTTGGTATGTAGATAATCGGACATTTTTGCTTGATATAAAAATTTTATTTTTGACTGTCAAGAAGGTTTTTGTCAAAGAGGGAATTACAGCAGAAGGGCATGTTACTATAGAGCCTTTCAAAGGTAGTCCTAATGAGTAGTTGTGCAATTTTAGGAGCAAGTGGCCACGGTAAAGTTGTTGCTGAGCTGGCAGAACTTAATGGTTTTCAAAAAATAGTATTTTTTGATGATGCCTGGCCCCAAAAGTCTAGTATTGAACATTGGCCTGTTAAGGGGGACTCACAAATATTATTGAATACTGTAAGTCAATTTGATTCAGTCATCGTTGGTATTGGTAATAATGAAATCCGTCTTTTAAAACAGTATGAGCTTAAAGCTGCAGGAGCTAAGTTTTCAATATTTATTCACCCTTCTGCATGTGTAAGCGATTACGCTCAGTTGGGAGAGGGGACTGTTGTTATGGCAAACGCTGTAGTAAACCCTTTTTCATCTATAGGTGAAGCTTGTATCATTAATACTGGCTCATCAATAGATCATGATTGTCAAATTAAAGAAGGTGTTCATGTTAGTCCTGGTGTTAATGTTGCTGGTGGGGTAATTATAGGGCGAGCCTCTTGGTTAGGTATTGGTTCTCAAGTAAAGCAACTTATATCGATTGGTTCTAATGTAACGATCGGATCTGGCTCAAATGTAGTTAAAAATATTGATAATAATCAAATTGTTGTGGGCAATCCGGCCCGAAGTTATTTATTTTAATAATATTATTAGGTGATATGGTGCTTAATACTCCTTTTTCTCCCTGGCCTTCTTTTACAAAAGAAGAGTCTGATGCCATCAGTCGTGTCCTTCTTTCTAATAAGGTAAACTACTGGACTGGTAATGAGTGTCGCGAATTTGAAAAAGAATTTGCAACTTGGGCTGATAGTGAATATGCAGTTGCGTTAGGAAACGGTACATTAGCTCTCGACATAGCTTTAAAGGCGTTGGGTGTAGGTGTTGGCAATGAAGTTATAACTACACCACGTACCTTTTTAGCATCTGCCTCAAGCATTGTTACATCTGGTGCTGTACCTGTTTTTGCTGATGTAGATTTAAATAGTCAAGCTATTACAGCCCAAAGTATTAAAAATGTACTTACTCCAAAAACGAAAGCTGTGATAGTAGTACATTTAGCAGGCATGCCCGCTGAAATGGATGATATAATGGCATTGAGTAAAGAGCATGGCTTTTATGTGATTGAAGACTGCGCTCAAGCGCATGGCGCTAAATATCAAGGCCGCTCAGTAGGCAGTATTGGCCATGTGGGCGCGTGGAGTTTTTGTCAAGATAAAATAATGACTACCGGTGGCGAAGGCGGCATGGTAACTACTAACTCGAAAGAGCTATGGTCAGCAATGTGGAGTTATAAAGATCACGGTAAAAGCTTTGATGCGATTTTTAACCGTGAACACCCACCAGGCTTTAGGTGGCTACACGAAAGCTTTGGCACCAACTGGCGTATGACCGAAATGCAAGCCGTACTAGGCCGTATCCAATTAACTCGTATGAGCGATTGGACGGCTAAACGCCAAGCATATGGTACAGAACTAGATAAAACTGCCAGTGAATTTGACTGTATTCGTTTAGTAACAGTACCAAGCTATATTGAACACGCAGAATATAAACACTATATGTTTGTTAAGCCGGAACAATTAGCTGACGGTTGGAGCCGCGACCGTATATTGAAAGAAATAGTTGAACGTGGTGTTCCGTGCTTTCAGGGAAGTTGCTCAGAGGTTTACCTTGAAAAAGCATTTGATAATACTCCATGGCGTCCAGAAAAGCGTTTATCTAATGCAGTAGAGTTAGGTGAAACGTCAATGATGTTTTTAGTACACCCAACACTTACTAAAGCTGAAATAGCTAAAACCAAGCAAGCAATGAAAGAAGTATTTTCATTGGCGTCTAAACCTTAAAAATTTGAGAAGTTATCAGCTTATAATTGTGAGAATATAATTATAAGCTGTACTCGATCCTTAAGGTTATGCATGAGTATTTGCCAATGAGATGCTGATTGGCGTAAAGCGGGTTTCTAAGTTAATTGCTTTGTATAGAGAAGTGTAATATTCATTGTATTACCTTATTAGAGATACTTTATTGATCTGGTTAACACATAAATGCAAAAGCATTTATTTAAAAGTGTTTTAGTGTTGAGACATAACTGAGACACATTTTCTATTCTTTAATGCACCATTAGTTACATTGTTTACTTATTTTAACAGTCTGAATTAAGCTCTGAAGTTCCAGAGGCTTTCTAAGTGTAGTGCAAATAAATTTTATTTTAAATTACTTACAATACTCAATTGCTTGTTATAATTAATGCATTGTCAATCTTAAATGTGATACTAGGTTATACCCTGTAAATTGAACCGCAAAGGAACGTGTTATGGATAGCTTTATTCGCTCAATTATTAATGCCCCGCGAGCTAAAAAGCGTGTTATTACTTTATGTATTGACTCACTTTTTATTGCAGCGGCTTTTTGGTTGGCGTTAATAGTAAGGCTTGATAGCCTAGAGCCATTAAGGGTTACTAGTAATTGGTTGTTATTATTACTATTAATTCCCATTAGTTTATATGCATTTATTAGCTTGGGGTTGTACAGAGCTGTCCTGCGGTACATGAACTCACAAGCAGTATGGGCTATTATACTCGGTACGCTTATAACCACCGTAAGCTTGGTTCTATTAGCATTTTTTGTTGGTATAGATATACCACGTACTATGCCATTTATTTTTGCCTGGCTATGTTTATTAACCGTAGGAGGCTCTCGTATTATAGTGCGTGCACTTATAGGAAGAATGACCACCAGCAACAAAGAAGCGGTTATTATTTATGGTGCAGGTTCGTCCGGGCGCCAATTAGCGACTGCTTTAAATGCAGGACCTGAGTATTTTGTAAGTGCATTTATTGATGACGACATAACAAAACATGGCTCTATAATTCAAGGCATACCGGTTCGTACGTTTAATGATATTCATGTCTTAATAAAAAAACGTAAAGCAACGAAAGTGCTGCTTGCTATGCCGAGTGAAACACGTGCAAGACGTAAAGAAGTACTTGCACAACTTGAGCCATTAACTATTAAAGTGCTTTCTATCCCGGGTATGGCCGATATAGTTGAAGGAAAAGCGAAGCTTTCAGAATTTATAGACGTGGAAATTGAAGATTTATTGGGTCGTGATCCTGTAACCCCTAAAGATGATTTAATGACTGCAAATATAACTAGTAAAGTAGTCATGGTTACTGGAGCGGGTGGATCAATAGGCTCTGAGCTCTGTAGACAAATAGTGAAACTCAAACCAACTAAATTGGTATTGTTTGAGCGCAGTGAAATTGGCCTTTATTCAATTGAAAAAGAGCTGGGTGAATACATATCCAATAATGCGCATAATATTGAACTCATTCCCATAATGGGCTCAGTGCAACGTTTAAATCGCCTTGAAACAGTAATGAGAACATTTGGTGTGCAAACCATTTACCATGCCGCTGCTTATAAACACGTGCCATTAGTTGAGCACAATGTAGTAGAAGGTGTACGTAATAATGTATTTGGTACGTATTATGCCGCAAAGGCCGCTGTTAAGGCTAACGTAGATACCTTTGTTCTCATTTCTACCGATAAAGCAGTACGCCCTACAAATGTAATGGGTGCAACTAAGCGCATGGCTGAGCTAGTACTACAAGGTTTAGCACAAGAGCATGGCGCTAAACACCAAACACGCTTTTGTATGGTGCGTTTTGGTAATGTACTTGGTTCAAGTGGCTCTGTAGTACCATTATTTCGCCGTCAAATAAAAGAAGGGGGGCCAATAACACTCACTCACCCTGATATAACCCGTTACTTTATGACTATACCCGAAGCCGCACAACTTGTTATACAAGCAGGTGCTATGGGTAAGGGCGGTGACGTGTTTGTACTTGATATGGGCGACTCGGTAAAAATAAAAGATCTTGCCACTAAAATGGTTAGGCTGTCGGGCTATGAAATTAAAACGGAGCATAACCCACACGGTGATATCGAAATAAAATGCACTGGCTTACGCCCAGGTGAAAAACTGTATGAAGAGCTGTTAATAGGCGACAACGTAGAGCAAACCCATCATGAGCGTATAATGACCGCAAACGAAGTAATGCTTCCACTTAGTGAACTTAATGTATTTATTGATGCGCTTGATATTGCATGTCATAACTTTGAACACGAAAAAATACGTCAGCTATTACTTGATGCACCTACAGGTTTTAACCCGACTGATGGTATTTGTGATTTAGTATGGAATGCCAGACTTGAAAATGCATCTGAAGGTAATACTGAAAGTGTAAGTAATGTTGTTAATCTAAGTGAATAATTAACAATAAGCGTTAAATCTCGAGTAATAGGTATATAGAGTTCCAAGAATGATTAAAGTTAAAAACTTAATGATAATGAAACCAGTGGTTTTAGGGAAGTAAAATGAAAATTGCAGTAGTTGGCACAGGATATGTAGGCCTCTCTAACGCTATGTTATTAGCACAACATAATGAAGTTGTTGCGCTCGATATTGATAAACAAAAGATAGCTCTTTTAAATAATAAAAAATCTCCAATTGTTGATACTGAAATTAGTGATTTTTTAACCCGCAGTGATTTAAACTTTACCGCTACTACAGATAAAAATTCAGCCTATAAAAATGCAGATTTTGTAATTATTGCCACGCCAACCGATTATGATGTGGAAAATAACTACTTTAATACCAGCTCAGTTGAAGCAGTAATTAAAGATGCCGTATCGCATAATCCAAGTGCTGTTTTAGTAATTAAATCGACAGTACCCGTTGGTTTTACAAAAAATATTAAAACAGAATTAGGTGTAAGTAATTTAATATTCTCACCAGAGTTTTTACGCGAAGGTAAAGCTTTACACGATAACTTACACCCATCACGAATTGTTGTTGGTGAGCAAAGTGAACGTGGCGAAGTGTTTGCTAATTTACTTAAACAAGGCGCTATAAAGCAAAATATTGAAGTACTCTTTACAGATTCAACTGAAGCTGAAGCAATTAAATTATTCTCAAATACCTATTTAGCAATGCGTGTCGCTTACTTTAATGAGTTAGACAGTTACGCTGAAACGCACGGTTTAAATAGTAAGCAAATTATACAAGGTGTTAGTTTAGACCCTCGTATAGGAAACCATTATAACAATCCTTCGTTTGGCTATGGTGGTTATTGTTTACCGAAAGACACAAAACAACTTCGTGCCAATTATGCAGATGTGCCAAACAATATTATTGGTGCTATTGTTGATGCTAATACCACACGTAAAGACTTTATTGCTGACTCAATTATCAAGCGAAACCCTAAGGTAGTGGGTATCTATCGCTTAGTTATGAAAACAGGTTCTGATAACTTTAGGGCTTCAGCAGTCCAAGGTATTATGAAGCGGATTAAAGCCAAAGGAATTGAAGTTGTAGTTTACGAGCCTGTACTTGAAGAAAGTGAGTTTTATCATTCACGAGTAGTTAAAGACTTAAATGAGTTTAAGCAAATATCAGATGTAGTTGTATCAAACCGTATGATTGAAGAGCTTAGTGACATTGCAGATAAAGTATATACACGCGACTTATTTGGTAGTGATTGATAAATATTATAGACTTAAGATACATGATAAAGGCTCGGTAATATTAGCAAACATGAGAGCGTAGAACATTTAAAACACCAGATTCAATTTGAACTAGGTGTTTTTTTCTGTGTAGAGTGATTGCACAGTACTTTTAAAAAAGGTTAAATATATTCAGCTTAGATATATTGCTTAGCTGTTAATTTATAGAAAGACTGAACTAATTAATAAATTAAAGGATTATCTGTGAAAGCTGTTATCCCTGTTGCCGGTTTAGGCACTCGTATGTTACCCATGACCAAAGCCATTCCTAAAGAAATGCTACCATTGGTTGATAAGCCGCTAATACAATACATAGTAAATGAGTGTGTTGCTGCTGGCATAAGAGAAATTGTATTAGTAACGCACAGCTCTAAAAATGCGATTGAAAACCACTTTGATACCAGCTTTGAACTAGAAGCTACTTTAGAGAAACGCGTTAAGCGTGTTTTACTTGATGAAGTACGTTCTATTTGTCCGCCTGATGTAACCATTATGCATGTACGCCAAGGTGAAGCTAAAGGCTTAGGCCATGCTGTATTGTGCGCAAAGCCTATTATTGGTGATGACGATTTTGTAGTGGTACTACCTGATGTTATTTTAGATGCTTATACCGCAAATCAAAAAACTGAAAATTTAGCTGCAATGATTGCGCGCTTTAACGAAACGCAAGCCAGCCAAATTATGCTAGAGCCCGTAGCACAGGAAGATGTAAGTAAATACGGTATTGCCGATATTAGTGGTGTGCAGTTAAATCCAGGTGAAAGTGCTGCAATTAAAACGATGGTTGAAAAGCCATCTGTTGACGATGCACCATCAAATCTAGCTGTAGTTGGTCGTTACGTGCTTAGTAAAAATATTTGGCCGTTACTAGCTAAAACTCCAGTAGGCGCAGGTGGCGAAATACAGCTAACTGATGCTATTGATGCGTTAATGGAAAGCGAAACCGTAGAGGCCTTTCATATGAGTGGCCGTTCACACGACTGTGGCGATAAACTCGGTTATTTAAAAGCCATTGTTGAATACAGCCTGCGTCATGAAACGTTAGGTGAAGAATTCACAGAGCATTTAAAAGCGCTAGTAAATTAGCCCTTACATAGCCTATACCATCTTATTTTTAAGTAAAAAAATCAGCGTATTCAGCGAGCCATTATGCTGTGAATATCATATCAGTTAGCTTTACAGCCGACTGATATGATATTTAATTTATTACCAAAACTTAATCAACAAGAACAACAAATACCCGTTTACCATCGGTAGTTGTTACTACGTTGGAACAGCAAAAACCTCAGACTCATCGTTATCTAAATCAATAAACGCAATAGGCTGGTCACTTTGTATTGTGTTGGCGTAATTTTTAATAAAGGGTAGTACATATAACTGTTTAAACCTATCGTCACACATAAACTCAGTCGCATTTGTGTTTGTGAGCTTACATTTATCGGTAAGGCTATATTGCAACAATAGCGGATTGTTTTCAGGCTTTTTAAGCGCACATTCTAATTGACCTAATGCACTACTGCCCCAATTAACACTAAACGGCATAGGCGCTGAAATAAGCTCAATGTTTACATCGTGAGCAACAATGTTATGTCGGCGACAATATTCAAGCTGACGATTCATTACCGATTGCGTTAATTCATTGAGTGTATAAGTTTGCGTATTAGCCCAATCAAAACGACTTATCCCAAACTTATAAATAACCTCTCTCGTATTCGCAGTTGCAACAACGCCGCTCCACACATAAAAAATAATGTGCGTATGCGTAAGCGGGCCATATGCATCCTCGCTTTTTCGCTGTTTTTCACCTATCGGCAGTAACAGCGTAGGCTGGTCGACACCAGGGTAATTTGAAAAGTTCCTTATATAGTCAGTTTCCCCATTTGTGTATGTAATGCGAGTATGAATACGTTGCTTGCCTGTACTTTCTTTTTCACCACGTTCTACCTGTACCGACCTTACCGAGAGAGCTTTTAGCTTATTTGAAATTCGGTATAAATCGTTAATAATTTTTATATCGTTGCATACCATTTCACATATCCTGGCACCGTTTCGTCTTTGTCGTAATGCAGACAGTGTTGTGCGTGCTATGAAGTAATTGGCAATAATAATATCAATGATGTACTTATCTTTTTGTTTAAAGTTATTTTTTAAGTCGGGACGTTGATGCTCTGGAAAATAAGCTGATGTGTATACTTTTATGTCGGTGACACTCGCTGCGTCACTAAATCGTTGAAGCTCTTGGTACACACTTGCTTTAAATGCCTCTACTTTTTCTGGTGTGTTCATGTCTTCAAGGTCATAAGACACCGCCTGTATACTTTTAGCATAATAGAGTAATTTACTGCGCGTCTCGGTTATACGCTTTTCAACTTTATTTCTTGCCTCTAAAAATTCAGCGCTCAGGGTATAGCGATAGTCGCGCTTTGAGTAAACGTAATTAACCTCAACATTTAACGCTAATAAGTTTTTGTCAGTGACTCTTCTATCGGTGAGTATGTTATCCAACTCGCGTTGTAACTCTGTTTTAATTTTTTTTGCACCGAGTGTTTTTTGCTTTTTAAAGGCACACGCGCATAAAGTGACATTGCATTCTTTAGAAATATACTGAGATAAATAGCTCAACATTCGCCGACGTGGTTTTGATGGCTTTTTGGTATACCCTAAAAATTGTGTAATGTGTTTTTGACACGCCCGCTTATGGCTAGAGGCAGAGTAAGGAATGGTGCTTTCGTACTGTTTAAACAAACCAATAATAGGCTGAAACATCATTTTATTACTAAATTCATCATGCCATTGGTTTTTATTGAGCTGCTTTAATGGCATACTCATGAGCTTATCGAACGCATCTTGAGCCACTTCTAGCTCTTCAGGTAATGGGTATGGCATTGTATTGTTTGTGCATTGTTTGCAAATCATAAATAACCTCTTTTTAGGTTAGCATTAAATTAAATGCGCATAGGCGCGATATAAGTATTAAATGTTAAAGGTGTAGCATGCGCTTATTTGGCGTTCACCAATTAAACGCATCGCCATTAAATGTGTGTGTGCTTTATGCAATCCCGCGCTCAATCATCATTTCATTAAACGCAAACCCATCCTGCCTTGATGCATTGGCAACATACGGCGCATACACGTCAAATAATAAACGCGTATCGCTGTGGCCTAACATGTGCGAGATGTACAGTGGGTTTTCATGCGCAGCGATATGTAGAACAGCGGCAGTGTGGCGAGTTTCGTAAGGGCGGCGGCGTGCAAGCCCCGCTTTATTAAGAGTGGGATACCACAGTTGAGTACTTACAAAGTGGGTATTAAGCGGCTTGCCTTTGTGAGTAAACACAAATTCACTGATTGCTTTTTTTTGTAAGCGCTTAAACAATGTAAATAAGGTATCGCACATTTTTAAGTCGCGGCGCGACTTAGGTGTTTTTACATCCCCAAGTTCCCCATTGACCCAATTGTGACGAATACGAATAAGCCGATGGTTAAAGTCGATATCTTCCCAGCGAAGGCCATGTATCTCACAGCTACGCATACCAGTCCAAAAACGCACTGTAAAATAATCGCGCCACTCATCGGGTGTGCATTCTAAAAAGCGTTGTACTTCATCGGCAATAAGTGGCAATGAGTTAGCGCGTTCTTCTTTTAGGGTTTTATAGCGGCGTAATGGGTAAGGAAAGCTGTGCTCTTCTGCGGCTAAACTTAGTATGGCAACAAACGGCCAAAGAATGCCATTAATACGCTTATTAGAAAGCTTACGGGCCCCTTTGGTATCGCAAACCATTAAGCTTTCTCGAAAATAATCCACATTAGCCAGCTTGATCTCGTTTACTAATATATTGCCAAACTCAGGGATAAGGTAACGGTCGAGCGTATTACGTACCACGCTTTGGTAACTGCTTTTCCATTTTGCTTTTTGACGATCGAACCATTCATTCGCGTAATCGTTGAAAAATGGATAAAGACGATCGGGGTGTTTTTCGCGTTGCAGCGCCTCAAACTTAGCCACTTTTTTACTCTCAGGAAAATAATCACGATACTGAAACGTATCTAAATCAATTTCAGCATTAATTTTTTTAAGCGTTGCATTGGCTTTTTTAAGGTTTACAGGGGTCGCCATGAGCTTAGTGCCTTCACGAAAGCGTTGCCCATAAATGTGTAAGTCAAATTGAATACGCCCATTGGGGCGAATGCGAATGTGAGCCATAATGGCCTCCATCAGTTAATGGATCTATAAATAGATCTATCCCTCACCGATGGAATTCGTTAGAATTGGATCATCGGCTGGGTTGGGTTAAACACGGTGCAGCCGGTACGGGGTAGGGAGGTTGCCGCCTCTTTACCCCAACTGCTTATAAGATACTAACTCGCAATAATACGTAATCAATCTGAAGTATTAAACCTGACGCTAACAGCGTTAAAAATTTCTGATTTAGAACCACTAAATAACGAAATTTTTGCCTTGTTTTCGACCCGGTTTTCTTGCTTCAAAATAGCTTACTTAATTAAGCGACTTGGTATTGTTCCCAATCGTGCTATACCGCAATGCTTTTACGCTTTAGGCATTAAATTCACAATTGTTCAAAATTTCACTTTTAAATATAGCAAGTGCTGTCTATTTGTCCAGTGTTTTATTGTTTTTTAATATTCCTCCTTTTTACCCTTTATCCACTCGGGATCAAACATCAAGCTCCCCTTGTGCTCCTTGCGGTTTGTGTTGATTTTTATCTGTATCGGATGGTTGCTCAAGTTGTGATGGCTTATAATCTTTGTGTAACGCTAAAACTTCTTTAAGCCGACTGTCATCCCTTTCAACAGAGAGTACACTGAGTGGCACAGTACTTTTTAAACATTTAAAAATCTCTAGAAGTAGTTGTCCAACCCGGTTTTCAGTGACCTGAAAGAACATTTCTTCTATTTCTTTTGCACTTTTAAGTTTTAGATCTTTAAAGTCTTTTACTGTAAAGCGAAATACGTACTCCTTTGCTTTTTCAATCTTATCAATACTAAAAATAGTTAAAGGTCGTGTGAAATTCTCTCCTTCGTTATTTAGGTCCCCATCGTCACCTATATTGTTGATAGATACTAGGCTTTCACTAATGTATAAGTGTCCAGAATTTATTGATTTATAGGATTTTTTACAATTTAGCACTTCCATATTCAATGCGAAAAAGTCTATTTTTCCTTTAATAATGATATCTGCTAGCATTTTCTTTTTCTTTCTAAACTCCTCAATACCCGCTAACGGGCATGTGATAGATATATCAGAGCCTTGCAAAAGGAGATCATTACCTCGCTGTAAAAAGTGAATGCATCGGTCTGTGTTTTGGTCTAGCATCTGTTTTATGTCCTCTACCGCTAATTCATTTAATATTAAAGGGACTGTTAATTTAATGTTTTCATCTACTGTTACCTGTGACACATGACCGTTTTTTTGAATAAAAATAGCTTTATTTACTGGGTCAAATTCAATAAAGTCGAAGCTGTCATATTTACTTGCTAAAAAAACAACCATTTCAAAAGTAGCCTTTGATATTGGATCCCCTTCAATTTTTTGATACTCATCTATGAATTTTAAATGAGTTTCTTGGCCCTCAGTGCATTTATAACTTTTAAAGCCGGGGAGCTGTGGATGGTTTTTACTTGATCTAATAGTATGATCAGTAACACCTAATTTAATGAGCCCCTTTTCTTGCGTAATAGATAAAACTGGGCTTTTTAAGAGATATAAAGGCAGCTGAATCAAAAATTCGGCATTGACGGAAAAAGAACAATTTTTGAGCTGCCCTGAGGTTTTGTTAAGGTTTAAGTTACATGTATACCAGTACGGTTCTTCCCCTGCTATAAGGGTTAGTTGTTTTGTCTTTTTATCAATGACACCTGTCACATTTTTACATTTGTTCTTATTTTTTGAACTAGATATGGATTTAGTGAATCCTTTTAACTTACGTATTTCTTTGTCTGTAAAGTAAGCGTCCATGACGACCTCCCTAATGTTTAATTAATTTAATAAACTGTTCTACATATTCAAGTGTATGGATAGATATTTTGCTCTTTGGCTTTAGGTAAATAGTCAATGAACTTGGCCCTTTTTGCTGACGTAAAACGTTGATATGTTTGTATTCACTTTTCTTTGCATAATGCTTTTTAACCATTTCTAACGGTCGCTTACTGTCTACTTTTCTATTTATGTGAAGCTCAAATTCACATCGCACCCATGCCCACTCTGTATGTCTAAATACAGTATTAAACGCAGACGCACCTTTGGTGGTACAGGCAATATTTAAACGTAATGCGTGTTTGCGTTTACACACTGTTATGTTGGGGAATGATTTATATGCTGTTAGATATTTATTATTGATAGGCTGAGAGCGGTGACGACACCCACATTCCCAAATAGCACTAATAGACTCAAAGTTAATTATTGCTTCTTCACCATTAGGAACAGGGTTTATTAGCTTATCAAAAAGAAAGTTAGTTAGTGTTAACTGGCTCTTTTCAAGCGTACTCAACCACTTTTCTTCCAAGTATGTATTGCTTAGTGTGTCAGTTATATGCTCCTTTTGTGCGGCTTGGCTTAAATTATCTATCTGAAACACATGTACCCTTAGTGCGTGTTCAGTTACTGTTATTGATTGACATCGTTTTTCAGCAAGTGTTTGCTGATCATAATCAGGAATAATATGGCTTAGTAGTCTAGATAAATCATTAGATGACGCACTTAGCCCCATCAGGTAGCGTAACGCAGAGTGTGAAAACTGCTTGTGAGTATGAGGATTATGATACTTACTTATTATTGGTAAAAGCCAATCGATATCATGTAGGTAAGACCACCGTGTAGTTGCATAAAAAGTATGGCCAATTTGTTTTCCCATATTATCTAAAAAAGCAGCACTATTAACCTCAATTGCCTCTCTACCTTTGAACCAATAATCTAATCGAACGGCCACTGATTTTTCTGATAGCACTTCCTGCTCAAGAGGTGTTTCCCCGCGCAAATTGTCGGGCGTATAGCTAACGCAATGTAACATTTGCAGCATAAATATATGCACACCGCTGTGACGTAAATGGTGAAAGTTAAAGTGAATACCAAATAATATTCGTAATGCCCTCGATACGGGTACTAAATAGGATATAGCGCGAGAGGATAGTGTCTCAAGATCATGACCTATCAGTGGTAAATCTTGATTACTATGTTTTTTAATATCAAGCAGGGTATAAAAAAAATAGCGGTATCGTGTGGGTATCGTTGTATAAACCATACGGGAGGAGCCACTTTTTGTTTTACCTTCACGAGTGTTGGTAATATTGAGTGTTAAAAGCCCCGTCTCACTTTTAAATTGAATATCTTTAATGCGTAATCTAAGTACTTCACCACGGCGCAACATAGCGTAAAAACCGAGCAAAGTAGCAACAATACAAAATAAAATATGTAATGTGGGTTTTGTTGCTCCATTATCGATAAGTGCATTTATAAGCGAGTCACATTCATCTACGCTTAAGCGGGCAGCGCTAACAGAAGGGGGAATTATTGGTGTGCTAAAATTAGATAAATCCAGAGCTTCGGTTTTCTCTTGCCAGCTTAAAAACGCTAAAAATTTATAAAAGGCTTTTTTTACTGCATCAGACTTAATTGAAACAAAAATAACCTGTGCCCACTCATTTATCGACTCCTCAATGAGTGCATCAGTTAAAGTCAGAGGAAAGGGGGTTAGTATCTTTGTGAGTGACGTATATGTTCTAATAGTTCCCTTCTTAAGGGCTGCTTTTTTAGGGCCGCCATTAATTATCCAATCTTTTGCGAAGTCAAACATCAAGCGTGGCAAAATATTATCAGTATCCCAGGGAGGGGGTTCTATTTCATTTACCTCATTTATGTCGACAGCTCTAAGTAACTTTCCATGTTGCCATGGGTTCTTAGGCCTACGTGTTGATAATGACGTAACCAACGTCGTATCCTGATTATTCTTATAAATATCAGCTAATTTTTGTTTGCAGACATTATCGTCAGTTATTAGCCCCACATGACGCTCAGGTTGAGCTAAATCTTTAATAAAAATAGGATTTATTTCATATTGGTTATACCAATAAATTTGAAATAGTCTCGACCATTGTGTTTTTGCTATGTGTTGAATGCCATTTGTATCCAGCCAGTGCTTAAGCTCTTTTACTAAAGACGCTGTTGTGGTTGACTTAGGCTGTTGTGCATAGTAATCACGCAGTAAGTTTTGACTTAATAATGATAAAGAATAATGAGTAGGAAAATGGGTGATATCTGTATTTTTACACTGGTGTTTAACGCGAAGTCGTGGATAAGGGGGTTCATTAGTTATCGATTGGGGGTCATTTAAAATAGTTGATATATCGTCAAGCGATAAAGGCGCTATCTCAAAGCCAATCATAATCACCATAAAAGCAGTGCTAAGCTCACGCTGCTCATAAAAAATATCGAGGTCTATTTGATAGCGTGAGAACACACAATGTGATAGCCCAGCTTCATTCGCTATACTTTCAAACCACTCATGATCTGCGTCAGTAAGTAAGGATTTAACAAGTTCAGAGCCATCCTGAGACTCCGGCAACTGCCACTGGCACGCATAACGTAAATAATAAAGAATGCTTTGCAGAGCTCTAGTGAAGAGTATTCGCTTACCTGTTGGCACAGTTGCTATTATTCTTTGTGCTTTCTTTATTTCTTTTTCTTTTAATGAACGTGTTTGCTGCTGCATTACCGGCCATTTAGTTAAAAGTTCAGCAATAACTTGTGTATCAGCACACGGCTGTGCCGTTTTACTTAGGTAGTCTTGGATATCTATTACATGTATCAATGCGGGGTTAGACATAATGTAACTCCTTAACGCCGATATGTTGGTCTAGCCCGTTTAAGTAAGCTTTTAGAACGCCAATATTTTTTGGGAACATAATGTCGCTACCTAAATGTTCTCCTGTATTTTCATGGCCCATTAGGCGATCAATATCTTGAGCCGTAAGTGGGGTAAGACTAATAATTGTATGAGCACATTGAGCAAAATAGTGCCTGAGCTGATAAGGAACAACACCAGCCCAGTGTTTGTTCATAAATACACGTAATGCACGAGCACTTAATGGTGTTGGAGTTTCTGACTTATCATAAATGTACCAAAGCTCAGGTAAATCATCATGTAAGCTTAGTTGGGAATGAAGTGATGCTTTTAGCTCAGTGTAATGCGTAATTTCTCTAAGCAGGTAATCACTTAAAATAACTTGCCTTAAGCGGCCTTTATCTTTGACAAATGTAATGTGCGTGAATGAAAAATAATGAGAGAGTAAGCTAATACTGTGGGTTGGCCTTACTCCTGTTAATACAATAAATAGCAATGCTATGCGAAAGCTGACTGCATTAAAGTAAGCTAACCACTGCGCACGTGAAGCTCTATTGTTTGGTTTTAGTTGTTTAACATAATTATCAATACGATTAAAAAAGTCAGTGACGTCTTTATCTTTAGGAACACGGCGACTACCGAGCATAATTGCAGGCACTGCAACATGATCACTCTTTCCTTTTGTTTTAATGATTTTATATTGACTCATACTCCCTTTATGTTTCAGATTTGGATCAATATTTTCGTAAGGCGTGTCTCTTAGGCGCTCAGTAATAAGGTTAACCGTTTTACTTTCGAGATGAACTTTGAAATACGAATGCAAATTCTCTTTTCGTATGAATTCAAATAAAAAGCCGATATATCTGTTATGGGCATCAAAAATTTTAAATCTCAGACGGTCGCTGCTGAACCGTTGATAGCATATAGCGCTAGTATGGTGTGCTTTAACTGATTTTACTAAATGCTTTCTTGGGATAGGGGTCAAGGTTTCGTCTGCCCGAGCACATAACGATATATAACGATAAAAGGTATTTTTTCTCGCCGGCTTAAAAGCTTTGAGTACTAGTGGCGTCTTCCAATGGCTATTTATTAATTTAAAAAGTCGCTGTTTAACGCGATCAGTTAAAAGGGGGATATTATATCTTAGATCACTGAAATAAGGTTGGAAAATACAATTCAAATAGCGCGGGATCGGTTGCCATACGTAATAAGTGTGTTGATTATCTTTTACCTCATGAGCGTACTCTACCCAACTATTATTACCTCGTGTAAAGGTACGAAAAGTGAATGGCTGACAATTAAACGTTCCTGATATACGAGTAAAATTTGGAATATCTTTGTAAGATTTAATACTAGCCCACTGCTGAGTGAGCCAAAGGAAAAGAGTAATAATAGTCATTACAAGACGATCTTTTTTGTTTTCTTTATTTAGCTTTATCATCAAGATAGTAAATGTTGTAGCATGCTCCATTGCATCTGGATAGCAGCCCCCCGCATTGTTTAAACGATTACTTCTCGCTATGTGTGTATACATACTCATATTGACTTTCCCATTACCGAAAAGTAGACGGTGAGGTATTAGCTAAGTTTGCCAATATCGTTTTTTTAGGGGCGTGTATACCGTGCGCTTTAAAGCAAGCATGTCGCTGTTGAATATTAGCGCCCAAGCAATTTTTTAAATAAAGTGTTAGCGCACAGTTATATAGCAAGGTAACCCTTAATACGTGATCAACAGCATCTGCTGGGTAAATATATACCTTTAAAAAAAGCTTTTTACTTAAAGGGTGGGCTTTAAAGCGCTCTAGTACTCCGCTCGGTGCAAGTGTCAGGTAACAATCATTATTAGTATCAAGTGTCACTGGCAGTGGATGTAAATCTAATAACATTTGTATGACCTTAATGGGTAACTCACCAATGCACTGGTTTACTTTTAAATTTACGACATCATTTTTAGTCAGCTCCCTTAATTGTGGGTGAGCTTGTAATTTTGCTTTGGCAAGCGGAATAGCTTTTTGTTTGTGTTTCATTATTTTCCCGTAAATTTAATCTAAACTGGCAACCTGTTTTAGGTTGCTTCTTTGTTATGCTCAAATTTGAAACTACACTTATAAGCACTTTTCTGAATCAAAAAACTGCATTTTGGTCATTTAAATGGACATTTTTTTTCAAAAGGTGCTTTTTTGTATTATTTAAAGTTAAATAAACCTTTTTTGTAATATAAAAAACAATGCTTAAATATTGTTTTTTGTTTTCTTACTGGTTTATTTGTATTACTCATTAATATATGGAAGAAGCTCTTAAAAAAAGGAGAAAGTGATTATTTCGACAAATAGTTCACAAGCATGCTCAAATAGCTCCCCCTTTTTTTACATTATTCAAAGTTAAAGAAACCTTTTCTGTACTTCATAAATTTACCTTTTCAATTTTTATTGATTGACGTGTTCACGTTTGAATCATGGTAAAACTATTCTCTTGCCGCTATGGCGATTAACTCCTGCTTTGTAGGCCTACTTATTTGAAGTACTGAAATAAACATCCATAAATGTTTAAATGACCAAATAGCTAAAATGTGAATAAGATAAATCGTAAAGGGATTTTTTGAATGGGTCTAAAATTAGAGCACCCCTTTTTGTACTCTCTAAATTTCGCATTTAAAAAAATCGCTTTTCTATTGAGTAATTTAATTACATTTCAATTGGTTAGTTTTTTATTGTTTTTTAATAAAAAACTGTTTTTTTTATTTTTTTAGAGTTAACGACACCGTTTCGCTTTTTTAAAAGCAGATTAGGTCTTTTTTATATGTAAACGCGGATCAATAAATCTATAAATGAGCCTTCTCAGTTATTAGTTAATGCAATAACCGAGAAGGCATTCACGGATCAATATGTCTACTATTTAAAAAACACGTCAGCTTTAGAAAACATCGCCATCATAGAAAGGCTGGCCATGGTAAATAGTGTTATCACCTGCGTAGATAGCATTTTGATCACTCATTGCTTTCACAGTATTAAAATTCAAATGGCAACTCTCTATTATTGGCCAACCCAGTTCATGGCTAACAATCATGAGCTGAACATCACTTTTCTCTTGAAGTTCAGTACGAATAACACCAAAAAAGTGCTTCATGTTAATACTGTCCGCGCAAGCCAATATGTGAACACTCTCAGATGCAAAAGCTGCTTTAAGGTATTCAATAAGTGGGGGATGGCTACTAACAATGTTTATCATAAAATGCGATGCATCACTGTTAGTGAGGCAATGTTCTATGGCTGTTTTTACACCTACTTTTTCTAATTCGATATTCATTTTAAAACTCGCTATTTGCTTAATTGAATATTCAAAATATCAAAGACAGATATCCTTTCAGAAAAAGTACTAGTTAGTTAAGCTGTTGTTTTAGAATTATTTTGTTTTTTATGAGTGAAAAAAGCTTTTTAAGGGATAAGGTAACAAAGTAAAAAATTCCAGCAGAAAAAGACCGTGTCACATTGACTATTACTCTTAAAATAAGCTGTATGAGCTAGGTACCTGGATGCAGGAGAGGAGCTCTCGCAGGCATAAAAAACGGTGATTTTGTAGTTTAATAGGCTGGTTTAATGTTACAACTGAAGAGCAAGGTAGCTCTATTAATGATAATTTTTTTCTAAAGTACGTCGGAACTAGAGCTAAGTAGGTTGACATTGTGGTGATGAATAGCTGTCACTATAATTAATGATAGCTCTATAAATTGAGGTAAGTTACAGATGAGAACAACTAACCAAAATAGGGGGCAAAACCCAGACTTTATCGCTGTTGTTACATGTGGGAAGTTAACCATTCGCTCAAACCCGCTTGCGGAAATTGAAATAGCGCAAACCGGTCTTACAACAGCAGGTCTTCGTGCATTTGCTAACTTGATGGGCTGGAATATGAGTGATATTGCAAAAGCAACAGGGACAACCGAGCGGACGTTAATTCGCAATAAAGAAAAGCCATTAAATAAACAGATCAGTGAACATGCATTAGAGATAGCTAGACTATCTGGGGTCGGGGTGGCTTATTTTGGTGATGTTAAACGCTGGAGCCAGTGGCTAGATACGCCTCATATGCAGTTTGATAATCACCCTCCGCGCGCGATGATAAATACAATTCGCGGCCGTGAATTGATACACCGCATCATTACCGGACTGCAATATGGGTTTACAGCGTAATAGTGGTAAATTAAGCCCGATCACGCAATGCAGAGATACAGCTTGCCAGAATTACAAATCTTAAAGACATTTTAAATGTCAGTGAAATTGTACCCATTAGTGCATGGCTATTCTGCGCTGAAAAAGTGCTGTCACCAAGGTAATAATACACAATTAAGTTGATTAAGCTCATACCAAATAAATTATCAATTGTGCGTGACGAATTCATTGAAGAAGACGCGACGCCTAGTTCACTTTTATCTACTGCGCCCATGATGGCATTGTTGTTTGGGGTCGAAAATAAACTAAACTCAATACCTAATAATAACAGTGAGCCGCTAATGTAAGTTGTGTTTGAGCTAACCGATAGTTGGGATAGCAAAAAAAGCCAAGTATCACAATGATAGAGCCAGAAGTGGCAAGTATGCATGGCTTATTTTATCAGCAAATTTACCGGCCAGTGGCGCCATGATGGCCATTGACACTGGGTTACACAAAATATGTCACAGGCTTGGGTCTTCTTTATTCATTAACTGCTCAAGTAATTTTAAATTTGATAAAAACCACTCGCCTATAGGTGTTCTATTGTCTGATTTTTTTTTCAGTATATCTTTAACTTTACTCCATGAGACTTCTTCACCTGAGATCACATGCCTTTGTAGTTTTGATGGGAACAGACGATATGCAATATTTATTTGTCATTGTGTTTGCCACTCATTTTCAGTTACATAAGCGTTTTCAGGGATATAATTCACAAGTATATTCAGATCCTTAATGTGATTATTTGTTTTACCAAATAAAATTAATTCGATGAATGCGGTATTTTTCAAATGGGCTAAAGCATCACTCGCTTTTTTACCTAATATTTTTCGCAATTCAGTAGGGGATAAAAAAACAAGCGTATTAAGCTTATTGGTTATTGCTATCAAATCGCCTCTTTGAATTATTTCGGCATATTGCTTCAGCTCTATTTTTCTGCTCTTTTGCTTAATTGCATCTGTATCGCCGGTAAAGTCATCCCATGTTGTAAATTCGCCATATCCTCCAGATATATGATTACCAGGATTAGCACGTACTTTTAATAATTCAAAATCAGGATCGTTTTTGTTTAAACTTTTTTTAACCTTAGCGCGTCTGCGTGTGAAATCTGTTTTCCCCTTTACATCTAAATTGTTGACTATCTGTTTTGCTTCAAAGTAACTTACTAGCAGTGGTTCGCCCCATAGTTGTTTCCAGCATTTAAGTTCAGGGTAACTATTGACAGGGCTTGCCATAAAACCATCAGGCAACAACCCATTAGTATGAGCTGCCATATAAGCTTCTTTATTATGAAGTTCTTTTCTTGCACTAACGTATTCAATAATATTATCAAGAGGAGGGGTTTCAAAAAACCGAGAGTTCGGGACTCGTTTAAATTCAATAGCCAATGCCTTTTCTAGCTTGGTTTGGAGTTGAGGTTTTTTTCGTATCGCTTTGGCTAGATGATTGTCAAATTGCGTAAAATAATGAAAGTTATTTAATTTGGCATAACTTATCAACTCTTCAACGTCTAATATCTTTAATTTAAAGAGTAACTTTTCAACATCAGTAAATAAACTAGGGGAGATACATTCAATATTTTTAATGTTTAATGATTTTAATATCTTCTTAATTTCTATTAAATAAGCTTCTAAACCATCATTTCTGAGTATTCTAGCTTCAACATTTATAAAAATATCATATGCGGACTCAGCGCACGCCTTAATCTTTAATTCTTTTTTAGCTCTTCTACGAAGGTACTTTTGAACAAACTTATCTGACAACTCAGCAACGGATAAAAGATCTTTTCGTAACATCCATAGTTCAACCATAACAACTTTACCATTAAGCATAATGGAAAAATCAGCTTTGCTCTTATAGGATTCATTTTTGAACCAAAATGGCCATTCTGGGTGAACTTTATAATCCAGCCGTAATTCATCAAGCACCTTCGCGAAGACAAGTTCAGCATAGCTTTCACATTGAATTACAGCATGTGTATGCGATTCAAAAATGAGACGTGTTGAAAAAAACTCTTTTGTTAACTGAGCCATGTAGCCTTGTTTATAGCAAAGCATCTGAGTGTGCGGGTCCAACCTTTTCCATTCTGATTTGTTGAAAAACTTTTTCTTTTTAAGGTATGCGCGCCAATCATCTAAAGTATACTGCTGTAATTCTGGACGCAATCGCCGTGCACCAAGGTGTTCATTAATGAGATCTATAAGTGTTAAACCGTCCTCATTTTTTCTTCGTAACATTTCTAGGTAATGAACAGTGTCGTTACCGTGCTTGTAAACCTTTCCTTTACCTCTGTTTTTTAGCGCTAATTTTAAAAGACCAAAACTGCTCATGTTTTCATAATAGGTATGCTTTGTTCTGCTTTTAGCAAAGGCTTTACGGTGAGTTGGGCACATCACTCCATATAAATCATGGCCCACTAATTTTTTTCTCCAACGATTGAAAATGGTTGTCACTCTAGAATACGAAATTTCGAAAATACAGCCGCACTGATTACCATCAAGCATAGCTTCACATTTAAACCTTTGCTTTTTAGTCGCGCCTTTCCAACTTGATATCGGTTTAGCTTTATACTTTTCGTAGAATAGGTAAGCTTCAGTTCTTTTATCCATAGCAATTGACGCCTCTCACAACCGTGATGTAGCACTATTTACGTAACGCTGCAGTACTAATAATTTAGTTGCTCTTTCTCATTTTTAGCAAGAATAAAATTAAATTATCTTTTAAGGGGCGCTTTTAACGTAAGCGCACTGCTTAAATGCGCGCTTACATTAAAAACCATTTTACTAGTGTGATAGCATTGCAAAAAATAACATGTTTAAGTAGTCTGTTAGTTCATCATAGAATAAACAAGGAAAATTCAATGAATAGCGCATACTCTCAATCAAAAGCACAGGCTTTTAAGACAAATTCAAGAGCAGATATTAACACTGTTATTAATGAATCAAGCTTTGTCGAACAATCGACAGTTGACTCCATAATGTCAAGAATTGATACAATAGACTTCACTCCTCATGGCTATAAGCTAGAAAAAGAGTACGGATGGTCTGTTAGCAAAATTAACTATACAATTAAACTTTACAAAGAGTGGTTAGCCCTTCAAGCATTGTATGAAAACTTGTCTTTTGCTCCTAGTGAATTGGTAGATGAGTTTTGGCATATTCACATATTAGATACGAGAAAGTATATGAATGACTGCAACCTGATCAAAGGTGAGTTTATTCATCACTATCCATATTTTGGCCTAACTGAGCAAGAAAATGAATCAGTTCTTGAATCAGGCTTTACCTTAACCAAAAAATTATACCTTCATCACTTTAATCACTGTGAACTAGGCTTTGAGGGGAACTTAGCGGCTTCATGTGGTTGTCGTTCTGGCAATGGAAGTAGCTGTAGATAAATGACGATATTAAAAATATCAGATGAATTTCAGGCGGAGTTAAAAGCTCTCCTGAAATCATCACAATCTCCCAAAGAAACAATAGATATACTCAGTAAAAGCACTCAATTTTCAAATTTATTAACTTCTTTAGAAAAAATCTTAAAAGAAGATAAATTTGTTCAATTTAGAGGCGGGGAGTTAAGCAATTATAATTTCTTCTTTACTGCTTTAGTCAGTTGTTTTGGAGAGTATTATGGTATAATAGAGCACACTGGGATCAAAATTGAATGTGATTATACAGGATGCTCTAGAAATCAATTAGTTTTGCACAATGACGATGCCATTGACATTGAACGACAACCACAAGTTGGTTTCATCCAAGTCATAAAGGAAGATCCAGTTTTGAGGGTTCACAACGGAATAGTTCTTATCAGGGAGCTGATTCGAGAGCTTAAGTTTAAAGATCCCGAACTGCTAAATTCACTACTAACAACTCCTGTTCCTATGTGCTCTTACGGAGTTAATTATGATGGTGAGAACAAGAAGAGATTGGTGATTAAAGAACCTATTTTATCTAAAGATAAAAGTGGTTATAAAGTAAGATTCGATTTTGAGAGAATTAACTTTTATTACAAAGATAAAAACGAAAAGCAACCTTATGAAGAAAGCAAAATGATTTTTGACTTCTTACAATATGCTAACAGCATAAAAAAAGCTCTTTTCTTAGAAGTTGGCGATATTTTAATACAAAACAATAAAGAAACTCTGCATGATAGAGATGAGTGTTCGATTGAACTAGGGACAAATGGGAAACTGAATAGTAGAGAAATACTAGTAAGTTTCGCTCGATAAGATATGGAAACTTTCAACATACCTAAATATATTAAGAATGATAAAAGCTTCCCGTTCTATTATTCAATGCTCATCGAAGCGAAAAAGCTTATTGATTTCCATAAAGTAAATAATATATTAGATTTCGGTTGTGGCAACGGGAAATTCTTGCATCTACTAAATCAATTTAAACCAGATTTAAATCTTACTGGTATTGAGATTGACGAAGATTTGTTGCAACTTTGCACTAATGAAGCCGAAGAAAATATGCTTTTTGAAAAAGCTGTAGATTTAGATGTAAAATGTTCGGAAAGCTTCGACCTAATTTTTTCTCAAGAAGTCGTTTACACAATACCTAACCTATTAGAGCACGCGAAAACCACTTTTTCTTTATTAAGAGGTGGGGGGTATTATATATTCACTATGGGATGCCATGTAAATAACCCAACATGGAAAAAAAGAAAGGAGGCCGTTCTATCTGAAGAGTCTTATCCTGCACATGACTATTCTGCCGAAGATATAGCATCTGTTTTTTTTAGAGCAGGTTATAGAATTGCAGTTAAAAGGCTACCTGTACACTACCCTTTGAAATATGTACCGAATGAAAAAGGTGAGTTTAAAAGCATTAATGAGCTGTTAACTTCTACCGAGGAGCATAAATTACTTTTTGTGATGCTAAAACCTAGAAAATAGAATAAGGATGTCGCTTTGAAAGACTTAACTATAGTTAATGCCTATGAAAATAATCTAAAAAACATCAGTGTAAGTATTAAAAATAATAGCATCACTGTTATAAATGGAATTAATGGTTCTGGTAAGTCAACTTTGGTCAAGTCAGTTATATTTGGAGAATACTTACGTCAAGAAAGGCTTCAAAATAAAAATACGGATTATGACCTTTTAGTTAGACCTAAATTCGATTCAATCGTTAACCCATACAAGACGATTTACATAAGCCAGAAGTCACCAAAGCAAACAGAGAAATCGAATGTATCAACGGTCTCTGGTGTTAATAAATTATTGAAGAAGCAATTAGTTAGCAACGGAGAGATATGGTGCAATAAGTGTTCTGCTAAAGTAAATGAAGTCGCATCAGAAGAAATCATCAAAGCATTATTAAGAAAACACCCTGATGCAGAACTTAGGTATAACCTAATAACTCATGAATATCCAAATGAAGTACATTTACGAGAAAAACTTAAAACGTTAAAATCAAATAGCATTCTAATTGCTGGGCAAAGAGTTCTTAGGGATGCGAATTACATCCAAAAACTCAATGTTGATAAAAAACTCACGATAGAATGCATAATTAATTTTGAGAGCTTTAACTTTAGCGTTATAACTGACTTTAAAAAGTTGAAGTTTTACTCCAAAGGGGAATTGATATATGATTTTTCTAAACAGACATTCTGTGCCTGCCTTAAAGAGTATTACACTAAGCGACCACCATTATTTAGCACATCAACTTTAGGCGACTTTAATGGTTCTTGTCCCAAGTGTGAGGGAAGAGGATATGTTACCAAAGTAGATTTCGACTCTTTGATAAATGAAAAACCGCTTGACTCAACGTTTTTGAACCTGCCACACAATGGAACTGCATATAAATATTGTTATATCCAAGACTCAGACATTCGAAAAATAGTTAAATCATTTAGCTCTTCTCTTCACATTCCCTTCGCCAAATTAGAGAGGCCGCTGCAAGAAGAGGTTAAGCGCTACATAGAACCCAAGCTCCTCAGTAAAGCCACAAATAGCAATATCTCAAATTACATTAAGAAAGGAGTATGCGATTGTTGTGAAGGTACAGGTTTTAATTATCAGTCACGAGCGGTAACTTATAAAGGACTTAGCATAGCAGACATGCTATCTATGGATATTGATACGCTATCAAATACCCTTAAACTCGATCAACTTGAAATCATCAACGAAAAGTTTAAGTTACTAGGTCTTCCGAAGTTTGAACTAAGTAGGTGTTCAACAACGTTAAGCGGTGGAGAACTGCAAAGACTTAAACTTATTAAGTATTTGGCTGATGAAATTGAAGGCTCGCTAATTATAATTGATGAACCTTCAAAAGGACTTAGTGTTCAAGATATATCAAACTTATTTATTGTCTTAAGAGACTTGTCACAAAAGAACACTGTTTTGTTGGTTGATCACTCAGAGTATGTAATTAAAAACTCAGATTATAGCCTTACCTTAGGCCCATATAGTGGTGTTAATGGTGGCTATATCAGTGAAAGTTTACCTTCCTTCATAAACTTTCCTGAGCCTAAGAAACTAAGCAGTAATGAAATATGTACATTTGAAGGGATTAACTATAACTTTGTAAAGGACCAAAATGTAAATATATTGCTAAACGGATTAAATGCAATTTTTGGTATATCTGGTAGCGGAAAAAGTAGTTTGGCGAAAGGTCTTTTTGATATTGTTCAGACTGAAAATAAACATTTTCAACATAAAGCCTTACTTGAACAAACCGAAATCAGTGGAAATATTCGCTCTACCGTAGCATCTTACCTAAAGATTTCTGAGCCTCTTAGGGTTATTTTTGCCAGTCAGCCTATTTCTCGCTCGTTTTGTTTGAATAAGGAACACTTTTCTTCAAATACTGAAGCTGGAATGTGTAAAGTTTGTAATGGAACAGGTTTCGTTGACTCAGGGCGGTGCCAATCATGCCTTGGCACTAAGTTAATACCTCTATCCAACTATGTTTATTTTGGAAATTACACTTTAAATGAATACCTGTCAATGACAGTTGTAGAGTTAAAGAATAGTCAAATTTATGTTGAGTTTGAAGAAGTAATTGAGCTGTTAATTAGTTTAGGCTTAGGCCACCTATCTTTGGGAAGAACTACTTCTACTTTAAGTGGAGGTGAATCTCAAAGGTTAAAAATGGCTAAATATTTAATTGAAATGGCTACTGTTATTAATTCTGAAAATGTTCATGTCTTAATGCTGTTGGATGAACCCATGAGGGGGTTAAGCGACCAAGATTCGTTACACATTTTCTCCAAGCTTAAATCACTAACTCATCTTAATAACACTATTTTAATTATTGAGCACAATCCCAAAGTAGTTATGAGCTGCGACTATTTGATTGAGGTAGGCCCAAAAGCTGGTGAATTAGGTGGTAAAGTTATTTTTAACGATTACAGCACAATATATCATCTAGATGTTTCGAGTGCTCTCAGGTTTAATACTGTAACTTCACTAAAAAATTTGGATGTTGAGACGTTTCATTTTAATGAAGAAGATGTAGCATTTCTAGCACAAAAAGAGTTCAATGAGAGCTTTCGAGTAAAAGATATTGTAAATACCAAAATATTTTATGATAAGCAGAGCCTCATTGAAGCTATTAACTTGGAAGTAGATAGCACATATTACTTCAATCCACTTTACCCTCTGTTGTTAAACTCTTCTTCTGTACCGTATAGCGAGCTTAAATCTATTACAACTAATCTGGTTAAATTAGGATTTGAAAGTTGTTTAGTAGATGAGGTTGATGTACCTTTGAGAGAGCTCCCCCAAGCATCGTCTCCTAAAAACTTCTGGGATATATTGATCCCAACTAAAAGCTTAGAATTAGCTTTTGAGCTTGGAGCTGGAGTTATTATTCTCAGGCAAAATGGAGACTTTAATTACTATTCTTTAAGAGTTATTGACAATAAAAACCACGTAATAGGTTCAAGGTTAGACAAATTAGATGATGACTTTTTTAATCTATATTTTCACAAATGCCCACTGTGCTCTGGAAGTGGTAAATTAGAAATAATTCAAAATTTAGAACTCGACACAACAAAGGCATATACTGACCTCTCGTGTTATCCCATATTCTTGCAAAAAGATATGGAAAAATTATTTTTTCGACTAAAAGAAGCGCTAAACAAGCTCTCATCGGAGAAAATATTTGATTCAAATATGTCGATTTGCGAGCTATCAAAAGATGACCATAGAAAAATCTTATTTGGAGTGTCCGGGTTATCTTTTTTGAAAAATAGTGGTCGGAAAAATGCAAAGGAAGATATGATCGAATGGGAGGGGCTTTATCAATTTATTTTAAAGAGACTTTCAAAGTTTAGTGCTCAAAACCGTAAGTTTATCGAACATAATATTACTACCAGTACGTGCTATCAGTGCAACGGCTCAAAATATAAAATGGAGTTTAACTACTATATATGCAAAGGTAAGAACATTTGGGAGTAAAGAGTGAATGGAAGCATTTTTAATCATGGGTGCTCCCGGAGCCGGAAAATCAACCTATATATCTGAAAAATTGAATGGCTACTTTATTATCTCATGTGACAACATTAGAGAAGCAAAATATGGTTGCATGCGCTCATTTGAAATTAGACAAAAAGTTCTTCAAGATATTTTACTTTTAATTGAGTTTTGTATAAATCTAAAAATTAATTTTGTCATTGATACTACTTACTTCAATGGTGTCGAAAATCGTCAAAAACTTGTTGAATTAGGCTTTTCAAAATATATAAATGTAATTTTTATTGATACGTCATTAGACAAGTGTATTGTGAATAACCTGAAAAGAAAAAAAACAAGGGTTATTGATGAGAGGATGATGAGAATGTTACATGCTCGAATATCAATTCCAAATATATTCGATAATTTTCAGTCCATAAAGAGGATAGCAAGCTAGTCAAACCTATAGTGGACTTCCCAGCTTTCACTAAACTCATTTTAAACTCTCCCTGAAGGTGGTATTTCCGTAAGCGTCTGAGCAAATGCGTCTAGCCTTGATTAACATTCCAAGGTAACAGCGGCTCAAGGTTATCAGGTTGCTCAGCTAGGTGCTGTAAGGTGCATATTCTCTCCAGCTTTGATCACCCAATTGCATTAACTTTGATCGCTTATTCTCATTAAGCTTTGATCACTAAAATCACTTGTAAATGATCACTTTT
>LV_Brine_h2_0102DRAFT_1000039_pt1 | contig 46785 bp, 39 predicted proteins | sample LakVidmifraction_3_FD_10600 | JGI IMG/M metagenome (IMG submission 10600)
GCGCGCCGTAGCGAAGGGCGGCAGCGGCTGGAAGAAGGCGCTCGACACCGTGCGCTACTGGCTGCTGATCCAGCGCGGCCGCGAATTGCAGGCACGCGGCCAGACCCGCCAGGCGCAGGATGCGCTGACCCAGGCGCTGCGCCTGGATCCCAAGAACACCGATGGCCTGGTCGCCATCGCCGATATCGAAGCCACGGCCGGCCAGTTCGAGGCCGCCACGGCGCACTATCGCCAGGTACTGGCGGTGCAGCCGGCCCAGGTCGGAGCGATACGCGGTCTGGTGAATGTGCTCTCGCAGACCGGGCAAGCCGATGAAGCGCTGCGCCTGCTCGACAAGCTCACCCCGCAACAACAGGCCGAGTTCGGCGACCAGGGCCGCCTGCGCGCCCTGCGTGCGACCCAGCAAGCCAACCTGGCCGAACAGCGTGGCGATCTCAATGCCGCACTGGACGCCCGGCGCGAAGCGGTGCGCAACGATCCCGACAACGTCTGGACCACCTTCGATCTGGCCCGCCTCTACATCAAGGCCGGCCAGTCGCGCCAGGCGCGCGTGACCATCGATGACTTCACCCGCGAGCATCGCGACAACGTCGATGCGCTCTACGCCAGCGCCTTGCTGTCGGCGGAGATGGAGCAATGGCAGGATGCGCTCGACACCCTGCGCCGCATCCCCGAGGCCCGTCGTACCGCACCGATGACCGATCTGTATCGCCAGGTCACGCTGACCATCCAGGTCGGCCATGCGAGCGAGCTGGTCAAGACCGGCCAGCGCCAGGAAGCCCTGGCGCTGCTGGATCGCGTGCAGCCCGAAGCGGCCGGCAATGCCGAGCGCACCGGCACGCTGGCCTCGGCCTATGTCGATGCGGGCGATACCCCGCGTGCGCTGGCGCTGATGCAGCCGCTGATTGCGCCGCCGGCCACGCCGAGCGTCGCTACGCGCCTGCAATACGCGTCGGTGCTGCTCAGGGCCGGTGAGGATGCGCAGGTCTACAGCGTACTCACGGCCTTGCAGAACCAGAACATGGACGTGGCCACGCGCAAGCAATACGACGATGTGCGTTTCCTCTACCGCGTGCGCCAGGCCGAACGCCTGCGCGAAGGTGGCGACCTGGCGGCGGCCTACGACACGCTGGCCCCCGCGCTGTCACAGCGGCCCACCGATATCGGTGCGCTCTCGGCACTGGCCCGCATGTTCAATGCGGCCGGCGACAATGCCCGCGCACTGGCGCTCTACAAACCACTGGCCGAACGCAATCCGCGCGATGTCACGGTGTTGCTGGGCGCGGCCGATACCGCCATGCAGGCGCACGACAATGCCTATGCCCTGCGCCTGCTGGATCAGTTCAACAAACTGGAAAGCAGTGATCCCACCACCCTGACCGAAGCCGCGCGCATCTATCGTGCGCTGGGCAAGACCGGCGAAGCCACGGCACTGTTGCGCAAGGCGGTGGCCATTGAAAACTCGGCGCGCCAGCGCAGCCTGATGGCCCAGGGCAATGGTTTCGATCCGGCCATCAACCCCTTCCGCACCCAGCGTCGCCTGCCGGGCAACGAGAATGTGGCCGCCATCCCGCCGCCTGCCGAGACCATGCTGCGTCCGGCGATGATGACGGCTTCTGCACCGGCGGCGGCCGATGTGTTGCCGACCCCGGCCAACGCGCGTGTGGCGGCGTCGCAGGCCGCGCCTGCGGTGGCCTATGGCCCGGCGCTCGGTCCGGTGTTCAGCAATGCATCGCCGGCTCCGGCGCAGATGGTCCAGACCACTCAGCCGGGCAGAGCGGGCGCTTATGCGCAGCAAGGGGCGGCACCTGCCACCGCCTTGCCGGGTGCGGCCACCGCCGCCCAGCGCGCCTTGCTGGCGCTGCAGGGCCAGCAAGGCCTGCCGGCGGACAACCTCACGCCGGCGCAGCGCGCCCTCAACGACATCCTGCAGGCACGCAGCCCCTACGTCACGCAAGGCGTGGTGGTGCGCGGCAATGCCAGCGAATCGGGCCTGAGCCGCATCAACGATATCGAAGCCCCGCTGGAAGTGAACATGCCGGTCGGCAATGACCGCGTGGCCGTGCGCATCACGCCGGTCTCGCTGGATGGCGGCACCATGACCGACGAGGCCGCCAGCCGCTTCGGCGGTGGCGGTTCCAGTGCCACCGGCGTGGGCAAGCAGAGCGCCAGCGGCGTGGGCGTGGCGGTAGCCTACGAGCGTCCTGACGATGGCATCAAGGCCGACATCGGCACGACGCCCAGCGGCTTCAAGTATCCCAACGTGGTCGGTGGCGTGAGCGTGGAGCAGCCGCTCGGCGGCAGCAGCACCAACCGCTTCGGCGTGACGGTGTCGCGCCGTGCCGTCAACGACAGCATCACCTCGTTTGCCGGCAGCACCGACCCGCGCATCGGCCGTTCCTGGGGCGGCGTGACCGCCAACGGCGGCCGTGCCGAGATGAGTTCGGATGATGCCCAGACCGGCGTCTACGCCTACGGTGCCCTGCACAGCCTGATGGGCCGCAACGTCGAATCCAACACGCGTGTGGAACTGGGCGGCGGTGCCTATCAGTACCTGGCCAACGGCAACGACGAGAAGATGACGGCCGGTGTCTCCGCCACCCTCATCAGCTACGCCAACAACCAGAACTTCTACACCTATGGTCACGGCGGTTACTTCAGCCCGCAGGCCTATCTGGGACTGGGCCTGCCGGTGACCTGGGCCAAGCGCAGCGACCGTTTCAGCTTCCAGCTCAAGGGCTCGGCCGGTGTGCAGTACTTCCGCCAGGACGGCGCGGATTACTTCCCCACGGATGCCGCCCTGCAAGCGGCCAGCGGCAAGACCTACGGACAGCAGACCAAGACCGGCATCGGCTACAGCCTGGAAGGCAGCGGCGAATACCGCTTTGCGCCGCGCCTGTTCGTGGGCGGCACGCTGCGCCTGAACAATTCGAGCGACTTCCGCGAACTCAATGTCGCCATGTACCTGCGCTATACCCTGGAGGACATGCAGGGCAGTTTCCTGACCTTGCCGGTCAGCCCGTATCGTTCGCCGTACTCCAACTGATTTGACTGAACATTTTTTGATAGAGAGATTGCCATGGCAGCTGCATCCATTCTCGCTGGTCTGAGTATCCTGGTCCTGGGCGAAAGCCACATGAGCCTGGCCGACCACCTCACCGAACCCCTGAACGCCAAGCTGGTCCAGATGGGCGCCAAGGTCCACTCCATCGGCGCCTGCGGTGCCAGCGCCGGCGACTGGCTGACCACCAAGAAGGTCGACTGCGGTGCCGAGCAGATTGACAACGGCAAGATCCAGATCAAGGGCCGCGATGCCAGCACCACGCCCATCGCCGAACTGATCGCCAAGGACAAGCCGGACCTGGTGGTGCTGGTCATCGGCGACACCATGGCCTCCTACGACAAGCCGGCCTTCCCCAAGGCCTGGGCCTGGCAAAACGTCACCAGCCTGACCAAGGCGATTGCCGCCACCGGCACCAAGTGCGCCTGGGTCGGACCGGCCTGGGGCAAGGCCGGCGGCATGTACCAGAAGAACGATGCGCGCACCCAGCTGATGTCGCAGTTCCTGGCCGCCAACGTGGCTCCCTGCACCTACATCGATTCGCTGGCCATGTCTAAGCCCGGGCAATGGATCACCACCGATGGCCAGCACTTCACCGTGGCCGGCTACAAGTCCTGGGGCTCGGCCATCGGCGATGCGCTGGGCAAGCTGCCGGCCGCTGCCGTGAGCGCCAAGGGAGGCAAGAAATGAGCGTGCTGCGCGCACTGACCGCGAGCGCGGCCCTGCTGGGCTGCGCGGGGGCGATGGCCGCTGACATTCCGCTGTATCCGACCGGCCCGGCCGAGGATGCCGCTTTCATCCGCTTCATCAACGCCACGCCGGACGCGCTGCAGGTGGTGGCCCAGAAGGGCCAGCCGCCGCTGAAGCTGGACGCGGCCAAGCCGGTCTCGTCCTTCTTCCCGGTGCAGGCCAAGTCCACCATCAAGGGCACGTTGACGGTGGCGGGCAAGAGCCTGGAGCTGGGCGTGCAGGCCAAGCCGGGCGAGTTCGCCACGGTGGTGGTGCTGCCTGATCCCAAGGGCATCCGCCAGGTCACCGTGCAGGACAATCCGGATGACTTCAATGGCCTGAAGGCCTCGCTGGCCTTCTTCAATCTCGATGCTTCCTGTGCCGCTGCAGCCCTGCGTCCGGCCGGCCGTACTGCCGACCTGTTCAAGGGCGTGGCGCAAGGCAGCCTGCAGCGCCGTTCCATCAATCCGGTCAAGCTGTCGGTGCAGCTGGTGTGCGGCGGTGCCAATACCGGCCCGGTGCTGGACCTGGGTGAGCTGAAGGCGGGCGAGCGCTACAGCGTCCTGCTGCTGCCCTCGGCCGGCGGTCCGCGCCTCCTGGCCGCGACTGACAAGCTGGCCAACTGATTGCTTGACGCTGACTTACGCTGACTGACGCCGACTGCACCACGCCATGGTCTTTGCCTCGCTTGAATTCCTGACGCTGTTCCTGCCGCTGTTCCTGCTGGTCTATGCCCTGGTGCCGCAGCGCGCACGCAATGGCGTGCTGCTGGCGGGCAGCTGGCTGTTCTATGGCTGGCTCAGTCCGCTGTTCCTTTCCCTGCACGTGGTGCTGACCATCGTGGCCTGGGTTGGCGGCCTGCTGGTGGATCGCGCCCGTGCGCGTGAAGAAGGGCAGGGCAGTCTGCGCCGTCCCGTGCTGCTGATCGCGCTGGTGGTGTTCAATACGGCGGTGCTGGTCTGGTACAAGTACGCCAACATCGTCGCTGCCACCGTGAGCGATCTGATGCAGCACTACGGTGCCATGCCGCTGGCGTGGCAGAAGGTGGCGCTGCCGGCGGGCCTGTCCTTCATCGTGCTGCAGGCGATTTCCTATCTGGTGGACGTGCATCGGCGCACGGTGGCGGTGGAGCGCAGCTTCATCAATTACGCCACCTACATCTCCATGTTCGGCCATTCGATTGCCGGCCCCATCATCCGTTATGACTGGGTGCAGCGCGAGTTGCGCGAGCGCTGGTTCCACTGGGAAAATTTCTCGCTGGGTGCGCGCCGCTTCATGGTCGGCATGGCCATGAAGGTGCTGGTGGCCGATACGCTGTCTCCCTTGGTGGATGCAGCCTTCCACCTGGAGCATCCGACCCTGGTCGATGCCTGGATCGGCTGCCTGGCGTATTCGATGCAACTGTTCTTCGATTTCTCCGGCTACAGCGCCATGGCCATCGGCCTCGGTTTGATGCTGGGCTTTCACTTCCCGGAGAACTTCAACCATCCCTATCTGGCCGGCAGCATCCAGGATTTCTGGCGGCGCTGGCACATCTCGCTCTCCAGCTGGCTGCGCGACTATCTCTACATCGGCCTGGGCGGCAATCGCCACGGCGTCTGGAAGACTTATCGCAACCTGTTCCTGACCATGGCCATCGCCGGTCTCTGGCATGGCGGCGACAGCTGGAATTATTTGCTGTGGGGTTCGGCGCATGGCGTGGCGCTGTGCATTGATCGCGCGTGGTCGCGCTCTTCGTTGCCGTCCATTCCTTCGTGGCTGGCCCATGGCTTGACGCTGCTGTTCGTGTGCCTGGCCTGGACCTTGTTCCGCGCGCCGGATTTCGCCACCGCTGCCACGATGTATGCGGGCCAGTTCGGCTTGCACGGCACCGGCCTGAGCGATGCGCTGGCCGTGATGCTGCGGCCGGTGCAGGCGCTGGCCGTGCTGCTGGGTCTGTTCTGGATCGTCGCCCCGCTGTGGCAGGCGGCGCTGGAGGCGCGCTGGGGCGAACGCGCACTCTATCTCTGGTTCGTGCGGGCGTGGCCGATTGCCGCCTTCCTGCTCTCCTTTGCACTGATCGCCAGCCGCGAAACCGTGCCTTTCCTTTACTTCCAGTTCTGAGCCGACGATGAGCACGCCCCCCGTTCATGCTGCACATACGCCTCCTGAGCCCAGCGCCATGGCGCGCCGCGCCAGCCGTTGGGCCGGTGCCGCGCTGGCCGCGGTGCTGTGTGCAGGATTGATCTCCTGCGGCTGGCTGGTGTACGCCGGCAAGATCGACTGGCTACCCGCCAGCTGGACGCGCGACGACGCCTTGCATGGCGAACTGACGCATCAACTGGCCAAGCAGCTTTCCAACGCCTGGCTGCCGGACCAGGCCGCCAAACTGGAGCGTGCCGGCAGCTGGCTGCTGCTGGGCGATACCGGCCCGCGCGTGCGCACCGGCTGCCCCGGCTGGCTGTTCCTGGCCGAAGAATTGCAGGTCAATCGCCACGCACAAGCCAACGCGCAGACCAAGCGTGCCGCAGTACTGGCCATCCGGCAGGCGCTGGCCCAACGTGGCATCGGCCTGCTGGTGGCGGTGGTGCCGGACAAGAGCCGCATCGCCGCCAGCGCCTTGTGCGGCCTCACGCGTCCGGCCGAATTGAATGCGCGCGCCGCGCAATGGGTGAGCGAACTGAATCAGGATGGCGTGGCCGCCATCGACCTCGCCCCTGCGCTGGCACCACTCGGTGCTTCGGCCTACCTGCACACCGATACGCACTGGAACGAGACCGGCGCGAACGCCGCCGCGCAGGCCATCGCCGCGCGCATCACGGCCGCTGGCGTGCAGGCCACGCCGCAGCAGGCCTATAGCGCCCAGCCGGGCAAGCTGGCACAGCGTCCCGGCGACCTGGTGCACCTGGCCGGACTGGACTGGCTGCCGCTGCGCTGGCAACCCACGCCGGAAAGCGTGGCCGCCACCGTCTTCACCGAAGCGGCCGCCACATGGCAGGGCGCCGCCGCCAAGGGCGGCGATGATCTCGACGATCTGCTGGGCGACAGCCAGTTGCCCAACGTGGCCCTGATCGGAACCTCGTTCTCGCGCAATTCCAACTTCGTCGGCTTCCTGCAGATGGCGCTGGGCGCAAAGATCGGCAGCTTCGCCAAGGATGGCGGCAAGTTCTCCGGCAGCGCCCGCGATTACTTCGCCAATCCCGCCTTCACCCAGACGCCGCCCAAGCTGGTGGTCTGGGAAATCCCCGAGCGCGACCTGCAGACGCCCTACGAAGCGATCTCACTGGCCCGCTGATCCATCATTAAGCTGGCGTTAATGCTGTCTCAACGGGCATTAACGTTGCATTAATGCAATAAATCATTTCCTTTGCGGCGCATTTTCATGTGTGCCGCCGTCCGCTTTGCTGGAGGCAGCCCCCCGGGCCTGCTAAACTTGCCGGTCCGCCCACCGACCGGGCAGGATCCAGGCACTGCCTGGTCAACCTCCACGACAAATTGACAGAAGAATTCGACCCCGCTCCCCTTGCGGACGAGCATGACTCCGGCTCCTTCGAGAGCTACTTCCGCGATCCTTCGCAAGCCGCCGAAGCGCCCCTGGCCTGGGGCCTGGGCCAGCGGCTGGACGTGCTGGACGCGCTGCGCGGCCTGGTCTCCGGTGGCCAGGCTGCCGCGCGCCTGCGCATCTGGATGTTCCTCGAACTGGCGGCGCAGCCGCAGGGCCGCCTGCAGCGCGAGGACCTGAACCAGCTGTTCTACGCCCTGAAGCCCGAGGCCATGGAAGCCGCCCTGAAGCGCCTGCGCGACCTGGGCCTGCTGGTCTGGGACGCCACCGGCCAGGATTACCAGCTCTCGCCCATCGCCCAGCAGGTGCAAGCCCTGCTGGCCCCGCTCACGCGCGCCGTCGGCGAGGATGACGAGATGGCCGCGCTGCTGGCACAAGTGGCCGGTGCCCAGGCACTGGGCCTGTCCGATGCCAGCCAGATCCGCCACCTGCATGCGCAATTGGCGCGCCTGCACGACCAGTTCGCCGATGCCATCGCCAGCGGTTCGGAAGCCCTGCTGCGCCAGGCCCAGCCGCGATTCGAACGGGCCCTGAAGCTGGTCAACCGCGCCGGTGAAGCGCTGACGGCCCTGATCCGCAGCGAACACGCCGACGCCCGCCTGGAACGCGAAGCGCGTGCGCTCGGCAACGGCCAGGCGCGCCTGCTGACCATGGCCAGCCAGTTCACCCGCGCCCTGCAGCAGGCCGACCGACAGCGCGTCACCCTCGGCAGCACCGGCGTGACCAGCTCGGACGTGCGGCGCTGGCTGCAATCGCATCCGGACTTGTCTTCCCTGATGGGGGAGGCGCTGTCCATCGGTGTGAAGCCGGTCTTCGTCAGCGGCCACGAATTGCTGGATGTGGCCGAAGGCGAATTCGAGCGCGACCGTCCCGAGGCCCAGCGCACGCAAGGCCTGCCGCCTCCGGCCCAGGCCGTGGAAGGCAAGATCGAAGCGCTGCGCATGCCGGTCGAGCTGGGCGAGCTGATTGAACAACTGACACGCCTGGGGGCCCTGCCGGAAGGCGAGGACGCCACCGAATTGCAACCGCAGCCACTGAGCTCGGTGGTGCTGGGTGGCAGCTTCGGCAAGGCCGCGTATCGCCTGCAATTGCTGCCGCTGCTGGGGGACGCCCAGGCGCGCACCCTGCAAGGGCAGACCGGCGACCTGGCACGCCTGCCGTGGCAAGCCGGCTTCCTGCCGCGTGTCGACAAAGTCGATGACCCCGATGTCGCCGCCATGAGCGCCGGGGCCGTCCATCCAGATCCATCCCGGGAAAGACCGAATGAGTGAGACCCTAGACGAGGCCGGCCTGTTGGCCGCCGAACTGCTGGCGCGCCGCTGGCTGCCCCGCAAGCACCCGCGCGTGCGCCGCGCCCTGGTCGATGCCGACCTGTGGCAAGCCCTGCAGGACCGCCTGGCCCAGGTTGGCCTGCGCCTGGTGGACAACATCCACGCCGATCACATCAGCGTGGCGCTGGTGCGCCCGGCCGAATCGGCCGTCTTCGGCGAGGCCGGCATGAACGCCAACAACAACCTCGACCTGCCGCGCGATGCCATCTCGCTGCTGGTGGTGCTGTGGGCGCTGATCGTGCTGCCCAAGCGCGAGCGCCAGTCCGCGCGCGCCGCCGGTGACGATGCCCAGCAGCAGGACGAGATGTTCCATACCGACAAGCCCATGCCGACGGCAGCCGAGGTCAGCCCGGTGGTGTCCTATACGGCGCTGCTGGCCGACTTCGGCAACCAGCTCGGCAAGAAGACGCGCATGGATACCAACCTGCGCCGCCTGGAAGCCCACGGCTTCGTCGTGCGCCGGGGCGTGGACATCGCCGAAGGCCCCTTGCTGGACCTGCTGCTGGACTACGATGCCTTGGCGCCGCGCATCCTTGATGGCGCCCTGGGTGACGTGCTGGCGCGCGCCACACCGCGCGAGGACGCGGACACTGCGCCAGAAGCGCAGGCCGAGGCTGATGTCGATGCCGCCGATGAACCATCCGAAGAGAGAGACGCCTGATGTTCCACCTGCAATCGCTGGAACTGCTGCAGTGGGATTATTGCCAGCGCCTGACGCTGCCCCTGGACGGTTCCATCATCACCATCGCCGGCCCCAACGGGTCCGGCAAGACCACGCTGCTGGACGCCATGCGTACCCTGCTGGGCCTGGATTGCTCGGGCGGGCGCAGCTACAAGACCTACGCCCGCCACGCCAACGCCGACACCACCTGGCTGCGCGCCACGGTGGACAACCGTCCGCATGGCCGCCAGACCTCCACCCGTCCGTTCGCGCGCAACCTGCTCTATGCAGACCAGGTCACGCTGGCCTGCCGCATCGAGCGCAACGGCGGCGACTGGCAGCGCCGCTATTGCATGAGCGATGGCGACGTCGCCATTGAAACCCTGGCGCAATTGCCCGAGAAGGATTGGCTGGGCCTGGACCACTGGCGCAAGCGCCTGGAGGGGGCCGGCCTGTCGCGCGCGATTGCGCGCGTGCTGGCACTGGAGCAGGGCCAGACCGACCGCCTCTGCGAATTCTCGCCCAAGGAATTGCTGCGCCTGGTGTTTGAAGTGTTTGGCGACCAGGAAGTGCTGGACCGCTACGAGGAAGCCCGCCGCCATCAGCGCGACCTGGCCGCCGAGGTGACCTTGGCCGAACAGGAACTGGCCTACAGCGAAGCGCAACTGGCGCAGCTGGACAGCCGCGTCACGCTGTATCGCACCTATCAGGGCAAGCTGCGCGAGCGCGAGACGCTGGCCACCGAAGTCATTCCGGTCTTGCGCTGGCACGAAGAGCGCCAAGGCACGGCCACGCGCCTGCGCGAACTGCATCGCCAGCGCCTGCATCACAATCACCTGCGCCGCCAGCGCAGCAGCGATACCTTGCTGCTGTCGTCCCTGCTGACGCAGCAACAGGCTGCACGCGAGAAGGTGACTGCGCTGGAACGCGACAAGGCGGAAGCCCAGCAAGCCCAGCAAAAGGCGCGCGATGCCGAGAAGCCGGTGGAAGAACTGGTCAAGCAGGCCGATGAACTGCTGGCTCTGTCGGCGGTGGAAGGCGATGCCACGCAATTGCTGGCCCGCGTGGAAGAACTGGAACAGCAGAAGAGCACGCTGCACGATCGCTGGCGTGATCTGGAGCAGCAACGCAAGGATGCCAGCGGCGCGCTGGACCGCCTGACCGGACAACGCCAGGCCCCGCGCCCGAATGACGTGCAGCAATTCACGCGGGCCTTGCGCCAGGCCGGCATCGCCCATCACCTGCTGGCCGATGTGATCGAGATTGCGGACGACCAGTGGCGTGCCGCCGCCGAAGGCGTCTTGCGCGCCTCGTGCTGGGTGGTGGTGCTGGATGATCCCAAGGATGAAGCCGCCGCCATGGCGCTGGCCGAGCGTGAGCGTTATCGCCATTACGTGGTCTCCGATGCGGCCACGGCGACGTCCCAGCCGCCCGCAGAGAGCCTGTTGGCGGTGTTGCGTTTCTCGGCCAAGGCCCCGTCCTGGCTGCTGCGCCAACTGGCGCAGATCCGCCGCGTGGCCGATACGGTCGAAGGCGCAAGCAGTGGTGGCGAATGGATCACGCCGCAAGCCTACTGGCGAGATGGCCGGGGCGGGCGCAGCGTGTGGCGCGATCCGGGCGATTACCAGTTCGGTGCGGCCGCCATGGCCGCGCGCCAGGCCTCGATCCAGAAGCGCCTGGACACGCTGGACGAACAGTTGACCGACATCGTCCTGAAGCAGAGCGAAGTCAAGCGCCAGCTCGACGCCGCCAAGAAAGCCACCGAGGGCCATCTCGCAGCAGAGGCGCTGGCGAAGCGAAGTGAAGAGTTCGAACAGGCGCGCCGTCAGTTGCCCGCATTGAAGGCCGCGCGCGTGGCGGCGAGTGAACGTTGGAGCCAGTTTGATGCCCAGTACGCGGACGCCATCGAACAGCGCACCATCCTCGATGGCAAGCTCGATGCCTTGCAGCGTCGCCTGCGCGACAGCGAAGGCGATCTTGCGGGGCAGGAGCGTGACTGGCGCGTGCGTCACGATGAGCAGCGCGCCCGTGCGCTGGCCTCGCGTGCGCAGAAGGGCCGCTTCCCTGCGCACTGGATTGCGACTGCGACGGTGCAGGCGCTCTACGAGAAATACAGCAACGCCAAACAGGCCGAGCTGCGCATGGCCTCCGTCGAAAACGAACTGGAAACCGGCCACTGGGAAAAGGACGGCACGGTCGAAGACAAGCACCTCATCATGCAGGGCACGGTCGGCAACCAGCGCAACGAACTGGATTCGCGCAAGATCAGCAATCACCAGGCCGAGGAAGCCGTCGGCAATGCGCGTGAACGCTACATCGACGTGTTGCGCGCGACGGTACGCCGCTATCGCAAGAACATCGTCGACCTCGGTGCCCTGGCCGGTGTGGTGGTCAGCGCCGATCTGCCGCATCTGGACAACGACGACACCATCCTGCGCCAGGCCGAACTGAAGGTCAGCTTCAACTTCGACGGCAAGGGCGAGATCGGCCTGAACGACGGTGAAGCCTCGGGCGGCCAGCAGGTCATCAAGTCGCTGATCCTGCTGGTGGGGCTGTTGAAGGATGACGACATGCCGGGCGGTTTCGTCTTCATCGACGAACCCTTTGCCCACCTCGATGTGCGCAACATCCAGCTGGTCGGCAACTTCCTGAAATCGACCCGCGCGCAATACGTGCTGACCACGCCGATCACGCACAACGTGGAAGTCTTCGAGCCGGCCGACATTACGCTGGTCACCTCGAAGAAACCGCGCGAGGCCCGCTGGGCTCCGCCCATCGGCGTGCTGCAGCGGCGCTTGCGGCTGGATGCCTGAGGGGCTCACCGATGCGCAGCCTGATCGAGACGCCACGCGGCCGCAAGGGCCGTGAGTTGCAGTCGTCGGGCGAGTTGCCATCGGTGTTGCCTTTGCTGGATGCCGAAGAACGCGCGGCCCTGTTGCGTTGGGCACGCGGCGAGGCCGTCACGCGCAGCCGTGAGGTCTTGCTCAAGGAGGCCGGCAGCGCGGGCCTGTCCATCGAAAAAGCCGAACGCCTTTGTCAGTGCCTGCTGCAGGAGGGCTGGGTCAGCCTGCGCGAGGAACTGAGCGGTGGCAACTGGTTGTGGAAATCCCTGAGCTGGCGCGATCTGCGCCAGCTGCAATCCTTGCTGGGCATTGCGCATGCCGGTCAACGCCAGCAAGAACGCGAGGCGCTGCTGGCGCAATCGCGGCACTGGCTGGAACTGCGCACGCAGGCCAGCGCATCGGTGGCGCTCGATCCCGATCTGCTGGATGAATTGACGGCGGCACTCGATGCGCTGGAGGCCGACAAGAGCTTGCGCCGGGAGCTGCTGGCCGACCGTCTGGGTTTGCTGGAAGCGATTGCCTCGTGGCACGACAGCGGCCAGCAGGGATTGCGCCGCAACTTCGCCTTGCATGCACGCGACCTCACCAAGGCCCTGAGCAACAGCGAATGGCGCTGGCTGGATTTGATGTTTGATCTTGAACGACTCGGCATCGCCAACTTCGCGCAAGTGGGATGGCTGGCCGGTGATTTGGTGCTGTCATGGCAAGCGCGCAGGGTGGAACTGGCCCCTCTGCATTGCCTCGGGTTGCCGCTGGAAGACCTGCAGCGTTGTGACCGCATCACGCCGCCGCAACGCTGGTGGCTGATCGAAAACCGTGCCAGTTTCGAACACCAGGCGCGCCAACGTCCGCTTGGGGTGGCGCTGCTGTGGATGCCGGGGCGGCCCTCGGCGGCCTGGCTGGATACGGTGTCGCATCTCCTGCTGTTGGCACCGGCACCAGCCTGGATCAGTGCCGATGCCGATCCGGCAGGGGTGGATATCGCCTGCACGGCAGGGGCGCGCTGGACCCGTGCCGGACTGGCGTGGGAACCGTATCAAATGGGTTTGGCGCAGTGGGAAAACACCACGCAGCGCTGGCCGTTGAACGTACATGACCATCGTTTGCTGACGACCCTCTTGGCAAAGAAGGAGTTACCGGAGTCTTTGCGGTCCTTGTGTGTGGCGATGCAGGCCGAAGGACGCAAGGCCGAACAGGAAGCCTGGCTTTAGCCGGTCACTTCTGTCATTCGAAGCCGTTGTGATTGTCGAGCCCCAGGCGCCTAGCATTGCTCTTGCGCTGCGGCCTACCGTTCGACCTGAGTAGCGGTGTCGCCGCGTATCGAAGGCGCGCCTGCGCATGAACTTGGAGGTGCCTTGCCTTCAGCGCATTTCACGAATGATCCGCCCCTGCGGTGGCAGAAATTGCTCCGACACCTCCGGCACATCGGCTTCCAGCAATTGATAGGCCACCGATTCGCACCATTGAATGCCGCGCGCCAGGGCCAGCGGCCGCGAAGAGTAGCGGCCCGGCAGGGAACGTTTGGGGAAGAGTTTGCCGATGGTGCTATGACGGATTTCCACGCCACTGACGAACCATTGTGCGTCATTGGCTGCACACCAGACCAAGAAGGTGAACGGGGAAGATTCGGCGGTAATTTCGTAACAGGAGACCATGTGAGTGCGTTGACCATACACTAGCAAAAATTCACATGGCCGCCATTATAGTGGCCTCCTGCAAAGCTCACACAAGCGCTCCCCGTTCGCCCCTTGCCGGGGCTTCCGCCCTCAGGCCGCTTCGGTCAGGAACTGCACCACCGCCTGCGTGAAAGCGCGTGGCTGTTGCTGGTTGGAGATGTGGGCCGCATCAAATTCCACATACAGCGCACCCGGAATGGTGGCACGCATGAACTGCGCATCGGCCGGTGGCGTCGGCACGTCGCCGCTGCCGGCAATCACCAGCGTGGGCGCGCGGATGCCCGCAATCGGTTCCCGCAGATCATTGTCGCGCACTGCTGCGCAAGCGCCTGCATAGCCCTCCGCCGGCGTGGCCAGCAGCATGGCCGTCAATGCCTGCACTTGCTCCGGATGCTGTTCGGCATACTCGGGCGTGAGCCAGCGTGAAACGACCGCAGCGGCAATGGCCGACAGCCCATCACGCTGCACGGTCTCGATGCGGCTGTTCCAGGCCTCGGGCGTGCCGATCTTGGCACCGGTATTGCAGAGGATGAGCTTGGCCACGCGGTCCGGATGATGCACCGCCAGCCACATGAAGGTGCTGCCGCCCATGGAGAGGCCGCAGAAATGCGCTTGCTTGATGTCGAGCTGGTCGAGCAGGGCGATGACGTCGCTGCCGAGCTGGGCAATCGTGTAAGGACCGGGCGTGACCCCGGACTGGCCGTGGCCGCGCGTGTCATACCGCAGTACGCGGAAGTGCTTGCTCAGTTCGGGAATCTGCGGATCCCACATCGCCAGCGAAGTCCCCAGCGAGTTGGACAGCACCAGCACCGGCAGGGCCGCGTCGCCGTCGAGCTGGTAATGCAGTTTGATTCCGTTCAGGGTTGCAAAGGGCATGAGTAAATCCTTGGCCCGCGCCACCGGACGGTGGTGACGGGCGTGTGTGAATCAAAAAGCGTCAGATACGCCGGGAGTCAGCCAATTTGCGCGATGGCCGAAGGATGCTGGGTCAGCGGAGTGACCGAAATGGTCATGAAGGGATAGAGCGGCAGGGCCGACAGGATGTTGTGCAGCTCATCATTGCCGGAGACGTTGAAGATGCTCACGTTGGCATACTGCCCGACCACGCGCCACAGGTCGCGCCACTTGCCTTCGCGCTGCAGCTTCTGCGACATCTCCTTCTCGTCTTTCTTCAGCTGATCGGCCACGGCCTTGTCGAGCGTGGCGGGAATGTTGACCTGCATTTGAACCATGAACAGCATGATGTGTGCTCCGTTGTCGTTATGGGTGGAATGTCGTGCAGCGCGCGCCCTGGCCGCGATGATGAACGCGGGGCGGGAAATCGTGATGTTCGATAAACGAACATAAATCCTTTATTCGCACAAACGAGTTTAGGCGTCCGTGCGGGCAACTGTCAACTTGGGCAGACGGTTTGCTGCGCGTCAACTACGCGCAGGATGAGCGCAGAGGCCGCATCGTGATGGCCTCTCACTCGCGCCGTTCGGGATTCGGAAAACCGGTCGCCGGGAAGGAACTGGTCTCGATATCCAGCCAGGCCGGGCGCTCGGCATACATGTCGGCCACCAGTTGCTTGATGGCCTCGATGTACCAGGCATTGTCGTTGATGCGATGCGTGAGGATGATGGGGGAGGTCGCGCGCGGATCGTCGATGAGCCGGTAATGCAGGTCATTGCGCAGCCGCGCGGACGCCGGGATCAGGCACAACCCCGATTCGGCCGCCACCAGCCCCAGTGCGGTCTGGATCTCGCGCACCTCGTGCACTTCAGCCGGGTGGATGTCCTGGTCATTGAGCAGGCTCAGGATGTGGTCGGCGAAACTGGGACGCGGCTCCTTGGGATAGACGATCAGCTTCTGTCCATGCACTTCCTTCAGGCTCACGCGCTGATGGCTGGCGGCCAGCGGGAAAGAGGGCGGGATCGCCAGCACCAGTTTTTCTTCGCGCAGGACGATGCGCGCCACCGTTGCATCATTGCTGCGGATGCGCCCGAAACCGACATCGATGCGCCCCGACTTGAGGGCGGCAAACTGCTGCATCGAGGTCAGCTCCAGCAACTGGATGTCCACCTCCGGATAATGCTGGCGCAGCTTGCGCACCAGCACCGGCAGGCCGCCATAGAGCGTGGAGGCGACGAAGCCGATGGACAGCGTCTGGCGCTGGTTCAGGCCGATCTGCTGGGTGGCGTTCTTCAACTGCTCCAGCCGGTTGAGGATCTGCAGCGCCTGCTCGTAGAACACCCGGCCGGCTTCGGTCAGGCGCAGCGGGCGGCTGTTGCGCAGGATCAGCTGTACGCCCAGCTCTTCCTCGAGCAGCTGGATCTGGCGCGACAGCGGCGGTTGCGCGATGTGCAGCTGTTCCGAGGCGCGCGTGAAGTTGCGCGTATTGGCCACGGCCACGAAGTATTTCAGTTGTCTGATGTCCATGGTCGAAAATCATATCTCACAGAAACTAATGATGTCTAATCTTTTATTTTTATAGGAGCCTTTATAAACTATATAAAAAAGGTATGAAACTAGACGAATTTGGTGTTGGCAATGGCAGGGCTTCCGGGTGTTCAATGCAGTCCATGGATACCCCACAACACCTTCACGCTGCGGCCCCGGCCCTGATCGACCGGGTCGAGACCTTCCTGGTCGATCTGCCGACCATCCGTCCCCATCAATTGTCGATGGCGACGATGAACGGGCAGACCCTGATGCTGGTGCGCCTGTACTGCTCCGACGGCACCGTCGGCGTGGGCGAGGGCACCACCATCGGCGGTCTGGCCTATGGTGCCGAATCACCCGAGGGCATGAAGCTGGCCATCGATACCTACTTCGCGCCGCTGCTGCTGGGCGCCGATGCCAGCCTGATCCCGGCCATCATGGCGCGCCTGAACAAGGCCATCCAGGACAATCGTTTTGCCAAGTGCGCCATCGAGACGGCGCTCTTCGATGCCCTGGGCCAGCGCACCGGCCTGCCGGTCTCGCAGCTGCTCGGCGGCCGCGCCCGCGAAAGCCTGCCGATCGCCTGGACCCTGGCCTCGGGCGACACCGCCAAAGATATCGACGAAGCCGAGCGCATGCTGGCCGCGCGCCGCCACAAGATTTTCAAGCTCAAGATCGGCCGCCGCCAAGTCGAGGCCGATGTGGCCCACGTGGCCGCCATCAAGAAGGCCCTCGGTGACCGCGGCTCGGTGCGGGTGGATGTGAACATGGCCTGGAGCGAACTGGAAGCCCAGCGCGGCCTGGCTGGCCTGGTCGATGCCGGCTGCGAACTGGTGGAGCAGCCGGTGCCCTCGGCCCCGGCACTGGCCCGCTTGAAGGGCAAACACGCCATCGCCATCATGGCCGATGAATCGCTGACCGGTCCGGCCTCGGCCTTTGCGCTGGCGCGCATCGGCGGTGCGGATGTGTTTGCGATCAAGATCGAACAATCGGGTGGCCTGCGTGCCGCCCAGCAGGTGGCCGCCATCGGCGACGCGGCCGGCATCGAGCTCTACGGCGGCACCATGCTCGAAGGCGCCATCGGTACCATTGCCTCGGCCCATGCCTTCGCCACCTTCCGTGAATTGCAGTGGGGGACTGAGTTGTTCGGTCCGCTGCTGCTGACCGAGGAAATCCTGGCCGAGCCACTGCAGTACCAGGATTTCCAGTTGGCCATACCCAACCGCCCCGGCCTGGGCATCGTGCTGGATGAGGAGCGTGTGCAATACTTCCGGCGCGACCGCAAGCAAGGGGCGACAGTGACAGCAGTGAGGCCGGCCACACTGGCCGGATAAAACAAAAAAGACGCACTTCCCCAATCTACAAATCCAAAAGGAGACTCAACATGGCAGCCAAGATTTTCAGCACCCCCGAAGTCCAGGACTTCCTGCGCCTGGCCAGCGGCCTCGACACCGAAGGCGGCAGCCCGCGCACCAAGCAGATCGTGCATCGCATCCTGTCCGACCTGTTCAAGACCATCGAAGACCTGGAGATCACCTCCGACGAATACTGGGCCGGCGTGGCCTACGTCAATCGCCTGGGCGCTGCCAGCGAAGCCGGCCTGCTCTCGCCGGGCCTGGGCCTGGACCGCTTCCTGGACATGCGCATGGATGCCGAAGACGCTGCACTGGGCATCAGCGGCGGCACCCCGCGCACCATCGAAGGTCCGCTGTACGTGGCCGGTGCGCCGGTGGAGCAGGGCTTCGCGCGCCTGGACGATGGCAGCGACAAGAACGGCCAGACCATCATCATGCACGGCACCGTCTATGGCTCGGATGGCAAGCCCATGGCGGGCGCGCAGGTCGAAGTCTGGCATGCCAACACCAAGGGTTTCTATTCGCACTTCGACCCGACCGGTGAACAGAAGCCCTTCAACATGCGCCGCACCATCATCACCGATGCCCAGGGCCGCTACAAATTCCGCAGCATCATGCCGGCCGCCTACGGCTGTCCGCCGGCCGGCCCGACCCAGGGCCTGCTGAACCAGCTGGGCCGCCACGGCAACCGTCCGGCACACATCCACTTCTTCGTCACCGCCGATGGCCATCGCAAGCTGACCACGCAGATCAACATCGAAGGCGATCCGCTGATCTATGACGACTTCGCCTACGCCACCCGCGAAGGCCTGGTGCCGCCGCTGGTCGAGCGTACCGATGCGGCCAGCATCAAGGCCGAGGGACTGGAAGGCCCGTTCGCCGAGATCGTCTTCGACATCAACCTGACCTCGCTGGTCAACGGTGCCGACAACCAGGTCGTGGACCGTCCGCGCCTGGCCGCCTGATCGCCTGATCGTCCTGCGCCAGCCGCTGGCGCAGGCCAGCCTCATCCCCGCCGACTGCCTTGCCGCGATGGTTTCCCATCGCGACAGGCGGGCTGCACCCTGGAGAAAAGACATGACCACCCTTGCCGCCGACAAGTATGAAGAGGTCGAGCGCCTGCTCGACACCGCCCTGGACGAAGATGCCACCAACGGCATCTTCCGCTGCCGCCGCGACATCTTCACCAACGCCGACCTGTTCGAGCTGGAGATGAAGCACCTGTTCGAATCGAACTGGGTCTACCTCGCTCACGAGAGCCAGGTCCCCGAGATCAACGATTACTACAGCACCTGGATCGGCCGCCAGCCGGTGGTGGTCACCCGCGACAAGAACGGCGAGCTGCACGCGGTCATCAATGCCTGCGCCCACAAGGGGGCCATGCTGTGCCGTCGCAAGCACGGCAACAAGAGCAGCTTCACTTGCCCGTTCCACGGCTGGACTTTCTCCAACAGCGGCAAGCTGTTGAAGGTCAAGGATGAGAAGACCACCGAGTATCCGGTCTCCTTCAACAAGAACGGCTCGCATGACCTGACCCGCGTGGCGCGCTTCCAGAACTATCGCGGCTTCCTCTTCGGCAGCCTCTCGGAAGATGTCCTGCCGCTGGAAGAGTACCTGGGCGAGACCCGCGTCATCATCGACCAGATCGTCGACCAGGCCCCCAATGGCCTGGAAGTCCTGCGCGGCAACTCCAGCTACCTGTATGACGGCAACTGGAAGATGCAGATGGAAAATGGTTGCGACGGTTACCATGTCAGCTCGGTGCACTGGAACTACGCCGCCACCATGAGCCGCCGCAAGGAAGGCGGCACCAAGGCCACCGATGCCAACAACTGGAGCAAGGCCGTGGCCGGCGTCTACGGTTTCGAGAACGGCCACATCCTCCTGTGGACCAATACGCTCAATCCGGAAGTGCGCCCGATCTGGAACCAGCGCGAAGAACTGGCCGCCCGCGTCGGCCAGGCGCGCGCCGATACCATCGTGGCCCAGACCCGCAACCTGTGCCTCTATCCCAACGTGTTCCTGATGGACCAGTTCGGCACGCAGATCCGCGTGGCCCGTCCCATCAGCGTGAACCAGACCGAGATCAGCATCTTCTGCTTCGGCCCCAAGGGCGAGAGCGCCGAAGACCGCCGCGTGCGGATTCGCCAGTATGAGGATTTCTTCAATGTCTCCGGCATGGGCACCGCCGACGACCTGGAAGAGTTCCGCGCCTGCCAGGCCGGCTATGCCGGATCGGCCGTGCGCTACAACGACATGAGCCGGGGCGCGCCGCTGTGGAAGCAGGGCCCGGACGAGAATGCGAAGAAGATGGGCATGAACCCCAAACTGAGCGGTGAACGCAGCGAGGACGAAGGTCTCTTCGTCTGCCAGCACCACTACTGGACCGAGCAGATGCGCAAGGCCGTCAGCAAGGAACGTGCGGCCGCAGAGCAAGGAGCACAAGCATGAGCCAACCTGCCCAACTCGATGCAGTCTGCGCCTTCCTCTATCGCGAGGCGCGTTATCTCGACGAACGCCAGTGGGAATCCTGGCTGGAACTGTACGCCCCGGACGTCGAATACTGGATGCCGGCCTGGGACGATGACGACCAGCTCACCGAAGACCCGCAGCGCGAGATCTCGCTGATCTACTACGCCAACCGCGATGGACTGGAAGACCGCGTGTTCCGCATCAAGACCGAGCGCTCCAGCGCCTCCATGCCGGAGCCGCGCACCAGCCACATGATCGCCAACGTGGAGATCCTGGACGAGCACGACGATGTGGTGGAAGTGCGCTACAACTTCCATACGCTGTCGCACCGCTACAAGATCACCGACCAGTTCTTCGGTACCACCCTGGTCAGCTTGCGCAAGACCGAAGGCGGCTTCCAGATCGCCAGCAAGAAGATCGCCCTGAAGAACGACTACATCCGCCAGGTCATCGACGTCTATCACGTCTGACCAGCCCGCAGGAGACATGACATGAGCAGCTATCGCATCGCCCTCAATTTCGAAGACGGGGTGACCCGCATCATTCAATGCGGTCCCAAGGAAAAAGTCCTGGACGCGGCGTTCCGCCAACGCATCAACCTGCCCATGGATTGCTCCGACGGCGTGTGCGGCACCTGCAAGTGCCGCGCCGAAAGCGGACAGTACGACCTGGGCGACGACTACATCGACGATGCTCTGAGCAGCGATGAGGCCGAACAAGGCCTGGTGCTGACCTGCCAGATGATCCCGCAATCCGATTGCGTGGTCGCCGTACCGGTGGCCTCTACCGCCTGCAAGACCGGCAGCGCGAAGTTCGGCGGCAAGGTGGCCGAGGTCACCGCCTTCGGTGAGGCGGCCTTCGAACTGGTGCTGGAGGTGGCGGCCGATGCACCGGCTTTCCTGCCGGGCCAATACGTCAACATTGCCGTGCCGGGCAGCGGCCAGCATCGTTCGTATTCGTTCAGCTCGCCCTCGGGGGCTACGCGCATGAGCTTCCTCATCAAGAACGTGCCGGGTGGCCTGATGAGCGGCTGGCTGGGCAAGGCCGCCACCGGTGATGCGCTGGAGATGACCGGTCCGCTGGGCAGCTTCTACCTGCGCCCGGTCAACAAGGCCGTGCTGATGCTGGCCGGTGGTACCGGGCTGGCGCCGTTCCTGGCGATGTTGGAGGAGATGGTGCAGCAGGGCGTGCAGCACCCGGTCCACCTGATCTACGGTGTGACCCGCGATCAGGATCTGGTGCTGGTGGAGCGTCTGGAAGATCTTGCGCAACGCCTGTCCGGTTTCAGCTTCACCACCTGTGTAGCCGATGCCGCAACGACTCATCCGCGCCAGGGTTACGTGACCCAGCACATGCCCGCCGAGGTGCTGCACGATGGCGCAGTCGATGTCTACCTGTGCGGTCCACCGCCGATGGTGGAGGCGGTGCAGAAGCACTTCCAGGCACAGGGCATCGCGCCGGCCAGCTTCCATTACGAGAAGTTCGTCACCAGCCAGCCGGTGGCGGTGGCGGCATGAGCGCAGCGCTCCCCCGCGCACGCTTCGCCGGCAAGGTGGCCGTGGTCACCGGCGCCGCCCAGGGCATCCTGCGCGGCGTAGCGCTGGGCATCGCGGCTGAAGGTGGCCAGGTGCTGATGGTGGACCGCGCCGGCTTCATTCATGAAGTGGCGATGGAAGCGCCCGAAGGACGGGCCACCGGCTTCGTGGCCGACCTCGAAACCCATGACGGCGCCCAGGCCGCCATGGCCCGCGCCATCGAACTGCATGGCCGCATCGACCTGCTGGTCAACGGCGTGGGCGGTGCCATCCGCATGCGTCCCTTCGCCGAATTCGAAGCCGATCAGATCGATGCCGAGATCCGCCGCTCGCTCATGCCCACCCTCTATGGCTGCCACGCGGTGCTGCCTCACATGTTGCGGGAGGGCCGGGGCACCATCGTCAATGTGTCCTCCAACGCTACGCGCGGCATCCGCCGGGTGCCGTATTCGGCGGCCAAGGGCGGCGTCAATGCCATGACCATGGCACTGGCCATGGAATATGGCGAGCAGGGCATCCGCGTGGTGGCCACCGCCCCCGGCGGCACCCAGGCACCACCACGCCGCGTGCCGCGCAATGTGGAAGGCGACAGCGCGCAGGAACAGGCGTGGATGCAGGAGGCCGTGCAGCAGGTGACCGGCTCCACCTTCTTCAAACGCTATGCCACGCTGGAAGAGCAGATCGCACCGATCCTCTTCATGGCTTCCGACGAGGCCAGCTACATCACCGGGGCCGTATTGCCGGTCGCCGGTGGCGACAACGGCTGAGGCCCTTTTTTCCTCTTCATTGAACGGAGACACCATGTCTGAACGCCAGGCCATCATTCCCGAGGGAATGGAAGACGTCTACGAGAAAATCGGTTATGCCCCCGGCGTATTGGTCGGCGATGTTCTCTACGTCTCCGGCCAGATCGGGCGCGGTCCCGACATGCAGCTGGTGGAGCCGCGCGAAGCCCAGATCGTGCAGGCCTTCGAGAATCTCAAGCGGGTACTGGAGAAGGCCGGCGGTACCCTCGACGACATCGTCGATCTCTCTACCTTCCATACCGACATGCGCGATTTGCCCTTGTTCATCAAGGTGCGCAACCGCTACCTGAACGCCTATCCGCTGCCGGCCTGGACGGCGATTGGCGCGCACATGCTCGGCGGTGCGCCGGGCTACATCATCGAGATCAAGGCGGTGGCGCATCTGCGCAAGAAGGGGCAGGCCTGAATCGCACAGGATTACTGCAAGAAAAACGCCGGGCATAACAAACACAAGAACACAAAACAACGCCAATCCCGCAAGACAAACGACAACGGAGGAGACCCATGAAGACCCAGGAAGTGAGCCAGATCATCGATGGCGCGCGTTTCACGCAATTCCACTGGATGGTGATGTGCCTGTGCGCATTGCTGCTGGTGTTCGACGGTTATGACCTGTTCATCTACGGTGCCGTGCTGCCGGTGCTGATGAAGGAGTGGTCCCTGTCGCCGGTGCAGGCCGGCGCGCTGGGCAGCTATGCGCTGTTCGGCATGATGTTCGGCGCCTTCGTCTTCGGCCCGCTGGCCGACCGCATCGGCCGCAAGAAGGGCGTGGCGATCAGCTTCGTGCTCTTCAGCATCTCCACCTTCCTGAGCGGCTTTGCCACTTCGCCCGGTGAGTTTGGCATCTTCCGCTTCCTCGCCGGCCTCGGCTGTGGCGGTCTGATGCCCAATGCCGTGGCGCTGATGAATGAATACGCGCCCAAGCGCCTGCGCAGTACCCTGGTGGCCATCATGTTCAGCGGCTATTCGCTGGGTGGCGTGCTGTGCGCAGGCCTGGGCATCTGGATGCTGCCCAACTTCGGCTGGCAATCGATGTTCTTCGCCGCCGCCGTACCACTGGTGCTGCTGCCGGTGATCCTGTGGAAGCTGCCGGAATCGGTCGGCTTCCTCCTGCGTGCGGGCAAGCAGGAACAGGCCCGTGCCATGCTGGCGCAGGTCGCGCCGCAAGCGGCGCCGGGTGCCGATGTGCAGCTGGTGCAGAGCGATGCCAAGGGCTCCGGCGCGCCGATGCTGGACTTGTTCAAGCAGGAGCGCACCCTCGGCACGCTGATGATCTGGGTTGCCTTCTTCTGCTGCCTGCTGATGGTCTATGCGCTGGGCTCATGGCTGCCCAAGCTGATGGCCAGTGCCGGTTACAGCCTGGGGTCGTCGCTGTCCTTCCTGCTGGCGCTCAACTTCGGCGGCGTGGTCGGTGCCATCGGCGGCGGCTGGCTGGGTGACCGCTTTACCTTGCCCAAGGTGGTGGTCAGCTTCTTCGCGGTCGGCACGGTGGCCATTGCGCTGCTCGGCTTCAACAGCCCGACCCCGGTGCTGTACCTGCTCATCATCGTGGCCGGTGCCACGACCATCGGCACGCAGATCCTGCTGTATGCCAATACGGCCCAGTTCTATCCGCTGGCGATCCGCTCCACGGGTCTCGGCTGGGCTTCCGGTGTGGGCCGCTCGGGCGCCATCGTCGGTCCCTTGCTGGGCGGTGCATTGATGGCGGCCGCGCTGCCGCTGAAGATGAATTTCCTGGTCTTCGCCGTACCGGGACTGGTCGCTGCATTGGCCATCGGCATCTTCCTGCTGCGCTATCGTCATGGCCAGCGTGCCGTGGCAGCGGAGACTGCGCCGACACCGTGACCGCCACGCCGATCTCGCGCAGCGTTTAAGATCGTAGCCGGTCAAGCCGGTCCGGCACCTGGCGGAGCGATCCACGGGTGCCGGACCTTTCGTGCGTTCGTGTAGTTGCATTTCGCAAGGAAGCTTCGATGGTTCAACGACAAGGCTCGCTCACTGCGTGGGTGGCGGGTTTTCTGGCAGTCCTGATTTCTTATGCTGGTCCGCTGGTGATTTTCGTGCAGGCGGCCCATGCGGGCCAGGTGCCGCAATCACAACTGGTGTCCTGGGTGTGGGGCATCTCCATGGGGGCCGGCGTGAGCGGCCTGCTGCTGAGCTGGTGGTTCAGGATGCCCATCATCACGGCCTGGTCGGCACCGGGGACGGCGCTGCTGCTGAGCCTTTTTCCCGGAGTGGGCATGCCGGAAGTGGTAGGGGCCTACCTGATGGCGGCCGTGATCCTGATCGTCATCGGCGTGACCGGCTGCTTTGAAAAAATTCTCGCCTTCATCCCCAAGGGCATTGCGGCCGGTATGATGGCCGGCATCCTGTTCCAGTTCGGGGTACAAGCCTTTCGCTCCAGCGTGGGTGCGCCGCTGATGGTGTTTGCCATGCTGGCCGCCTATCTCGCAGGCCGCCGCTGGTGGCCGCGCTATGGCATCGTGGTGGTGGCACTGACTGGTTTTGCGGTGGCCTTTGCCGGCGGCCGCACCGAACTGGGTGCCCTGCATCTGGAACTGGCGCAGCCGGTTTTCATCGCTCCGCACTTCAGCGTCGGCATGTTCTTCAGCCTGACCGTGCCGCTGGTGCTGGTGAGCCTGACCGGCCAGTTCCTGCCGGGCATGGCGGTGCTGCAGCTGGCGGGCTACCATCCGCCCACGCGCGCCGTGGTCACCGGGACTGCGCTGGCCTCGCTGCTGACGGCCTGCTTCGGCGGCATCACCATCGTGCTGGCGGCCATCACGGCCGCGCTCTGTACCGGCAAGGATGCGCATCCGGAACCGGGCCGGCGCTACATCGCCGGTATTGCCAATGGCGTGTTCTATCTCATCGGCGGCACCTTTGCGGCGTCCATCGTGACGCTGTTTGCCGCCTTTCCCAAGGAACTGATCGCGGCCTTGGCCGGGCTGGCACTGATCGGTGCCATCGTGTCCAACATCCGCCTGATGAGCGAGGACGGCAGCCATGCCGAGCCTGCCGTCATCACCTTTCTCGCTACTGCGTCCGGCATGACCCTGTTCGGACTGGGCGCGGCCTTCTGGGGCGTGGTCATCGGCATGGCCGCGCACTGGCTGATCGGCCGTCCCGCCCAGAAAAAATGAAAACGTGGAGACCCCCCAATGACCCCTCAGCATGATTCCTTCGACCCGCTCGCCAGCGAAATCCTGGCCGTGGTACCGGGCCGCGCGCATGACCTGGCACGCCTGCGCGTGCTGGCGCAAGTGCATGCCGCGCCGACCGTGACGGTGGTCGGCAAGTACAACCACGGCAAGAGCCGCCTGCTCAACGAACTGATGGGGCGCGACGTGTTTGCGGTGGCCGACCGGCGCGAGACGGTTACGCTGTCCGAACACCATCACGCCGAACTGCGCTGGCTGGATGCGCCGGGGCTGGACGCCGACGTCGCCCTGCAGGATGACAGCCATGCCCAGGAAGCCACCTGGCTGCAGGCCGATGTGCGCCTGTTCGTGCATGCGGCCAAGGAAGGCGAACTGGATGCGGCCGAACGCCATCTGCTGCAGGCCCTGCGCGAAGACCAGCAGCGCACGCGGCGGCAGACGCTGTTCGTGCTTACGCAGGTGGACCAGATGAGCGACGAAGAGCAACTGGCCAAGGTCAGCGCCGCCATCTCTGCGCAGGCACCAGAACTCACGCTGTATCCGGTGTCGTCGACGCGGCATCGCAGTGGGGTGGAAGGCGGCAAGTCGCTGCTGCTGCAGCGTAGCGGCATTCCGGCGCTGCAGGCCTTGCTGCGTGACGTGGTGGAGCAGGTGCCGGGTGCGCGCCGACATGAACGCAATCTGCTCTTCACCGAGATCGGCCAGCAGGTACGGCAGCAACAAGCTGCGCTGGAGAGCGGGCTGCAAACGCTGCGCCAGCGCCAGCAGCAGCAACGCCAGGATTTCGAGCAAGGGCTGCAGGCCGTGCTGGAAAAAGTGCATCAGGATCTGCTCCCGATCGTCGAGTTTCAGGGGGACGATCCCGCGCTGGTACCCGATACCGCCGCCGACGAATTCAAGCTCACCGCCGGCAAGCGCGAGCGGGCGCGCATTCACGTCGCTTATTCCCGCGCCTGCATCGCCATTCGTGCGCACCTGATCCAGCATGGCGTGGAAGGTCTGCCGGCCGCCCAGCAGACCTCGGTGGCCAGCCTCGATACGGTGATGGTGGCGGTGCTGGGCATCTCCATCAAATACCGCGCCGACCTGCGCCGCCGTTTCTGTGAACCGGCAGGGCAGGCGCAATTGAAAGAGGCCTTCCTGCACTACTACGAACTGTCGGAAGACCGCCAGGCGCTGCAACAGCAGATCGCCATTGGCGAGGCTGAGCTGCACGCGCACCAACGCGCGCAGCAGGCGCTGGCACGGCTGCGCGAAGGAGCGGGCGCATGAGTCGCGAAGAACAGCGTTTCATCGACTCCATCGGCCGCACCGGCCAGGGCGAGGCTGACCTGCAGCCGGTGCTGTCTGCATTGCGTGATTGGCTCGCGGCGCTAGCGCAGGCCTTTGAAGCTGCCCCGCTGCCTGCCAGCGGCCTGCAGGCGGCCAGCCCCATCGCGCGCCGCATCGCTGCCTTGCACGAAGACCGTATCCACCAGGCCCGCCGGCGCGAGGAACAATGGATTGCCCTCGCTCCCGCCCGTGCGCTGGCCCAGCGTTTCGAGGGCAAGCTCATGCTGCTGGTGTTCGGCAAGTTCAATGCCGGTAAAAGCTCGCTATGCAACTTTCTCGCGCAGCGCTTCCGCGAGCGCCAGCAGGCGGTGCAGTATTTCCATCTGCAGGACGGGGCGCTGGTGGAGAGTGAAGATCCTTTCCATGAAGGCGCTACCGAAACCACGGCACGGCTGCAGGGCGTCTGCCTGGGCGACGGGCTGGTGCTGCTGGACACTCCCGGCCTGCATTCGGCCACCGGCGAGAATGCGGCGCTCACGCAGCGCTTCCTCGACAGCGCCGATGCGGTGCTGTGGCTGACCAGTTCGACTTCGCCGGGACAGGTGCAGGAGCTCGATGAACTGGCGCGTGAGCTGCGCCGTGGCAAGCCGCTGCTGCCGGTGCTCACGCGTAGCGACGTCATCGATGAGGATGAGGTGGATGGCCGGATCGTCAAATGTCTGCGCAACAAATCCGATGCCAACCGCGCCGACCAGGAAGCCGACGTCCGTGCCCGCGCCGCCGACAAGTTGCAATCGCTGGGTGTGGCGTTGCATCAGCTGAAGGCTCCCGTGTCGGTGTCCGCCTATGTGGCCCGCACGGCCGGTGCGGATGCCGAAGCGATGCGCGGTGCCGGTTTCGAACGCCTGTATGCCGCACTGTCGGACCTGCTGGCACCGGCCCTGGCCTATCGCGACCGCAAGCCGGCCGAAGTGCTGCTGCACCATCTGCAGGAAGCGGTACTGGCCCCTCTGCAAGGGCAGACCCTGCCCGCGCTGCGGGGCTTGCAGCAGTTGGTGCAGAGCGAACTGCAAGCACTGCCCGCCAGTCGCGCACGCATCGTCCAACTGGCCTGGCGCGAGGTGATGCCGGGCCTGCCGGCCTTGTTGGAGCAGCACGCCGGCACGGGCGATGTGGACACTGTACTGGCCAGCCTGCAAGCATCACTGATGCACGCCTTCGAGCGCCACGCGCGCGCCGTACTGGACAGCCATGTGCTGTCCGCACCGGCCCCGGTGGCGCTGGTCCTGCCTGCGGGCAGCGGCTATGAACGCATTGCCGACGATTTGCCGCCGTCCTACGAGAAACTGTACGAAGCGCTGAGTCAAAGTGTACTGGCGGCCTTGGAGCAACTGGCCGATGAAGTGGCCGGGCACTGTACTGCCCGGTTGGCGGCACTGTCTGATGCGGTGTCCGTGCAGCGCGCTCTTGTCGATGAGCACGCGCGGCGTTTGCAGCAGCTGGAAAGCGGCCTGCGCGCTGCACCGCCGGAAGTGCTTGGCACGCCTTGAAGCGTCCCGGCGCAAATCACGGAATCAAAACAATAAATGCATGCGCACGCATGCAAATGAGCAACAGAGGAGATCAACATGCGCATGCATCTTGTCAAATGGGCCTGCGTGGCCTTGTCGGTCGTGGTCACGGCAGCGGCCAGCTGGAGCCTGTTCAATACCGCGCGCGGTGTGGCTGAAGAAGTGCTGGCAGCCTTGTTGCCACTGGCCATGGCGGCCATCGCCTTGATCGGCACGCGGCGACCATCGGTAACGATCCAGGTGCCGGAACAGGTTCTGCTGGCCAACACCGAACTGGCCACAAGTGAACCGGCCGCCCCCTTGTCCGCAGTACCGTACGCGTATCCTGTGACGCCGCAAGCCTTGCAAGTGCTCCACGGGCTGGTGCAGGATCTGAGTAGTCTGCTCGACCGCACCATCGCCGACATGGCGCGTGCCGGAGTAGTGGCCAAGCAGTCGGGGGGCAGCGTCGATCGCGCGGTGGCCGCAGTCGAGCAGACCGTGCGATCAGTGGCTGCCATCAGCAGCTACATCGAAACATCGCTGTCGACCTATCGCTCGCTGGCCGGGCAGGCAGCCACCATCGGCGGCATCGTCGATACCATCCACGAGATCGCCAGCCAGACCAATCTGCTGGCCCTGAACGCGGCCATCGAAGCGGCGCGCGCCGGCGAGAGCGGGCGCGGCTTTGCGGTGGTGGCCGCCGAGGTCAAACGCCTGGCGGGTCGGGTTGGCCAGTCCAGCAAGGAGATCGGCAAGATTGCCAGCTCGCTGAGCCAGTCCTCCGGCGCTGCCCTGCGTGAGGCCGAGCGCGCCGCAACGCTGGCTACACAGGGCCGCGGCAGTGCCGGCCTGGCGCATGAGGCCATGAGCGAAGTCATCGACGGCGCGCGCAAGCGCGTGGCCATCGTGGGGGGCATCAATGAGGCACTGGCGCGCCAATCCGACGTGGCCGCCGCATTGGCATTGCAAACGCAGGGTCTGCTGCCGAGCGCCGGATTGCAGGCGGTCCCGCAGGCTTGATTGGTAGCGCTGCATCCCATCCCCTGGAGACACCATGACCGAGTTCGCCCATCTGCCTTCGGCTGCACTGGCCGAGTCTGAACGCATCCGCACCGCACGCCGCCTGTTCTTCGAGGAAGGCACGCTGCCCAGCGGTCTGGTGCCCGATGCCGTGCTGCGCTCGTGGCAGCGCTGCCAGGGCGTTGGCTACCGGACTGGCGAGGCGGTCAGCTTCGATCCGGTCCAGCCCAGCGTGGTGTCGTCCTTGCGTGAACGCAGCCATGACCTGATCGAGGCGGCTCGCCCTGAATTCGAACGGCTGGCACGTGTACTGGGCGAGGGGGCTTACGGTTTGTTGCTGACCGATGCCGACGGCCATGCGGTGGCCGTGCACGGCCCGCTGCAACACTGTGGCGAATTGATCCGGCGTGCGTTGCGGCCGGGTGTGAACCTGGCCGAGGCACGCATCGGCACCAGCGCCATGAGTACCGCCATGGCCGAGGGACAGGCCATCGGCGTGTTCGGACAAGAACATTTCTTTGCCCAGCATGGCAGCTTCCAGTGCGCCGCCGCACCCATCTACGGCGTGCAGGGCGAACTGCGTGGCACCATCGATGTCACGCGCGATACGCCCTTGCCCCAGTTCGGTGTGCTCTCGCTGATGCAGGACAGCGCCAGCGTCATCGAAGCCACGCTGCTGCGCGCAGTACCGGCGCGACTGCGGGTGCGGATGTGCTGGTACCACGGCGCGTTGGGCGGGCTGGGCAATGCCATGATGGCCTTTGGCGCAGATGGCGAAGTCGTGGCCGCCAATCAGGCGGCGCGCCGCCTGCTGGACTTGCGCAGCGAAATAAGGGGATTGCATCACGATGATGTGTTCCAAGGCCGCTTTTCGGAACTGGCGGATCGCCTCGGCCATCAGCCGCTGCTGCCATGGCGTTTGCGCTCCGGGCTCACGCTGACCATGGCACCGCTGGATACACCGCGGCCGGCGCGCCCGGCCGCGTTCCAGCCTGCACGTCCACCGGTTGCGCTGGCCCCTGCTGCCGCGCTCCCCGAATTCGGGGATGAAGAGGTGGCGCGTGCCCTGCCACGGGCAGTGCGCGCGCTCGATGCCGGACTGCCGGTACTGATCCTCGGTGAATCGGGCAGTGGCAAGGAGGTCGCCGCTCAGGCTTTGCATCGATGCAGCCGCCTGCGGGAGGGCCCCTTCGTGGCGATCAATTGCGGCGCCATTCCGCGCGAGCTGATCGAGGGCGAACTGTTCGGTCACACCGACGGTGCCTTTACCGGGGCGCGACGCGGCGGGGCCAAGGGCAAGCTGGAACAGGCCGATGGTGGCACGCTGTTCCTGGACGAGATCGGCGACATGCCGCTGGAATTGCAGACGCGCCTGCTGCGCGTGCTGGAGACGCGCGAGGTCACGCGCCTGGGCGGCACCGGCAGCCGCAAGCTGGAGTTTCAATTGCTCAGTGCCACGCACCAGCCACTGGATCAGTGGGTGGCGCAAGGGCGTTTTCGGGCCGACCTGCTGTTCCGCCTGGATGGACTGCGCTTGCCCTTGCCACCCTTGCGTCAACGCGGGCAGTTGCATCGCTTGCTGACGGTCCTGCTGGCCGACGAAGGACTGCATGAAGCGCAACTGGAAGCGGAATGCCTGCAACACCTGCTGCAATTGCCCTGGCCGGGCAACTGCCGCCAGTTGCGTGCCGCCTTGCGGCTGGCAAGGGTGATCGCCGAGCCGGGTGAGCTGATAGGTCGGCAGCATCTGCCGGCAGAGCTGCGCCAGCCCTGCGCCGAGTTCGCCCCGCCCGCCGCGATGAATCAGCAAGCGGGCGTTTCCTTGCGCCAGCATCATCAAGCCTTGCTGGCCGCGACCCTGGAGGAGGTGCAAGGCAATGTGTCGGCAGCGGCCCAGCGCCTGGGCGTGAATCGCTCCACGTTGCATCGCTGGATGAAGAAATCGCGCTGATCGCGCAAGGCGACGACCAGCGCGTACGGCTTCAGGCTTCAGAACACTTTGGCGATGCGCAGGTTGATGCGATTGGATTCCTTGGCACCGTTCTCCACCTTGATGGACTGCCCATACTGCACCATCAGTTGTACCGTCGGGGCGACGAACGTGGAGAAGCCCGCTTGCAGGCGTCCATTGTTCATGCGGTCATTTTGCGCGACGCCATTGAGCCTGGTCGCCCCGCCGAAATCCTGGTACCACGACAGTGCCAGTGACGTCGTCGGCGAGAACATGTAGCGCAGGTGCGTTTGCAGGCCATAGGAAGCGTCCTGTTCGCGCTTGAGTCCGAGGAAGTTGGTGTTGTCGCCATAGACGGCATATTCACCGATCACATCCAGCATGAAATTGGCCGGCAAGGCCGTGACGTAGCCCAATTGGAAGATCCCTTTCCAACGGTTTTCGCCCACGTTGACCGGTCCCTTGCTGCCATCGTAATTGCCCGCCGGTACTGCGACGAAGGCCGATACGCCCAGCCAGCGCTGTTGCTGCTGCTGGTTCAGCAACCACAGGGTCCCGCCCACCAGCGGATCGCCTACACCGCTGGCCGAGACCGGCTTGAGCGGCCCGAAGGCGGTCTGCAGATCGACCTTGCCGAAGGGGATGATGATTTGCGGATCGATGGTGTAATCGCCCACTTGCATGAAGTGGACGAAACGTGCCAGGCCGATGTCAGTTACCAGCCTGAAGTCGCCCGCCGTGCGGTTGCCGTTCGCATAGTTGGAATTGCGCTCGGTGTGCTGGCCGTACAGCAGGGCCAGGTTGGCGCCAGCGGGTAGAGCCGCATAGTCGCCCGGATCGGTGGCGATTTCAGCGGCCGCGGCGCAGCCGGCCGAGAAGGTCAAGGCGCTGGCGGCGGCCAGCAGTGCGCGCCGCAGCGGGCGGACGCGATGGTGCAGGGCTTGCATGGAATGGTCTCCTGGTTATCGTTGTGATGGGGGGCTGCACTCGTGCATGCGTGGTATTCAGAAGGGATACTGAATCGGCTGGTCCATGATGCTGATCCACTGGCTTTGGGTGAATTCATGCACGCTGGCCGGGCCACCGAAGCGGCTGGCATTGCCGGAATCTCCCATGCCGCCGAAGGGCACCTGAAATTCGTTGTTCACCGTCTGATCATTGATGTGCACCATGCCGCAGCGCAGCTGGCGGCCCAGTGCCGTGGCGCGTGCCACGTCACGGCTGTGCACGGCGGCAGCCAGGCCATAGGGGCTGCCATTGACCAGCGCGATGGCCTGGCGTTCATCGTCGAAGACGGTAATCGGCGCCACGGGGCCGAACAATTCCTCCTGATACACCGGCATCTCGGGTGTGACGCCGGCCAGCACGGTGGGCGCATAGAACAGCTCATCGTAGTGGCCGCCCGCGAGCAGGGTGGCGCCCGCTGCGATACTCTGCGTGACCAGTCCGTGCAGGCGGTCACGCTGGCGCGCATTGATCAGCGGGCCCAGATGGACCTGCCCCCGGTACGGGTCGCCCACATGCAGTGCCTTGGCGCGGGCCGCCAGTTTTTCGGCATAGAGCGCCGCCACCGAGCGATGCACCAGATGGCGGCCGGCCTGCATGCAGATCTGTCCCTGATGCAGGAAGGAGGCCCAAGCGCCGTTGGAGGCGGCGGCATCCAGATCGGCATCGGCCAGTACCACTTGCGCATTGTTGCCGCCCAGTTCCAGAGCCACCTTCTTGAGCGATTGTCCGCAGTGCTGGCCGATGGCGCGGCCCACTGCGGTCGAGCCGGTGAAGGCGATCATGCCGACCTGCGCATGGGCCACCAGCGCCTGCCCCGCAGCCGGTCCACCGGGAATCACGTGCAGCACGCCTTGTGGCAGGCCGGCGAGCTCGAACAGGCGCGCCAGCAACAGGCCGCCACAGACTGCGCTCTGGGTGTCAGGCTTGAGTACAACCGCATTGCCCAGCGCCAGCGCCGGTGCCACTGAACGCAGTGACAGCAGCAGCGGGAAATTCCATGGGGAAATCACGCCGACCACTCCGATGGGAATCTGCCGCCACTGGTTGCTGCGACCGGGCAGGGACGAGGGGAACAGCAAGCCGTCGGGCTGCATCGGCAGTGCCGCCGCCATGTGCAGCTGTTCGCAGCATTGCGCCAGTTCCCATTGCGCCTTGGCGGTGGTGGAACCGCATTCGCGCACGTTCCAGCGATTGAATTCTTCGGCATGCAGTTGCATGAGTCGCGCCGCTTCGCGCAGGATGCGTGCACGTTCGCTGAAAGTGATGGCGGCCCAGGCCGGTTGGGCCGTCGCCGCGCTGGTGACGGCGCGGTCGATGTCGTCGGCATTGCCGATGCCGGTGGCGGCCAGCGCTGCTCCGGTGGCCGGTTCGATCACGTCGGCGTGGCCGCCGGCGGCGCTGGTCCAGCCATCGGACCAGATCTTGCCGTGCCAGTGCTGGTCGCTGTCAAAGAGGGTATGCATGGTGTCCTTTGTGTCTGTGAAGGTCAGTAGATCAGGCTTGCTTGAGGATCTCGGCCATCCGTTCGCCGATGATCATGCAGGGGGCCATGGTGTTGCCGGTGGTCACGCGCGGCATGATGGAGCCATCCGCCACGCGCAGGCCGTCGATGCCGTAGACGCGCAACTGGCTGTCGACCACGGCCATCTGGTCGCGTCCCATCTTGCAGGTGCCGGTCTCGTGCCAGTAGGTGAGGGCGGCGTCGCGCACGAAGCTCTCCATCTGTTTCGGCGAGAGCGGGCCCGGCATCACCTCGCGCTTGGCATAGGCGCGCAACTCGGCCTGGTTGCCGATCTCGCGGCACAGCTCGACGGCGCGCACCAGCGCCTTGACGTCAGCCGGATCGGAGAGGAAGTTGGCGTGGATCTTGAGACGGTCATGCGGATCCGCCGATTGCAGTTCCAGATGACCACGGCTCTTGGGTTGTACCAGGCCCGGCGCGATCGACCATGCGGCCTGCGGTACCTGATACTGCTTGGCCGTCGCCTCGGAAGTGAACGGTATCTCGATCTGGAACGGCTGCAGGTCGGGCGAGGCCAGCTTGCTGTCACTCTTCCAGAAGAAGGTACATTCGGCCAGATTGTTGCGGGGGGCCTCGGGCGTGTTGTATTCCCACAGGCAGCCGCCGAGCAGGATGTGATCCATGAAATTGCGACCGACGCCAGCAAGAGCATGGCGTACCGGTACGCCGGCCCGTCGCAGCATGGTTTCGTCCCCGATGCCGGAGAGCATCAGCAGCTTGGGCGAGTTCAGCGCACCGGCCGAGAGGATCACTTCGCGGCGGGCACCGATGCGACGCTGCCGGCCCTGCCAGTTCAACTCCACACCCGTGGCACGCTTGCCCGACAGCGTCAGGCGCTGCACTTCGGCCCGGGTCAGTACGGTGAGATTCTTGCGCTGCATGACCGGGTGCAGGTAATGCGAAGCCATGTTGCGGCGACGGCCATCCTTGATGGAGGTGTTGGCGATGGCGCATCCGCCGGGGCCTTCCATCATGGCGCCGTTGTGATCCTCGAAGGAGGGGATGCCGATGGCCGCAGCGGCGCGCTTCATGGCCGGGGCGATGGGATTGGGGTCCTTGGCCGGCTGGACCCAGACGTTGCCGCCCTGACCGCGATAGGCTGGATCGGGGGCGCCCTGCCAGTCCTCGATGCGCTTGTAGATGGCCAGTACGTGATCGTAATTCCAGGCCGCATCTCCTGCCTCGGCCGCCCAGTGGTCATAGTCGCTCTTGTGGCCGCGGGCGTAGGCCATGACGTTGATGCTGCTGCCACCACCGATGGCGCGGCCCATCGCCAGGCTCAGGGTGCGCTGATGAAGGTGGCGCTGCGGCAGCGACTTGTCGCCCCATTCGCGCTCGGTCCCGAGATTGGTGAACCAGACGCCCGGGTCCAGGATGCTGGGTGCATCATCGCTGCCGCCCGCCTCCAGCAGCAACACGCTGAGGTCAGGATTTTCCGACAGGCGGCTGGCAATCACGCAGCCAGAGGAACCCGCGCCGACCACGATGTAATCGTACTGGTCTTGCAGCGTGCTGGCGCGTTCGGCCTGGTTGGTGGCGATGGCCTCGGCCTGCTGCGCCATGCTCTCGATGGCGGAGGTGCCCAGGCCCAGGGCCGCTGCCAGTTTCATGAAATGACGGCGATCGATCTTGCCGTGCATCAGCGCCTGTTCCAGCGCATTGATGCGATCGCCATGGGCGAGGTCGTCCCCGCCAGTGGATGGGATGTGCATGAAGTCTCCAGTTCTTGGTCTCTTGGATTGCGTCCGGAATGACGCAATGACCGATCAATGGCAAGAGGTGTGCCAAACTCATCGATGGCGTGTGATGGTCTGCAAGTCATTGAAAGAAAAGACTTTTATTGCTTGTCGCAGAAGCGGTGGCAGCACCGGGAGTGATGCAAATTGCGCCAGTGGCGACGTCACCGACGCAGCTTGCGTCAGCCGATGGAATCTTTTGCGACCGACGCCGTCTGCATTAAGTCTTCCTTAATTTTTCAGTTTTACAGTTAGTCCGTCGGATCTCCCGGCAGTCCGCACCAGCGGCAGCGCTTTCATCCTGAACCACGACAAGGAGCCATCATGGACATCAACAAGATCACCGCCATCAGCGCCATCGTCTTCGGCCTCGCCGGCATGGCGGCACCCCTGACCCACGCCCAGGACATGCAGGGCACGGTCGCCTACATGAACGGCGGCATCGGTGCCGGCGAGCAGGCCAAGCTGCGTGAAGCGGCCAAGGACTACAACCTGCGCCTGCTGTTCTCGGAAGCCAAGGACGGCGCCTATGTCAGCAACGTCAAGCTGGACGTGGCCGACCTTCACGGCAAGAGCGTCTTCAGCCTGGCCACCGCCGGTCCCATGACCAACCTCAAGCTGCCCAAGGGCGAATACGAGATCACTGCCGTCTACAACGGCGTCAAGAAGACCACCAAGGTCAGCGTGGGTGAGAAGCCCGTTTCGCTGAGCTTCAACTGGGCGCATCAGGACAACTGAGTTCCGGCGCATTCACCGGCCAGTCATTGGCCATCCGTCGGTCATTTCCAGACCGTCGACCCAGCCCCTCCGAACCTCACCCATAGCCCGCCTCGCAGAGCGGGCTATGGGCGCTTGCGCGCGGTCTGCCAAGGCGCGAGAAGAATGACATTTTTGTCATTGAAATGTCATCCGAATGACGTTTCGGCTTGCCTAGAATCAGGCTCCCCCTTCAAAAATCGTCTTTCAGGACCATATCTCATGATTAACACAACTCTGCCCCGTCTTCTCCGTGGCGCGCTGATCCCGGCCCTGCTGGCCAGCCAGTTGATCGCTTCATCGGCCATGGCGCAGACGCCGCCGCAGGTCGGCATTCGCGGCAGCATCGTCTCGGTCGGCAAGGATCAGCTGGTGGTCAAGACCAACAAGGGCGCCGAGCAGAACGTGGCCCTCGACAAGGACACCCGCGTGGCCGCCATCTCGATTGCCGACATCAACGACATCAAGCCCGGCAGCTACATCGGCGCAGCCGGCATCCCGCAGCCGGATGGCTCCCAGAAGGCGCTGGAAGTGCACGTCTTCCCGCCCGCCATGGCCGGCACCGGCGACGGCCATCGTCCCTTCGACCTGGCCCCCAACAGCACCATGACCAATGGCACCGTGGGTGACGTGGTGGCCAGCCAGGGCCGCACCCTCACCCTGAAATACAAGGGCGGCGAGAAGAAGATCGTGGTGCCCGAGGATGTGCCCGTGGTCAGCATCGAAGCCGGTGATCGCTCGCTGCTGGCCGCTGGTGTCAAGGTGGTGGTGCGCGCCCGCAAGAACGCCGATGGCAGCCTGACCGCCAACAGCGTGAGCGCCGGCAAGAACGGCATCACCCCGCCGATGTAAGCAGGTGCCGCGATGCCCCGTTCACCCGTTCTTCATCCGCTGGCCGTGCGCATTGCCCACTGGCTCAATGCCGTGGCCATCGCCTGCATGATCAGCAGTGGCTGGGGCATCTACAACGCCTCGCCCATCTTCGGCTTCAAGTTCGCTCCCTGGATGACACTGGGCGGCTGGCTGGGCGGCGCCATCGCCTGGCACTTCGCGGCGATGTGGCTGCTGGTGGCCAATGGCCTGTTCTACCTGCTGTATGGCAGCTTCAGCGGCCATTTCCGCCGCCACCTGCTGCCGCTACGCGCAGCCGATGTGGTCAGCGACGCGGTGCAGGCCATGCGCTTTCGCCTGCCGCATCAGCCCGGCGTCTACAACGCGGTGCAGAAGCTGCTGTACTGGGCGGTGATTCTGCTGGGCATCCTGGTGGTGCTGTCGGGTCTGGCGCTGTGGAAGCCGGTACAGCTGGACTGGCTGGCCGATCTCTTCGGCGGCTTCGACTTTGCGCGCAAGGTGCATTTCGCCGCGATGGCCGGTATTGCTGGCTTCGTGGTGGTACACCTGGCCCTGGTGGCCATCGTTCCCAAGACCCTCATCCCGATGTTCACCGGAGGCCGTGATCACGAGGCCAATGCATCATGAAAGACAAGGAAAACATCAAACCGCCACGTCCGGAGAAGGCCGGCAAGATCCTGCTGGCCGACCATCGCCCGGCCCTGTTGAATGTGCAGCGCCGCCTCATGCTGCGCTCGGCGCTCTCGGTGGGGGCGCTGTCCATGCTGTCGGGCTGCGACCTGCAGGACAACGACAGCGTGGACAAGGTCCTGTGGGCCATGTCGCGCTGGAATGACCGGGTGCAGGCATTGCTGTTCCGCAGCCAGAAACTGGCACCGACCTATGCGGCCAGCCAGATCACCAATCCGTTTCCCTTCAACGCCTTCTATGACGAGTTCAACGCGCCCGACATCGATGGCAGCGACTGGAAGCTGGAAGTCTCGGGCCTGGTCAGCGACAAGCGCAGCTGGACCCTGGAGCGCCTGCGCGCACTGCCGCAGGCGGCGCAGATCACGCGTCACATCTGCATCGAAGGATGGAGCGCCATCGGCCAATGGTCGGGCGTGCCGCTGAGCTTGTTCCTGCAGGCGGTCGGCGCGGATCTCACGGCGAAATACGTGGGCTTCAAATGTGCGGACCGCTATTACTCCAGCCTGGACATGCCCACGGCGCTGCATCCGCAGACCATCCTGGCACTGGACTTCGGCAAGGAAGCGCTGCCCACGCAATACGGCTATCCCTTGAAGGTACGTGTGCCGACCAAGCTGGGCTTCAAGAATCCCAAGCATGTGGTGGCCATCTTCGTGAGCAACCAGAACCCGGGCGGCTATTGGGAAGACCAGGGCTACAACTGGTTCAGCGGGATCTGAGGCGCGGATTCCTCAAGACGGAATCCGGACGGCGGAAACCGGGCGGCAGCTCAGCCCCGGTTCTGCCGGAGTCGTTGCAGATCTTCCGGCGTATCGACATCCGCAAAAATCCCCGTATCCTCCACCGCAATCTCGACCAGCGCCGGGCTCTCCAGCAAAGCCCGCGCACCGCGATCTCCCTGCAGTGACAGCAAGGCCGGCAGGTGCGACTGCGCAAAGCCGACCGGATTGCCGCGCCGTCCCTGCATCACCGGCACCACCATCGACGCCCCCGCCGCCAGCGCATCGCGCAAGCGTCGCACGGTGTCCGGCTGCACGCGCGGCATGTCGGCCAGCGCCACCAGCCATGCCGACGCATCAGCGCTCTGCTGCAGACCGCAGCGCAAGGAGGCGCTCATCTCACGCGGCCCATCCTTGCCGGTCATGCAGACCGTGCAGCCCAGCGCGCGCAGCGCATCGGCCAGCGGTCCTTCTCCATGGACCACTGCCAGCACCGGCATCACTTCCAGCAAGGCTGCAGCCGTAGCGGTGGCCACGATGCCGGGGCGGCCATCGTGATGGACGAAGGGCTGCAAGAGTTTTTCTTCGTGCGCGCCGAAGCGGCTACCCCGGCCGGCGGCCAGCAGCAGGGCGATGGGTGGGGAGAGTGTGGACATGGTGCAGCAGGTATCCCGAAACGCAAAGGCAAGCGGCCATTGTGCCCAAGTTTGGTCCGCTGCGTGGCCAAGGATGAGCCGGACTATGGTTGACGTACCAACAACGTCCGGTCCACGCCGCGCGCCATCGCATGAGGACCACAGATCCTAATGTTTTAAATTGCATAATGTTTCCACCCGGCCAGTTTGAGGCTATCCTTGTCCGGCAAGGGTTTGCGGGCCTGCGTTGCCGAATTGGCATACCACGTTTCTGCATTTTGATATGGTCGCGATGGCAGCGGGCTCCTAGAATCGAGCGCATGCAAGGCGGCCTTGCCATTTGGCAATTGCTGGCATCGGTCTTGCTGGGGTAGCAGGGGCATCAGGGGGCAAGCCGGACGGTCGGGGAAAGTCCGTCTACGGGGCGCCATACACAACATGGTTGGGATGGAAAGAAGCAATGATCAAGAACATACGTATCGGCTCGCGCCTGGGGGCGGGTTTTGCCGTGGTGCTGGTGTTTTCCATGGTGGTCGCCGCCGTCGGCATCTGGCGCCTCAAGACGGTCGCGCAGCAGACGCAGCAGATGATGGACGTGCCGCTGAAGACCGAACGGCTGGTGTCGCAATGGAACACGCTGCTGCTCATCGCGATCCAGCGCACCACCACCGTGGTCAAGAGCCGCGATCCCGAACTGGAAGCCTTCCTCGCCAAGGAGGCCGCGGCTTCCAGCAAGGAATCCGCACAGACCCTGAAGGACGTGGAGCAGCTGCTCACCAGTGAGGAAGAGAAGAAGCTGTTCGCGGCCATCAACGCGGCGCGCAAGCAGTTCCTCGCCATCCGCGACCAGATCTACGCGGCCAAGAAGGAGGGCGATGCGGCCAAGGTGGACCAGCTCTACCAGCAGCAATACGTGGGCATCGCCAACAACACCCAGGGCGCGATGCGGTCCTTGCTGGATTTCGAACGCGCCCGCATCGATGAAATCTCTGCCGACATCCAGCAGGATGCGGCCAGCAGCCAGTGGCAGATCTTTGCACTGGAAGCCGTGATCCTGGCCTGCGGCATCGCCTTCGCACTGCTGCTGACGCGCAGCATCACGCGGCCGGTACACGCGGCGCTGGCCATCTCGCAGCGTGTGGCCGCCGGTGACCTGACCTCGCGCGCCCAGCCCATGGGCCAGGATGAACTGGGCCAGCTGGTGGCCTCGCTGCAAGGCATGAGCGAGCGCCTGCATGGCGTGGTCTCCACCGTGCGCCTGGGGGCCGACAGCATCGCCGTGGCCTCGGGTGAAATCGCCAATGGCAACCTCGACCTCTCGGCCCGCACCGAAGAGCAGGCCGGTGCGCTGGAAGAAACCGCCGCCTCCATCGAGCAGCTCACGTCCAGCGTGCGCACCAATTCCGAGAACGCGCATCAGGCCAATGACCTGGTCAAGTCGGCGGCTTCCATTGCGGGGCAGGGCGGGCAGGTGATGCAGGAACTCATCGACACCATGGGCAACATCAACAGCTCCTCGCGCAAGATCGTCGACATCATCGGCGTGATTGATGGCATCGCCTTCCAGACCAACATCCTCGCGCTCAATGCAGCTGTGGAAGCGGCGCGTGCGGGCGAGCAGGGGCGCGGTTTCGCGGTGGTGGCTTCGGAAGTGCGCGCCCTGGCGCAGCGCTCGGCCTCGGCCGCCAAGGAGATCAAGCAGCTCATTGATGATTCGGTCTCCAAGGTCGATGCCGGCAGCGAGCTGGTGGAGCGCGCCGGCAAGACCATGCAGGAAGTGGTCGGCAGCGTGCAGGGCGCGCATGCGCTGGTGGGCGACATCAGCACCGCCAGCCGCGAGCAGGCCGAAGGCATCCATCAGGTGAATCAGGCGGTGAGCCAGATGGATGGCGTGACCCAGCAGAATGCGGCGCTGGTGGAGCAGGCGGCCGCAGCGGCGAAATCGCTGGAAGACCAGGCGGCGCAATTGAAGCGGGCAGTGGCTTTCTTCGCCTTGCAGGCGGCGTAGGCCAATCAGGCGCAGCGGAAAATAGAGGATAGGGCCGCAGCGTGCTGCGGCCCTTTTCATGCAGGCTCGGGAACGATCAGCAAGGATCAGAAAGAATCAGGCCGCCTTGAGAAATTCCGGCCCGAAATCCATCAGCACGTCGCGCACCAGCGTGGCCGTGCTCTGGCAGCCCAGCTTGTCCTTGACGCTGGCGCGATGCACGTCCACCGTCTTGACGCTGATGTTGAGGTCGCGTGCGATGAGCTTGCTGGACTGGCCCATGATGACCTTCTCCAGGATCTCGCGTTCACGTGCGGTGAGGGTCTTCAGGCGTGCCTTGAGCTGCTGGCGGCGCTCGCGGGCCTGCATGTTGCCGGCCACGTTCTTGAGCGTCATCTGGATGCGTTCCAGCATCTGCTGCGAGTTGTAGGGTTTTTCCAGGAAGTCGACCGCGCCATTGTGCAGGGCGCGCACCGACATGGGGATGTCGCCATGGCCCGAGACGAAGATCACGGGGATGTCGGCCCCGATGTCCTTCAGGCGATCCTGCAGCTGGAAGCCGCTGATTTCAGGCATGCGCACGTCCAGGATCAGGCAGGACAGGCTGTTGGCGTCATAGGCCTTGAGAAAGGCCTCGGGTCCATCGAAGCATTCGGTCCGGATATTGACCGAGCTCAGCAGCCAGGCCAGCGAAGTCCGAACGGCTTCGTCATCATCGACGATGTAGACCACCGGCGGGTTGGTTTCCATCTGCACTCCTCGTCTCGTCAAAATGGAGCCGGCTTGCACCGGCGCTATTTCCGACCCTCTCGATTTCTTGATGGACTGGTCGGCACAAATCAAAACGTCATGCTTTGACTTATGCAAAAAACAGGCCTGAAATTCTTGGGATCAGCGACACTGTAACACCCCCGTCCTGACGATGGTCTAGGTATTTTTACCTAGATCGTCTGCCGCAATCCCCTGTGGGGCGGGCATGTGGCACGGATTGCCTGCACCATGGGCATGCCTTAACCTGCTCTCATCGAACGCCGTGCTTCATCGGCGTGCATAACAGGGAGATCCCATGAGCACCACCGCCATTCAAAAAGAAACGCCATCCGCACCCGTGGTGCGCGCCCCCCTTGCTCCCGAGCAACTGGAATTCCGCAATGCCATGGCGCACCTGCCGGCGGCGGTATCCATCATCACCACCGATGGCGAAGGCGGCCGTTGCGGCATCACCGCCTCGGCCGTCTGCTCGGTGACCGATACGCCGCCCACGATCCTGGTCTGCATCAATCGCGGCAGTGCCATGCATGACGTGTTCAAGAAGAATGGTCGCCTGTGCGTGAACGTGCTCTCGGATGAGCTGGAACAGCTGGCCATGCACTTCTCCGGTGCCACCAAGGTCCCGATGGAAGAGCGTTTCGGCTGGGATATCTGGGAACAACCGGGCGAACTGGGTCAGCCGGTACTGGCCGATGCGCTGGTCAAGCTGCAGGGGCGCATCCGCGAATTCAAGGAAGTGGGCACGCACTCGGTGATGTTCGTGGAGTTGGCCGAGGTCGAGGTCAACGAGAAGAAGGACAGCCTCATTTATTTCAATCGGCTGTTTCACAAGGTCAAGCGCACGGCGCTCTGAGATTCTTTCCTCAGGGTTAAAGATGAATGCCGTTCAGCGCAATGCTGAACGGCATTCATGCTTTCCGGGGGTGTTTTTTCGTTTTAAAAAACCGTTCGGACTGAGTAGCCGCGTAGCGGCGTATCGAAGGCGCTCCCTCTGTGCGCCTTCGATACGCGGCCCAGCCGCTACTCAGTCCGAACGGTTGTCTGAAAAAAAGAAAATGGAGAGAAGGTAAAGCAGTGCTCAGAGATCCAGCACCAGCATCCCCGACCTCGCCCTTGATACACAGGTACAAATCTGATCATTGGCCGCCTTCTCCTTCTTGGAGAGGCAATTGTCGCGATGATCCGGCTCGCCCTCCAGGAGCGGCACCACGCAGGTCCCGCAGATGCCTTCGCGGCAGGAGGTATCGATGACGATGCCCTCGCGCGCCAGGATGTCGACGATGGGAATGCCCACCGGGATCTGCACCACCTTGCCCGAGCTGGCCAGCTTCACTTCGAAGGCGCCATCGCCGCCGCCAGCACCCTGCGCAGAAGCAGCAGGGGCCACCGGTGCGGCGAAGTGTTCCAGATGAATCGCATCCTCGCTGCGGCTGGCCGCTGCACACTTGACCACCGCGTCCATGAAGGGAGCGGGGCCGCAGGTATAGACGTGGGCTTCCTTGCTGCCGGCTTCCAGACAGGCCGTCAGGTAATGGTCCATCTGCGCCGGCATGACTGCATAGTGGAAACGCACCTGCGCGGCGAAGGGCGCGTTTTCCAGCAGGTCGGCAAAGGCCGCATGTTCGCGCGCTCGTACGAAGTAATGCAGCGTGAAAGGTTTCTGTTCAGCCCACAGGCGATAGGCCATGGCCAAGAGCGGCGTCACGCCGATGCCCGCGCCAAAGAGCAGGTGTTCCGGTGCGCTGGCATCGAGGGCGAAGAGATTGCGGGGCGTGCCCACTTCCAGTTCCGTGCCGGCCCGTACGGCATCGTGCAGGGCCGCTGAACCGCCCCGCGAGGCGGGTTCACGCTTGACCGCAATGGTGTAGCCGCAACGGTCTTCCAGCGGACCGCACAGCGAGTATTGGCGCATGATCCCGGTCGGCCCGGTGACGTCGATGTGGGCCCCCGGCTCGTAAGCCGGCAGCGGGGCGCCATCGGCGCGCACCAGGCGGAAGGATCGGATGTCGCCGGTTTCATCGGTGAGGGTGTCTACGATCAGTTTCATGAGGCCAATACTCGTCGGTTCAATGTCGAAAGTGCGGTACGCCAGCTCAGAGCAGGAAGCCCAGGGCGTTGAGGCTATCCATGGAGTTGATCAGGCGGATCACCTTCTGCTCGATCTTCGGACCCTGGGGCGTGAAGCGCAGGCGATGCGTGACGTTGGCCACGAACATCGTGTGCTGCTGGCGCTTGTAGCCCACCAGGACCTGGGCCGAGGTGATCTCCACCAGTTCCTCCGACAGGTGCACCGGCACGAAGCGCGACACGGTGCGCACGGTCGCGGCCGCATCCACGGCTGACATCGCGTGCCCGGAGGTCAGGCGCTCGATGCGGATCTTGCGCATGTGGGCATTGTCGTAGGCGTAGTTCAGCGAGGCCGCGTAGTCGGTGGTGTCGGGATCGATGGGCACCACGTAGTAACCATCTTCGGTCCACAGGGCTTGCCAGGCGGCATAGTCCTTTTTGTCCAGAAGTTCAGCTTCTTTCCAGATGAAGGCGATGGCACGCGCCATGGGCGCGGGGATGCCTTGCAGGGTGTCGTGTTGGTTCATATCGGTCATTTCTCCATCATCTTTTTCCACATGGCATAGGCTTCGCGCATGCCGGTTTCATCGGTCGAGTGCGACACCTTGTCGCCGTTGTCGTCCACCCACTCACGGTTCAGGCCGCGATTGACCAGGATGGGTGCATTGCGGCCGGCGTGCGAACCGGCCTGCACGCGTTCCCAGGCTTCGGCGTCATCGGGGCTGCCGAAACCGAACGGGCCCTGGAAGTGTTCGTGGATGCGCAGGCGTTCGCGGTTGGCGATCTCCGGTCCGCCGTCCATGCCCAGGGCCACGTGGCGGATCTGGGTCTCGCCGACCGATACCGGATGCAGCACCCGGAAGAAGGACATCGACATGGCCACGTTGGGGAACAGGTTCAGGTTGAAGCCGGCCCCGTGCAGCGAGCGCACGATGCGGCGCACCTGTTCCGGCGGCATGGTCTTGGAGAGTTCTTCGGTGACGTGAGCGAAGCGCTCCTGCAGTTGTTCGCTGCCATCATCCACATCCAGGTCCACGTGTTCCGGCACCATGATCATGACGCTGTGGCCATTGCCCACCGAACGGGTGATGGACTGGTCATCGGTCATGAAGGACAGCATCTCGGAAGTCTCTTCATCGACCGACGACAGGAAGGTCTTGTGCACCACCGGGAAGTGATAGCCGTCCGTGGTGTTTTCCAGCTGGATTTTCCAGTTGCCCTTGAAGCTGAACTTGTGCTCGCCCTGCACCTTTACGGGGAAGCCTGCGCCTTGCTTCATGAACAGGTCGATCCACTTCTTGGCATGGCCGAGGAAGTCCGACAGCGGTTCGATCTCCTGGTTGAAGGAGGCGAAGATCATGCCGTTGTAGCTCTCCGCACGCAGGCTCTGCAGCGGCAGGTCGGCCTTCTCGATGACGTCTTCATAGCCTTCCGGATAGGGCAGGCCGCGCAGCTTGCCGTCCAGGCCATAGGACCAGCTGTGGTAGGGACAGGTGAAACCGGTGGCATTGCCCTTGTGCTTTTCGCACACGGTGGCGCCACGATGGCGGCAGCGGTTTTCCAGTACGTTGATCTTGCCGGTCTTGTCGCGCACCACGATCACCGGCTGGCGGCCGATCTGGGCGGTCTTGAAATCACCGGGATTCTTGATCTCGCTTTCATGCGCGACCCAGATCCAGGTCTTGTAGAAGATCTTGTCCATCTCCGCTTCGAAGATGGCCGGATCGGTGTAGAGCGAAGGATCCACCACCGCATCCTGTACCAGGTCGGCATAGGATGAATCGGTCTTGCGCGGGTGGAAGCGTAGCGGTGCGTTCATGGCTTTCTCCAGTGGCTTGCAGTCGTTGTCAGTGTTGATTGGGCGAGCTTGTCGGGGCAGTGCGTGTCAGGGGCGTTGCTTGAGTGCCTGTTCCAGATGCAGGCCCAGTGCGCAAATGCGTTCGTCATCGCCCTTGCGGCCGACCAGTTGCAGCCCGGCTTTCAGCGGGCTGCCGGCCATCGGCACCGGGATGCTCAGGGCCGGATGGCCGGACAGGTTGAAGGGCCGTACCAGCGAGGACAGCATCAGCACCGAGGCCCCCTGGCGGATCGCTTCCAGTGTCGGCGGCAGCGACGGCAATGTCGGCAGCAGCAGCGCATCGGCGTCGGCCAGCGCGGCGTCGACTTCGGCGCTGAAGGCGGCGCGCACGGCTTCGGCCTGGGCCACCGCGTCATCGGTGGTGGCGGCGGCGGCCGAGAGGCGTTTCTCGATGTCGGCACCCAGTTTGCCCAGGCCGAGCAGGTGGCCGAAAGCGTCATGCGTCTCGCGATTGATGAGGGTCATGCCGGCCTCGAAGGCAGCGTGCATGTGCTGCGGGGTCCAGACATCGCCTTGCCAGCCGCTGGCGGCGAAGGCCGCAGCGACAGCCTCTGCGATCTGGGGATCGGCCTGCACTGTTACCAGTTTGACGCGGGCCTGTGCTGCCGCTGCGGTAGCGGCAACGCGGTCGAAACCGGGTGCGATGCTGGCCATGGCGCTGATGATGAGGTCCATGCTGCGCGCAAAGGGGCCCACGCAATCCAGGCTGCTCACGGCCGGATAGGCCCCGGCGCGGCTGACGCGGCCGAAGCTCGGTTTGAAACCGATCACGCCGCAGCAGGCCGCGGGCAGG